>OGFF01000543.1_pt1 | contig 52329 bp, 47 predicted proteins | sample 1570751 | NCBI WGS metagenome assembly OGFF01 (sample SAMEA2581951, study PRJEB24529) | metagenome | biome: Human gut stool | place: China | collected 2011 | reverse complement strand
TCAAATGCTTGAATACCAAGTCTATGTAGTGTTGGCGCACGGTTTAACATTACAGGGTGGTCTTTAATAACTTCCTCTAATATTCCCCAAACTTCTGGATTTAATTTTTCTACCATTCTCTTTGCACTTTTAATATTGTGTGCTAGACCTCTTGAAACTAACTCTTTCATTACAAATGGTTTGAATAATTCTATTGCCATTTCTTTTGGTAAACCACATTGATGTATTTTTAGTTCTGGTCCTACTACGATAACTGAACGTCCTGAATAGTCAACACGTTTTCCTAATAGGTTTTGTCTGAAACGTCCTTGTTTTCCTTTTAGCATATCTGATAATGATTTTAAAGGTCTGTTTCCTGCACCTGTTACTGGTCTTCCACGTCTTCCGTTATCTATCAAAGCATCTACTGCTTCTTGTAACATTCTTTTTTCGTTTCTAACTATAATTTCTGGTGCACCTAGTTCTAATAATCTTTTTAATCTGTTATTTCTGTTTAATACTCTTCTATATAAGTCGTTTAAGTCAGATGTTGCAAATCTTCCTCCATCTAGTTGTACCATTGGTCTTATATCCGGTGGTATAACTGGTATTACGCTTAAAACCATCCATTCTGGTTTGTTTCCTGATAATAGGAAGCTTTCAACTGTATCTAATCTTTTTATTAATTTTGCCTTTTTTTGTTCACTAGATTCTGCAATTTCTTTCTTTAATTGATTTGATAATTTCTCTAAATCAACTTTTTGTAGTAATGTTCTTATAGATTCTGCTCCCATTCCAGCTTTGAAAGAACCTTTTCCGTATTTTTCTTCTGCATCATGATATTCTTTTTCGTTTAGAATTTGTCCTTCCATTAATCCTGATGTTCCTTTATCTGTAACAACATATGCTGCAAAGTATATAACTTTTTCTACACTTCTTGGTGATATATCTAGTACTAATGCTATTCTGCTTGGAATTCCTTTGAAGTACCAAATGTGTGCAACTGGTGCAGCAAGTTCAATATGTCCCATTCTTTCACGTCTTACTTTTGATTTTGTTACTTCAACGCCACATCTATCGCAAACTATTCCTTTATATCTTACTCTTTTATATTTTCCACAATGACATTCCCAGTCTTTTGTAGGTCCAAATATTTTTTCACAGAATAGACCATCTTTTTCTGGTTTTAATGTTCTATAGTTAATTGTCTCTGGTTTTTTAACTTCACCTTTTGACCATTCTCTAATCTTTTCATCTGAAGCTAAACCAATTTTTATTTTATCAAAAATTTCTAATTCATCTTGTTTTTTGTTTTCTTCCATTGAAGTATCTCCCTTCCTTCAAAAATTCGAAGAATTTTTGTAAAATTCACTCTTTACCTTTTTTCTACATTATACAATTTATAAAATATACACTGCTCGAACAATTCCTTCCTGCCATTTTATAAATTTATAATGTAGATATTCAATTAAAAATTATTCTTTATAAGAATCGTTGTCATTTTCTAAGTTGTCTTCTGCTAAGTCTTCATCTAAGTCATCGAAGCTTTCTTCATCTTCTAAGTCTTCCTCTTCTTCTGGTAATTCGTCTTCGTCTAGTAACATATCTTCTTCAAGTAATCCTTCATCTTCCATTTTTTCTTCGTCTGTTACTAGTGGTTTATTTTCATCTAGGTTAAAGTCTATTCCGTCATCTATATTTTCTGTAAGTTCAAGTTCTCTATCATCTTCAGAATATAGACGTACATCTAAGCCTAAACTTTGTAGTTCCTTGATTAATACTTTAAATCCTTCTGGAACTCCTGGTTCTGGAATGTTTTCACCTTTTACTATTGCTTCATATGTCTTTACTCTTCCTACAACATCATCTGATTTGATTGTTAACATTTCTTGTAGTGTGTATGCTGCTCCATAAGCTTCTAGTGCCCAAACTTCCATTTCACCAAAACGTTGTCCACCGAATTGAGCTTTACCTCCTAGAGGTTGTTGTGTAACTAGTGAGTATGGTCCTGTTGAACGTGCATGTATTTTATCATCAACTAAGTGGTGAAGTTTTAACATGTACATTACACCAACAGTAATTGGCTTATCAAATGGTTCACCTGTTCTTCCATCATATAGTGTTGTCTTTCCATCTGGTGTTAGTCCAGATTTTATTAATAATTGTTCAATGTCTTCTTCTGATGCACCATCAAATACTGGTGTTGCAACTTTTATTCCAAGTAGTCTTGCTGCGGCTCCTAAGTGAACCTCTAAAACTTGACCTAAGTTCATACGTGAAGGTACACCTAATGGGTTTAATACAACATCTACTGGTGTTCCATCTGGCATGAATGGCATATCTTCAACTGGTAATATTCTTGAAACAACACCTTTGTTTCCGTGACGACCAGCCATTTTATCACCAACTGAGATTTTTCTCTTTTGAGCTATATATACTCTTATTACTTGGTTTACACCAGGTCCAAGTTCATCTGAATTGTCCCTTGTAAATACTTTAACATCAACTATTGTTCCTGCTTCTCCATGTGGTACTCTTAAAGATGTATCTCTTACTTCTCTAGCTTTTTCTCCAAAGATTGCTCTTAAAAGTTTTTCTTCAGAAGTAAGTTCTGTTTCTCCTTTTGGAGTTACTTTACCAACTAATATATCCCCTGGTCTAACTTCTGCACCAATTCTTACTATTCCTCTATCGTCTAAGTCTTTTAAGCTGTCTTCTCCAATATTTGGAATATCTCTTGTAATTTCTTCTGGTCCAAGTTTTGTATCACGGCATTCGCAGTCATAATCTTCAATGTGAATTGATGTGTAAACATCTTCTTTAACTAATCTTTCACTTAGTAACACAGCATCCTCGTAGTTGTATCCTTCCCATGTTGTGAAGGCAATTAGAACGTTTTTACCAAGTGCCATTTCTCCGTTTTGTGTTGAAGGTCCATCTGCAATTACATCATTTGCATTTACGATTTCGCCTTTTCTTACTATTGGTTTTTGGTTGATACATGTTCCACCATTTGTTCTCTTGAATTTACGTAATTTATATGTATCTAATCCTGTTTTTGTTTTGATGATGATTTCATCACCTGTAACTCTTTGTACTACACCACCGTTTTTAGCAACAACTGTTGTTCCAGAGTCTTTAGCTGCTCTGTATTCAATACCTGTTCCAACTATTGGTGAATCTGTAATCATTAGAGGTACTGCTTGACGTTGCATGTTTGCACCCATTAATGCACGGTTTGCGTCATCATGCTCTAAGAAAGGTATCATAGCTGCACCAACTGAAACTAATTGTTTTGGTGATACGTCTACGAAATCTACTTCGTCTGCACTTACTTCTATTATTTCATCTAAGTATCTTACTTTTATTTTTTTGTTTATAAACTTTCCATCTTTATCTAATGGTTCTGTTGCTTGTGCTATTGCATGGTTGTCTTCTTCGTCTGCTGTCATATAAATTACTTCATCAGTAACTTTATGTGTTTCTGGGTCAACTTTTCTATATGGTGTTTCTACAAATCCATATTCATTTATTATTGCAAATGTAGAAAGCGCTGATATAAGTCCTATGTTTGGTCCTTCTGGAGATTCTATTGGGCATAATCTTCCGTAGTGAGTATAGTGAACGTCACGTACTTCGAATCCTGCTCTTTCTCTTGATAAACCACCAGGTCCTAATGCTGAAATTCTTCTTTTATGTGTTAATTCTGATAATGGGTTTGTTTGATCCATGAATTGTGATAATTGTGAGCTTCCGAAGAATTCTCTAATTGATGATGTGATTGGTTTTGTGTTAATTAATGTTTGTGGAGTTACTACGTCTAAGTCTTGAATTGTCATTCTTTCTCTTACAACTCTTTCTAATCTTGTTAAACCAATTCTAAATTGATTTTGTAATAATTCTCCAACGCATCTTATACGTCTGTTTCCTAAATGGTCTATATCATCAACATTTCCTAGTCCATATTGTAAGTTTAATAAATAGTTTATTGAAGCTATCATATCTTCTGTTACAATATTCTTTGGTACTAGTTCATCTTTTCTTTCATTTATAACGTTTACTAAATCTTTTTCGTCTGTAGTCTCTAAGATATTTTTTAGAACTGCATAATTTACTTTTTCTTTTATATTGATTTCATCGCTATCAACATAAGCTTTTAAATCAACTGTTCCATTTCCTATAACTCTAACTTTTTTGTCATTAACTTTTAAGTCGACAATGTTTATTCCTGCATTTTGAATTTCGTTTGCTTGTTCTTCTGAAATAACTGTATCTTTTTCAACAATTACTTCTCCTGTTTCGCTATTGATTATGTCATCAAATGCAACTTGTTTTGCTATTCTTGAGCTTAAGTCTAATTTTTTATTATATTTATATCTTCCTACTTTTGATAAATCATATCTTCTTGGGTCGAAGAATAGGTTATTGAATAAGTTTCTAGCAGCATCAACTGTTGGAAGTTCTCCTGGTCTTAACTTTTTATATATTTCAATAAGTGCTTCTTCGTTTGTTTTAGCTGTATCTTTTGCGATAGTTGCTAAAATTTTATCTTCGTCTCCGAAAAGTGCTGTAATTTGCTCGTCTGTAACTAGTCCAATTGCTCTTAAAAGTGTTGTTACTGGTAATTTTCTTGTTCTATCAATTCTTACATAGAATACATCATTACCATCTGTTTCATATTCAAGCCAAGCGCCTCTAATTGGCATAACTGTAGCCTTGTACAATTTTTTACCTGTTTTATCGTAGTCTGATTCATAGTAGCATCCTGGTGATCTTACTAATTGGCTTACTACAACTCTTTCTGCACCATTAATTACGAATGTTCCACTATCTGTCATTAATGGGAAATCTCCTAAATAGATTTCTTGTTCTTTAATTTCTCCTGTTTCACGGTTTATAAGTCTTACTTTAACGTGTAATCTTGTTGAATATGTAGTGTCTCTTTCTTTTGCTTCTTCTAGAGAATATTTAGTTTCTTTTTCCATATAATAATCGAAAAATTCTAGAACTAAATTTCCTGTGTAATCTTCAATTGGTGAAATATCTCTTAATACTTCGCCTAGTCCCTCGTTTACGAACCAATCATAAGAATCTTTTTGAACTTGAATTAGGTTTGGTATGTCTATAAAGTCTCCGATTCTTGAGAAAGTCTTTCTTGTTGCTTTTTCGTAATTAATGTCTGTTAACAAAATAAATCAACTCCTTATTTTTTATTCGAGCATAATTTATATCTCAAGAAAGTCCCTCTTAATTTAAAGTGTATTATTAGTTTAAAAATATTCTGCTCTTTAAATATTTTTAAGCTAATACCTTTACTAAAAATTAATTCCTCTTTCTTAATATTTCATTTGCAAAAATAGTGTTTTCCTAAAACGCAACAAAAAAGTGTAGTAATATATTGCTATATTAGGCTATTTAGAGCCATTCTACACTTTTTATTAAGTTACAAATTATTTAACTTTTACCTACACTTTTCACTTTAAAAAAATCACCATTTCTATTTAAATAGTTTACATAGTTTCGTACTTTACGAATAATATGTGCTTTATTATAATACCATAATTTGCTAGTGCTTGTCAAGATTTTTTTAAAATTTTAATAATATTTTTATTCCTCTATATTTTCTTTCTTTTTGTTTGTTCCTGTTGCTACTATTAATAGCCCTATTGCCATTGTTATTGTTCCACTACATATGTATATTGTTTTACTAGTTTTAGCTGCTGCAATTTCTCCTCCTCTTATAGAAGCTTCTATCATTGCATTATATGCATCTCCACCAACATACTCCTCTAATGTTCTAAAGGAAAATTTTCTGTTTGGTACATCATATTTTATGCCTACAATTAATAAAATTAGTCCTGCTATTACTACTATTGTTGCTATTGCCATTATAATATTTTTACTCATTTTTTCACCCCCACTCTTTATTTACTTTAATCTAAATATTCCTGCTTTTATTTTTATGCCTTCATTTTTAAATTTAATTTCATGCTCTGTTTCTATGTTTTCCCAAAATTTAGGTTCTTCGTTTAGATTTTCTGTTGTTTTAACTGCCTCAAACCCCGCTTCTTTAAAGTATTCCAAGCTTTCTCTAAATAGCTCATCATCATCTGTTTTGAAATATATTTCTCCTTTTGGTGCTAAAAATTGTTTATATTTTTCAAGTTGCCTTGTATGTGTTAGTCTCCTCTTTTTATGTCTTGGCTTTGGCCAAGGGTTACAAAAATTAATATATATTCTTTCAATATTATCACTTTTATCTAAAATATTGTTTATTTCTTCAACATCATATCTTGTTAAAGCTAAGTTCAAAACTTCTTTATTTTCAAATTCTTCTATTATATTTCTATTTGCCATTCCTAAAATTGCATCTATTAAATCTATTGCAATATAATTTATATTTTGGTTTTGTTTAGCGGCTTTCTTTACAAAAAAGCCCTTTCCACAACCTAATTCTAAATAAATATGATCATTTTCGTTATTAAAAAACTCTTTCCATCTTCCCTTATAATCTTCTGGCTTTTGCACATAAAAGTCGCTCGCTAAAAGTTCCTCTTTGGCCCATGGTTTATTTCTAATTCTCATTATCCTTGCTCCTTACTTTTCTATTATAAATTATGTTTTACAAAAATTCAATTGCATTTTTCAATTTTTTATAGTATATTATAGTTAATTGAAAGTGAGGGATTTTATGGTTTTAGATGATGTTGTTAAAATTGCTAAAGAGGTTCGAAAAAATGCTTATGTGCCATATTCACATTATTATGTTGGGGCTGCTTTAGTTTGTAAGAACGGCAAGGTTTATTCTGGTTGTAACATTGAAAATGATGGCATAATGTCTATTTGTGCTGAAAGGGTTGCTTTTACTAAGGCTATTTCTGAAGGAGAACGTGATTTTGATTATATTGTTGTTTGCTCTGGACCTGAATTAGATTCTCTTGGAGATTGCTCTCCTTGTGGCTATTGTAGACAATTTATGCACGAGTTTGTAGACGAAAATTTCAAGATATACTTATTAGATGGAAATGATGAAGCTCATGTTTACCACATTGATGATTTGCTTCCTCATTCATTTAAATTATAATTAAAAAGGTGGATCGCTCCACCTTTATTTTATTTTACATATTCATTTAATGGTTTAACTCTATAATTTAATTCTCCAAATTTATCTGTTGTAACATATCCTGGAACGCTATTTATTACATCTGGAATACGGTTAACTATAGATGCACATGTAAGTTCTACTGTTGCAGGTCTTGCAACTACTATTGTTGTATCTGGTTCTCCATATATGGTCCATTCATTTTTATCATAATCTTCTTTAGAATATACTTTTCCTATACATTCTGTTTCAAGTGTTATTCCTTCTTTTGTTGTTGTTGTAACAACTGCGCTCATTCCTGTTGCATCTCCTGCTTTTACTGTCATACCAAGTGTTGAAGAATATATATCTTCTTTATATGTTTGTGGTACTGTTTTTTGTGTTTGTCTTTCAACTGTTAGTCCAAGTTTTGAACATAACCAACCATTTACATTCCACATATATGATGGTAAATAATTTCCAGATTCAATAACTTTTTGTCTTTCTTCATCGCTTATTTTATCTACTGAAGCAACTTCTTTTTCAAATGCTTCCATTGTAAGTCCTGAACCGTGTGCTTTTGCAAGTGCAATTCCATAATCTTCAACATTATAGCTTGAACTTCCTTTTATTTTTGTAATTTTATGTGTTGAACCAGCTATTGAACTGATTAATTGTCCCCAATAAATATCTTGGTATCCACTACCTGTAATTGTACAGCCTGTTTGTTTTGCCATATCGTCTAATTCTTTTGTAATATTTGGGTTTGAGTTTGCTGGGTAAAATGCTTCTTCACATGTTGTAATTGCATTTATTCCAAGTTTTGCACAAAGCATTAATGCATCTCTTACATCAGCTATTAGGCTCATTGTTGTAACTATTGCTATATCTGGTTTTGTTGTCTTTAGCATTTCTTCTGCATTTTCTAAAGCTGTAACTTTAACTCCTTTTTCTTCTCCTCCTATTAATTCTCCTATATCTTTACCTACTACTGCTGGGTTTACGTCTATTGCTCCAACTATTTCTGCTCCTTTTTCATAAACATAACGCATAGTATATACTGCCATTTTTCCTGTACCAAATTGTACTACTTTTACTTTTCTTTCCATAACTTTCCTCCTTCAAAATTTTATACCTAGATTATACACCAAATGATAAAAAATATACAATATATTTTTTGTATTTTTTGCAATTTTTTCAGCAAATTTATTGACATTTTTGCTAATATATTGCATAATAAAGTATGTTCTTATGTTCGAAAATTCGTTCAAGAGCATATTTTTATTTTTAGGATGTGATTTTTATGTCAAAAGTCGATGTAGTTTTAGGCGCATTTTATGGCGACGAAGGAAAAGGTAAAATTATTGATTACCTATCAAAAGATGCAGATATTGCTGTAAGATTTTCAGGTGGTAGTAATGCTGGTCATTCTATTGAAGTTGATGGCAAAAAGTTTGCTTTTCACTTAATACCTTCTGGTATTTTTAACAAAGGAACATTAGCTGTTATAGGAAATGGAGTTGTTGTTGATCCAAAACTTTTACTTGATGAAATGCACGAGTTAGAAGAAAATGGTGTTTCAACAGAAAACCTATATATTAGTGAAAAAGCTCATATTGTTCTACCTTACCACATGGAAATGGATAGACTTCTAGAAGAATGCCGTGGTTCTGGAAAAATAGGAACAACAGCAAGAGGAATTGGCCCTGCATATTGCGATAAACATGAAAGATGTGGAATTAGAGCCGAAGACTTTATTAGTGATAGATTTGAAGAATTATTAACAATTAATGTTAATAACAAGAATAAAATTTTTGAAATGTATGGTCACCCTACATTTGATGCAAAAGAAATTTTTGAAGAATACAAAAAATACGCTGAAATTTTAAAACCACATGTTATAGATACAATAAGCTTATTACACAACGCTTTAGAAAATGGTAAAAAGATTTTATGCGAAGGTGCACAAGCCACTTTATTAGATATAGATTTTGGTAGTTACCCTTTTGTTACATCTTCAAACCCTACAATAGGTGGTGTTTGCACAGGTACTGGTATTGGTGCAAAAGATATTGGAGAAGTTTATGGAGTTTCTAAAGCATATTCTTCACGTGTTGGTAGTGGACCATTTGTTACTGAACAAAACAATGAAATTGGTGATACTATAAGAGAACTTGGTCATGAATATGGTGTTACTACAAAAAGACCTAGAAGATGTGGTTGGATAGATTTAGTTGCTTTAAAATATGCTGTTAGATTAAATGGTATTACTGCATTAGCAATTAACCATCTTGATACTATTGGAAAACTTCCAGAATTCAAAGCATGTGTTGCTTATAATCATAACGGAGAAATAACAACAGATTTTACAACAAATATTGATTTCTTAAATAATTGCACAGCTGTTTATGAAGATTTTGAAGGTAATTTTGGCGATATAAGTCATTGCAAAACAAGAAGTGAATTACCTGAAAAAGCTCAAAAATATTTAGCTAGAATTGAAGAAGTTGTTGGTGTTCCAGTTAAATTTATTGGAACAGGTGCCGGTCGTGATGCAATAATTGTTGATTAAATTAAATGCCTCAGTTTAAACTGAGGCACTTTTTTTATTGAAATATTTTTCTGTAATAATCATTATCTAAAATCATCGTTGACATTTTAAATTTTTGATATATAATTTCGCTTATTTGTTCTACATACCATTCTGGAATTTCTACTCCCTCATTAGGCATGAATTTGTCTTGTACTGCACTATATCTTCCTTTATCTGTTATAAAGCTTCTATCTGAGAATATTACTATTTGTTCTTTGTTGTTTGATAATATATCATTTCCTATTAAAAGTCTAGAATCATATTCTACTCCAAATAGATTTAGTACTGTTGGCAATACATCTAAGCTTGAACATACTTTTTCAACCTTTACAGGTTCTTTCATGCTTCCACTCCATATTAATAGTGGTGTGTGGTGTTTTTCAAAAGTATTGTCTCTTTCATAATTTGAAAGTTCATTTAGTTCTGATAAAGTTAACCCATATGGATAGTGGTCTGGGCTTATTACAATTACTGTATCTTCTAATTTTCCTGTCGCTTCCAAATCTTGAATTAATTTTCCAACTGCTTTATCTAGCTCTATTTGTGTTGCAAGGTATGCTCTTGCTTTATGTGAGTATGGCAAATTTTTTACTTGTTCCCAGTTCCTAGCTGCCATGCAATTTCCATTTGTTGTATAATTTAGATGTCCACTAACTGTCATGTAATATGCTAAAAATTTATCATTGTTTATATAGTCTTGGGTTGTAACTTCAATGGTTTCATAATCGCTATTAGGCCAAAGGCTAGTATTCATTCTATCTTCTAAACCTGTTCCCACTGCCAAATATGAATCATAACCCATTGTTTTAATGTATTTATCTCTATGGTAATAGGTTGCTGTGTGGTCATGGTATGCATTGGTTGAATATCCAAGGTTTTTAAATACATTTGCATATGAGTATGGCATGTAATGGTTTTGTACTCTATAAATACTCCAAACTCCTTCTTTTGGAATTAAGGAAGTATCTGTTATATATTCTCCATCTGCTGTACTTACTGGAAATAGTGGGGTGTAGAAATTATCAAACTGGAAGCCTTCATTATATAATTTATAAAGGTTAGGTGTAACGTCTTCTCTTATTGCAACATTGCTTAAACCTTCTGCAACAAATACTACTAAGTTTTTTCCTTTAAACATTCCTGTATATTCATTTTGCTCTGATGGAATTTGATTTGCAAAATATTCATGCATTTGTTTTATATTTTCATTTGTTTCATTTGCAATTAGGCTTTCAAAATCAATTTCTGTAATATTATATTTTGTCTCTTCTTTAATTGCATCTTCCGGAAGCGAATTCACTTCAATTGAAATATTTTCTTCAAATCCGAAAATCAAACGTTCTAAATCTAGTTTCATTGTAGTAAATATACCCATTCTGTTTGCTGTAACTTTTGGTACATGTACATTATAGTATAAGTTTTTGTTTGAATTTATACCTTCTGTATTAATTGTATTTATGCAAAGAATTCCTATTCCATATACTACTACTATACTAAACAATTTTATTAGTATATTTTGCTTAGTGTCTTTTTCAAGCTTTAAAACTTTAGTTTTATGTAGTATTATTAGTACAATAACTGGTAAGAAAATTAGTACAAGACCAATCCAGTTTTGTGCCATTTCATCTAAGATTGTGGTCATAAATTCTGTAACCTGCCCGCCATTTACAATTGAGTAAAATGATAATATTGCTTCATAAATTTTGTAATATACAAGCTGTGCTCCACCAACAAAGCATAATCCAATTGTTAAAACATATGAAATTACAACATTTACTTTTCTTTTAAATATTGAAGTTAATAGACTTAAAAAAATTGCAAATGGAGATGATAAAAGTATTATCATTAGCGCTGTTTTAGGGAAAGCTCCAAAAATAAGGCCTGAAAGGACTAATTCTTCGTATATTATAAATGCTAGCCAGTATATTAATTCTTTTATTATTTTATTGTTTTCTACATTATTTTCCATAAATTCACCTATGGTGTATTATACACCATAGGTGATGTTTTTTACAAGTAAAACTTGTATATTTTCTCTTGTATTTAAATAACATTTTATGATATTATATAGCAAAGGAGTGGTGTTATGCTTTCTCGAACTAAACGTAAAAAATCTATAAAGAATTTAAAGAAATTTAAAAAGGCTAAATTTAATTATGCTAAATTTGTTAAAAAATATTACATAGAAAAAGGCGAAGCATATATTTCTGCAAAGGTTAATTCTATTGATGATATTATCTCAAAGTATTCTACTAAAGATTATGAATGGATTAATCCAGAATTTGCAAGTTATATTGAAGAAAGTGCTTACTATATTCCTCTTGAGGAAAGTATTACTATTGAAATTTGTGGTGGTAATTTTTCTGAAAAAGAAAAAGACATGATTAAAAGAGTTATTAAAGATTACTTTGGTTTAAAACTTGGAGATAAATTTTTAGACTTAGATATTAACAAGCATAAATCATTTATACTATTTTTATTTGGTATTATTAGTTTAGGTGTATTTGCAATTTTAAGTAATTTCTCTATTATTACTGCTGTTAATGAACTTTTTTTATTACTCTTTTGGTTCTTCCTTTGGGAATATGCCGATTTAGGTTGGCTTGCACGTAGTAATTTACGTTTAGAACAGATTGAAGCTGGTCAGCTTTCTACTGCAAAAATTGTTTTCTTAGATGAATAACTTGAAAAACATATAAAAGTATCCACAATTTATCCACAGATAGTGGATAAATTATGGTTTGTTTTTTTATTTTAATTTTATTAAAACTGCTATACTTTCTACAATTTCAATTATTCCAGTAATTAATAGGAAAACCCCTGAAACAACAGCTACTGAAACTACTGTGCTAAATGGTTGTATTAACATATATACACCTAAAGCTAATGTTAACATTGCTGTAATTAATATCCATATCCAGCTATTCTCATCAACACTTTTTACGCTAATTGAGAATTGTATTTTAATTATACTTTTTATAATAATCCAAATACCTGCAATTGTTGTTAAAATAGATACTATAACATTTGAATTAATTAAAACTACAAATGCTATTATTATTTCAACCATTCCTTCAACAAGTGCATTACTAAACATCTTCTGATCCTTTTCCATTGCAACAAATAAAATCACACTATATGCTCCATCAATAAGTAAACAGATTCCTAATACTGTCATTACTGAGCTTATCATTGTTTCTGGTTTTACCATTAATAGAATTGCTATAAGAATCATTATTGCTGAACTTAAAATTGAACGTCTTTCACATTTTTTAATGTACTCTACTATCATTCTTTCTCACCTCTTTTCTTTAGTTTATCTTTTAATAAATTTATTTTAGTATAAAACTTTGAGCTGAAATTAAATAACCAATTTATAACTGGGTTGTATGTGATATACATCTCGTTTATAAATTCCATAAATACTGGGTTAAAACCTTTTTTAAATTTGTATACTCCGGTATTGTGGGTCGTTTTCACTTTTGAAACCTGATACTCCTCTAAAGTCATACCAATTACATTTTTCTTCCATTGCCCATTTTATCATTTCCCATTGTATTAAATAATTTGGCATTAAGTTTCTGTGTTTGTTTGAGCTTCCCCCATATAGGTACCAAACTTTATCTCCATAATATATTGGAAGTGTTGCAGCTATTGGTTCTCCTTCATATTCTGCAATATAAACTCTTGCGTGTTCTTCTCCCATTTCATCATAAATCTTTTGGAAATATGATAATGGTCTTATGAAGAAATCATCTCTTGAGCCGGTTGTTTTCATTATATCATAAAATATAGATAAATCATCTCTTGTTCCAATTCTTACTTTTACACCTTTTCTTCCTGCTAGTCTAATGTTATATCTTGTTTTTGATTCAAATGATTGCAAAAGTTCTTCTTCTGTTTTATTTCTTAAATCTAACCTAAATACATATTTGGGTTGTAAAACTTGGCTTATGTCTTTTATGTTTTTCTTTGTTTTATATCCAAGTTCTGTTATTATGTTCTTAAACTCTTCATCACTTGCCAAAACATCTGGGTCTAGTCTAAATATAAATGCTCTATATTTTTTTGCTATTTCTCCGTGCTTTTTTTGTAAGTTCTTTAAGTGTTTCCTTATCATGTGGGTCACACACAAAGCCTCTTGGTGCATACATTATATGTCTATTTATTACTGGCACCTTTCTAAGTAAAAGGCTCATTGTTCCCTTTATATTGCCAGATTTATCTTTTACTATTATGAATTCTTTTTTCCATTCTGTTTTTACTGCTGCCCATTCTGGTGTTTGCATAAAATTTGTTTTTGGGTTTGTTTGTAAAAATTCTTTTAATTCTGTATCCATGTTTTCTCCTCTTTTTATTTAAATATCGTATCTACTTAATATTTGTGCAGGTGTCTTTTTTACAACATTATGTACTGGAAGTAGACCTACTATCAAATTAAATGCATATATAAAAATAATTGTTGCTATTATTGACCATGTATTTACTAGGAAAAAGTTTGAAAAATATGCCATTTGTGATAGTGTTTTTAAAATATATACCATTAATAATATTCCTGGTATGCTAGCAAGAGTTGTTATTGCAATTGTTTCTCCAGCAAACATTTTATATATATCCATTTTCTTTATTCCTATTGCTCTTAGTATTCCTATCTCCTTTATCCTTGATAAGAAAGATGATCGTATCATTAAGAATATTTCAACAAGTGATATTGCAAGAATAATTGCTGAAACTATTAAGCTTGTTTTCATACTTTCTCTTTTTTGCCTTAAGAAGTCTTTTTTACTATTTTCATATGTATCTATAATATTTAAGTCTAAGCTTCTAAAGTCACTTAATACTTTATCTTTGTCTTTTGTATATATCATAAATTCTTTTCTTTCGCCTATCAACTTATATTTTACAGTATTATTATTTACCAAATAAGTGTCTATGTTTTCTTGGCTATCATAATAGCCTACTACTGTAAGTTTTGTATCATTTACTGTAACTGGTATTGTTTTATTTAATTTCATATCATATTTGTGTGAAATATTTACAATTACCTCATAGTCATTCTCTGGGAAACGACCTTTTTCTAACGTTATTTTATCATCGAATAGTTTGTAATCCAATATTTGTGTAATATCTGTTTCTTCGTTGTCATTATATACAAAAGAGGTTCCTATATCCATTATATTATCATCTGAATTTCTTGCATTTTGCACAATGTTTATTAGCATTGCTGGACTTGCATATATTGATGGGGTTAAAAGATCTACTATTCCGACTACTGTGAATTCCCCAACATTATTTAATTTAAATGTTCTACCTATCATATCTTCTGGTTTTAATATTCCCATCATTTTGAAAAGTGATATGTCTTGTTCTATTTGTTTTTGAATTACCATTTTATCAAGTACTAGCTGTCTATCATTTTCTGGCATTGTTCCACTTATTAAGTTTTCACTATTTATCATGTCTGTACTTGAAATTGAACCAGTAATATAAATATTCATTCTACTTGATTGATAATAATCATTTGGGTTAAACTCAAATGATATAATTGAGCTTCCTGGCAATATGTAATTAACATTTTCATTTTGCTCTAATAACCTATATTGTTCAACACTCATATTTGGTTGTTTTATTTTCAAATAATTACTATTGCATTGTACAAAATCTGCATCTTTTATAGTTAGAGTTGCACAAATGCTACTTACAGCATACATTATAAACATTGCTGAAATAAAAAAACCTATAAGTAATATCTTTTTCAATATAGAAAAATCAAACACCTTCCTAAAACCATTAATTAGAAGAGTTACAGGATTTAATATTGATGAGTATCTCTTTTTTACGTTCTTATCTACTATTTTGTCAAAGTCAAATTTATATTTTTCTAATTCTTGTTTGCTTAATTTTTTGTAATGTTCATCTACCATCTCAAGCCCAGAATTATCGTCTATTACTTCTATCTTTTCATTTTTGTTTGATTTTATATAAATATTTCCATTTTTTAATACAATGTTTATATTTATTGGTTGTTTTTCATCTGAATATATATTTATATCTGTATTTTCTTTTTCAAGTTTTTGGTGTTCTTTAAAATCCTTTAAGTAAAATTTGTTTTCTATTCTATAATCTAATTCGTTTTCATGCTTGTTTTCATAGTCTTTTACAATACTTCCATCTTGTATTTCTATAATTCTACTTGCATAGAATTCTGCTAAATCTTTTTCATGTGTTACTAATATTACTAGTTTTTCTTTTGATATAGCTTTTATAATGTTCATTACTTCTAGTGAATTTTTGCTATCTAGGTTTCCTGTTGGTTCATCTGCTAAGATTATATCTGGTGCTTTTGCTATTGCTCTTGCTATGCCTACTCTCTGCCTTTCTCCTCCTGATAACATTCCTGCTAATCTATTTTTATATCTGTACATTCCAACTTTTTCAAGGCAATAATATACTCTCTTTTTTATTTCTTCCTTGTTTTTTATTCCAAGCATTCTTAAAACTAGAGCAACATTATCATATACACTCATGTTCTCCATTAATTTATAATCTTGGAAAATATAGCCTATATTTAAATTACGTATTTTATCGACTTTACCTGTAAACTTTGATGATATTTTTTTGCCATTTATAAATATTTTTCCTTTTTGTACTTTATCTAAGCCACCTATTGCGTTTAATAAAGTAGTTTTACCTGAACCGCTTGGTCCTAGAAGCGCAACAAGTCCAGTGTTTTCCATATTGAGTGAGATGTTATTTATAACATGAATTTGATTTTTTCTATGTCTGTTAAAGTATTTGTTTACTTTTGAAATCTCAATCATTGTTACACCTCCTCGTTGTATGTTTTAATACTTGAATCTTTAAACAATTTTCTAGCATATTTTAGGCTTATTATATATGACATTGCCATTAATACTACATATAAGATAACATAATCTTTTATTTTTAAATAGTCTACTATTGTTTGTATAAAGCCTAAGTTTATAAGGTGCTTTGCCTGTAGTACAACTACTGATAAAGAAATTATAAATGCTAAATTTTCTACAACAAGTAATTCTATTATTAATAGTTGCTTACATATTTTTCTTGTTGCTCCAAGCATTCTTATTATTGCAAAATATGTATTACGTGATTTTAGAATAACTTTTATTATAAAATATGTTATGAAAAATAGTGTTACTATTAGTACTATTGTTGCAATTGTTTGGAATATTTCAACTAGTTGTGACTGTCCTACTTTTACCATAGTATCTTTTATGATTAATGTTTTATATCCCAAGTTTTCAAGTTCTAAAGCTGTATTTCTTAAAAGAGCCATATCTTTAATAAATACACTTGATTGGTATGAAGGTTTATCAAATAATTTGTTGTAATCTTCTGGGTTTATGTATATTGTTCCATTGCTCATTTCATATTCCCCACCAACTAAAGACTTCATATTATATTTTGTATATGTTCTTGCTATTGTTAGTTCTATTTCTTTTTGGTAATATAAATTATTTACTTCAATTTTTATAGGTTTATTTCTGCATGAACCACTTGGTACTTCATAGTTTAAATCATTACTTACATATGCCTTTCCAACAGGTACATTTTCGCTTGTTCTTACTGTGAAATATGGGTTAAATAAAGTTGATTCATAGTACTTACCTTGGAATAATACTTTTATTTGGCTATATGTTTGGTTTATTTGAAATCTCATTTTATTTAGTATAGCATCACTTACATATATATTTGAATTTCCATAATAATCATTTGAATTTGTAAAATACTTTATTCCTACTACTTGCATTTTCACATCTTTATTCATAGTTCCAGTGTACAAATCTACTAGGTATAGTGTTGCATTTTCTAGCCTATTAACTAAAGCTTGTATGTAATAATCATCTTTATGTCCTTCAACTATAATTTCGTTATCATTCTCTGGCATCCTTCCAACATCTAACTTTCCCTTGAATCCTTTAATGCTAGTTGCTCTTCCATATATACTAAAATATTCATTATCTCCTAGGTCTACACCTGTATCTAATAATGCATCATCTTTTACTATGTAATCTATGTTTTCTATGTTTTCTAATTTAGCATATTCTTCTTCGCTAAATGGCAAGTCATCTTTCTTTTTTATTACTATTCTATTTTCACTGCAATTCTGAAATATATAGTTTTCTCCTTCTCTTTCTGCAAGGTGCTTTTGCTTTCTGCTATTAGCATATTGTGCTATTATCGCAGATGTCATGAACATAAACACAAGAAATAGCAAAGCAAATTTTGTTTTTATATTAAATGTATTTCTAATTCCTAATCTCAATCTATTAAACAAAGTAATGTTCTTATATTCAACTTCATTGGCTTTTTTCGTGTTTTTTGTTTCTTTAATTTTCTTATCTTCAATTATTCTACCATCATGCATTGTAATTTTTCTTGTTACATATTTTTCAATTTGTTCATAATTGTGTGTAACAATTACTACCAACTTATCTTTTGCAATTTCACTAAGTAGTTTTATTGTGCTTTCTGCAGCTTCTTTATCCAAATTTCCTGTTGGTTCGTCCGCAATTATTATTGGGGTTTCTTTTGCCAAGGCTCTAGCTATTGCCACTCTTTGCTTTTGGCCTCCAGATAATTTAGATACTTTTGTGTTCTTAAATTTATACAAATCTACTTTTTTTATTAGTTCAAGAACTTGCTTTTTTATCTTTCGCTTTTTATATCCATTTAATAAAAGCACAAGTTCAATATTTTGATAAACTGTATAACTATTTACTAAATTGAATGTTTGAAAAATGTTGCCTATGTATTTTCTTCTAAAATCTTCAAAATCTTTGTCGCTATAATGGCTAGTTTCTTTGCCATTTATGTACATTTCCCCTTCTTCATAGGTATCTAAACCACTAATTACATTAAGTAAAGTAGACTTTCCACTTCCTGATTCACCTGTAATTGCGACAAATTCACCAATATCAAGTTTTAGGTTTACTTTTGAAAAACCAGTTGCTATAACACCTTTGTTATAATAAAACTTAGAAACATTTTTTAATTCTAACAATTTATATCCCCCTAATTTTATATGTTTTTTAACATATCATACAACTTATGTATTGGTAACCCCATTATTGTAAAGAAGTTTCCTTCAGTTTTTTCTATGTGTACTCCAAATGCACTTTGTGCAGCATATCCTCCTGCCTTATCATATGGTTTATCCTTATCTACCCAAGCTTCTATTTCTTCGTCTGTCATCTTTTTAAAATAAACATCTGCTATATCATAATCTAATTGTTCTTTGTACTCTCCGTTTTTTTCTGAAATTACGCAAATACTTGTGATTACTTGGTGTTTAGTATTATTTAAATCTTGTAACATTTCAATTGCTTGTTCTCTTGTATGTGGTTTACCATATATTTTGTCTCCTTCAATGACCATTGTATCTGAACCTATAACGGCTCTATCTCCCTCGTTTGATGTTTCATCAAATACAGATTTTGCTTTAATATGTGCAAGCCTTTTGGATTGCTCCTCAATACTAAGTCCCTCTTTAAATGTTTCATCACTGTTGCTTGGTTTTATATCAAATTTTAACCCCATCATTTCTAATAATTCTCTTCTTCTAGGAGATTCAGATGCTAAAATTATTTTCATTTCAAATCCCATTCCTTTCGCGAGGTTATTATATCATAAAATGTTATAAAAAAACAAGGCAAAGCAGAAAATTATGCTTTGCCTTGCCAAGAATTCCTATTTACTAATTATGTGTCTATCTGTTTCGCTATAAGGTAATTTTTTTATACTTGAATTATTCTTTTTATCTACCTTATCTCGTAAATTTTCTAATCTTTTAATTTCTTTGTTGTTTTCTAACACTTTAATCTGCCTTCTGGCTGACTCATTTAATTTTATTAACCTTTCACTTTGTGGAATGCCTTCATTTATTAATTCTGCATTTATATTTTCCAGATTGCTTAAAATAACTAAATGAAGCAAATCAGTAAAATCCCTCATATTTCCTTTTTCTGCCAAATCCTGATTTCGTGCTTTCCATTGTTTAGCCGTCATTCCAAATAAGGCAACATTTAATACATCTGCTTCCTCAGCATAAACATATTTCTTCTGTTCTTCTGTCAAAGCTGGAACTATATTCATTTTTATAGCATCAGTATGTACCAAATAATTGACCTTTGACAATATTCTATTTGCTTGCCAATCGATTTTATATTGATATGATTCATTTCTTTTTAACCTTTCAAATTCCTGAATTAAATATAGTTTAAATTCTGGAGATAGCCAACTTGCAAATTCAAAGGCTATATCGCTATGTGCAAATGTTCCTCCGTTATTTCCAGATTTTGATATTATACCAATAGCATTTGTTTCTTTTATCCATTTCTTAGGTGACATATAAAAGCTATGTTTCCCCGCTTCATTTTCAAAGGTCTCGAATTCGTGACCTTTAAAATTCTCATTATTAAGTCTTTCCCATAATCCTAAAAATGCTATTACATCTTTATTTCTCATCCAGGTCTGTACTGGTATTTTAGGTTCTTCTGAATTTGCATATCTTGCTAAATCAGTTAACGATATATATTCTTTATTATTTATTCTAATTACGCTAACTTTATTTTTTTCAACACATATTTCTGTCTTTATTATATCTTTTCTCATATATTATACCTTCTTTCCTCGTAGATAAATTTATTGTATTTATGTATTGTAACTTGCCTAAAAAACAAGACAAAGCAGAAAATTATGCTTTGCCTTGTACAATAGAAAGGATGTGTTTTTGCATGTTTATTTTACATGCCCGTTTTTGGTAGTTTCATCACCTCCTTTTCTGTTTTTATTTCTGTATGAGATGTTTTTTCTGGAGGTTTTACTTCTTCAGTTTTTTCTTGTTTTACTTCTTCATTATTTTTTATTTGATCAACTTCTAATTCTGTTTTTGGTTTTTCATTTTCAGGAATTTCATCTTTATGCAAATTATTTACTTTTACTGTCGTTTCTTCATTTAATCGCAAGTCTATTTCAATTACTTTTTCATACATTTCATATCCTTCTAAGGTTTCTACTTCACGTATGTAGTATTTACCTGGCAATAGATTTTCTATTACAATTTTGCCTTGTTCATCTGTTACCAAGTTTGCATATATTACTTCTTTATTTTCATTTAAAAGTTCAAATTTTACTCCTGGTAATACATTTTTTGTTTCTTGGTCTTGTTTTATAATTATAATCTTACTAGAGTTTTCAAAATAGTATTCTGTTTTTGTTCCTGTTCCATTTTCATATACACTTCCTGTTACTGCAACGTTTTGAAGGCTTGCATTATTTGGTAATCCTATAAATACTGGCTTTGTAGCAACTTTTCCCTTTGCTTCAATTGTAAAATTTCCGTTCTTGTTTAAATTTTGAATTGGAATTAGAATTTTAAAACTCTCATTACTATCAAAGGTGTCTTTTTCATTGTTATTTATATCTGTAACTTTTATTCCTTCTACTATATCCCCTGATAGGCTTATACTGTAGTTTTTAATTCCAGCTGAAGCAGTTACTGTGAATGTTTTTGAAACATATTTGTGATCAATTAAATCAGTTTGCCATGAGGCTTTGTCTGCACTTATTTTTAATGTACTACTTGGTTTTACTTCATTACCATTTCTTGCTTTATTTACTATTTGTTTTAAAGCATTCAATGTTCTTTCTCCACCTTCTGCATCTCCTGCTTTATAGCTATCTAAATCTCTGCCATATACTGCACAATATACTGCGTGCCTCGTTGCTAAATATGCTTCTTCTTTTGTTTTACACCCTAATTCTTCTGGAGTTTTATATGGATATCCATTTACTATTGTTCTCCAAATTTCCATGTTTGTTAATTCATTATCAATATTTACTTCATATGAAAAATTTTCAGTTGCTCCGTCTCTTTCTAAATTTAAGCAATATACAGGGTGTTCTACTCCATCTTCAGTGTATGCTAGTGGAATACATACTAAATCTATTCCATTCCTTTTTAGTAAATTTCCATAACGTGTTTTTCCATATATTGTTACTTTTTCGCTTGTTGCTAAGCTAATGCATGGCAAGACTATATTGCTAAGCATTATAACTAGCATTATAAAAACTATACTTTTTATTTTTTTCATTTAAATATTCCTTTCTTTTTATATTTTTTCAATTGCTTGTACGCAAAGTCTTTTATTTGGTCTATTTCTTACACATGTTATTAATGTAATTCTATTATCTTCTGTTTCTTCTAAATATGACCAATCTGTTTCATCAATTATAGTTGATAAAACTATTTCATACACTTTTGTTCCATATTGTGTTTTATAATATATTTCATCTCCAGGTTTTAAATCTTTAACTTTTTCAAAATAATTAATTGGGTAGCCGCCTGTTATGGGCTGCTAAGCCTATGTTTCCTTTCCAAAACGCTATTTTAGTAAAATGTCCCACGTATTTTTCCATAACTTCTTGTGTTGTATCTTGTGCAATTGGAGCAATTAAATTGATTTTTGGTATCTCAACTTGCCACAGCTCTAAATTTGCATAATTTATATTAAGGAAGGTTTCAAAATTTGTATCTTTATCCACATCTAGTGTTTCTTCTATTTCTGTTTCTTTGCTTATTTCTTCTGTTAACTTTCCATTTTGCAAGCTTTCATATGCTAAGTTTACAGTAGTTAATATAAACACTACTAAAACTATTATTATTAAGCTCACAGTAAGTCTTGTGTAATTTCTTATACACCTCACCTCTTTTCACTATTAAATTCTGTTTTCTTTTTTGGAATTTTCAAGAATAAAAGAACTTTATTCTTTCCTTAGAAATTATTTTGAAATTGCTTTCGCAATTAAAGACATAATTATTCTAGCATATTTTTCCCAATTTGTAAAGAAAAATCGTTCGACAAAATTCGACACAATATGCCATTTTAAACACGAAGCTGATGTTTGCTTCGTGTTTTATATGTATTATTTAATTCTTGTATATTCATCAAGGTTTGGGAAAAATAAGTCTGTATCTGTTACTTTATTTACCTCTGTTGAGAAGTAGTATACAGTGTCTGCTGGCTCATGTTTTTTTAGGTCTTCCTTCTTTGTTGCTTTAACTTTAAAGTAAGTTCCTTTATCAAGCCAAAATTCAAATTCTTCTCCGTCTTGAACTTTGTTAATGTCTTTACATACATAGTAACATTCTTTATTTCCTAATTTTTCGCTATGTATTTTCCAAGTAAATACTGCTACTATCTTATCTTTAAGTGACATATTCTCATAAATTCCATCTGTTAAATAATCTTCGATATACATAGGTTCCCCATGATATTCATGATATGTTTTATCGGTAAGATTCAATATGTAGCTTGAGTTTTCATTTCTATAGTAGCACACATTAGAGTCATCTCCATATTTACCACCTATTGAATTTGATACAGTTTTACCATCTGTTGCAAATGCATAAGAATAATGAGAATCCTCCCAAAAAGTTTTGTAATTTGTTATTTTACTATTGGCTTCAACATTTTTTATTATCCTATTAATTAAGCAAATTTTTCTTACGAATACTGCAACAATAACCAATAGAACTACCAAAACAATACATATAACAGCCTTCTTCTTACTCATACCTTCACCCCCTTTATTTATTTATTTATAATAATATATCACATAATGACTTTTTATGCAACACTTCATTTTTTTGGGAATTTTTGGAAATTTTTCCAGAATTTGTTGACATTATGCGAATTTTCTGTTATACTATCTTTATTCTTTTTTTAATACTGTGATTAAATTTAACACAGTAGTAGTATGTAATAAGTGGATTTGGTTAAACATTTTCGAAAGGATTTTAGTTATGAAACGTAATTCAAAAAAACTTGTAGCAACTTCCATTATTTTGATTTTGTGCCTGAGTATGTGCTTGAGCACAATGTCATTCGCTGCTGTCTTAGAAAACGTAGTTTTCTATCGTGATACTGCTTCACAATTACCTTCGAGTGGCAGTACCCAAGTAAACCTATCGGGTAGCCCTAACATGTTTGGGTATATTGCCCTTCCTCTAAATGCTAATCGCACCGGAAGAGTAAATGTAACAATTACTCAAACTGCACGTCCACAGTATACACGGACAGTCACTTTAGTATCTGATGGTAATTATCATACCGTTGATATGAGTGATTGGGGTATTCGTAAGGGTACGGTAACAGTAAGTTACAATACTGTTACTGCTCCTTTAAACAGTATTAGTATAACATTCGGTAACTAAACTAACAGCCAAATCCACTTATTTACTAATTATGCCCACCTTGAAAATCATGGTGGGCATTTCTTATATTGCACCTAAATTCTAAATAAAAAATATAACAAAAATCGCTTGTCAAATCTTTGCATTTTTCGACAAACGATTTTTATTCTCTTTCTTCTTCATTCTGCCTTATATCTACATAAGCCTGTTTTGCATATTCTTGTGCTACTTGGTTAGTTTTTTCTGTTAGTGATTCATCTCTTAATTCTTCCCTAATGCTTCTTTTTGGTGCTATTTCCCCTGTTGTAAGAGCTTGGGTTTGTTTTCTGTTCTTGTCTGCTAAGAATTCTTGTATTGTATAATATCCTCTATCTATTAAACTCATTTTTAAGTCTGATTTTCCTCGTGCTTGTTTTAGAACCTTTCCTGTTTCTTTTGCTGATTTATACATTGCTACTTGCTCACTTAAGCTTAAATCACTCTTTTTTAAATTTCTTAAATCATACTCTACCTCTGGAGTGTTTGGTGGAAGTTCTATTCTTTTATTTGTGTTATTTGCATTTTTGCATAATTCTAAATAGCTTCTAAGCTGTTCTTCATTTTCGCTAAGTGCTCTTACTATTTTCATATCAAAAGGATAGTTAGTAATGCTACTTAAGTTATACTTTTCATATATTTTCTGTACTTCATTATCTTCTGGCTCTAAGTTTAGCTGTGTTATGCTATTTACACCATCTAAAGTAGAAATTACATCTATACTTTCTGGATTAATTACAACTTTTTCTACAGTTTTGCTCATTTCTCCTCCATCTCTTTTGTTAAAAACATAATACTTCTATTTATAAGTGTAGCATATTAGAAAAATTTTTTCAATATTTTTTGTTCTTTTTATTGACTTTTTTTGTTTTGTTATATATTATTAGCATGTGATGGAGGTGTTTTAAAATGTTATCTGATATTGAAATTGCACGGAAATGCTGAAATGTTTAATATTGAAAGAATTGCAAAAGAAATTGGTATAGATAAAAAATTTTTAGAACCTTATGGAAATTATAAAGCTAAAATTGATTTAAATATACTAAATGATTTAAATAGAAAAAATGGTAAACTAATTCTTGTTACAGCCATTAATCCAACTCCTGCAGGAGAGGGGAAAACCACTACTACAATAGGTTTAGCAGACAGCCTAATGAAGCTTGGAAAGAAAACAGTAGTTGCCTTAAGAGAGCCCTCTTTAGGACCTGTTTTTGGAATTAAAGGTGGTGCTGCTGGTGGTGGGTATGCCCAAATTGTACCAATGGAAGATATAAATTTACATTTTACAGGTGATTTTCATGCTATTGGTGCTGCCAATAACTTACTTGCAGCAATGATAGATAACCATATATTTCAAGGTAATACCCTAAATATTGACCCTAATAAAATTACCTGGAAAAGATGTGTAGATATGAATGATCGTCAACTTAGATTTGTTGAAGATGGCCTTGGTGGTGGAAAAAATGGAGTTCCTCGTAAAGATGGATTTGATATTACTGTTGCATCTGAAGTAATGGCTGTTTTTTGCTTAGCTTCTTCTTTGGAAGATTTAAAAGAACGTTTATCTCGTTTAATTATTGGATATACCTTTGATAATAAACCTGTTACAGCAGGAGATTTAAAGGCACAAGGAGCAATGGCAGCACTTTTAAAAGATGCTTTAAAACCTAATTTAGTACAAACCTTAGAACACACCCCAGCCATTGTACATGGTGGACCATTTGCTAATATTGCACATGGATGTAACTCAGTTATTGCTACTAAAATGGCTATGAAACTTGGAGATTATACTGTTACTGAGGCTGGTTTTGGTGCTGATTTGGGGGCTGAAAAGTTCTTAGATATAAAATGCAGATTGGCAGGTTTAAAGCCAGATGCTGTTGTTATTGTTGCAACAGTTAGAGCTCTAAAAATGCATGGTGGTATGAGTAAAGAAGACTTAAATATTGAAAATTTAGATGCACTAGAAAAAGGAATTCCAAACCTTTTACGTCATGTTTCAAACATTAAAAATGTATACCATCTTCCATCTGTTGTTGCAATAAATAAATTTCCAACAGATACTCAAAGTGAAATAGATTTAATCATTAATAAATGTAAAGAACTTGGTGTTAATGTTGTATTATCTGATGTTTGGGCTAATGGTTCCGAAGGTGGCTTAAGCCTTGCAAAAGAAGTAGTAAAACTTTGCGATGAACCTAATAACTTTGAATTTAGTTATGAATTACAAGATACCATAGAGAATAAGATATCAACTATTACAAAAAAAATATATGGTGGAAAAGGTGCAAAATTCTTACCAGAAGCTTTAGATGATATTAAACGTATAACAGACTTAGGTTTTGGCAATTTACCAATATGTATAGCTAAAACACAATATAGTTTTTCAGATGATTTAACCAAACTTGGTGCTCCAACTGATTTTGAAATTACAATAAAAGAAGTTAGGATTTCAGCAGGAGCTGGCTTTATAGTTGCTTTAACTGGTTCAATTTTAACAATGCCAGGTCTTCCAAAAGTCCCTGCTGCCGAGAGAATTGACGTTTTACCCAATGGAAAAATTATAGGTTTATTTTAAGGAATTTTAGAGAAGTTTAGTACACGAACTTCTCTAATTGTTATTTATAGGTTCTAGAAAATAATCCATTATTCCTACATATATCCCCCAAGCAAGCTTACCTTGATATTCCTCTTGCTCTAAAAGTGCTTTTTCTTCTGGGTTTGATAAAAATCCACATTCAACTATTGCTGTAGGTATTTCTACATGTTCAATTATGTATACGTTTTCTATTTTTAAGGACTCTCTTTTATTTTCTTTATCTATTGTCTGATTTAATCCACTTTGCAAGCTTTGGGCTAATTTTTTACTTTGCTCATTTCCTTTTTTAAAAAACGTTTGCCAACCCCAATATTCACTTTGCGGTATTTTATTTAGGTGTATAGATACGAATATATCTGCTTCCGCTTCATTTCCTATCTTTACTCTATTTTTTATATCTGAAACCTTCTTCTGCCTTAACGATTTTTTATCCAAGTCATATATTCCATTCTCATCTGAACGTGTTAATATAACTGTTGCTCCTGCTTGCTCAAGTAATTTTTGTACCTTAAGCGTAATTTTCAAATTTATATCTGCCTCTGATGTGTTCTCAACTGTTCCACCACCGGTCCTCTCCGACCATGCCCAGCATCTAGAACTATTACTTTTTTGTTTACTGGAAGTGCAACAGTTTCCTTTGATGCCTCTTTTGAAGCAGGCCTTATTTGAAATGCAATCACAGAAATTAGCAAACATGATAAGATTATATATATTCTTTTCTTGTTTAACAATAACATAAAAACCCCCATATTTAATTATATGAAGGTTCTTGTTATTTAATTACTTAAATTTTAGTGTTTTCTTCTATCTATTGCATAGCAACTTCCTTTATATTTTTTTGCTATGTGCTTAACTTGTGCTCCAACTTCGCCTATTTCAAGCACATTAGAATATTTATCGCTTTCCACTTGAACAACTCCTATTGATATCGCAGTTAAAAAGAAATGTTCCATTTTACCTTTTCTATTTTGAATTTTCAAGTATCCTCTATTATAGTCTTCCTCTGTAAAGAAATATTTTACTCCTTTATCAAATTGTGCTATTATATTTCGGCAAATTTCCTCATAGTTAGTATTTTCATCTAGTATAGCAACAAAGTCATCTCCACCAATATGCCCAACAAAAGCATTTGAATTTGCTATATTATTTACATTTTCAAGTATTGTCCTTGCCGTAAATTTAATAATTTCGTCTCCTTTTAAGAATCCATACACATCATTATATGCCTTGAAATCGTCTAAATCTAAATATAATACAATAAATTCCTTTTCCCTTGCAAGTCGTTTCTTTAATTCTGCTTGAATTTGAGTATTACCTGGTAAACCTGTTAATGGGCTAATTGTTCTATTTAGTACTAGTAATCTAAATATATTTCTTATTCTATAGTATAAATATTCTAGTCCCATAGATTTTGCCACATAGTATTCTACATAATTTTTTGCTAAATCTATCTTAAATTCCTTGTCTTCCCTTGATGATAATACAATAATTGGTATTATATTGTTATCCTCTGTCTTTCTTATTTCAGTACAAAGTTCTATTGTATTTTTAGTTATAGTATCATCATTTATTATAATTAATTGTGGTAAATTATTAGATACATAATCCATATCTTTTGTAAGTATTCTTTTAAATCTATAATTGGGTTCTTCCTTAAACATTTTTTTTAATTCTTCAGTTAATTCTTCTTGTTCATCAATAACATATATTTCTTGAAACATTTTTTTCTCCTTTATACTTGTACATCTGCCTCACGGTGCCACGTTTTGGCTTTATCTGGAGATTCTAGTGTATATACTTCAACATCTACTACTAGGTGTCCATTTGGCACTTCCAAGTCTACATCTAGATGTGTTGTATCTTTACTATATCCCACATAGTTTTCTTCATCATAAATAACTTGCTGTCCATTTATTGTTATTACAACTTTTTTAAATCCAGAATCATGGTCTATATCTATACTTAGCATATTACCGTGATTTAATATTATATTAAATTCTGGTTCATGAATTCCTACTGTTAACTGCTCTTTTGTTTGTTCATTACCTTCTATATCAATTGCCTTAACTTTGATTGTATTTGTACCACGTCTTCCCTCAATTGTAAATTCCATCAATTTTTGTCCTCGTACATCTGGTTCCATTATAATTTCCGATTCATCTTCCCATGAATAACTAACTTCTTCAATTCCTTTATCACTTGTTACAGCAATTTTTATGTCTCCACCTTCAATGAACCCAAAGTCAATTTTAGGCTTGTTTGGATCATCATCTGATGCATTAGCTGTAGTAACTTCTTGATCTAATTCACTTGAACTTCCATCCTTACCAGTTGCTCTTATGTGTAATATATTATAGTCATTAATAGGAATGTCTGTTGATGTAATACATTTTACTCCACCATTTAAGTTTTTCTCTTCTATTTCATCCGAATCATTCCACCAGAAAGAAACTTTGTCCAATCCTTCATCATATTCAACAGTAATACCACATTTATTGTCTCTTGGTTCAACTTTTATTGTAGGTCGATTTAATTCAGCAATTGCTCCTGTTCCACTTTTTTTTCTTATTTTACCGTAGCTTAAGGCTATGAGTATTATTACCGCAAATACTACAATAAGTACTGAAAAAATTATGATAATTTTTTTCATATCTATTAAATTATCCCCACCCATTTTGGGTGGTTTATAGCTATTTTCTGTAGATAAAATTTGATTCATATTCCTTTTTCCCTTTTTATTTTTATATACTGGATTATATCACAAAAAAAATATATTTGTAAATATATTTTTTTATTTATTCACATATTTATACTTAAATTTCATATATTTAATTATGAAGTTGGAATTTTAACATAAAGGAGTTGGAATTTATGAATAGTAACATTGATGTTTCTAAGTTATTAGAAGCTTTATCTAAAATGGATAAAAAAGATTTAGAAGCAGGCATTGCCAAGGCTAACCAGGTATTACAAAATACAAATAAAGAGGATTTGTTAAACCAAATTAATAAAAATAAAAAATAAGGAGTTTTTACTGTGAATGATGATTTATCTAATATTTTCGAAAAGTTGAATATTAATAAAGATGCTTTTTCACCTGAAATGATAAACAATATTATGAATATAGTTAATCATACTAATGAGCAATCTTCTGATAATTCTAGTAGCAATTCAAACAATAGTGACTCTCCTGATATTGATATGGAAACAATTTTAAAAATAAAGTCTATATTAGATAAAATGAAAACACGTGGAAATAGTCCTCATTCAAAATTATTACAAGATCTAAAACCTTATTTAGATGTTAATAAACAAAGTAAATTAGATCAATATATGAAAATAGATAGAGCAATGGACTTGTTACCACTTATAGGTGGTGATGTAAAAGCACCACTATATAACGATAATCAGGTTTTGCTCTTTTCCTTAATTTCACTATTATTCTAAGACGATTTCTTCATCAACGATTGAGGCAAATTGTTTTAGCTCATTTTCTTCAATTTCTTCTTTTTCAATTTCTTTTACAATGTTAGCAATTCTTAGTTGTGGAGCTTCTATTTTATGACTTGCTATCATTGCCTTTTTATTGCCTTTTGCACCTGCATGTGCTAACCCTCTTAAATTTCCTAGCACTACTATATTGTCCCCTGCAATTACTTCTGCACCACTGTTTACATCACCTAAAACTACAATACTTCCATCAAATTCTAGTTTTTGACCTGAACGAATTCCCCCTTTGAAAAAGTAAGTTTCTGAGTTTTCTACATTTTGCTCATATACCTTTTTTATTCCATGTAGTCCTAATTCATTTTCGTTTTCAAATATAACTTCTTCTTTTACTTCAGTATTAATTAGTTCTCTTAACTCATCCTTTTCCTTATCTTTTAATACTTTTCCTACAACATTAATTGTATTTTTCCCTTCTTTGCATAGCTTCTTTATTACGTCCATTTTCTTTTTTATTGCTTCTAGAATTTGCTCCTGTGTGGCATCCTCATTAAGTCTAACTGAAATTTGATCATTTTTTATTCCTACTAATACTATACTTTTCATTTTTAAATCTCCTTTACAAATTGGTGTATGGCTTTGCTGTTTTATCCTCTACTATTTCTTCATTTAACCCAAAGTATGCTTCCATAATTTCTTTTGTAACTTCAGCACTATAGTATCCATGTGCACCATTTTCTACTAGTACTACTACAGCAATTTCTGGATTTTCATATGGTGCGAATCCCACAAACCACGCGTTTGTTTTATCATTTCCAGCTTCTGCTGATCCTGTTTTTCCTCCAACTTGAATTGGAAAGTCTTTAAATACTGAGTAGGCTGTTCCTCCTTCTTCTGTTACCGATTGCATTCCCTCAAGTACTGTTTTTAAGTTTTCTTTTTGTATATTTAAATTTTCTTCTGATGTTTTTTCTATTCCTAGTCTTTTATTTATATAGTCTTTAACTTCTTCTGTTTTTATACTCTCTCCTTGATTATTTATAATATCTTTGATAATAGTTAAATCAAGTTTTTTTCCACCATTTGTAAGCATTGCTATATATCTTGCCATTTGTATTGGTGTAAAGTTGTTTTCTGCTTGTCCAATAACTGCAGATAAAGTATTTCCATAATACCATGCTTCATCTAGCTTTTCATATAGTTTTTTTCCTGCTAATGTTCCAGAAATTTCTCCTGGAAGTTCAATATTTGTTTTTTGGCCCAAACCAAAATATGTGGCATATTTTTCTATGTTATCTATTCCAATTCTTGTACCAACTTCATAAAAATAACAGTTACATGATTTTTGTATTGCTTGTGATACTGTTAAATATCCATGTCCTCTACCATATGTTGTGTAATACCAGCACTTTGGCTTGTACCCTCCTGGGTAAATTCCTGCACATTCTATTTGCTCGTCTTTTGTTATTTTTCCTGTTTCTAACCCAGCTATTGCTGGCACCATTTTGAAAATTGAACCTGGTGCATAAGCACTTTGCATTGTTCTATTTATTAATGCACTTCTTCCTTTTACTGTATATTCATTCCACTTTTCTGTGCTAATTCCATCCACAAATAATTGTGGTTCAAAGTCTGGGTAGCTTACCATAGATATAACTTCGCCTGTTTTAACATTTAGTACCACAACCGAACCTGCATATACTTCACGTTTTTCTCCATAATCCCCATTGTTTATTTTCTCTATATTTTCTTTTAGTGCCCTTTCTGCAACTTGCTGTACTTTTGCATCTATTGTAAGCATTACATTTGAGCCTGAAATCGCTTCTTCCGTAATATATTCTCCTGTTGTTGTTCCATCTATTGACATATCTGTTTGTTTTAATCCATCTTTCCCTTTTAAGAATTTTTCGCAAACATATTCTATTCCAGTTTTTCCAATATAATCATCTAGCTCGTATCCTTCATTTTGTGTGTATTCTTCATTTCCAATTTTTCCAACATATCCTAGCACATGTGATGCAAGCGAAGAATAATAATATTTTCTAATTGGTCTATATTCTATATTAATTCCTGGAAAGCTGTGATTCATTTCTTCAATTTGAGCAACACTTTTTTCGCATACCTCTGGTGATATTTCATAACCTCTCATACTGCTATAGCCATTTACATCTATCCCATATCTAACTGCTATTATCTTTCTTGCTTCTTCTAGTGAATATTGTTTTAATGAATATTCATCAATGAAGTATTCAAGTGCTTGCTCTGCAGTTGTTCCATCTGCTAAGTCATTTTCCTCTAGCCATTTATTAATTCTTTCTTGATTCTCATATTTAAAGCTTACTGGGTTAATATTAATTGGAAAATCATCATTGTACTTGTCTCCATTTTTTTCTAAAACAAATATTGCATTTAATATTGTTGTATTTAAATTTTGTTCATCTATTTTACTTTTATAGATTTTTAATGAATATTTTATCTCATTTCCTGCAAGTACATTACCATTGCAGTCTAAAATGTTGCCTCTTGCGGCTCTTATTTTTGTTTCACGAGTCAGTCTTGAATTTGCTCTCTGTAAATATTCTTCCCCATGAACTATTTGAAGATTAAATAGCTGAAATATTAATATGATACCAACTATATATACCAATATATATAGTATGTTATATCTTACATTCTTTTTATCTAAACTTGCCAAGGCTATCCTCCTAATAATACCTCATTAATGATTTACTTTCGTTTATTATCTCTTCTGTTTTATCTCCTGCTTTTTGTATTAGAGGGTATAGAATTATAACTAGTATTGCATTAAATAATGCTTCAATTATAACTATTTTCATAAATTGTATAAAGGCTGGTTCTGCCGAAATTAATAGTATTTGCAAAGTGTAATTTACAATTTCGCCAAAAATAGTTACTGCTATTGTCATAAACATAAATGTTATTCTGCTATCTTTTGAAAAGCTTTTGTCTAATATTCCACCAATTAAGCCACACATTCCTAACATGATTGCATTTAAGCCTATTCTTTTTCCTATAATTAAATCTAAAACTAGTCCAAATATGGTTCCAAGAGTCAAACCATATATTTTTCCTAAAAATAAGCCAATAAATAATATGAATATTATAAATAGATTTGGTTTAATTCCTGCTATATTGTACCAGCTAAATAGATTAGTTTGTAAAAAGCAAAGGGCTAAAAACACAAAAAATAATACTGTTATAACTAATGCCTTTTTCATTAAACTCTCCTTTTATAGACATTATTATAACAGTATTTTTTTAAATTTTCAAGACTTATATGTCTTTATATCTCTTATAATTAATAAATGCAACTGTTCCAATTATTGTTATTATTGCTATTGGTATTATTATGATTGTTTCTAAACCTGTATTTGCTATTGTTCCTCCTTTAATTGTGTTATCTGTATTTGTATTTTTAGGTATGCTTGTATTATTGTTTGAATTGTTGGTATTGTCTTTTACAGTGATGAAATTCATGTTGTTATTGCCTATTGTATTATCATTGTTGCTATTTCCACCATTGTTATTACCTGTATTGTTGTTATTATTACCTGAGTTATCATTGCTTCCAGAATTGTTATTATTTGATTGCTTTGCTTTAACTTCTATTGCATATGTTTGTGTAACCGTTTTTCCTTGATATGTATAAGAAACTGTGATTTTATCATTAGAAGTTGTAAGTTCTACTACTGGGAAACAATTATAGTTTGTTATAATTTCTCTTGTTCCATCACTATATATTGCTGTTACTACCATTCCTGTACTGTCGAATTTTTCTCCCTCTTTATATGTTGTTTTACTTGGTGGTGCTGTTATTTCTAATCTTTCTAATACTTTTTCTATCTTTTTTACTGAAATGCTTATAGTAGTTGTTTTTCCTTTGTATGTTATTATAACTCTTTTATCATTTGCTGTTAAGCTTCCTGTTGGCGTATATGCGTAATCCGTTACTGTCTCTTTTGAATTATCACTATATACAGCTGTTACTACCATTCCTGTTTTATCGAACTTCTCGCCTTCCTCATATGCTGTTTTGTTTGGATTTGTTGTTATCTCTATTTTTTCTAAAACCTTTTCTGCAACTTGGTTATATACACAGTTTTGGCATTCACAACCTGTACAATAAATCTTTATACAATTTGCACAATTACATTCACACTCTTGGAAGTTTTTAAAACATGGCATTCCATATCCATAATCGTTATCTCTACCCTCTGTGCCTAAGTCTAAAGAATAATATTGTAATATTTGGTTTATTTGTTCAAAGCTCAAATCCTTTTTGTAACTTTTTATTGTTGCAACTGTTGCTGCTAGATGTGGTGCTGAATGTGATGTTCCTTGAACAATTCCACAGTTTCCAAAAACAGATCCTGTTGGAGTTAAACAAATAATAAATTCACCTGGTGCTGAGTAATCAATTGCATCACCATAGTTTGAAAAATTCGTATAAATTAAATTTGAAGCATCAGAATTCTTTGCTGCAACATAGCTTTGATAATTAATAACATTATTTTCTTTAGTTATTAATTTTGAATTTAATGCAGCTACTCCTATAACATCATTATATGATACTGGATATATTTGAGCTGTGCTTTCTCTAACTCCATTATTATCTCCATTTCCAGCTGCTGCAATGACTGTTATTCCTTTTTGTACAGCTTCTTCAATAAGTCCTTGAATTTCATTTTCTATTGCCTTTATTGTTGATTGTCTTTTCCACCCAAGGCTTAAATTTATTACATCTACATTTTGATCTATTGCATAACGCAATCCTTCACTAATATATGTTAATGATAAACTTCCTCCTTCACTAACTTTTATTGGCAATACTTTAACATTATCTGGTGTAGCATCTAAAACAATACTTCCTGTATGTGTTCCATGCCCAAGAAGACGTGTTTGTCCATTTGCTGTTACCGAATAGTCATCTCCAATACTTTTCGAATTGTCTATTATATTTATGTATCTACTGTCTATTCTGCTTTGTAAATTATGATTTTTAAAAATCTCATTTTCCAAATCAAATCCAGTATCTATAACAGCAACAACAATATCATTTTTTGTTGTGCTGTTATTAATAATCTCTTGCATTTTATCTAGTCCCATTGTGAATATTCCCCAAGATTGCATGCTTGTTCCACTTACAGTGTATGTAATATACATTGGTTCCACTTCTTGTAATTGAATATTTATATCAATATTAACATTTTGTATATTACTATCTTGTTTTAAGCTTTCATATGCTTTTTTTGTTTCTTCTTCTGTTTCATATTTTAAAATATACTTCCCACTATTGGTTTTATTTACACTTTTTGCATTATAATTATCAGTTAATTCTTTGTCAGTAATTACGACTAACCTTTTAGAAGAAAAATCTAAAAAGTTTTCTTCTTTTTGAATATTATTGTTTGTACTAGTTTTTTTACTGTTTATAAACCATAATGTTCCTCCAATTGTAAGTGCTAAAATTACTATAATTAATACAACTAAATTTATTCGTTTTTTATTGTTTTGCATCAAAAATATCCTCTCCTTCTTACAATACCTCTATTTAATTATAATATTATTTTTGTTTTAGTCAATATTGTTATTTTTGTTATTAAGTTAGTTTTCCTTAGAGTCGACTGTTTTTCACGTTTTATGACATTTTAATGATATTTTCACCCTGTTGTAATAATTGTGTAACATAAATTTAATGTTTCTGTAATATTTTTTGGCAAATTTTGTTGTATAATAATGTTGTACAAATGAAATTTTTAAAGGAGTTACAAATGAGTATAGTTTATTTGTTAAAAAAGGAAGGAATTGTGAATATTAAACCTTTAGATTCTAATCAAATAAAAACAATAGCAAAAGATATTGCTATAAAGCTATGTCTTGCTTTTCCTGAACATGACTTAGATAGACAAGCTTTATATAATTCATTTTGTTCTCTTGATATGTACACTGCAACAATGCCTAAGGACTCAAGTGGTGCAAAATATGTTGCAAATTCAAATGCAATTTATTTTAATGAAGATTTAGACTTTTCTGCTATACCTGAAGTTGCTATGCATGAATGTATTCATTTCATTCAAGAAAAACGTTTAACAAATTCAAATGCATTTGTTGGGTTAACTTCTTTTGCTTCCGGATTAGCTCTTAATGAAGCTGCTGTACAATTAATGGCTTCAGAAGCTAATATGTCAAATATAGAGGAAGAAAAATACTTTGGAATTACTCTTCATACTATTAGTCCAAATTATTATCCTCTAGAATGTACCTTGGTTAATGAAATTGCTTATTTTACTGGAACATATCCTTTGTTTCATAGTGTTTTAAATAGCAACGATGTGTTTAAAAACACATTTATAGCCAAGTTTAACAAAAGAATTTATAATAGATTTTCAAGGCAGTTAGATAAATTATTGCATTTAGAAAATGAATTAAATTGTTATAACAGTGAGTTAGAAAATAGTGATAAACTTAGTGATGTTAAAGAACTAAATGGTATTATTATAAAACAGAAGGAACAAATTCAAAAATTATTTTTTAACATTCAAAACTTTATTATAAGGAATTGCTTTTACTGTTCTTATAATAGTATAAATACAATGGATGATTTAAAAGATTTAAAAATGAAATTATATAATTTGAAAAATATTATTGGAATTGCTGATGGTTATACTTTTTATAATTCATTTTATTGTGATTTTATGAATGCTTTGGAAAATAAAAAAGAAGAAATATTAAAATACGGAGAAATCAGTTTATTCAAGCAAGAGTGTACAGCCTTGACTCTTGTAGATCAATCAAAAGATGCATTTGGTTTTATTAGTACATTTATTAGAAAAATCAAAAAATTATTTAAACTTAATACAGGTACTATTAATGATTATGATAATTAACAACCGGTGAGGGTATAAAATCTCACCGGTTATTTTAAATTTTTGTAACAATTAAATCAACTTCACTTGTAAAACTGTTATTTCCATAACAATATATAATATATAAGATTTTGTCTTTGATATAAAATTCGTTTGCATTCTCTATTTTGTATATATCACTATCTACATCTCTTCTATAAACATTATATCCTTGTTCTGCTAAAGTAGCTTCTTTTTTTAGTTTCAGTTGTATTTTTTGATTTATTTCTTCTTGCAAATCCGCTTTTTTTTGTTCTTGTATTAAATCTACTATTTTTATTTTTTCTTTACTTTCAATATCATAATTGTATGTTTTTATTATTGTTCTTTGTGCATTGCTTCCCTCTTTTAATGAACATTTTATTATCACTGATAATCTATTGTCCTGAATAGATGTTGCATAATTAATTTTTAAAATAGTATAAATTTTACTGTCATTATATACCTGTAATATTTTATTCACAAAAGATGAATTTATTTCATTATTAACTTCATTATCAATTTTATTATCTAAATGAATTCGTGGAATATATGCGTCTATCTTGTATTTTCCTGATTTCTCCTCTTGAATTTTATATAGTGTTGAAACATATTGATTCTCTTCATTAGTGAATAAATCATTAAATTCTATTTCTAATTGTTCCTTATCAATTGGCTCTTCTTCACTCATTTTATCTCTATTTGTTCTTTTTCCACTATTGTATATAATCATAATCGATAATATTGCTATTGCCAAAACTCCTATTGCACTATATATTATCTTTTTCTTATTTTTTCTCAAATTTAATCACCTTTTATATTATACCATTTTTCTCATCTATTTTCAAATTGGTATTAATTTAAGCGTTAGCTCATAAATTTAAAATGGTGATTTGTATGTTTAAAGCTATATTTGTAATCATTGGAACTATTATTGGAGCCGGCTTTGCCTCTGGCAAAGAAATTTTTACATTTTTTAATCTTTATGGCATGTGGGGATTTTTAGGATTAGTAATTGCTGAATTAATTATTGGGTTTGTACTTTATAAAGTTTTTTGCATAATCCTTGGTTATGATATTACTTCCTATAATGAATTAATTGAGAACCTTTTTGGAAAAACCAATTTTGCAACTAACGTTCTATGTAATATTATCAACATTTTTCTATTAGTTTCATTTATTGTTATGGTTGCTGGATTTGCTGCATATTTTTCCCAAGAATATGCTTTGCCATATTTTTTTGGTGCATTTATAATGGCTATGTTGTCTTTTATAACTTTTCTAAAAAACATTGAGGGAATAGTGAAAGTCAACTCCTTTTTTATTCCATGTTTAATTATTGTTATTGTAATTCTTGGTTTAAAAAATGTTAACTGTTTTGTTGAAGGTACCAATATGCCTATAGATTTCAATTACAAATTTATTATAAGCTCTGTACTTTATGCGAGCTACAATTTGATAATAGCATTACCAATTTTAATTACTTTAAAAAAGTATGTCGTAAATTACAAACAGGCAAAATTTGTATCATTTGTAACTATGCTTCTTCTTTTATTTATGTCTATCATTATATTTTTGCTACTTAATTATTATTTTACTGAAATCATAAATTTGGAGCTTCCTACTGTTTATATAGCTACAAAATCCGGATTAATATACAAATACATTTGTGGTATTTTAATTTTAGGTGCAATTTTTACAACAGCAATATCAAATGGTTATAGCTTTTTAAACAACTTAAATTTCACAAGTAGAAAAAACTATATAATAACTGCTGTATTGATTTGCTTTAGTTCAATTGTTTTTAGCCACATAGGCTTTGCAACTCTTCTTAATCTGCTATACCCAATTTTAGGTTTACTACGGATTATTGCAAATAATTTTTATACTGTTTTTTTCAAAAACACCTTGAAAATTTTGTGTTTTATTGATATAAGTATATAGAGGTTTTACATATGAATAAAAAATTAAATAAGAAAAAAGTTTTAATATTAATACTTATTATTTTGGCAATTATTCTAACAATTGTTTTTTCAATATTGTATAAAAGAAGCAGTAAGGTTCGTTCCTTTTTTGACAATAATATTTTCAGAAAGAACATTACGGAAAACACTTTACCAAAGCTTGATATTGAAAGTAGTTACTGTTATTCTTTTAATAATCATGTTGTTGTATTAAGTAGAAATGTTTTAACATTTTATAATGAATCTGCAAATAAAACTAGCTCCTTGGATATTGATATATCAGAACCTATATTTGAATCTGCTGGCAAATACTTATGTATAGCAGAAAAGAATGGAAAAAATGTTTATTTAATTAATGGGAAAGATATAGTTTGGCAAAAAAGCGTAGAAGGAAATATTAGCCAAATATCCTTAAACAAAAATGGCTATGTTGTCATTGCTATTGCTGATACAACATATAAAAATATTTGTAAAGTATATAGCGATACTGGTGCAGAATTATTTACTTCATTTTTATCTAAATCCTACATTATAGATTCTGCAATTTCAAATGATAACAAATATATTGCCATAGCAGAGACAAATTTTTCAGGAATAAGCATACAATCTAGTGTTAAAATCATTTCAATAGATAAAACTTTACAAAATAGTGCTGATACCATTGAATATAACTATGTTGCACCAATTGATGATTTCATTATTAGTATTGATTATTGTAATTCAAATGTTCTAATTTGTTTGTATGACAATCATATTAGTGTTGTAAAAAATAATACAACCGAAGAAATTAGCAATTTTAATACTTCTAATATATTGTTTGCTGATACAAATAACAAAATTATTCAAATTGAAAAGAAGAAGACTGGAGCTTTTTCATCAGAGTTTGAGCTTCAAATAATAGATCCTTCTACACTTGATAAAAAAACATATACTTTAGAAAAAGAACCAAAATCTATGGAAGTTTATGGCAATGTAATTGCAATTAATTATGGTTCAGAAGTTTTATTTATTAATAATTCTGGATGGCTTATTAAAGATTATACTTCATATCAAGAAGTTCAATCTGTTGTACTTTCTAACAATGTTGCTGGAATTGTTTATAAAAACAAAATAGAATTTTTAGGATTATAGGAGGTGATAATATGGCAATTGCAGTTGATTTAATGGTTCTTTCCATTGTATTATTATTTGTATTTTTAGGTTATAAGCGTGGTCTTGTAAAAGTTGCTTTTAAGCTATGTACATTTTTCATAGCAATTATTCTTGCTTTTATGCTTTACAAACCTGTCGCTAAAATTGTAATTGAAAATACAAATATTGATGAAACTATTGAAACTAAAATAACAGACAAAATTTTACCTGAAGGAAAAACAGAAACTGATGAAGTTGATTTATCTGAAAGCTTACCAACTATAATATTAAAAAACAGTGAAAATACTGTTCAAAGTATTGCAAAATCTTGTAGTAATACTTTAATTGAAACAGCGTGTTTAGTATTAATTTTTATTATTACTAAAATTGTGCTAAAATTCGTTACTGCTCTTGCAGATTTAATTGCAAAGCTTCCTATATTAAAACAATTTAATAAATTAGGCGGTACAATTTATGGAATTATAGAAGGATTATTTATTGTTTTCTTAGGATTTGCTGTTATTTCATTAATTGCTCCAATGCTTGATGTTTCTGTATTAGAAGCAATAAATTCATCAACTTTAGGTTCAATTTGTTACAATAATAATATTTTACTTAAAATTATAATGTAAAAAACATACAAAAAAAGAGACATTAGACTGTCTCTTTTTTATGTTCTTTCTTTCTTGTTTCTTCTATTTTTTTGCTCCATTTATCTATATAGTATCTACGAATTATTGCAAGATTTGTAAACATTCTTCCTACAAAAACAACAATTGCAGCTAAGTATATATCTACATTTAGTTTTACTCCAAGCCATGTAAGCATAATTGATAATATAGCATTTCCAAAAAAACCTGATATAAAAATCTTTAAATCAAACTTACCATTTAGTACTGATGTTATTCCTCCAAAAACTGAATCTAGTGCTGCAATTATTGCTATTGCTAGATATCCAGAATATTCATATGAGATTACTGGTCCATTTGCTCCTATTATTGCACCTATTATACAGCCTATTAAAATTGCTACGAAAACCATTCTATTCCTCCCCCTTTACATATTCAAAGTTTAAATTTTTATTGTATCTTGGTATTGTAATACTTGCCTGTCTTTCAAGTGTTACATTTTTTCCTTCTGAAATTTTTACATCTATATATCCATATTTCTTCTGTGAAACTGCACTTTCAAGATAAGTTGTATTCCCAATAGCTTTTATTATATATGGTGGAGCATTTATTCTTGTTCCATTTACTGTAATTCTATTTGCTTCATTTATATCTGCTATATAGCTATCATATACTATTCTTTGGTCATTAATTGATATTGCTTCTGCTCCTGCACTTTTAAGAGTATTCATAAGTTCTAATAAATCATTAGCATTAATTTGATTTTTTGCTGTTCCATTATCCATTGTAATTACAATGCCTGGACCTGTTACATCATTTTTTCCAAGTAAATCTTCAGTTTCTTTTAACTCTCTTTGTAATAACTGGGAAGCCTCGTTTCCTTCATTAATAGCTGTTTCATATTCTAAAATTTTGTTATTTGTTTCTGTAACTTTTGCTAATGTTTCATCATATTTTGTTTTTAAGGCTGTAAGCTCTGTTTTTAGCTCGCTTTCTTTCATTATCTCGAGTTCCGAAATATCAGTTTGACTAATTGTTTTTACTTGAATGAAAATTAGCATTGTTAGAATAAATGCCATTATTCCAATGGTTATAGTAATTGTAATTTTACCCTTTTTTATCTTTGCTTTTTTCATACTTCTACCCTTTCTATCTATTTTGTAGCAATATATTCATATTTGTAAACACCTTCATATTTAGGAATTGTAATATCATCACTTTTTTGAACATTTACTATTACTCCATCTTCTGCCATTAGTCTTAGATATCCACCTTGTCTTAATGCAACATCATAATATAAATGTTCTGGAAAACCTATTGCTTTAATTTCTATTGGAACTCCAACAATTTCATCATTTACCCTTATAATATTTCCGTCACAAAGAATTGCTGTTGTGCTTACAATTCTTTTACCGTTAATTGAAATTGCATCTGCACCGGCATTAAATAATTCATTTACAATATGTCTTAAATCCTGCTCATGCACTAAAAGTGAACTTACATCTAATACTTCGTTGCTGTTTACTTCTCTATTGTCATCTAATTTTATTATAATTCCGCTTCCCTTAACTTCTGTAAGACCTAGAAGTGCATTATTTTTTTTAATCTGTGCTTCAACCTCAGTATCTACATTGTTACTTGTTGCAACTTTATTTCTTGTTTCTTCAAGCTTTGTTTCAGCATCTTCCAATTCTTTATAAATGTCTTTAGATGCTTGTCTCCACCTTAAAACTTCTCCTTTAAGTTCAGCATTACCATTTAGTGAAATACCTTCTTCATTTGTGATGCTGTTTACTGTATTTATTTGAATATAAATTGCAATTGTAAGAATTAAACACACGCAACCAAGCGTAATAGCTACTTTTTTCATTTATCTCTCCTCTCACACTTGTTCCCTAAAATACACTTTCTTTATGTTTGGCACATTAAGAACTATTGTACCAGGAACGCCTTTTTCTTTATTATTCATTAAATCAATTATCCATAAAATTTTCACATTAATATTTGAGCCGTCTCCAAAATCAACAGTCTTGTTTTCACTTGGAATTTTCAAAACAAAATTTGTAGAATCTGAAATATCAATAGCTGCGATTTTTTCTTTAATACCATTTCCTTCTGCAGCATTCATAATTTGAATTACAACATCAAGTTTTTTTAGATCTTCTAAATTTAACCTACCACCACTTGCAATTTCAGTTGTTTCAACTCCTTCAAGAGTTGGTAATTCCAGAGCCACTGGCGATACCTCTAAAATATAGCCTTGATTATTTATATATGCATATTCTCCATTTACTGCAAGAATAAATGTAGCAACTCTTTCTTGAACATCTATTATAACTTCTCCATTTAACCTTTTAGTAACCTTAACATCTTCAATATAAGGATTAGCCTTAATTCCATTAATTATATTAATGTTCAAAATTTTAAACATATTTGCCCCCACCACAAGATGTGAATTTTGTAAGATTTCTTCTGTTGAAACTTTATTGTTATTTCTTATTGTAATATGTTTTATATTAAATAAACCTGAAAATATGATTAAACCTAATAAAACTCCAACAAAAATCACAAGAAGTAATATTGCAACAATTCTTCTTTTTATAATACTTTTCTTCTTATTATTTGGTTTCTTTTTGGTTTGCTTTTTCTTAGTATTATTTGCCTTGGCACTCTTATTAGTTTTAACCTGAGTTTTCACTTCGAAAGGTTCTCCTTTTATAAAAAAATATCATTGATTAATATATAATTAACCAATGATATTTTATAATATTTCGCTTAAAATTTCAATAAAAATTTGAAAATTTAAGCTATTTTTCAATTTTTATTTTTGCACCTATGTTTTTTAATTTTTTATCTAAATTTTCATACCCTCTTAATATATACTCTATATTATTAATTTTACTTTTTCCTCTAGCTGCTAAAGCTGCTGTAACTAATGCTGCGCCGCCTCTTAAATCGGTCGAGTTCACTTCTGCACCACTAAGCTTCCTTACACCTTTTACTATTGCGACTTTCCCTTCAACTGTTATTTTAGCTCCCATTCTTGTTAGTTCATTTACGTATTTATACCTATTCTCAAAAATATTTTCTACCATCATAGAAGTTCCTTTTGCAACTGTTTGCAAGCTTACAAAAACAGATTGCATATCTGTTGGAAATCCTGGATATGGCATTGTTTTAACATCTATTGCTTTTAATTTTTTAGGTACCTTTAAAATTATTCTGTTTTTCTCTAAGGTTATTTTTGCTCCTGCTTCTTCTAGCTTATGTACTACTGGTGTTATGTGCTCTTGCTTTGCATTGTTTAATACTAATTCTCCTCCAGAAATTGCCCCCATGCATAACAGAGTTCCTGCCTCTATTCTATCTGGCATAATGTTATAACTAACGTTTTTAAGATTTTTAACTCCTGTAATTTTTATAACATTCGTTCCTGCGCCTTCAACCTTTGCACCCATTTTGTTTAAGAAGTTTTGAAGGTCAATTATTTCAGGTTCCATTGCTGCATTTATTATAATTGTTTCCCCTTCTGCAAATATTGAAGCTAATATAATATTTTCGGTTGCTCCAACAGATGGGAAATCTAATTGAATGTTATTTCCTACAATCTTATCACATGAGCATTTAATATATCCGCTTCCTTCTTCAATTTTTATGCCCAGCTTTTCAAAACCTTTTAAATGTAAGTCTATTGGTCTTGTGCCAATGTCACAACCTCCTGGGTATGAAAATATTGCATGTTTAAACCTTCCCAATATTGCACCAGCTAGTATTACTGATGATCTCATTTTTCTCATTAGTTCATTTGGTATTTCTTGTGATTTTATATTCTTAGAATCTATAATTATTTTCCCTTTTTTCTTTGTTACAGTGCACCCAAGTAATTTTAGTATTTCTAGAGTTGTTTTTGTATCATAAATATTAGGTACATTATATAAAGTCGTAGTTTTCCCACTTAATATACTTGCTGCTATTATTGGAAGAGATGCATTTTTTGAACCTGATACATTAACTTCGCCTTCTAGCCTTTCTCCCCCTTCAACTATGTAACTTGCCATTTTTCTCCTCCTTTACCTAGTATATATTATGCAAACTAGGTAAAGTTGGTGAGAAAGGTTAAATTTATAACATTCTCTATCTTAAATGCAAAAAGTTCAATATTTTATTTATGATTCTTTTTAAAGTTGAATTCTTATATACTACAATTTGCATATCGTTCTTTTGTTCTTGCTTGTTTTCTATAATTTCTTCATTTTTCTTAAAGATATTATCTATGTTATATTTTTCTTGTATCATATCTTGATACTTTTTTTCATTTTGAGCATATATTTTTTTCAATCTTTCCTTTTCATCCTCATTCTCACACCAGTACTGTAAATTAAGCATTGCAATTAGTGCTAGAGTTTCTTCTTTTAGATTTTGGCTTTGAATAGATTGATTTGGATTTATTTTTTTTATATATTTTTCAAATAAATCTTTCTTAATATTTTCAATATCTTGTTCACTCCAATTGCTAAAATATTCTTCTGACAAATCTAGTTGTGAGCAGTCTTGTGCAAATTTCTTAAGTTCTTCTATATTTTTGCATTGGATAATACTTAATAACTCTATTGTTTCTGAATTCAAATAAATTCCATTTATTGAAGCATCTAGGTCTAATAAAAATTGTTTCATTATTTCTGTTCCTCTCTTATCTCCAAATTTGTATATCTTTCAAGTACAATAGCCCATTATTATATTACCAAAAATATTATTTTTTTTCAATCCCTTTTAAATTTAATTTTTATGATTTTAAGCTATACAAAAAAAACGCTATATCCTTTGATATAACGTTTTTTAACTGGTGAACCAGAGACGACTCGAACGTCCGACCCACGGCTTAGAAGGCCGTTGCTCTATCCAGCTGAGCTACTGGTCCATTCATGAACATATTAAATAATAACATATTTTTTTTTTTTTGTCAACATTTTCCTTGAAATTAGTTGATTTTTTTTTGATTTTTTGATATACTATTACTCGCACTTATTATTATATTATGAAAGGATGGAAGGATTTATGGAAAAACAAAAGAATATTGATGAAAATTTGAATAGTGAAAATAATAGCAAAGCAAAAAAGGTTAAAAAGAAAAAGAAACATGTTGTATTAAAGATATTTTTGCTAGCACTTTTAGTATTACTTATTGTATTTGTAATAAATTATATTAGAGCTCCTGGAAAAAGCTTTCTTTCAAAGTTTACTGGTGCAATGCTTGGGCATAGTGAGGAAACTTTAAAGAACTTAGACAAACTTCAAATACTTATTCTTGGAGAGAGCACTGGTATGTCCGATACAATTATTGTAGCATCATATGACCCAAAAACTCAAGATGCGGCTTTAATGTCTATACCAAGAGATACTTTTATTGGTGATGATAAGTCAAAAGCAAAGTATTACCATAAAATTAATGCATTATATAACGATGGTGAAACACCTGAAAAAACTATAGAAGCTGTAAACAAGATTACTGGTTTAAACTTAAAATATTACATACTTGTTGATACAGAAGCACTAATTAAGTTAGTTGATCAAATTGGTGGCTTATACTTTGATGTTCCAATTGATATGAATTATGATGACCCAACTCAAGACCTATATATTCACTTATCTAAGGGTTACCAAAAATTAACTGGTGCACAAGTTGAACAATTAGTTAGGTTCAGACATAACAACAATGGAATCTCTTACCCATTTGATTATGGTAATGGTGTTGAAGACCATGGACGTTCTAGAACTCAACGTGATGTTGTAGTTGCCATTGCAAAGCAAACACTAAAATTCAAAAACGTTACTGAAATTTCTAACATAATTGATATATTTAAAGCATATGTAAAAACAAACCTAGATTTAGACCTATTAAAAGATTACATACCATATGCTGTTGATATGAATATGGACGCAGTAAAGGTTGGAAGAATTCCTGGTATAGATGATGTTGTTAATGGAATTTGGTTCTTCTTTAATGATGAAGAAGGTACAAAAGAACTTGTTGATGAATTATTCAATGGAAAAACTGCTGAAAGTTCTGATGTTTCTGAAAATAACAATTTAGCATCTGATAATGAAACTGCAAATAATGATTAATAAAAAATTCAGCCCTTATTTCAAAGGGCTGAAAATCTATTTATTTTTTCCTCTTATTTTATTTAATGTTTGATTTCTTTTATATAATTCTAATACTCTTAAGCCTCCAAATAGAACTATCAAACCAATAAATATTAGTAAAAATACTAAACCTGTTTTGCTTTTCTTTACATCATTTTCTGCAATTAAATTTCCTGTATAAGTCTTGCCTTCTATCTCGTAGCTTACTGTTCCAAGTACAGTTCCTTTTTTAATTGGTGCTTTTATCTTTGAGTTTAAATTAATTTGTGGCTCTATAGGTGTTTCTTCATTTTCAACTTTAACTACTGCTGTAATTGGTTTTTCTAATACCATATTTAACTTTTTATCCTCTTTTCTTGCTTTCTTAACAGTTACTGTTTGAATATTAGTACCAGCTTCAGCTATTGTTCTTATTGTATTTGTATCAAAAGCGTATTCTAAAATTGCTTCTGAGTCTTCATATCTACTATTAGATGTTGTTGATTTCATTGTTACAGAAACAAGCTTTAAACCACTTTTTTCAGCATATGCCATTAAGCAATTTCCTGCTGGTGTTGTGAAACCAGTTTTCAAACCTTTTGCATATTTGTAGTAGTTTTTGCTTCCAGTTTGTAGCATTTCATTTGATGTATAAAAATATCTATCATTTCCTGTATAAATTGTTGTTGCCGGAAGACCATATTCTGTAACTTGTGCAATATTTCTTATAGTTTCAAACTTAACTGCATGGTTTGCAATTAAAGCCATATCATGTGCTGTTGAATAATGGTTTGTATCATGCTCTCCATGGCAATTTAGAAAATTGCTATTTGTACAGCCAATTTCTTTTGCCTTTTCATTCATCATTTTAACAAATTCTTCTTCACTTCCTGCGACATGCTCTGCTAGTGCATTTGCCACATCATCATATGAAGATATAAGTAGTAAGTTTAAAAGTTGCTCTACTGTAAAAACTTCTCCTGTTTTTAAATTTGCTGTTAAGTAACCTGATTCTACTTTATCTATAGCACTTTGATTAATTGTTACATTATCTTGCAAACCACATTTTTCTACAACTAGTATTGCTGTTAAAACCTTTGTTAAACTTGCTGGGTATAGCTTTTCATCTGCATTTTTACTATATAATATTTTACCATCTATGCAGTCTATAACCATTCCTGATGTAGCCGTTATTTCCGGCTCCTTAGCTTGCACACACGGCATTAGGATAGCAATTAAGCATGCTACAATTATTAATATTTTTCTTAATTTCATATCAAAGCATCATTCCTTTCTCATGTAATAATATAATATATTTTTATAAAAAAAACAATATTTTAGGAGGTTTTTATGAAAAATTTCGACAAAAAATTACTAATTTCTTTAATACTATTGCTTGTGATTATTGCAATAGCAATTTATTTTATAACTAAAGACTTAAATAAGGAAAGTTTTAACGTATCTGATTTTATAGAAAATACTGTTTCTCCTTCTATACCAGAAGAAAGCAAACAAATAGCAATACATATTGATGGTGAAGTTGCATCTCCTGGTATAAAATACTTAGAGACTGGTGCAAGAATTTCTGATGCAATCGAAGCTTCTGGTGGGGGAACTTCTCTTGTAGATTTTTCTAAAATCAATTTAGCTTATGTTTTAAAAGATGGGCAAAAGGTTCATGTGCCAAGTATTTATGAACCAATAGACACAGCAACTGTTTCTAATGATGCTGGTGAAAATGTAATTATTCAAGATACAAATTCAAGTTCTAATATGGTTAATATAAATACTGCAACACAAGCAGAACTAGAGACTCTTCCTGGTGTTGGAGCTTCAACTGCTCTTAAAATTATTAATTACAGAAATCAAAATGGTAATTTTAAAAAAATTGAAGATTTAATGAATGTAAGTGGAATTGGTGAAGCAAAATTTTCTACAATGAAAGACCATATTACAATCTAAAAATAATCTTAAGCTATTCTTTCATACAGTATAATTTTGCCTCTTTTGGAAATAATGATTATATCACAGTCTAAAGGAGGTTTTTATTTGATAAACAAGGTAGAAATTGCTTCTGTAAATACTGCAAAATTACCTGTTCTAACAAATAAAGAAAAAAATGAATTACTAGTAAAAATTAAAAACGGAGATAATGAGGCAAGAGAAGAATTTATAAATGGTAACTTAAGACTAGTTCTAAGTATTATCCAACGATTTAATGGCCGTGGCGAGGAAATTGATGATTTATTTCAAGTTGGTTGTGTTGGCTTAATTAAGGCTATTGATAATTTCGACATGAACTTAAATGTTCAGTTTTCAACATATGCTGTTCCTATGATTATTGGCGAAATTAGAAGACATTTAAGAGATAATAACCCAATTCGTGTTAGCCGTTCAATGAGAGATTTAGCATATAGAGCTCTGCAAACAAAAGAAAGATTATTTAAGGAAAAGCAACAAGAACCTACAATTGAAGATATTGCAAAAGAGCTTGGCGTTGATAAAGAAGACGTTGTTGTAAGTTTAGATTCCATTCAAGACCCAATATCACTTCAAGAACCGGTTTATAATGAAGGAAGTGAAAGTATTTATGTTATGGATCAAGTTAAAGATTCTAAAAATACAGATGAATTTTGGGCCGAAACTTTAACCATTGCAGAAGCTATGAAAAAGTTAAGCAATAGAGAAAAATCTATTATATCAAGGAGATTTTTTGATGGAAGAACTCAAATGGAAGTAGCAAATGAGATTGGTATTTCTCAAGCTCAGGTTTCAAGACTGGAAAAAAATGCAATTGAAAGAATAAAAAAAATGTACAAATAATTTGCTTTTCACCTATATAAATAGTATAATTTATATAGGTGATTTTAATGCTTGATAAGACAATAGTGCAAAGGTTTAATAGTGCGAAAAATTTTATTCCACCTGCATACTCAATTTCTAATTTGAGAGAAGGTTTAAATTTTTACATTCCTATTATCCAAGCTTTTATAAAAAAATATGAAATAACTGATACAGCTGAATTAAAGGATACTTTAGAAATTTTTGTAGATGAAATTTTTGATACATGCTCAAAATATTCTTATGTAGATTCTAGTATATATGAACTTCAAGCTATTAACAGCATCTTACGAGATATAGGCTTTATTACTCAAAATTATCCTCTTCTTAAAGATAAGCCAAATACACACACAGTATATACTTCTAATTTAGAACGATCAAAAAAATTAGCTTTAATTAATGCAATTGATGAAGTTTTTATTATTGAAGCTACTGCCGAAAAAATAGGGTTTACTCCTGGAATGAATCCAAAAGATATAGATATTGAAGGTGTATCCCCTGAAGATGCCAAACTTTTTCTTTCATTGGCTTCAAAAATATTAAGTAAAAAAACAATAAACGATAAAATAATTGAAATGCTAAAAAATCAGAAAAAAGGTTGTGAAGATCGTATAAAAGAATCCCAAATTTCCTTCTTAGAAGCTTTACATAGATATTTTCGTGGTTTTGGCTTGCTTGAGTCATATTTAGCAAAATATCAAAACGAATGTATAAGCTCTGGAACATCAAGTTTAAAGTATGATTTTTCTACACTTCAATTTGATAAGGATTCTGTTGGTCTTGATGATGCATTTTGTGAAGACTACTTAAACTCCTTAGATGCAGAGGAACTTTGTTTCCTTAGTGCATTTTGGTGTAACCGATTTGCAAAAGAGGCAACTCGTATGGATAAAGCCTTTTCTGCAATTAATTCTTTAGATTTGTGGCAAGATATAATAGATGGAAAAACTCAATTTTCACCTAGTGAAAGTAGTTTAGTTTCGGCTTTGCAAAAATATACATTTCTTTCTGATTTGCTAGGAGAATCATTTTTATTGCATCAAAAATATGTATTTACAAAAGAAGTTGAACAGGGTTCAAATTTTTCTGATTCTCTTTCTAGAGATTATACAAGTTTTTATAGACAAGTTAATAAGCAAATCGGAGAAGCATATGCTAGTTATTTCTCAAAGGAATTGCATTCTGATAATAACTTTTTAATGGATTCCATTTTTTCAGCTCCTTTCACAAATTTGAGAACCTTTGCTTATTATAAAAAGGATACAACTCTTGTTCCTATTGTAAAAGGACTTTTAGCTAATCCACATTTAAAAAATTGGGGTATTATAAGGAATGAATTCTTAGATAATGGTGTGTTTGTCGACTCTGTTGCTCAAGGTTCTAAAGTCTTACTTGGATTTGATGTTGAAGGTTTTAATAGACCTTTTCGTTTTCATATGAAAAAAGATGATTTGATGGATATATTAAAGTGCCAAGGTAATGGCTATACCTTTCCTGAATATCAAGGAAGTCAAGATTTTATTGTAAATAATAGATTATTAAAATCTAGTATTATTATGCCAATACCTAAAAGGCACAGACCTATTATCAGAGAAGGTACAAAAAATGGTCCAAACAAAGATCTCTGGGAACATTTATATTTTTTAACAAATGGAAAATTTCCTCCTCACTTAATGCAAGAAACACCAAGTGCTTCAAATGGAAAGCCTATCTTATCCCGTCAACCTATTATTTACACTGATTTAAGAACTGGGAAAAGATATACTAAAAAACAAAATAATTATGTAGAAGTTGGTGAAGATAATGTTAGATAATGATATTTTAAAAAATTACTTTCAAACCAAACAATATAATAAATGTATTGAACTTTTAAAAAATAAAATAACCTCATTTGTAATTAATCAAATACAACAAAAAGATAGTAGCATTGAATTTACTACTATCTCTGATTTGATTTCTACTTCAGAATTTTATTTAAATGATAATTCTGTTGCAACTGCTTTGTTTTATGCCTTAAAGCAAGATGATGAACTTAAACAAATTGAGTTACTTCTTTCTATCTGCGAAAACAGCGATATAAAGTAATTACATAGCTCTTGGGTTAAAGGTAGATATATGCTGTAGTTCTGTAAATAATGCTTTTTCTTTTTCTGAAAGCTCCTTTGGAACTACAGTTTTTATTTCTGCAATTAGATTTCCTCTTCCACCTAATCCATCTTTATATCCTTTATTAGGTATTACTATCTGTTCACCACTTTGTGTTCCTGCAGGTATATTTAAACTTATATTTTCCTCTATTGAATCTATACTAATTTTCTTTCCTAGAGCCGCTTCCCATGGAGAAACTGCTACACTTGTAATAATGTCACAACCCTTTAAAGTAAACTTTTTATTATTCTCTATGTTAATTTTAATAAATAAGTCTCCGTTTTTTCCACCATTTATACCTTCTTTGCCTTGTCCTAGAAGCCTTATTTTTTCGCCATTTCTAATGCCTGCTGGAACTTTTACAGAAAAAGTTTTCATTTGTCCTTTTACTGTTCTTAATGAGATCTTTTTTTCTGCCCCATAATATGCATCTTCTAATTTTACGTTTATCTCTGTTTCTATATTTTCGCCTTTTGCTGGAATGTTTTTATTTTCTTTCATTGGAGCTTTTTCTGTTTCACCAAAGAACATATTGAAAAATTCGTGTGCTACAGAACCTCTTTCTTGTTTTGTTTCTGCATTTTGTTCTTGTTTTTTCTTTCTGCCAACTTTTG
>OGFF01000541.1_pt1 | contig 52487 bp, 40 predicted proteins | sample 1570751 | NCBI WGS metagenome assembly OGFF01 (sample SAMEA2581951, study PRJEB24529) | metagenome | biome: Human gut stool | place: China | collected 2011 | reverse complement strand
CGATCAAACCGTTCCTCAGCCTCAACTGGTACCACGACACGAAATCCTTTGGCGTCACCTACGCCGGGGTCCATGACCAGGCGGAAGGGAACCGGAACTTCGACGAAGTGAAGCTTGGGGTCGAAGGAAAGCTTTCGAAGCACGTGAACCTCTGGGGTGCTGCCGCGTACCAGCAGGGGAAGCAGGGCTTCCGGAACGTCGGGGCCTTTGTCGGAGCCAAGGTGCTCTTCTAGCCGTGACGCCTGAGGCCGGGGATACCGCCCGGTCTCACCGCCATCCGGTTAACCGCCGCGGGAGTCACAGCCTTCCCGCGGTTTTATTTTGTGTGAGAAAGGAACGGGGGTTACAGCTTCCGACCTGTCTATCCGTGGCCGATCCTTCCGGATGAGATGTCAGAACCGGTTTTCAGATGCTTTACCGCGCGAGGCACCGGAAACCGGGTTCGTAGTTTTCCGCAGTCCGGCATTCCTTTTTTCACGTTTCGCAATCATCGGGAAAGCGTCCGCCAGTATTCATTCTCGGTATCTTCAGGATCCTGAGGATTTACCCGGGGTTACCGTCTTTAAGTCACCCTCTGAAATGTGTTTTTACCCCGGCGTGAGAGTTTTAGATAACCACGAATTCAAGGCACGATGAAAACGGTTACGCGGATTTAACCGTTAAAGGTCCGCCGGAAGACCTGAGAAAAATTACGGACGCGGGAAAGCGCGTTCACCCCAAGGTGATCAGTAATCCGGGTACGGATGAAATGTGTTCTTTTTCTTCTGTCACGCATTGTCAACCGAATCAATCGCTCTTTACATAACATGACAGATTCTCGGGTTGACAGCGGTTGACTTAACAATTTCATAAATACTGAAAGTCAATAGGGACTTTATTCTAGTGTTGCGAACTGGCAACAACAGCCTGTTTTTGTTTGCAATATACAAAACCAAAGAAAATAATCCGCTTAAGAGCACGTCTTAAACGTGATCCAAACCCCGCATCATTTGTCAACCTGCGAATAAAACAGAAATAGACAGGAAGAGCGATTGAACCGGAATCCGAAGCGCGAGGAACGCAGACCCCGCAGGGACTCCGCCAGACGAGGCACGCAGTTCAGACACAAAAACCGCCTATAACAAAAACGAGGATGATCATGAGACACACAGAGACTCATAACCTCACTGAAAAAGCTGTCGCCGCGGCTGTCGCGGCCGCGCTTTTCACCATGGGTTCCCCCGCGGAGGCAGCCGCCGTCACCTATCCCCAGATTTCCGAGTCGATCACAAGCCCGGACACTGACGCCATTGTGACCTACACGGACGAAACGGATCCCGCGATCGTGAAGACTGCCCCGGTTGTGCCGGGGAGCGATACGGATGCCGCTGCCGGCATCACCCTGACGCTTAAATCCCTCACTGTCACCAATCAGACAACCGGGAATGACACCGTTCGCTGCGGGCTGGGTATTTCCGCAGTGAGCGGGCTTGAAGGGACGGGGGAAAAGATGTCCACCACGACGGGAGGCGTTCATCTCGCGGTTTCAGGCGATGTGACGGTGACCTCCCGGGCAAACGCAATCGAGACCGCGGATAACAATAACGTGGATGGCACGATCGGCGGAAACCTGACGCTCGAGTCGACGGAAGGGGACGGGATCCTCGGTGAAGCCGGCTCTCACTATCCGACGCTCGATCGCGGCGTGCTCCTCACGCTTTCAGGCGGACGAGCCTCGATCACGTCAGACGGTGCTTACGGTATCGAAACCGACAGCAGCACGGTGAAGGTGAGGATTGAGGGGGCGTCTGATACCGTGGTCACGTCCAAAGCGTCCTTTGGCGTTTTCGTCGGGGACGGCGGCGAAGTGGATCTTTTCGGCTCCGGAACGGGCGGCGCGGGAGGCAAAGTCACGGTTCAGAGTCTCGGCTCCGCCGTGTCCGCGATCATGGTCCAGTCGGAAGGCGACGTGACCGCGCAGGCAGGCAGCGTCCGGGTGGAGGACACGGCTGAGTACTCCGCCGCGGTCCAGGTGCTGAAAGGCGCGGTCCAGCTCACGTCGCTTGACGCCGCGGGCACCGGCGTTCAGGTATTCAATAATTCCGCCGAATCTCCTACGATCTACAGCGGCCAGTCCGGGAGCGTCACTATCCAGGCGCAGTCAAGCCCCATTCAGGTCATCAACGAGGGGCCGGGCCCGGCGATCTGGGCTGACAGCGGAAGCGTCCAGATCAACAATGCCCAGATGTCGACGGGCGTTCAGGTGCAGGGGAATATCAGCTCGGCGAATGGCTCCGCGGTCGGGATCTTCGAAACCGGAACGGGCTCTTTCCTCAAAGCCGATACGATCACAACGACAGGCTCGGGCGACGGGCGAACGGATATTGTTCTCGCCGGGGACGCGGCGTACACCTCGCTCACCGGCGGAACGTCTGAAGCGTCCGCTGACGGGAATAACAACAGTCTCTCCATTGTGGAATCCGATACCGCGTCCGCTCTCGCGAACGTAACGCTTAAAACCGGCGCGAGCGGAACGGTGATTCTCTCAGGGAAGTCGTCCTTCACGGGCAATATCACCGCGGACGGCGTCGCGCCTGACGTCGCCAATACCGATGACGATATGAACCGAAGCGTCCTTACGCTCATTCTCTCGGGCGACAGCGCCTATAAGGGGAACACCGCGGTCACAGCGGGCGGCCACGTTTACGGGACTTTCGAAGGCGCTTCAACGCTTGAGGGTGATGTCAGGGTTTCAGGGACCGCCTCTGACGGCACGCCGTCCACGTGGAATATCAATGGCTCGGGGACCGGGTCCGTCACCGGCAATGTCACCGCGGCGGACGGCGCTTACGCGGTGCTCGCCGTGACTGACAGCGTCAAAGTGAACGGGAATTACACCGCGACCGGCGACAAATCGCTCGTTTATCTCCTCGGGGCTGGAAACAGTGTGATCACCGGTAACCTGACCGCGGATTCAGGGTCAGCCGCCACGGTGGCGCTCGGTGACAGCGCCGTGCTGAATGGCGATGTCTCCGCGGCGGGGTCCGGCACAAAGGTCACGGAAGACTTTGAGGCCGGGACGACGGTGAACGGGAATCTCGTGTCGTCCAACGGTGCCGCTGTCACGACGCAGCTCGCCGGTACCTGGAACGGCGCTTCGACGCTCACGGGCGGCACGGCGGATGTCACGATGACCGACTCGGCAGCCGTCTGGAATATCGCATCGTCGTCAGAGTCACTTCCCTTACGCAAGGCTCCGGCACTATTCACTTCCCTGCCGCGGCCGCGTCGGGCTTCACCGGAACAACGCTCACGGTGGACGGCAACTACTCGTCTGACGGCGGCACTGTCAGCATGAACACCGTGCTTCAGGGGGATACGTCGCCGCATGACGAAATTGTCGTGAAGGGGAGCACCGCTGGAAGCGCGACTCTTGTCTTCACCAAGGTGTCGGGAAGCGGGAGCCAGACGGTTGACGGTATCCGCGTGGTGCAGGTAGGCGGCGCTTCAGACGCGGTCTTCACGAAGCCGGACTCAAACCGCCTCACCGCCGGTGCCTATATCTACGAACTGAAGAAGGTTGGAAATGACTGGTACCTGACGAGCGAGCGGGATCCCAACGCCCCGGTCCCAGTCCTTCCCAATACGCATGACGATGACACCCCAGCGACTCCGGCGCAGCCGGATGTGATCCCGGCCGCGGATCCGACGAATCCCGCGACTCATATTGTGAAGCCGGAACTCGGGAGTTACACCGCGAACCTGATCGCCTCAAACACGCTTTTCACGATGTCACTCGCGGACCGGCTTGGCGAAACCCGATACTCGGACGCCTTGAAGTCTCAGAAGCATTCGGAGAACATCTGGATCCGGACGGCGGGCGGGAGATCCCATTCCCGCATGATGGATGATCAGCTCACGAACCGCGGCACGTGGGGTCTCGTGCAGGTTGGGGGCGATGTCGTCTCCTGGCCTGGGTCCGGCGACCACCGCTTCCACGCCGGTCTCATGATGGGGTACGCCCACCAAAGCGAAAAGACCCGGTCAACGGATATCGGAGAGACGTCTAAAGGAAAGGTGTCCGGTTACTCCGCCGGCCTCTACGCGACGTACATGAACGCCGCCCCGGCCGGCACCGGGCCGTATGCCGACACGTGGCTCCTCTGGCAGAGATTCAAGAACAAGGTGGATCCGAGTAACGCCGTAGAAGAGTCGTACGATTCGAAAGGCTTTACGGCGAGCCTTGAAGCCGGATACACATTTGGCCTCAAAGATTGGGTGAGCAGCGATGGCACGCGGAACGCCGCGCGCCTCCGGCTTGAAGCCCAGGTGATCCGCATGGGCGTGAGAGCGGATCAGCACGTGGATGCCGAGAACTACACGGTGTCCGGCACCGGGGCCGGGAACGTCCGGACCCGCGTGGGTGCGACGGTCTATCACCTCTTCACAAACGACAAAACCGGCCGCGCGATCAAACCGTTCCTCAGCCTCAACTGGTACCACGACACGAAATCCTTTGGCGTGACCTATGCCGGGGTCCATGACCGGGCGGAAGGGAACCGGAACTTCGGCGAAGTAAAGGTCGGGCTCGAAGGGAAGCTTTCGAAGCACGTGAACCTCTGGGGCGCAGCCGCGTACCAGCAGGGCAGCCACAGCTTCCGGAACCTCGGGGCCTTCATTGGAGCGAAGGTGCTCTTCTGATAGGCTAGTGACGGGAGGTTCCTTCCCTTCCGGGCGGGAACCTCAGGGGTTCTGAAGAAAATGCCGCGGGTTTGAAGCCTGCGGCATTTCTTATGTGGATTCAGAGGGTTAAATAACTGAACTTCAAGCAGCTTCCGAAATAAAAAGAAGCCACCGATCAGTGGTTCACACTATCCATTTCAGAAGCTGCATCTGAAACCGATTCCAGAACCCCCTTCCTGATCCTCCCCGCTAAAACGGAAAAAGCTTGCGTTAAAGCAAAAGTGCCGCGTCTCAGAAGGGGAATATTGTCCGGGCGGTCTGAAACAGCAACAGACAGAAATCGATCTTTACGCGGGTGAACACAGCGCGGAAGCCACTCCGGCTACGCTCAGTCACACAAACGATCAAAGACTCTCATTCGCAGCAAGGGATCTCGAAGAACTTCCTCCATCGGTTCTTCGGGATTCTGTTTTTATCGGGTTACTTCGAGAGCGCCTCGAGACGCGACTTCGCGAGCGCGGCGAAGAGCGTCACCGCGGCGGGGAGCACTTCGTCATTGAAGTCAAAAGTCGGGTTATGGAGGGTCGCCGTGTGATTGTCATCCCGGATCCCGACCCGCATCATGAGCCCCGGCACCTTCTGCTGATAAAGCGAAAAGTCTTCCGCGCCCATGATGAGCTGAAGGTCGGTCTTCACGTGATCCGGACCGAAGAGGACGGTCGCGGTCTCAACGCACGCCGCAGTCAGTTTCGGATCATTGATCACCGGCGGAATCAGTTCCCGGTATTCGACTTCGGCTTCGAGGTCGTTGGCTTCCGCGATTCCCTTCGCGGTTTTCGGGAGCTTCTCCTTGATGAGTGCCCGGACTTCGGGGTTAAAGGTGCGCACCGTGCCGCTCATCGTGAGGACACCGGGAACGACATTCGTGAGTTCGTACTTCCCGGCGTTGAGGGAGCAGATACTGATCACCGCGGGGTCCGCCGGGTTGATACGGCGGGAAATAATCGTCTGGACATCCGACACAATCTGGCAGCCCACCGGGATGGGGTCGAGCCCCTGATGCGGCCGGCCGCCATGCGTCCCTTTCCCGATCACCTTAATAAAGAAATTGTCAGACGACGCCTGAAGCGGACCTGACTTCATCCCGAAAACGCCTTTCGGGAGCGCCGGCTCATCGTGCGCCCCAAGGATCTCCTGGATCCCGTACTTCTCAAAGACCCCGGACGCGACAACGGCTTTCGCGCCTTCCGCGATTTCTTCCGCGGGCTGGAAGATCCCGATCACGGTGCCGGGGAAGTCGCGATGGAGGTGGAGGTAGCGCAGTGCCCCCATGAGCCACGTCTGATGACCGTCGTGACCGCAGGTGTGGGCGAGACCCGGTTTCAGGCTCTTCCAGGGGTTCACACTCTGATCATCCATTTTGAGCGCGTCGATATCGGCCCGAAGTCCGATCACCGCGCCGGGGCGGTTCCCCTCAATCCGCACAACGACACCGTTTCGCACGAGCCGGTCATCGATATCGGTCAGTCCCCATCCCTTCAGGATCCGCACGATCCGGGCCGCCGTTTCCGCGGTCTCAAGCCCCGGCTCCGGATGCTGGTGAATTTCGTGACGGATCGCGGTGAGTTCATCCGCCCACCCGGCCACTTCGGGGTACACCCGGTCTTTCAAGACGATATCAGCCATGGATCAATGCTCCTTAAAGGGATCAAAACGAATTTTTGTGTCCCTATATTAGACGCTTAGCCGGCAATCGAGTGAGGAAACAATGAGCGCTTCGGTTCTGACGCTCTTCCGGATTCGGGGAACGGCACGCCGAAGTTCGGAGACCCCCGTCGGGCCGGGCTTTTGGGACTTTGTACCTACTTATAAATATTATCGGTTTCCCTCATAGGTTCACATCTGACTTATGGAAAATTTCCGGAGGAAGATAGCGAAAAGCGTGACTTATTGGAGAGGGCTTGCTGTCTGACAGTCCCTTTTTATCAGGACACAATAATCAGCGCTATTCAGCCATCTCTTGATTAATAAAAGGATTTCATACGCGAATTGAACAGATTTGTAGACGAGAATGCAATTTTTGTCATTTTTTACCAATAAATCTGTCAGCTGTTTTTTGCTAAGGACTTTTACTTAACTTTTAAAGACAGATTTAATTTCAGAATTGATGTGACTCAGAAATGGATATCCGATCTACAGCAAAAATCGCTATACTTTCGGAAAAATTAGGTTTTATTTTTCATTTGTGCTACTGAAGTCAGAAAGTTCAGCTGAATGGAAGACATAACTTAATTCACAACTGATTGATTCTGGTTGATTGTTTTACGTAAACCGGCTTCCGGCTCTGTCAGTTGGCACTGGATTCATTGATTGACTTGCTTGACCCCCGCTCCTCTCAAGCGCGGACTGAATAGCTGTACCCAACCAGTCTCCTCGTTCAGTTCTGTCTTTGTCCGTCTGCCTTTCGAGATTCTTGCCCATCGGAAAGGGCAGAGGGCAAAGGCAAGCTTCTTCTCTATGTGTAATTCCCGCCGGGTCGGAGAGGATCCTGGCAGGAGTTGATGGCGCGATCGGGGGTTTTACTTTCATGGCTCGCGCCATCACTTTAAACCCTGCTCAGTTTCGGCCGAGCAGGGTCTTTTTTTTCGCGCGGCCCGTTGGAGAACAAGGCCGGATCCGGTTCCCGCATCCCCGAAAGGGGTATTGGCGGCCCTCTCAGGCTTTTTTCCGGAGGGCAAGGGACGTGAGCACCTCACGGACCCGGTCAAGCGCCGGGAGCACGGTTTCAGGCGGATAGGCGTAGCCAAAGAGAAACCCATTCATCGGACGCGCCGGATCCGAAATCACGCTGAGTGTACACACGAAAATCCCGGATTTCTCAAGGATCGCGGCGGCCTCGGTATCCCGGAACGCGGGGTCCAGGAGAAACACCGCGTGCTTTCCGCTTTTTGTTTCTGAAAACTCCCCGAAGGGCGACAGCCGTTTCCCGGCAGCCTCCATAAAAAACCGGTACCGCTCCCGGTAGCGGCGGGCGAGTTTCCTCACGTGGCTGTCCCAGGCTCCGCTGCGGATATATTCCGAGAGCACCGCCTGCAAGTTCTCGGGATTATGGCGGTCCGTGAGGAGCTTCGCTCCCGCGAAAGCGTCTGAAACCTCATGCGGGACCGCGGCAAAACCGATCCTGACCCCCGGAAAAACCGTGGTTGAGAAGCTCGCGAGAAAAATAGTGCAGCTTTCAGCTCCCGCAATGCTCCGGCTCGGGGCGGACACCGATTCCGAGACCCGAAGGAAACTGTTGTAGTCATCCTCAATAATCCAGCCACCGGTCTTCAGGGCCCAGCTGAGGAGCGCTGCCCGGCGGTCCGATGACAGTTCAAACCCCAGCGGATACTGGCAGGCGGAGGTCACATAGACACCGGCCGCGTTTCCGGCGGCTTCCACTTCGGATGTGAGGATCCCATCCGTATCCACCGGGATTTTCTTCACGCGGCAGCCCCGGAAGGCGAGCACGTCGGACACGAGTTTCAGCCCTGGAGACTCTACGCACACGGTGTCACCCGCGGAGAATAGAATCTGCGACGCGATCGACGCGGTCTGAACGGAACCCGTCGTGATAATGATGTCGTCTGGATCCGCGGCGATCCCGCGAAGCCGCCTCAGAAGATCAGAGAGTGTCTCCCGAAGAGGGCCGTACCCGCGGGGGTCCGAGTACCCAGTGTGACGCCAGGTCATCCGGGCGAGCTGCGCGGAAAGCCGGGTCCAGACGGGATCCGGGTCGCTCGCCATCCCGGTCGCGATACCGACGAACGGTGCCGGGTTCGAGAAAGCGGGGGAGTAGTCGCGGAGAGCGGCCGCAGCGAGCGCCGCGGTTTCAGATGAATGCCGCGGACCAAGAGGAAACGGTGCCGGATCAGACGTCTTCGGAACAGGGCGGACGTCCGGCAGCCGGTCCACCACAAAACCGGATCTGGGGATCGATTTCAGATAGCCCTCATCCGCGAGGTCATCAAAGACGCGCTTCACCGTGTCCGGCGAAACCGATAGCAGTCGCGCGAGTTTCCGGATCCCGGGGAGCCGGGTACCGGGCGTCAGGATGCCGGCCTCAATCTGGCGCGTCAGTTCCCGCCTGATCTGCTGATACTTCGGGGCGGGATCCACGGGGTCGATCGAAAGCGCCGGAATCACAATAGGTTTAGCCATGCGTCAGGAGTAATCAAAAAGACTGAGGGGGTCAGAAACCGCAAATCTGTATGGATTCAATTCTAAAACGCATCCATACAATTTTCTCCATACAACAACCAAAGCAGTAACCAAGGAGAAATCTCAAATGACAAAAATCAATCGGCGTTCCGCCCTGATGCTGGGCGCGGCTCTCATTCCGGCGATGAGTTTCGCGGACGAAATGACAGGCAGCACGGATGGCCCGATGTCCCGGAAGCCTGAGCGTCAGCTCACAAAGGACGAAGCGCTCTTCATCATCAATCACACCGAACACGCGGTTCTCAGCATGGCGGATAAAGCTGACTACCCGTACGGGATCCCGGTGACGCCGATTTATCTCGATGGAAAGATTTATTTCCACGGCTCAAATAAGGGCCGGAAGGGAAAGGATCTCGAGCAGAACCCGAACGTATCGCTCTGCTGGATCGGGGGGCACGAAGTGGCGAAGGGTGAATTCGCGATCAATTACGCGAGCGCCATTGTGACGGGGAAAGCGCATCTCGTGACCGATCCCGAGAAGAAGACCCACGTTCTCATGAGCATCGTTCACCGCATGGATCCGAGCGTCCCGGATAAGGATGCCCAGAACTACATCAAGGCCGGCATGGGCCGCGTCTCGGTGTGGGAAGTGGATATCGATAAGATTTCAGGCAAAGCCCGGAATAAGCAGATGTATTTCGGGAAGTTCCCGAAGAAGGCCTGACTGGTTTCACTGGCACCGGGGCGTCTCTCTCCTCAATAACAACCATCCCCCGGTGTCATCTCCCTCTCTGTTTTCTCATTTGCCGGACCGGCCACCGCGGGTCCGGATTTTTTTTGTCGGCCGACAAAAATGCCGGGGTGCCCCGCGCTGGAGCACCCCGGCTTTCCCCCTCATACAGAATTCAGATTCACTGAATCGTCTTACTTATAGGATTCCTCGAAGATCTCAAGGTAATCAGCGTCTGAGAGCGGCAGGGGATCGGCCGTGATATCGCCGCCAAGCACCTCGTGAACGCGCTTCGGATAACCCTTCAGCTCTTCCTTCGTAATGCCGGCGTCACTCATCCGGAGATCAGCGCAGCCAACGGACGCGATCAGAGCGTCGAGCGCCTGGATAAAGTCTTCTCCCGACTGCGGATCCTTCACGCCCATGGCACGCGCCATCTTCTTCATCGGTTCCTCAGCGGCCTTACGCTTCGCGAAGAAGTTGAAGTAGGCGTGGCTGATCATGATGAGGCCGGCACCGTGAACGAGGTCATCGTGATAGCCGCCCATCACGTGCTCCATCGTGTGTTCCGACGTGCAGAGCATGTAGAAACCGGCGAGCGTGTTCGCGAGAGCCACATTCGCGCGGGCTTCCATGTTGCTCCCATTCTTATAAGCGGTCGGGAGGTTCTGGGCGATCAGTTCAATCGCCTTCAGGGCAAACATTTCGCCCATCGGGTGCTCATTCTTATTGATCACGGATTCCGCGGCGTGGAAGAACGCGTCCATTCCCTGGTAAGCCGTGAATTTCGGCGGCTCGCTCTTCATGAGGTTCGCGTCAACAATGGAAAGCGTCGGCATCATGGAAGGGAAGAAGATACCGGTCTTCTCTTTCGTCGCCTCATTCGTAATGACAGAAGCCATATCCACTTCGGAACCGGTGCCGGCTGACGTCGTAATCGCGACAATCGGAACCGCCGCGACCGGAGCCGCTTTCTTACCGCCGTTGACAGACAGGCTGTAGTCCCAGATCGTCCCGGGGTTCGTCATCATGAGGGCGATGCACTTCCCGCAGTCCATCACGGAGCCGCCGCCAAGCGCCACGACAAAGTCGCAGCCCGTTTTCTTCCCGAGCGCCGCGCCGTCCATCACGTTATCCGACGTCGGGTTCGGACGGATCTGATCAAAGAGTTCGTGCCCGACCCCCGCGAGATCAAGTTCCTTCTCAAGCGAGGCAAGGTACCCGTACTTCTTCACCGAAGTGCCGTTCGTGGTCACGATGAGCGCTTTCTTCCCCGGAAGCGTCTCTTCATGCAGCGTCTGCAGCTTCCCCGGTCCGAAAAGGACTTTGGCGGGCATATGGAAGACAAAGTTATACATGCTTATTCTCCTGATTTTCTCTCTGCAAAAAAGGTTCCCGATGCCCCTCACACCGGGATTCCTGATGCTGTAATGGTAGAGAAGGAGAGGACAGAAAACAGTACCTGAAGTTAACAGGTATACTGACTTTTATTAACCTATGGCGGGAGAGGATCCACACGAAATGACAAAGGATGAAAAAGCGGCTGAAGCGGCGCTCGCGGAACTCTCACGCCGTTTCCCGACCCTCCGCTGGGACTTCCGGCCGGATCCCGTCGGGGGCCGGACCGAACTCATTTCGCAGTGGCTCGGGGACCCTGAGGAAGAAGTGATGCTCTGCGCCTTTACGGGCGACCATATCGATGAGCGGTTTCACCGCCAGGATTTCTTCTTCATTAACTTCGCGTACCACGGGACGTATGAGGCGCTCTCCGCGCGCTACAGCAACCGGGTGACGCTTGAAGAAGGGGACTGCTATATCGGGCAGCCCTACAGCGGCTACGCGATGAAGAAGTCGGGGCCGGATCCGGTCTCGATCGTCGGGATCCTGATTCAGAAAGAGGCGTTCCTTCGGGAGTACCTTGCGCCGATTTCCGAGGACCCGGTGCTGCTCCGGTTCTTCCTTGAACCGATGAAGAACCGGTACGCGGATGAATTCATCAAGCTCTCGCTCCCCAGGTGTTCCCCGATCTGGAATCTTCTCCGGATTATGATGACAGAGTACGTGGGCGGGAACCTCTGCAGTCAGAAGATCCTCAAGTCCCTCACGCTCACGATCCTTCTCTATATCATCCGTTCGTACCACGAGGAGCAGGAAAAAGCCGTGAAGCCCACACTCACGGAATCGCTCCTACAGTACATCGCGCTCCACTCCGATTCGCTCACGCTTCAATCGATGGCGGATCACTTTGGTTACCACCCGGTCTATCTTTCGCGGCTCCTCGTGAAACTCACTGAAAAGACCTTCTCAGAGCTTCTGCTCGATTCCCGGATGCGGAAAGCGAAGCTGTTTCTCGAAAACACCCCGCTCAGCAACGAGAAAATCGCGGAGCTGCTCGGTTACAAGAACGCGAGCAACTTTTACCGCGCCTATAAGAGCTACTACGGAACGACGCCCCGGGTGACAAAAGCGGCGTAAGTGAGATCGGGGAGGGGGTGACTCTCCCCTTAAGCGACCCGAATCCGACCCTCACGGAACCCGTTTTCCGTGCTCCAAAAACCGGTATTGTGATCGAAGGACAGTATTGACGCCGGATCACGGCAAATACCCCGGAATTTCCCATTCTTTCCTTGTAATCTTCCCTCAGGAACTGAGCCGCAGTGTTCTGATTTAGCAAGAAAATCAGAGACCGCGAAAGAGACGTTAATCGTTATGGCGGATTTAAAGCGATCCGCTTCATGACAAGGGAAGGGAAAAATGGTTGATGAGTATTACGACAGTGCGTACGCGGATTATCCGCTGAAAGCGCTCACGAAAAACACTGAGCTGACAACCGAAGTCCAGCAGAAAGTGATGTACGAAATCGATTCGCTGCTGGAAGCGTATTTCGAGTCGACGCTCGACGATATCAAGGCCGCGTGGAAGAAAGACCGCGGAATCGGGACCGGAGATCCGGAGGAAGCTGACATTCTCGCGGCTACGGTTGATGAGGACGAGATTGACGTGGACGAGGAGGACGACGATGACGACGGTCCGACCCGGGAATTCATATTCGCCTGGGTCTATAAGAACATGCCGCGTGTGATCCGGGACTACTTGAATGACGAGTTCTGTAAGTCAAAGCCGGGGAAGCGGCGCACCGCTCGGTTCTACATCAAGAAGGACTTTATCTACCTCTCGCAGACCGGAGTGAATGAAGAAGCCTGCTACTGGCCGATGAACCTCGATCAGTTCGCGGAAGAGCTCTCGGACTATCCGATGACGGAGGGCGCGATGTACTGCTGAGCCGCGAGAGAACCGGCAGCAGGGCGGGGAGGAGAGAAATCTCCCCGCCGGCACCTTCAAGCCTGATTCAATCGGGGAGACACTGCTGTGTCTCCCATTTACTTATTTATAGGTGTCGATTTTCATAACACCTTGTGGTATGCTTCAGATCGACATGGATGACCGATTTTTCGATGGTCTTCCTTTAGGCAGCTCTCCGTTCTCCTGATGGAAAAAGAGGTTTTATGCCGCTTGAAAGTTATTACGACGATAAGTGGTTCAAAAATCGGCTGAAAAAAATCACCGAGGACACTGAATTCACGGAGGAATTCAGCACCCAGGTCGAGTTTCTGATCGACTGCTACCTCTCCGATATCCTGACGGATGTCGCGGATCTGGCCGAACGGGGCGGCGACGTGTGGAGCTGGGTTTACATCCATGTGCCGGCCCGGATCGAGTGGCAACTGAACGCCCGATTCTGCCCTCCGATCCCCGGAAAACGCCGCGCCATCCGGTTCTATCGCGAGAACTGCACAAAGCTCTTCCTCTCCATCAAAGGAAAGGGGAAGACCTATTGGGAACTCTATCTGGACGACTTTATCAGCGAAGCCGAGAACTATCCGTCCCGATCCGGGCTCCCAGGGCCTAAGTATTACTGACCGATTTTTAAAAACCACAGAGCATTAAAACCATGGGGCAGGGGGAAAGTGATCTTTCCTCACTGCCCCGATTTTTTAGGTGACGCGAACGCTTTCCTCTCTTGATTCCTGTTTTCCCGCGGCGGAAAACTCACCCTCAGGATCTTTTCTTTCCGTGATCCAACAGTATTGCGATCCAGGGACAGTATTGACGTTTCAGAAGCACGGAAAACACTCTTTTCTCCCCCTTCAGCTGATAAGCTGGTGTCAGAGAAAAATCGATGTCTTACAGCGAGTTATGAGGACAGGCCGCTCGTAACGGTGAATCTTTTTATCGTTATGACGCTGGTTCTGATTCAACACTGCGGGACAGCGGCATGCCTGTTTCTGTAAGCGAAAATCGACAGGAGAGAAAGCAAATGACCAAGCTCCACGCAGGAGAGATTCTGAGTCCGGAGATCTGCCGGGAGGTCGATCGCGCGATCGAAACCATTATCCGGCGGGAATTCCGGTCCTTTCACCAGTGTTACGCGGAAGGCGTGAAGCGTTATTACGCGCGGAAAGGGAAGGACGCGGATTTTGAGAAATTCGCCCGGGTCTGGATAAAACGGGTGGGATCGCGGCGGATCGCGGAGCACCTGGAGCATCAGTTCTGTGACGGGACGTCAGGAGAATTCGGTGTCCTGATCTGCGGCTTGCCGCCCGGGTCTCAGTGCGTGATCCGGTTTAACAGCGCCGGGGGCCGCAGCTGGTGGAACGCTTATTCGTGGGAAATTGACATGAAAGCGCTCAGTCACGACCTCGTCCGGTACCCGTACCGGGATCCGGGTGTCACCCGGTACTACTGAAGTCAAAGCAACTGGCGTCAAAAAAAGCGGGCAGGGAGGAAATCCTCTTTCTGCCCGCTTCTCTGAAGGGCAGGATCACGACAGATCCCGCCTTCCCTCTTTATCAGTGCACCGCGTGAAGCATCGGGCGGCCGTCCGCCGGCCGCTGCACGAGGTCACTCAGTTCCCGCTCAATGACAAGCGACTCGAACTGATCGATGAGTTCGAGAGCGTTCGTGATCTTCTCACGGTACCGATAGGAGCAGCCCTCAACACCGAGCGAGACGCCGGCGGAGAGGAGCAGCGCGAACTGCGCCGCGTGACGGAGACGGTCATCCTCACGGGAGTCCGCCGCGTCCTGCGCCATCTGTTCCTTCAGAATCGTACAGACCGTCTGCCACTCACTTCTCAGCTTGTCCGCCTTCTCAAAGTCCACGGATCTCCGGACCCGGCGGATGGAAAGACGATGATTCAGAGCCGAACGGGCGGTTTCCAGCTGTTCGTGAATATCAACCGGATGATCTTTGCATGCGCCAAGCGCGAGGAAAGCTTCTGCCGTGTCTGGGTCAAAAAGTTCATTGATGCTGATTTTTTGGCTCATGGGAATCCTTCGTTCTTATCGTTCGAACGCGACGTAAATGTGTTGTCATAATTCTACTATAGGTTTGGACTAATAATAACGATAGAACGAAAAAAATCTGACGTATTACTTGAAATATCTGTGCGACAGATACCCGTCTGAGCCTCGTTTTTTACGGAAATCCGGCGTCTAATAAAAAATACCTATTCGGGGAGAGGGGAAGAGACAGCCGGTGACATTCCGTCAGTCTGACTACATCGTTCTGACGCTTTTATACGACTACGGTGCCGGTACGAAAGTTCTATTTTTTGTAAGGCTCGATCCCAGACTCGGGCCGCGCGGGGTCGGGAAACGAAGAGTCGGAAACCGGGACGGTAAAGAAACGGCAGGGGACGTTCTTCAGATCACGCTGAATACCGCCGCCCGGGGGAAAGACGTTTAAGAAGCTCATTCGCTCTCGGGAATCAAGCGGTTAGCCGACCCGACAAGTCGGTCTGCCGAGGTCAGTCGCGCCACATGTAGTGGTCCGCGGTCACGTCCTTAAAGAACCGAAGAGAAAGCGTAAACCCATCGCGGTTTGAGGAGAGAGCGCCCGCCTGATGCCATTTCGCGAGAATCCGCTCAATCGTTTTCACGGTGGAATGCATCACGTAGCTCAGTTCCGTGTACGTGAGTTTCAGCGGAACGAAAAGCACATCGCCTTTAGGCCGGCACCCGAGGCTTTCCGCGAGTGACAGAAGAAAATGCCCGAGCCGCTCCTCAGTCTGCGTACTGAACATCAGCATAAAAGCCCCGTAGTCGGAGGCGATGCAATCCATGCAGTAGCGGTGATAGAGCTCCTCGAGCCCTTCTTCCTTTAACGCGGCCTTCAGGGTGTCGAGACGGCAGATCCAGACATCCGAATTCCGAAGCACCATGAACTTTTCCGCCTGGTGATCGATCCCGAGGTAATCAAAGTAATTGATGATACGGCCCGGGAGCACGATCGAGATCGCGTGAGGGCGGCCCGGTTCCCCGGTGTCGTAGCACTGCCCAAGGAGCCCAGCCTGCAGGAACGTGACGTTGTGGCCATCCCCCTTGATATTGATGGCGTCCAACATGCTTCCCTTTTTCACGCTGAAAAAACTTCCATGCTGCCGGAAGAGGGCGGCGAGCCTGTCGTCCGCCTTCGGAATCAGCCACGGAGTCGTGTCGTAATACTGGGCCATAGGGAGAAAGGAGTAGATGAGAGGGTATTAAGACCGGATTATAAGAAAACGCCGGATGGATTCCTCTCTTCCCAGGTTCCGCTTATCTCCTCACTTTCCCGGAGTGCGGCTTTCCGAGGCCTTCCTACGGAGCCGGACAAAACTTCCATCACCGCCTGTTTCTAAGGCATTTCTTCTTCTCTGATTTATAACGTGTTTTCGGTTTGTCAGCCGCCTAAAAGAATCAGCCGAAAGCTGTCGTTCCTCTGAAATTCCACGGACATATGTGGGGGAAAAAGAAGAAAAAATCACCGACACGTGTCGGGGGCGAAAAACGCCCGGAGATCACAAAATTACTCCGTCGAACGGATAAGCATCTCTCCGACGAATTACCTAGTAAGACTTAACACATAAAAACACTGACACACTTACGCGAGAAAAGGAATAAGAAATGAAACGAGTTCCGACTCTGGTCGCTGCCGCGATGATGGCTCTCAGCCTCCCGGCGTTCTCACTCACTCAGTACACGACAGATCTCGTGATCGTCGGCTCCGGCACGGCCGGTCTCCCCGCTGCCGCCACCGCGGCTCAGATGGGCGTGAAGGCGATCACGATTGAAAAGAGCCCAACGATCGGCGGTCAGCTTCACGTGATCGAAGGCACGTACGCGGTCGGCACCGATATCCAGCGTAAGGAAATGATCGGTCTCAACGCTGAAAAGTCGTTTGACCAGACAATGAAGTACGCCGCCTGGCGCGCGGATCCCCAGCTCGTGAAGCGCATCATTGAGGCGTCCGGCCCCAACATCAAGTGGATGATGGACACGGGTGTCGCCATGAAGGGCGTGATGACGGATACGCTTGACGGGAACCGCGTGTACCACACCTACGCCGGTCACTATCCGGGAGAACAGGCGGTCGGCGCTCTGATGAAGGTGATCAGGGAGAAGGGCGGCAAGGTCCTCACCGAAATGAAGGGCGAACACCTGATCATCGATAAGGACGGCACGGTGACCGGCGTCGTCGCAAAGAACCTGAAGACCGGGGAAGAAGTCCGCATCCACGCGAAGGCAGTGCTGCTCGCCGCGGGCTCCATGGCGAACGGCCCTGACATGATGGCAAAGTACAACCCGTCGCTTCGCGTGGCCGGGAAGCCGATGAAGTCGATCGCGATTGAAACGAACACCGGTGACGGCATCAAGATGGGACTTGAAGCGGGCGCCGATCTCCGCAACACCGATATCGTGATCAGTGAATCCATCGTCCCGACGAACACGCTCTACCTCGAGCAGTATGTCGATAAGAAGATGCTCGACGCCTACATGATGCTGAAGGCGCAGACGCTCTGGGTCAACACCGCCGGCCACCGCTTCATGGATGAGAGCCACTCGGACGACTTCACGATCGTCTTCAACGCGATCCATAACCAGGGGAACCAGGCTTTCGTGATCATGGATGACGCGAAGCGTGTCGATCTGATGCAGGGCGCGGGCTCCGACACCAACTACTTCACGGTGTATGACAAGGGCCAGAAAGTGGTTCACTTCGACGAAGTCGTGGCGGACGGCCAGAAGCGCGGCTACGCCTTCAAGGCAAACACCATTCCGGAACTCGCGAAACTGATGGGCGTGAACCCGACGGTGCTGCAGGCGACGGTGGACCGCTATAACAAGATGGCCCGCGCCGGTGTGGATACCGACTTCGGAAAGAAGCATAACCTCATCCCGATCGTGAAAGCACCGTTCTACGCCTTCAAGGGTGACGGCACGATCTGCGATATGACGGGCGGCCTTCTCATCAACAGCAAGGCCCAGGTGATGGATAAGAAGGGCAACCCGATCAAGGGTCTCTATGCCGCGGGCTCGATGGCGGGCGGCATGTACGGCACGGAATACCCGTACATCAACCCGGGATTCGCTTCCGCCACGGCTATCGCGACTGGCCGCTTCGCGGTCCAGGATGTGGCTGAGCATCTGAAGGCCGGGAAGTAATCCGGCGACAGGAATCCACTCTCTTTCTCTCCTCCGGCCCGCCCGATCTCGTAACCCCATATAGATCCGGGCGGGCCGTTTTTACTTCTGAATGCCGGAGAAGGCACTTTTTAAATGCTCTCCCTCCGGTCAGGAATGAAAATGCATTCATCACACTTCAGAATTCCCGCGGTGACGGCGGCGGTCCTCCTGGCGTCAGGTATTTCAGGTGCTGCGTCAGCCGCGAACGTGGAGCTTTACGGCAGCATCGATAACGGTCTTCGGGTGACCGCGGCCCGCGGGATTGACGGGGCATCATCCCAGACCACGGTCGGAATGGAATCCGGCCAGTGGTTTCCGAACCTGATCGGGCTGAAAGGATCAGAGTCGCTTGGGAACGGCTACTCGGTCGCGTTCAGCCTGGAAAACCGCTTTAACAGCGACTCGGGAACGTTCCTTGAGGAAGGCCGGCTTTTCGACAATCAGGCGCTCCTCATGGTGAACACCGAAAAGTGGACGGTCGCTGCCGGCCGCATGGAGGGGCTTTCATCCACGATGGGTGAATTTGACCTGATGTGCCCGATGGAACCGTTTGAGGGCGGCTGGGCGGAGGCGGGCGGCGGGAACGTCTTCGCGAATATCGGGCTTTCCGCGAATAACGCGGTCGCCGCGCGTGTCCGTCCCATCGCGGGTCTCACCGTAACCGGCGCGTATTCGCTCGGAGTCGAAACGGAAAAACCAGGCTTCAGCGCGAAACGCCACTACGCCGCGATCGGTAGCTCGTACCAGAATGACCGCCTCTGGGCCGGGTTCACGTATGAGGTTCTTACGAAGGGTGACGCCGCGTCGAAGAATGACCACGTCTTCAAGGCTGGCGTGAATTACGACTTCGGTCCGGTGAGGGCGTTTATCGCTTACTCCTACACGAAGAACCACACCTGGTGGGGCGTGAATTCGGACTCCAACTCCTACATGCTTGGGTTCACAGCACCGGCAGCCGGCGGTCTTATCCGGACGTCTGTCCAGTACTTTGACGGGAAATCCGTGAAACTGGCGGATGGCACGGATTTCAACGCCGACCGCACGGTGGCCTCAATCGGCTACACGTACCCGGTATCCAAGCGCACAACCCTCTGGGGAGTCTATTCGTATTCGCATGGCTCCAAGTCTCTTAACCGGAACTCGAAATCCGGTTACACGATGGCGAGCACCGAAGAGCGCGCTGAAGCGAATCGGTCTCTTGTCAGCCTCGGCGTGACGCATTTCTTCTGAAAAATAAATCTCAGCGTCACTTGAAGAACCATCAATTAACTGATTGTTATTAATCGGTAATTTAAAAACAGAGCGGCAGACTTTCCTGACTCCTGCCGGAGGCTTTCTCTCCACCTCGGGTGAGGAGTCAGGATTTTTTAGCGACACTGAAAGCATTGAAGCGGGGCGGTGAAGGGGATTGGCTCGCTTTTTTTTCGATCGGGATCTCCGGAATCACAAATCGTTCGTAGCTCGAATAAAGTTCTTCTCGTTCAGTTTCTCATAAATCCTGTAACACTTTAAATAGATAGCGTCTCCTATCTGAAATTTAAACCTTTGCTATATTAATCAAAGCGTTCTACTACACACCTGCAGTAAACACCATAAAGGAACTCCTATGACCGATATCACTTTATGCGTCACGCCGAAGGTGCGCGAGAGTATGGGGCAGAATCAATGGAAAGCCTTCACGGGGCATCTTGGCACTCACTTCGATGTGATGGACAAGGTTTTTCCGATGGAATACGCGGAGCGCGAAGGCATTATCTTCGACGTCAGCCGTGTAGGGGATGGGGAGGTGCAGATCAGCGACATCGACCTCACGCTCGTTAAAGCCGATATGGCGGTCATTTTCGCGACCGGTTTTATTGAGAAAGTGGGATACGGGAACCCGACCTACTTCAAGGAGCACCCCACCTTATCGCCTGAACTGATCGACGCGCTGCTTCTCCGTCACATCTCGATCATCGGTGTCGACTGCGCCGGGGTGAGGCGGGGCGCGGAACATCCCCCGATGGATCAGCACTGCGCGGATCACGATGTCTTCATCGTGGAGAATCTCTGTCACCTGGGCGACGTGCTTCAGGGCCGTCCCTTCGCCCGCTGTCATGTCCACACGTACCCGATGAATTTCACCGGCATGACCGGGCTCCCCTGCCGGGTCGCCGTGGATTAAAAAATCAAAAGAGGGGAGGCGGTTAAGCGGTTACCGCCTCCGTGCGGGGTGCCGGGTTTCTTGCACCCGCTTTTGACAGCGCTCGGTTTACAACCGGACAGTCCGCTTTCGGAATCCATTTCTGTCTCCGGAAAAGAAGAGGGGAGAGCAGTCCGAAGCTTCTCCCCCCTTCAGTACCCCGTGTCCGACCGGTGTCTTTTCACGGCTCTTCTATATAAGAATGAAGCGGTCACTCCGAAATCGGTATCACAAAGCGGCCGTATCCCCGCTGTACGCCATCCCGTTCCAGCTTCATTTCGTTAATCAGGATCGCGTTACCGGAGGGTTTGAGCCCTAGAGACCGGAGTTTCTGAAACGCCGGATGCGCTCCGGTTTCGGAGTCCTTCATGAGGAACGGATCCTTCAGCCCCGCGAAGTGGAACACAAAGGCGACCGTTTTCGGGATCACCCAGACGGCACCGTTCAGCGGAATCCCGCAGCGCTTCACATTCGCTTCCGTGACGTAAAGCCCCCAGAAGACCTTGTTTTCCCCCGGATTCTCGGGATCCGGTTTCACGTAAAGCGCGGACTTCGTCACCGGCATCTGATCGCACCAGGCCTGCAGCACCTCATACACCCGGTCTTCATCGATAAAGTCCTGCCCGCAGGTGTGGGGGAGGAAGTAGATCGGCTCGATCTCTTTCACTTCCCACTTGGTCTCGTTCCCCCGCATCGCGTCGTGCCATTTATTAAAGCGCCGGTGCTCATCCACGATCGCCTGCAGCCGGTCCGCCTTCTGCTGCAGCTCATCCGCGTGGTCATCAATGGTTTTAAACGCGGTCTCTTCGTCTGCCGCGAGAGCGCATTTCATCTGCTTGATCTGGATCCCGAAGCTATGGAGCCGCATGTATTCAAAAACGCGCCCCGCCTGCGGAAACTGGTAGTAGCGGTAGCCTTTCTCGTTCTGTTTCGCGTCAATCAGCCCCGCTTCCTCATAGTGTTTGAGGAACGCCTGGGTTACCCCAAGGTGATAAGCGAAACTCCCAATCCGGTATTCCTTGAATACAGTCATCTCTCTCTTCTCTCTCCGATCCGTCACCGCGAAGCGGGCGGATCTTCTTGTTTTAATTGCGATTCGGTTTTGTTTTCGGCCGCGGCCCGCGTCTCCCGGCAGGAAAGGCCCTTTTTTCAGGTCAAGCGGCTCTTATTTTCCTACTTCTACCCATTCGGGGTAACTACCCCAATGGTTTAGGGAGGCAATACATCAAAAGTCGCATCCTAGATTCGGCTTTGGAAAGACATTACCCCACTTTCTATCGACGCCATTTTCGGGGTTTTCCCGTAATTAATAACAAAAAATTACATCATCACTAGGGTTTTTACCTCAAAGATGTTCGATCTGTGACTTACAGCACAGCAATTTTTTTCTCCCTTGACCCGTATCCGGGAAGCACCAATATCATTTTTTCCCGTTACGCCGAATGGCGGCATTGCTTACGCCTTTCGGCTTCACCTTTTTGGTTCAAAGGAAGAAAAACTCTCATGACTCAGTTCTCTCGTCGTAAGTTCCTGCGTACCAGCATTGTCGGCGGTGCCTCTATCACCACCGCGGCTCTGGCTCACGCGGCTCCTGCCGGCATCTATAAGGCCGGTACTTACTCCTCCAAGGCTGCCGGTATCGGCGGCGACGTCATCGTCACGATGACGTTTGACACGAATAAGATCACGGGCGTTGTGATCGACGCGTCGCACGAGACCCCCGGGATCGGCCAGAAGGCGGCCGTTGAACTGAAGAAGCAGCTGCTGCTCGGTCAGGGCGCCAAGGTGGACACGGTGTCCGGCGCCTCAATCACGTCGTCCGCTGTCCGGAAGGCCGCCGCGAAGTGCATCGCGCAGGCGAAGGGCGAGATCCCGGTTGAAGTGATCACGAAGGAAACCGCGAAGGAAGAGGATTCCGGCGACTGGCTCGGGAAGGCCCCCGAGATCGCTGAGAAGGACATCGTGAACACCGTGACCACCGACATCCTCGTGATCGGCTGCGGTACCGGCGGCATGTTCGCTGTGTGCGCCGCTGCTGAGAACGGCGGCAAGGTCATTGGTATTGACCGCTTCCCCACCGGCACCGGCATCCGTGGTGACCTCGGCGCGATCAACTCCCGCTATCAGAAGAAAGAAGGGACGAAGATCGACAAGTTCGAGTTCACCGCCTGGGCGACCCGTTACGCGGGCGGCCACGTGAAGCAGGAGCTCTACAACGTCTGGGCGGATAACTCCGGCGAAACGATCGACTGGTTCGGTGACCGGCTGAAAGAAAACGGCATCGAGATGATGAACGAAGTGGGTGACAAGAACGATCCCGCCCGCTACGTTGGCTACGCCACCGGCCACTCCGGCCAGAAAGTCGGCGCGAACGAAGGCCAGAAGTTCAATTCCTTCCTCTACAAGTATGCGATCAGCAAGGGTGCCCGCTTCGACTACTCGATGAAGATGGTGAAGCTCGAGAAGAAGGACGGCCGCGTGACTGGCTGTATCGCTCAGAACGGTGACGGGAAGTACGTCCGCTACATCGCGAAGAAGGGCACGGTGGTTGCGACCGGCGGCTACGCCCGTAACTACAAGATGATGGAAGCGCTCCAGCCCTGGAACCTCCGCGTCGTCTCCCGCACCGGCGCGATGCCGGGCGCGCTCGGCGACGGCATCAAGGCCTGCCTCTGGGTCGGTGCCAAGATGGACGAGACGCACTGCGCAATGAAGTTTGACCGCGCCGCGATCCGCCCGAATCAGAAGGCGGGTCTCGAGACCCTGAAGTCGGGCGACAACGCCTGGTTCTGGATGGGATCGCAGCCGTGGCTGAAGGTGAATTCGTTTGGTGAACGCTTCATCAACGAATCCGGCACGTACGAGAATCCGCTCCACGCGGACGAATACAACAAGGATCACGCTCACTACACGATCTTTGACAGCAACTGGCCTGAATACGCAAAGCAGTTCAAGATGCACGGCTGCTCCCGCCTCTGGCCCTTCGCGAACGGCGCTGAGCCCAACATTCCGTGGTTTGTCGTGAAGGACAAGATGCTCCCGGGGCTGATCAAGAGCGGCTTCGTGCAGCAGGCGGACACGATCGAGGAACTCGCGAAGAAACTCGGTCTCCCGGTTGAAGCGGTGAAGAAGACCGTGGAAAAGAATAACGAGAACTGGAAGAACGGCGTCGACCCCGAGTTCGGGAAAGAGAAGCATCGCCTGTCTCCGGTGAATAAGCCCCCGTACTACGGCGCGAAGAATTCCGGCTGGCTGCTTTGCACGCTCGACGGCATTGTGATCAACAAGGATCTCAACGCCTGTGACGAAAACGGCGACGCGATCCCCGGGCTCTACGTGATCGGCAACGACTCGGGCTCCTACTTCGCGAACGAGTACCCGAACCTCTCGACCGGCATGGCCTGCGGCCGCACCGTGACGTTCGGCCGTGTGATCGGCCGCGCTCTCGCGAAGAAGGCGTAACCGACCTGTTTCCCGGCTGCTGGAAAGAGAAGAGGGGAGAAACCTCTCACTCTTTCCGGCGGGAAAGATTCCCACCCCACCACACTAAAAACACAGTTCAAACATCATGAATCTCAAGCTCTCTGCACTCGTCCTCGCGACGGCCGGCGCTTTCGCCTCCACCGCTTTCGCTTCCGGCACCCAGATCTATGGCGTGATTGACCAGGGTCTCGATTACCAGCACGTGAAGACGGTTGGCGGGTCGAAGACCGATTCCCTCTCCATGGTTTCCGGTCAGTACATCGGCTCCCGCTTCGGCCTCAAGTCTGAAGAACGTTTTGATAACGGCACCACGGTCGGCGTTCAGCTCGAAGGCGGCCTCTCCACCGACTCCGGCATGTCCGGCCAGAGCGGCCGGCTCTTTGGCCGCGACGCGCGTCTCTACGTCGATAACCAGTACGGTCTCTTCTCCGCTGGCCGTATGGGCGCGATGGTGGGCGGCAACGGCCCGTACGCCCGTTTCGGTCACATCCTCTCCCCGTTCTCCTGCGGCTGGGGCAACGTCGGCGGTCACCTCCAGGTGATGGCGCTTGGCTACGAATACGTGGATAACGCGCTCGCCTGGGCTTCCCCCAAGTTCGCCGGGTTTGACGCCACCCTCCAGTACTCGAACGGCACGGACGTGAAGAAGTTCGGTGACGGCGTTGAAGGCAAGTCCTCTGTCGAACGTATGTACGCCGGCGCTCTCCGCTATACGAACAACAACTTCATGATGGTCGGCGGTATCGAGCGTATCAATTTCGCGCAGCCCGCCGCGAGCGAGGCCGGTCTGAAGGACGCGATCAGCTATAACCTCGGCGGTTCTTACCAGGCTGGCTGGGCGAAGTTCTACGCCTACGGCCAGTACTTCCAGAACTACACGGCGGCCGCCCGTACGACGACCTTCGCACTTCCCTCCGGTGTTGACGGCTGGGGCGCGAATGTCGGCGTGGATGTCCCGGTGTCCCACGGTTTCATCAAGGCTGGCCTCGGCTACGGTGACTTCAAGGGAAGCAAGGATTCTGACCGCACGATGAAGACCTGGCAGGCTGCTGTCGGCTACCTCCTCCCGCTCTCGAAGCGCACGTCCCTCTACACGGCCGCGAACTACATCAACAGCCGTTACTCTGACGCGCAGGAAGCCGCGAATCCGAAGGCTGGCAAGCAGGTGATCGACGTGATCGCCGGCCTCATGCACAAGTTCTGATCTTTCACCCCTGAAAGATCAACCTGAGAAGGGGATGCCGCCCGACACCCAGTTCGCCCTGGGGGAAGAGCGGTATCTCTTTCCATCTCTCCTAAGAGTGTCCTACGGAACCGGAACCCAACTCTCTCCTCCACGGTTTCGGTTTCGAAGCAGCAGCTCTCCTCCGGCCGGGTATCCCTCCCGGCTGGACCCCGAAAGGGGTTCCCCATTTCTCATCAATGTCCGTTCTCCCGCGATTTCGGAACACCGATATCGGGAAGAGGGCACCGATCCCATTCTCTGCCGCGCTTTTCCGCCCGGAATTCCGATCTCTTTAAAACCGGTTTCTCAGAATCGGAAAAACGGCTCAATTTTCCGTGCCTCTAATATAGATAGAGAGACTCAGGCACCTCTTCAAAAAGAAAGGCCCCCGGTTACCCGAGAGCCTCTGATTTTTCCATCCGCTTCGCGTTTTTATTCCTCAATCGGAATCACGCATCTCCCTGATCCCCGCTGGACACTGTCCCGCATGAGCTTCATTTCGTTGATGAGTAGCGCGTCCCCTGAGGGCTTAAACCCGAGACTCCGGAGTTTCCGGAACGCGGGGTGGTCACCCGACGCGATATCGTCCATCCGGAAAACGTCTTCCACATCATAAAAGTGAAAGACAAAGGCAAGCGTCTTCGGGATCACGAGCACCGCGTCGTTTGTGGGGATCCCGCAGCGCCTGAGGTTTGACTCCGTCACGCAGAGCCCCCAGTACATGGTGTTCGCGGGTTCGTTGTCAGAGTGGTGCTTCACGAGGAGCGCGGACTTCGTCACCGGCATCTCTTCGCACCAGTCGTGAAGAATCTCATAAATCCGGTGGTCTTCCAGGAAATCCTGACCGCTCGTGTGAGGGAGGAAGTAGATCGGCTCAATCGGCTTCACTTCCCAGCGGGTGTGCTTCCCCTGCATCGCCTCTCGCCAGGTGTGAATCCGGTCATGCTCATCGACGATCGCGAGCAGCCGTTCAGCCGTTTTTCGGAGTTCATCCGCGTGGTGATCGATGTTATCGAACGCCTCGTCCGCGGTGACAGACACCGCGTCCTTCATCTGTTTAATGGGGACCCCATAGCTATGCAGCCGCATGTATTCGAGGAGGCGCGCGGCCTGCGGGAACTCATAAAACCGGTAGCCGTTTTCCCGCTGGGTTGCCTCAAGAAGCCCAGCGTCCTCGTAATGCTTCAGGAACGACTGCGAGACACCGAGGTGCCGCGCGAAGTGACCGATCCGATACTGCTTGAACGTTTCCATAGAGGCCTCAGGTTTTCAGTTACCGCTTGAAGAAAGTCAATCTAACTTGATGAGTTTACGGGATTTTATATTTTGTTCAGAGAAGCGGGGAGGGGAGAAGAGAAAACACCATTCCCGTTTCCTCACCCGGATTCCCGGGATCACGGATTCGGGATTTTCACCCCTCACGCCGTCAGCCTAACCCTCTGTAAGAAAAAAGGATTAGCCGAAAGCTGAGCCCCTCCCTCAGGTTTCAGAACGGGGGTTTCCGTGGTTTCCGCCCCAGAATTGTAGGGTTTTTACCTGCTTTCAGCCAATATTCTACGGGAAGCCGCCTTTGTAACGGAGTTTTTCAGGGTGTTTCCGGAAAAAATCCGCCGAAAATCGTTCTCTTGACCTGAGTGCAGGGTTCATCTTTAGGATTACGTCGTTAAGCCTAGAAAGGATTAGATCCTCCTGATGAGGCTTACCGATTCAGGCAGAGCAGGGTGTCAAAGGTTCGCCACTTTGAAACCCGTTCCGCCTGAAGAGAAAAACAAGAGTCCCGGGAGAAAACGCACTCCAAGTGTCTGACACCCCCAGGAGAGATGACAAACAGTTCATAGGACTGAAAAGATGAAAAAGACTCTCGTTGCCGCTGCTCTGCTCGGCACCTTCGCTGCCTCGGCGTTCGCCGCTCCGTCCGTCACGATGTACGGCCTGATCGATACCGGCATCTACTATAACCACTACCGCGCCGACGACGGCAAGACCTCCTCGACCGACACGGTCTCCATGAAGTCCGGCCAGAACTCCGGCTCCCGCTGGGGCCTGAAGGGCACGGAAGACCTCGGCAGCGCCAAGGTGAGCTTCATCCTTGAAAACGGTTTCAACGATGACGACGGCACGGCGGATAACTCCGGCCGCCTGTTCGGCCGTGAAGCTTCGATCACGGTTTCCGGCGCTTATGGTTCTCTCACCGCTGGCCGCGTGGGTAAGCTCGTGAGCACGGCAGGCTCCACCGCGATGGGCGGCGGCGCGTTCACCCCGTATAACGGCGGCATCTCCGGTTTCACGGGTTCCGACTGGGGCCGCGTCGATAATTCCCTCACGTACGTTTCTCCCTCTGTCGCCGGCTTCGCTCTCCACGCTCAGTACTCCTTCAAGGCGGACAGCGTGACGGACGGCTCCGCGATCCGCGAAAACAGCTCCAAGACCGACCGCTACGCCGCCCTCGGTGTGTCCTATGACCAGGGTCCGTGGCGCGCCGCTTTGATCGGTGACTACACGATGTGGAAGAACGACTCCACGACGAACGACAACATCGATAACGGCTACAACATCATCCTCGGCGGCGCTTATGACTTCAAGGTCGTCCGCGCTTACGCGATGGTGAACTACTTCGATCACCAGAAGTCCCTGAAGAGCAAGGTCGGTGACCTCGCGAACCTCACCTCCACCGTCGCTCAGAACGGGTTCAAAGGCTGGGGCGCTGCTCTCGGCGCTGACATCCCCGCTTTCGGCGGTGTGTGGCACGCCATGGTTGACTACCGTGACGCGAAGGTGGATGAAGGCACGGCGAAGTACAAGCGCTGGGGCGCTGCCGGTGCTTACGAGTACTTCTTCTCGAAGCGTACGAGCGCCTACGCCGCTGTGACCTACTCGCAGCAGAAGGCTGAAGGCACGTCGAACGACGGCACGCCGTCTTCTGTCGGCGTCCTCGGCGGCCTGATCCACAAGTTCTGATCTGATTACCAAAATCAGTTAAGAGCCTGAGAGTGTTTCGCGGGGCCCCCTGAGCAATGCGGGGGGCCCCGTTTTCTTTTGGTGGAGGAGGGGAGACCCAAACCCCTGATCCACGTAACGCTCCTGAAAGCAAAGCCCTGGAATCCATGCCGGACGCCAGGGCTTTGGTGTCTCTCTATATAAGAGAGTAAAGGAACTGCCAGATCGGCGGTCTTTGAAGAGTCTTACTCCTCAATCGAGATCACAAAGCGCCCGAACCCCCGCTTCACGCCGTCGCGTTCCAGCGCCATATCGATCACGATGAGGGCGTCGCCTTTCGCGTGAAAGCCGAGCTCCCGCATCTTATCAAACGCCGGGTGACGGCTTTCGGCGAGTTCCGTGAGGTGCGTGGGGTCTTCGAGGTCGTAGAAGTGATAGACAAAGGCGTGCGACTCGGGGAGCAGCATCACGGCGTCGTTCACCGGGATCCGGCCTCGGTGAAGGGTTTCCTCCGCCACGGCGAGCCCCCAGTAGAGTTCGTTCTTCGACCCAGGTTCCGCTCCCTTCCTCACATACATCGCGGATTTCGTGAGCGGCATGTTGTCGCACCACCCCTGGAAGACCTCGTAAATCCCTTTCTCTTCCAGAAAATCCTGGCCGCTCGAATGCGGAAGGAAGTAGATTGGGTCGACGGCTTTCACTTCCCACCGGAAGGGCTCCCCCTTCATCCGGTCAAACCACTTCCGGAACCGCCGGTGCTCATCCACGATCGCCTGCTGCCGGTCCGCTTTTTCCTGCAATTGATCCGCGTGCGCGTCAAAACTCGCGATCGCGTCCCGGGGGTCACCCGTGAAGGTTTCCCGCATTTCTTTTAACGGGATCCCGTAACTCTGAAGCCGCATGTATTCAAGCAGAATCGATGCCTGATGGAACGAATAGTAGCGGTACCCGTTCTCAAGCTGCACCGCTTTCAGAAGCCCCGCGTCCTCGTAATACTTGAGAAGCGAGGGCGACACGCACATGTGGCGCGCGAAGTTACCGATCCGGTAGTGCTTAAAGGTATCCATAGTGTTTTGAGACTCTCTCCAATCTCGCACTCGGGCTTTACCCAGAGCTGGATATAAATCGATGGGACCTCAGGCCTCGGCCCCTCTCACCGCTCTCGCGCGGTGTCCCGCCCGGACCCCGAAACCTCCATTCTAAAGGGGTTCCGGAAAGGTCAGTCATTTTTTTCGGAATGATCTAGCATCGACGCCGGATCGACCATCGGGATCACGGCCCGCCCAAAGCCCCGCTTCACGCCGTCTTTCTCAAGCTTCATATCGGTGACGATGAGGGCGTCGCCCGACGCCTGGAATCCCAGCTCCCGCATGAGTTCAAACCCCGGGTGGCGGTTCTCCCGCACTTCTTTCATCGGAGTGGGCCGCAGCAGGTCATAGAAGTGATAGATAAAGGCCTGACTCGACGGCATCTTCCACACCGCGTCGTTCACGGGGAGCCCGGCCCGCTTCAGGTTCGCTTCCGTGACGCAGAGCCCCCAGAACACCTCGTTTGTCCCCGGCGTTTTCGGATTCCGCTTCACGTAGAGTCCGATCTTCACGAGCGGCATCGATTCACACCACTCGGGGAAGATTTCATAGACCCGCGGGTCGTCCGTAAAGTCCTGGGCGTTCGAGTGGGGGAGGAAGTAAACCGGCTCCATCTTCTTCACTTCCCAGCGGAAAGGCTGCCCCGCCATATCCTGGTACCACTTCCGGATCCGCCGGTGCTCAGCGACCACCGCGAGCAGCCGCTCCGCTTTCTTTTCGAGCTCATCCGCGTGGCGGTCAATCGTGTCAAACGCGGACTCGGCGCTCGCCGTCACCGCGCTTTTCATTTCCCGCACCGGGATCCCGTAGCTATGAAGCCGCATATATTCAAGGATGCGCGCGGCCTCCGTAAACGGGTAATAGCGGTAGCCGTTATCCTGATGCACGACCTTGATGAGGTGCTCTTCCTCGTAATGCTTCAGAAAGGAGCGCGACACGCAGAGATAATCCGCGAACGTTCCAATCCGGTAGTGTTTGGTGCCATCCATCCCGTCTCTTCCTTATCCCTTAACCCTTTATTCCGCCATCGGAATCACGACGCGCCCGAACCCGCGCTTCACGCCGTCTTTCTCAAGCTTCATATCGACCGCGATCAGCGCGTCACCCGACGCCCGGAACCCGAGTTCCCGCATTTTTTCAAACGCCGGATGGCGGTTCACCCGGACATCCTTCATGCAGGTGGGGCGGAAGAGATCGCAGAAGTGATAGAGAAAGGCGGGGCCGGATGGCAGTTTCCACACCGCGTCGTTCACCGGGATCCCGGCCTTCCGGAGGTTTGATTCCGTCACGCAGAGCCCCCAGAAAATATCGTTTGTCCCCGGCGTTTTCGGATTCTTCTTCACGTAGAGCCCGGTTTTCACGAGCGGCATCGAGTCGCTCCACGCGGGGAAGATCTCATAAATCCGCTCGTCATCCAGAAACTCCTGCCCTTCTGAGTGGGGGAGGAAGTAGACCGGGTCGATCTTCTTCACTTCCCAGCGGGAAGCGTCCCCCGCCATATCCTCGTACCACTTCCGGAACCGCCGGTGCTCATCCACAATGGCCTGCAGGCGGTCCGCCTTCTTCTGCAGTTCATCGGCGTGCCGATCGATGTTCTCGAACGCCGTTTCGGTGGGCCCAGTGACGGCGGTCCGCATTTCCTTTAACGGGACCCCGTAACTATGAAGCCGCATGTATTCGAGAATATGCGCGGCCTCGGGGAACGGATAGTAGCGGTAGCCGTTATCCTGCTGCACCACGCTGATGAGACTTTCATCCTCGTAATGCTTCAGAAACGAGGTAGTGACGCAGAGATATCGGGCAAAAGACCCGATTCGGTAGTGTTTAAAGCCTTCCATGGCGGGTTCTCTCTCTTCTTCTTTTGACGCGTTTTCCGGTCACTCTTTTTAGATTCCGGTGACTCGTGTTTTTATTGGAACCGGGGGATTCCAGGGCTTCTCATCCTCCCTATAAATTTCAGGTCTCTCGCCTGATTGGAGGAGGGGAGAAAAGCCAATTGTATGGGGTTTTCGCCCCTGTGAACATCTGTGATACCGGGACGAAGTCCCGCGGGAGTTTTATTCCGAAATCGGGATCACGACGCGGCCGAACCCTCTTTTAACGCCGTCCTTCTCAAGCTTCATTTCAATCACGAAGAGGGCATCCCCCGCCGGGTGGAAGCCGAGTTCCCGCATCTTATCGAACGCCGGGTGCTGCCCCTGCGCTACTTCCCAGATCGTGGACGGGTGCGGAAGATCGAAAAAGTGATAGATAAAGGCGTGGCACGCGGGGATTTTCTTCACTGCGCCGTTCACGGGAATCCCGGCGCGTTTCAGATTCTCTTCACTCACCGCGAGACCCCAGTACGTCTCATCGACATTCCCTTTTTCAAGCGGGTTCTTCGCCCAGAGAGCGGATTTCGTGAGCGGCATCGCGCCGCACCAGGCGCCGAGCACCTCATAAATCCGGTCATCATCCAGAAAATCCTGGCCGCTCGTGTGGGGGAGGAAGTAGATCGGTTTGATCTTCTTCACTTCCCAGCGTTCCGGCTCCCCCTCCATCTCGTCATACCACGCCCGGAAGCGCTCATGCTCCGCGAGCACCGCTTCGAGTTTCCGCACCGTCTCCCGGATCGATTCCGCGTGAGCGTCGATCGAAGCGACCGCCGCTTCCGGCGTCCCCGTGACCGCGTTCCGCATTTCTTTCAGCGGCACCCCGTAGCTATGGAGCCGCATATATTCGAGAATCCGGGCGGACTCCGGGAAAGCGTAATAGCGGTAGCCGTTATCGAGCTGCGTCGAATGGATGAGGTCCTCATCCTCGTAGTGCTTCAGGAATGACGTCGTGACACTCAGCCGCTTCGCGAAGTTCCCGATCCGGTAATGCTTAAAGGCATGCTTCTCCATTCTCTTTCTCTCTCCTTCCCGTTCCAATAAGCACCTGGGGCGGGAGCCGTGTCTGAATTGTTTTTGATTTTTAGAGTCCGGGCGTCTCTGCCGCGCCCGTGTTTTTTTGTCTCCCTCCGGATACGGGAAACCGTACCCGTTTGATTTTTATCAAACCACCGGACGGTGTAGAGGGTTTTCTTCAAGGGGATTAGTTACAAAGCTGAACCCCTCACTCAGGTTTTGAGGGGAGGGTTCGGGGCTCCATACACCCGGGAAACGGAAAAATCCGTTCCCGAAGTCACAGTTTCTACCCCTGAAGGGGCACATTTTACGCACAAAATCGCCAAAATCGCCACTTTTTTACTCACCTTTGCGTTTTGGGACCGTCCGAATCCGTTTCTTGACCTGAGAGCGAGGTGCAGCTTTAGGATTACGCCATTCCGCTGAGGGTATTAGAAAAAAACCACCCGGCGGGTCATTTATTTCCGGTTCAAAGGAAAACAAGATCCATGACTCAGTTCTCTCGTCGTAAGTTCCTCCGCACGAGCCTCGTCGGCGGCGCTTCCATCACCACGGCCGCTCTCGCTCACGCGGCTCCCGCCTCCGGTATCTATAAGGCCGGCACGTATTCCTCGAAAGCTGCCGGTATCGGCGGCGATGTCATCGTCACGATGACGTTTGACACGAATAAGATCACGGATGTCGTGATTGACGCGTCGCATGAAACCCCCGGGATTGGGCAGAAGGCCGCCGTGGAATTGAAGAAGGCGCTGCTTGCCGGTCAGTCCGCTCAGGTGGATTCCGTCTCCGGCGCTTCGATCACCTCAGGCGCTGTCCGGAAGGCCGCCGCGAAGTGCATCGCCCAGGCGAAGGGTGAGATCCCCATTGAAGTCGTGACGAAGGAAACCGCGAAGGAAGAGGATTCCGGCGACTGGCTCGGCAAGGCTCCTGAGATCGCGGAAAAAGATATCGCGAAGACCGTGACCACGGATATTCTCGTCATCGGCTGCGGCACGGGCGGCATGTTCGCGGTGGCCTCTGCCGCTGAAAACGGCGGCAAGGTGATCGGTATCGACCGCTTCTCCACCGGCACCGGGATCCGCGGCGACCTCGGCGCGATCGACTCCCGCTATCAGAAGCAGGCGGGCACGAAGATCGACAAGTTTGACTACATCGCGATGGCGACCCGCTACGCGGGCGGCCACGTGAAGCAGGAATTGATCAAACTCTGGGCGGATAACTCCGGCGAAACGATCAACTGGCTCGGCGACCGCCTGAAGGAACACGGGATCGACCTCATGAATGAAGCCGGTGACGAGGGCACGTTCGTCCGCTATAAGGACTTCGCGACCGGTCACTCCCCGCAGAAGGTGGTGGGGAACGACGGCAAGGTAATGAATGAGATCCTTTATAAGTACGCCGAGAGCAAGGGTGCCCGTTTCGACTACAGCACCACGATGGTGAAGCTTGAGAAGAAGAACGGCCGTGTGACCGGCTGCATCGCGCGTGACGGCGAGCATTGGAATGATGGCTTTGCTTACGAGAGAGATAACGATAGCGAAGAAGGGGACGGTCGTCGCGACCGGCGGCTACGCCCGCAACTACCCGATGATGCAGGCTCTCCAGCCCTGGAACCTCCGCGTCGTTTCCCGCACGGGCGCTATGCCTGGCGCCACGGGTTCCGGCATCAAGGCCTGCCTCTGGGTGGGCGCGAAGATGGACGAGACGCACTGCGCGATGAAGTTTGACCGCGCCGCGCTGAAGCCTGATCAGAAGGCGGGTCTCGACACCGTGAAGGCCGGCACCGCGAAGATGTTCTGGATGGGGTCGCAGCCGTGGCTCAAGGGGAATTCCTTCGGTGAACGCTTCATCAACGAGTCCGGCACGTACGAGAACCCGCTCCACGCGGACGAGTACAACAAGGATCACTGCCACTACTCGATCTTCGACAGCAACTGGGTTCCGTACACGAAGCAGTTCAAGATGCACGGCTGCTCCCGCCTCTGGCCGTTCTCGAACGGCGCTGAGCCGAACCACATGTACACCGAGATGCGTGACAAGGTGCTCCCGTCGCTCGTGAAGGACGGCTTCGCCTTCAAGGCCGATTCGATCGAGGAACTCGCCCGTAAGCTCGGTCTCCCCGCCGATCAGCTGAAGAAGACCGTGGACCGCTACAACAAGCTCGCCTATAAGGGCGTGGACGAGGACTTCGGTAAAGAAAAGCATCGTCTGACCCCGGTGGATAAGCCCCCGTTCTACGGTGTGAAGAACTCCGGCTGGCTGCTCTGCACGCTGGACGGCATTGTGATCAACAAGAATCTCAACGCCTGTGACGAGAATGGCGACGCCATTCCGGGCCTCTACGTGATCGGTAACGACTCCGGTTCTTACTTCGCGAACGAGTACCCGAACCTCTCGACCGGTATGGCCTGCGGCCGTACGGTCACCTTCGGCCGCGTGATCGGCCGTAACCTCGCCAAGGCCTGATCCGCCTTTGCTTAGGAGAGGGCCGGTTTTCTCCCCGGTCCTTTTCGAAAGAGTCTGATTGACTGGAGACGGGCGTGTGACGCAGTCGCTCTGTTTTCTCTCTCTCCCGGAGACCTGAATCCCAAACCCGGATCGGTCAGTCATTCTCTTTGTGACTCCTTTGATTACGGCTCTTCGGAGCCTTTAGGGCAGGGCGGGATAAGCAGCTCTCCGCTTACTCCTCCCAAAATTGACTTCTTCATCCCAACCGATGAGACCCCCGGGTCTCGTCGGATTTTTTTGCCTGAAATCGGCTCCCTCTATATAGAAAGAGAGAAAAGCCGCCGCGGGCCGCTTGGGTTCCAGGTGAAAAGGGGCTCCTCGAGCGTCCTCATATTTAGCCGGCAAAACCTCCAACCCTCTGTATCCGTGAGAATTAGTTCCAAAGGTGAACCCATGCCTCAGGTTTATTCGGGTTGAAACGCTTTTTCTCCCCCGGTTTTTTCTTTCCATCGGCCCGTTTTTGCCGCTCTCAACACTGAAATCCCCGCCAATCCCCGATATTCCTCGTGCCAGAGTCTGTTTCGTGCCGTTTTTGACCTGTGCCTAGGGTACAGCTTTAGGATTAGTCATGTCTGCCGAAAGAACTAGAAAAAGTCCCGGCAGTGTTCACTCTGGATTCAAAGGAAAGAAGAATGACTCAAGTTTCACGTCGTAAGTTCCTGCGCACGAGCCTCGTCGGCGGCGCTTCGATCACCACCGCGGCGCTCGCTCACGCGGCTCCTATGTCCGGTCTCTATAAGGCCGGCACCTATTCGGCGAAATCCGCGGGTATCGGCGGTGACGTGATCGTCACGATGACGTTTGACGCGAATAAGATCACCGATGTCGTGATTGACGCCTCAAAGGAAACCCCCGGGATCGGGCAGAAGGCCGCGGTGGAACTGAAGAAGGCGCTGCTCGCGGGCCAGACGGCAAAAGTGGATTCGGTGTCGGGCGCGTCGATCACCTCTAACGCCGTTCAGAAGGCGGCCGCCAAGTGTATCGCCCAGGCGAAGGGCGAGATCCCCGTTGAAGTGATCACGAAGGAAACGGCAAAAGAGGAAGACTCTGGCGACTGGCTCGGCAAAGCCCCTGAGATCGCGGAGAAAGATATTTCGAAGACCGTGACCACCGACATTCTCGTCGTTGGCTGCGGCACGGGCGGCATGTTCGCGGTGTGCGCGGCGGCGGAGAACGGCGGCAAGGTGATCGGTATCGACCGTTACTCCACCGGCACCGGTATCCGAGGCGACATCGCGTCGATCGATTCCCGCTATCAGAAGAAGGAAGGGTCGAAAATCGATAAGTTCGACTTCATCGCCATGGCGACCCGCTACGCCGGCGGCCACGTGAAGCAGGAGCTCATCAAGCTCTGGGCCGATCAGTCCGGTGAAACCGTGAACTGGCTCGGTGACCGGCTAGCCGAAGTGGGGATTGAGCTGAAGAACGAAGTCGGTGACCCCGAAGTCCACACCCGCTATATCGACTACCCGACCGGGCACTCCCCGCAGAAGGTGAAGGGGAACGCTGGCAAATTCATGAACGTCGTGCTGCATGACTACGCCGTGAAGAAGGGCGCGCGCTTTGACTACAACACCACGATGGTGAAGCTTGAGAAGAAGAACGGCCGTGTCACGGGCTGCATCGCGCGGGATGGCGACGGGAAGTACGTCCGCTACATCGCGAAGAAGGGGACGGTCGTCGCGACCGGCGGCTACGCCCGCAATTACCCGATGATGCAGGCGCTCCAGCCCTGGAATCTCCGGGTCATCTCCCGCACCGGCGCGATGCCGGGCGCGACCGGTGACGGCATCAAAGCCTGTCTCTGGGTCGGGGCGAAGATGGATGAAACGCATTCCGCGATGAAGTTTGACCGCACAGCGCTTCATATCGGTCAGAAGCCGGGCCTTGAAACCGTGAAGGCGGGAACGTCGAAGATGTTCTGGATGGGGTCGCAGCCGTGGCTTAAGGTGACGTCTGAAGGTGTCCGCTTCATGAATGAGTCCGGCACCTACGAGAACCCGCTTCACGCGGACGAATACCATAAGGACCACTGCCACTACTCGATCTTTGACAGCAACTGGGTCCCCTACACGAAGCAGTTCCGGATGCACGGCTGCTCCCGCCTCTGGCCCTTCGCGAACGGCGCGGAACCGAACCACATGTATACCGAGATGCGGGATAAGGTGCTCCCGGACCTCATCAAGGAAGGCTTTGTGCAGCAGGCGGATTCGATTGAGGAACTCGCCCGCAAGCTTCAGCTCCCCGTGGAACAGCTGAAGAAGACCGTGAAGCGCTATAACGAGCTCGCCTATAAGGGGGTGGATACGGACTTCGGGAAAGAAAAGCATCGTCTGTCGCCGCTCGATAAACCGCCGTTCTACGGCGCGAAGAACTCCGGGTGGCTCCTCTGCACGCTGGATGGCATCGTGATCGATAAGAACCTGAACGCCTGTGACGAGAACGGTGACCCGATCCCGGGGCTCTATGTGATCGGCAACGACTCCGGTTCCTACTTCGCGAACGAGTACCCGAATCTCGCGACCGGCATGGCCTGCGGCCGTACGGTGACCTTCGGCCGCGTGATCGGCCGCAAGCTCGCGAAGGCCTGATCCAAGTCTTCAGTGCTGTACCGGGAGGGGATTCAGTTCACCATCTGATGAATCCCTCTCCCAAAACTCATTTTTCTTGAGTCGTAGTAGTAGTAAAGGATGGAAGGATAAGCGCAGGGGACCGGACTCCGGCATCTCTCTCCCTGGGGCACTGGAACCCGCGCGCGTCTCACATCCTGATTTCGTTGTTTGTACTTCCTTTGAAACATCCGTCTGATCCCGCGAAAGACAGGCGGTTAGGGCGGGGAGAGTCCTGTTTCTCTCCTTCAGGACCCGCCTCCCCAAAGTTCTCCCAGCCGTCCGGTGTCAAACCCGGACGGTATTTTTTTATTCACCTACTCACTTCCCTAGAAAAGACCTACGGCAGAAGCTCAGTGTCACTTGAAGATCTTCGTCTTTCTCATTGAAAACATGGGATATTTTCCCGGTGTGATGGAATAAAATCTTCCGACCCGCTTTTTTCTACCCACAGTAGCCCCAAAGCATTACGACTATTGCCGCTTATAGGAGCGAGCCACAGGCTCTCAGAACTCGGGGGAGAGGAGAGCCTCCCGGCCGCGCGGCAACGCTGTCAGGGTGCCGCGAACCCCGTACCGGCGGGAGTTCGAGGCGGATTCAGACGTTTTCCCATTCTCTCCTCCACCCGGTTAAACGTTTCAACGAATGGTCTACCGACTCCATGGACCGGAGGAGGGGATCCGTTATGATGAAACGGAATAGCGATCATTTCTGGCGTGATTTCTGAGACCCCAGGCATCGTAGGCTCCGCGGAACACCCCTGAAAAATTTTTTATTTCCCGCCGCCGCTCACAACGCTTTGAAATAATGGCGTTTCTTTTTACCGCTCCTGAAACGGCGGCCCTCAGAATGGCCTCTTTTCTGCCCAAACCTGAAAGGTACTTTCAGGTTTCGTCCGTCAGAAAGATCAAACCCCATCCGTCTATTCGTTATTAGAAATATTGCTTTCGTCCTCTTGACAACGTGAAAATCCAGCGTTTTCAGTGGGTTTTTAAGCTTAAACCGGGCTTAAAAACGTTTATCTAAAACCTTTTGACCTGAAACCACGTACCAGCTTTACGGTATTCCTGTACCGCCAATGGGGTACTGATTAACCCCGGGTTTTATCCAGGCGGACCCTCAAGACAAAAACAGGTTCAAAGGAGCGAAGTCCATGACTCAGTTTTCGCGTCGTAAGTTTTTAGGTAAGAGCATCGCGGGCGGTGCCGCGTTTGCCGCCGCCCCTCTCGCGCATGCCGCGGGCGGCTCCGGGATTTATAAGCCCGGCACCTATGTGTCAAAGGCCCCCGGTATCGGTGGGGACGTGATCGTCAAGATGACCTTTGACGCCAATAAGATCACGGATGTCGTGATTGACGCGCGCCACGAAACCCCGGCTCTCGGCCAGCGGGCCGCGGTGATTCTCCGGAAACAGCTCCTTGATACGCAGGGCGCGAAGGTGGACACGGTGTCGGGCGCCTCGATCACGTCGGGTGCCGTCCAGAAGGCCGCCGCGAAGTGTGTCGCCCAGGCGAAGGGTGAGATCCCGGTTGAAGTGATCACGGCCGAAGCCTCTAACGAATCGACCGACAAGGATTGGCTCGGGAAGCCGCCTGAGATCGACGAGAAGGACATCGTCCAGACGAAGACCACGGATATTCTCGTGATCGGCTGCGGCACGGGGGGACTCATTGCCGTCTCCACCGCCGCTGAAAACGGCGCGGACGTGATCGGTATTGACCGGTTCTCGACCGGCACCGGTATCCGCACCGATATCGGCGCGATCGACTCGAAACTCCAGAAAGCCGCGGGCACGAAGATCGACAAGTTTGAATTCATCGCGATGGGCACCCTCTACGCGGGCGGCCACGTGAAGCAGGACCTCTATAAGCTCTGGGCGAACGAGTCCGGCGCGATGGTTGACTGGTACACGGAGCGAATGAAGGAAGCCGGGATCCAGATCATGCATGAAGTGGCGGAGAAGGATGAGCATGCCCGCTACAAGCACTCCCCGATCGGTCATTCGCCTCAGAAGACCCCGACCCCGGATCTCACGATGAGCAAGGTGATGAACGCCTACGCCCGGAAGAAGGGCGCGAAGTTCGACTACAACACCACGATGGTGAAGCTTGAGAAAAAAGACGGCCGTGTCACGGGCTGTATCGCGAAGAACGCGGATGGGAAGTATGTCCGCTACATCGCGAGGAAGGGCACGGTCGTCGCCACCGGCGGGTACGCCCGTAACTATCCGATGCTTCAGGCGCTGCAGCCCTGGAATCTCCGGATCGTCTCCTACACGAGCGCGATGCCGGGAGCCCGCGGCGACGGTATCCGCGCCTGCCTCTGGGTGGGTGCCAAGATGGATGAGACGCACTCCGCGATGATGTTTGACCGGTCCGCGCTGAAGCCCGACGAAAAGGCCGGCGTCGAAACGCTGAAGAAAGGGACCGCGAAGATGTTCTGGATGGGGTCGCAGCCCTTCCTTCGCGTGAACGCGGACGGCAAGCGCTTCATGAATGAGTCCGGTACTTATGAAAACGTCCTTCACGCGGACGAGTACCAGAAGGGTCACTGCCACTACACGATTTTCGACAGCAACTGGGTGAAGTACGCGAAGCAGTTCAAGATGCACGGCTGCTCACGGCTCTTCCCGTACCCCAACGGCGCGGAACCGAACACGACCTGGCAGTCGATCTATAACGAGGCGCTGCCGGACCTCGTGAAGTCGGGTCACGTGATCAAGGCGGACACGATTGACGAACTCGCGAAGAAGCTCGGTCTCCCGGTGGACGAAGTGAAGAAGACCGTGGCGCGGAATAACGAACTCTGGCGGAAGGGCGTTGACCTCGACTACGGGAAGGAAAAGCATCGCCTGTCCCCGGTTGATAAGCCCCCGTTCTACGGCGCGAAAAATTCCGGGCGTCTGCTCTGCACGATGGACGGCATCGTGATTGACACGAACCTGAACGCCATCGACACCGAGGGGAATCCGATCCCGGGGCTCTATGTGATCGGAAACGACTCGGGCTGCTACTTCGCGAACGAGTATCCGAACCTCGCGACCGGCATGGCCTGCGGCCGCACGATGACTTACGGCCGTCACGTCGGTCTCGCTCTCTCGAAGAAGGCGTAAACGGTCTTCGGGGGAGGAGGGAGATCGGGGCCAGCCTCCGTACCCCGGTCTCCTTCCTCCGGTACGCCCGTCCCGATCAGGGGAACGGGATCGGGAAGCCCTCCACTCTCTCCCAGGCGCTTCCCCCTCCCGCCAGACCGGGCGGGCGGTTCCCGAAAACTTTAGTTTCTTTCTTTTTTCCAGTTATCGGGTAGGGTGAGGGAGCTCCGCGGGAAATCTCCGCCCGCGGGCTCTCTTTCCTTAAACACCCGTTTTGATTGAAGTCTGCATCAAAAACGGAGTGAGGTTCTTCTCTCCCGCCTCTCTCCGGATCTCTTTCACCGTCAGGGCTTTCTCGCGGCCCTGGCGGTTTTTCTTGCCGCGCGGCAGCGGGTCCCAAGCCTACCCAGAACTACCTCTTCTTCTCTTATATAGAGAAAGGGGATGAGACGCTCTCAAAAAAACCGGACGGCGTACTCCTATACCCCCCAAAACCTGCAACCCCCTTTCAGGTTTTGTATGGCGTCACACCGACATGTCCGGTGTTCACCATCGGGTTATCCCGTAACTGATTGGCGTTTTCGCAACAAAAAGACAGCATTTTTGCAATACCCGTCAGAAGAGAGAGCTTCAGGAGGGCTTCAAACCCGCATTTGACCTGCAAGGAGCTTCCAACTTTATGCTTAGTTCATTCCGCCAGTCAGTCACGAGAGAGATCAGACAAAAGGCGGTATTTATTCGATAAATGGTTCTGAGGAGAGAAAGCATGACTCAAGTTTCACGCCGTAAGTTCCTGGGCACATCGATTGTGAGCGGTGCCGCGATCGCGGCTTCCCCGCTCGCCCACGCGGCCCCCGCCGGCATCTATAAGCCGGGTACCTATGTGTCGAAGGCTGCCGGTATCGGCGGCGACGTCGTCGTGAAGATGACCTTTGACGCGAATAAGATCACGGATGTCGTGATTGACGCGTCGACTGAAACCCCCGGGATTGGTCAGAAGGCCGCCGTGGAACTGAAGAAGGCGCTGCTCGCCGGTCAGTCCGCGAAGGTGGACACGGTGTCCGGCGCTTCGATCACGTCCGGCGCTGTCCGCAAGGCCGCTGAAAAGTGCATCGCGCAGGCGAAGGGCGAAATTCCGGTTGAAGTGATCACGTCGAACGCCGAAGAAGCGAAGGACGGCGACTGGCTTGGCAAGGCCCCGGAGATTCCGGAGTCCCAGATCGTGGATACGAAGACCACCGATATTCTCGTTGTGGGCTGCGGGACCGGCGGCATGTTCGCGATCGCGACCGCTGCCGAGAACGGCGGCAAGGTGATCGGTATTGACCGGTTCGCCGTCGGCACCGGCATCCGCGCTGACCTCGGCGCGATCGACTCCCGCTACCAGAAGGCGGATGGCACGAAGATCGACAAGTTCGAGTACATCGCCATGGCGACCACCTACGCCGCCGGCCACCTGAAGCAGGAACTCGTGAAGCTCTGGGCTGATGAGTCCGGCGAAACGATCGACTGGCTCGGCGACCGTCTGCAGGAAAAGGGCATGGTCCTCATGCACGAATCCGGCGACAAGGGTGACTGGACCCGCTACAAGCACTACGCCACCGGCCACTCCCCCCAGAAGAACCCCCAGGCTCAGACCGTGATGAGCACGATTCTCCAGGAGTACGCGGAGAAGCGCGGCGCGAAGTTTGACTTCAACACCACGATGGTGAAGCTGGAACGGAATAAAGACGGCCGCGTGACGGGTTGCATCGCGAAGAACGGCGACGGGAAGTATGTCCGCTACATCGCGAAGAAGGGCACCGTGGTCGCGACCGGCGGCTACGCCCGCAACTACCCGATGATGGAAGCGCTCCAGCCCTGGAACCTCCGCATCGTCTCCTACACGAGCGCCATGCCGGGTGCCCGCGGCGACGGCATCAAGGCCTGCCTCTGGGTCGGCGCGAAGATGGATGAAACCCACTCCGCCATGATGTTCGACCGCTCAGCGCTCCGTCCTGAAGACAAGGCCGGCCTCGAGACCCTGAAGAAGGGCACCGCGAAGATGTTCTGGATGGGATCTCAGCCCTGGCTCCGCGTGAACGCTGAAGGCAAGCGCTTCATGAATGAGTCCGGCACCTACGAGAATCCGCTCCACGCCGACGAATACCAGACCGGTCACTGCCACTACACGATTTTCGACAGCAACTGGCCCGCCTACGCGAAGCAGTTCAAGATGCACGGCTGCTCCCGCCTCTGGCCGTTTGAGAACGGCGCTGAGCAGAACGTCACCTGGGAATCGATCTACAACAAGGCGCTTCCCGACATGGTGAAGTCCGGCCACGTGATCAAGGCCGATACGATTGACGAACTCGCGAAGAAGCTCGGCCTCCCGGTTGATCAGGTGAAGAAGACCGTCGCCCGCCAGAACGAACTCTGGGCGAAGGGTGAAGACGTTGACTTCGGTAAAGAGAAGCATCGTCTCTCCCCGATCAACAAGCCGCCGTACTACGGCTGCAAGACGTCCGGCCGTCTCCTCTGCACGATGGACGGTATCGTGATCGACGAAAACATGAACGCGATGGACGTCGACAATAAGCCGATTCCGGGTCTTTATGTGATCGGCAACGACTCCGGCTGCTACTTCGCGAACGAATACCCGAACCTCTCGACCGGCATGGCCTGCGGCCGTACCGTGACGTTCGGCCGCCACGTTGGCCGTTACCTCGCGAAGAAGGCTTAATCCGCCTCTCTTCAAAAGGAAAGAGGAAAGCACCTCCACGTCCCCTCGTGACCGCTTTCCTCGATTGATGGTGTTTCATCTTGAATGAGGGGAGGGGAGGCGAGTTTCTCTCCTCTCGCTTCTCCTCCCTAACGTGTGTATCTCCCGATCCGCCTGGGCAATCAACCCCCAGGCGGATTTTTTCGTGCCCATTTCTGAAACCCGAAAGGGGCTTGCAGGTTTGATGAAGCGATGCCGGCGTCGGTTTGGAAGAGGTGGATCAGAGTCTGGCGCGAGATTGGATCAAAGACTAGCGCGCTGGGGGTGGGTCACGGTTTGTCCGCGGCACGGTCAAACCGCTGTCCGAAACCGGGTCACACCGGCTGTCCGTTTTCCTTTATTCCATTCTTTTTAAACGGATTTATTCCAAACCTGACCCCCGCTTCAGGTTTCGGGCGCGCAGCACCAAAATCACCTCCCGCCTCGCGGAAAAACCGCTTTACCCCCTCGAATCCCGCCCGAAAACGCGTTTCTCGCCCTCCGATTCTCTCCGTTTTCCCCTGAAAACCGGGCTTTTGACTGTCTCCGTACCTCTTGACATGACGCCTAGGTTCACCTATAGGCTTACCGACATCCGTCTAAGTGTTTAGAAAGAAATTACACCGGACGGGAGAGAGAAAAGATTTGGAGGAAACGTTTCATGACTCAGGTTTCACGCCGTAAGTTCCTTGGGAAGACCTTTGCCGGGACCGCCGCGATCGCGGCCGCCCCTTTGGCGTCCGCAGCGAACGCTGCCGGTCTCTACAAGCCGGGCACCTATGTGTCAAAGGCTCCCGGCATCGGGGGCGACGTCATTGTCAAAATGACCTTTGACGCGAATAAGATCACGGATATCGTGATTGACGCGTCGACCGAAACCCCAGGGATCGGGCAGAAAGCGGCGGTGGAACTCCGGAAGGCGCTGCTCTCGGGGCAGAGCGCGGCTGTGGATTCCGTTTCCGGCGCTTCGATCACGTCAGGCGCGGTCCGTAAGGCTGCCGCGAAGTGCATTGCCCAGGCGAAGGGCGAGATCCCGGTTGAGGTGATCACGAAGAAAGCGGAGTCTGAGGAAGAGTCAGGTGACTGGCTCGGCAAAGCCTCCGAGATTCCTGAGTCGCAGATCTCGGAAACGAAGACCGCTGACGTGGTCGTGGTGGGCTGCGGGACCGGCGGCATGTTCGCTGTGGCGTCCGCCGCCGAAAACGGCGCGTCCGTCATCGGTATTGACCGCTTCCCCACCGGAACCGGTATCCGGACGCACCACGGCGCGATCAACTCCCGCTACCAGAAGGCGGAAGGGACCGTGATTGATAAGTTTGACTACATCGCGATGGCAACCCGGTACGCGGGCGGCCACGTGAAGCAGGAACTCTATAACGTGTGGTCGGATGAGTCGGGCGAAACCGTGAACTGGTACGGCGACCGCCTCGCGGAGCACGGGATCCGTCTTATGAACGAAGTGAGCGACAATCCCGCGAGCTCCCGCTATAAGGACTGGCCGACCGGCCACATGCCGCAGGGCGTGAAGGGTAAGACCGGGACGGTGGCGAATGACATCATCCGTGACTACGCAAAGCAGCACGGGGCAAAGTTTGACTACAGCACCCGGATGGTGAAGCTCGAGCGGAAGAACGGCCGCGTGACCGGCTGCATCGCGCAGAATTCAGACGGGAAATATATCCGCTACGTCGCGAAGAAGGGCATCGTGATCGCGACTGGCGGCTACGCCAGGAACTACGCGATGATGCAGGCTCTGCAGCCCTGGAGCCTCAATGTCCTTGCGCTGAACGGCGGTCTCCCCGGCGCGACCGGCGACGGCATCAAAGCGTGCCTCTGGGTCGGGGCGAAGATGGATGAGACGCACTACTCGATGCAGTTTGACCGCGCGGCGCTGCGTCTCGATCAGAAGCCTGGCGTTGAGACGATGAAGAAGGGCGACGTCGGTCTCCTCTGGATGGCAAGCCACCCGTGGCTCAAGGTGAACGCCGACGGCGTTCGCTTTATCAACGAGTCCGGAACGTACGAGAATCCGCTCCACGCGGATGAATACAACAAGGGGCACTGCCACTACACGATCTTTGACAGCAACTGGATGGAGTACTCGAAGCAATTCAAGATGCAGGGCTGCGCCCGTATCTGGCCCTTCGCGAACGGCGCTCAGAACGTGCATAAGGCCGCGCAGCTGCGGGACGTCGCGATCCCGAAACTCGTGAAACAGGGCTTTGTGCAGCAGGCGGACACGATTGAGGAACTCGCGAAGAAGCTCGGGCTCCCGGTCGACGCGCTGAAGAAAACGGTGGAGCGCAATAACGCCTTCTATAAGAAGGGCGTGGATGAGGACTTCGGGAAGGAAAAGTATCGCCTTTCCGCCGTTGATAAGCCCCCGTTCTATGGGTTCAAGAATTCGGGGTGGCTGCTTTGCACCGGTGACGGCATCGTGATCGACCGCAACATGAACGCGATCGACACTGAGGGGAACCGGATCCCCGGTCTCTACGTCGTGGGGAATGACTCGGGCGCGTACTTCGCGAACCAGTACCCGAACCTCTCCTGCGGTATGGCGGCCGGCCGCACCGTGACCTTCGGGCGTCACGTCGGCCGCTACCTCGCGAAGCTCTGAACGATTTGATTGTGCCTTGAAGCAAAAGAGGTGAGGGGCGAAGGGCTTCTCTTCCCCGGGAACCTCACTTCTTTCTTTATTTATCCGTCTGGGGACTTCTTTCCAGACGGATTTTTTTGTCTCACGTTTCAATACCTGGTCCCGACCTCGGGGTATTGCGACCCAAGGACAGTATTGATCGAATCGAAACGAAAAAAGCGTCACAAATCTGCTACTTTGGTTTCGGTAAGAACCTACTGAGGAGGGGAGGCATGACCCTTGTTTTAAATAAAGATTCTGTGATCGATCAGGCGGCGCGCGACGCGGTGCGGAAGGAACTGGACGCGTATCTCGCGAAGAACCGCCGGACCTTCCGCTGGGAACTGATCGAAGACATCAATAACCGCTGGCACCCGAGCAACGTCGTCTGGACCTCCACGCTTTACAACGTGATGAGGATTCTCTCAGACCCCGAGAGCTACGAAATCCGGGATCAGGAAGTGAACCGGCTTCGCGAATTCCGGGCCTTCGCGGTCCGTTGGACACGGTACGCGGCGATCCCGACCATCGTGGATCACCTGAATGACACCTTCTGCGGGGAGGGGGCGGGGTGCTTCTGGCGGAACGACCCAGCGCTGGGAGAAGAAAATTACGAGCCGACAGACGAAGAGCGGTACCTCTTGAAGCCCGCGGATGACCGAATTTATTTCCGGGGGCAGCCGGAAACGGTCTTTTGGATCGCCGGGGAGACGACGCCGGGGAAAGACCTGACTAAAGAAACCGAGTACCCGGAAGCGCTCCGGTTCCTGCTCCCGGAAATTTTCGACCCGACGCTCGCGGACCGGGAGTTCCTGGCCTGGGCGAAGTTTGAGGAGGAATATGATGAGTGAATGGAAAACCTGGACCGCGGCTCACGAAGCCGAACTGACGGACGGCAATACGCAGATGGTCTGTCCGCTTGTGAGAGCGGATATCGAAGCCTTCATCACACGCCGCATACCGGAACTCCGGAGAGCACTCGTCCCGAAGTGGAACGCGCTCAGATATATCAAGTCCAAGCTCGATCCCAATCAGCTGGACGCCCCACTCGAATTCTTGGATGACGTGGAGCCGGATGATTTCATTGATTTCGCGGAAGACGAAATCCGAGCGTATCGGTTCCCGGATCCCTCACCGGATACCAAAAGTGAGTTTCAGAATCTGATCGGTCAGCTGATTGACGATCTGAATGGCCGGCCCTGGGTGAGCAATATGACCATGGGCTATGCCTATAACTATGGGCTGCGCCGCGACTCCATCAGTTTCTTCGAAAGCGCTTCCTATATCAGCGGCTGCTGGGTGATTGATTACGAATCCGTTGCGGAACAGGTCATAGACTATCCGGATTACAAGGGCCACACCGTGTCCGAATGGGCGAGGCTCGATGAAGGCCCCTGGATAAGGTGCGGCCGGATCACGGAGAAATACACGTTCTGATTGAGTGAAGCGGAAAGAATCACTCACCGAATCCGCCGGAGATCTCGCTCCCGGCGGGTTTTTCATTCTCAGAGGTCTGGGAAGCAGTTTGCGCTGAATCCCATGTTCCAGGCTCTCGGATCCGTCGTTTTTTCTTAAGGGGTGAGTTTAAGAATGTGTTTTTATTTATCTGTTTTTAATAAATAATTTTGTTCTAAAAAAGCACCCGGCTTACCCCTCAGAAGGCAATCCGGGAGACTCGACGACGAACCGCGAGACCCCGCCGGAGGAGGGAACCATTCGGGTCCCGAGGAAAGCTTTGACTCAGGCAGAGTGTCGGGCGGGACGGCTCGCCCGGATGAGTGATGAATTCTTAATCTCAGTGCCCGGCCTCGCTGGTGTCCCGAAACAAAAGACCGCGGGCCGCGGGAACCGCTCCGAGCCATCTGGAGACTCTCTTTTTCCAATGATTTATGTGAATTTTTTCCAACATCAAAACCAATCCATTCTTCATTTCCCGTGACAAATGGAAGGTATTGTGACCGAGGGACAGTATTGACCGAATCCTGTGCGTCATCCGTCACGAAAAGGACTACCTTTTCCATATGGGGTAAGCCGAAGAGGAGGCCGGGAATGATGCGGAAACTGAACGACAGAACAGTCATCACGGAAGCAATCCAATCCGCCGTGCAGCAGGAAATTGAGAATTTCCTTCAGACAAACTTCCAGACGTTAAATCAGGAATTGCTGGACGACATTTATAACGACGAGCTCGCGCGGGAAGTGGAGGAGCAATTGCGATACCCGGACCTTCTCAGAGAGCTGCAGGAAGAGGAGGAGGCTGAAGATGATGACGATGATTATGAGGAGGATGAGGACGACGACGCCAATGTGGCTCTGAAAGAGCTCAACGCGTTTGTGATCAGCTGGGTTCGGGACGCGCTCACTCCCACGGTGGCGGACCACCTGAACGCGGTTTTCTGCCGGAAAGGATACGAAGGGTTCGAGGCATGTGAAGACCGTGCGGACCGGATCCGCTTCCGCGGGGCACCGGACACCGTTCATTGGATCGTTCGGGCAAAGGCTTCGGAGAAAGACCCGGCTCTCGGCGGCGAATACCCGGAAATCCTCCGGGAGTTCATCCCGGAACTTTTCGATCGGCCTTCGGCGGCAGACTGATCGCGATCGGCGCGCTGGTTTTAGAAGAGGAGAAAGACATGGGGGAATATTTTATTGGAGACCGGGGCAGTGTTCTCGGAACCCGGGATCGGGTCAAAGCGGCCCGTGAGTTCCGCGCGGAAATTGAGCGGCACATCACGGAGCATATTCCGGAACTTCGCCGCTTCATGGTGAAAGCCTGGAATGAGTCCGGAAAATATCAGTCGGTCCTGAAGGCCTATAAGACAAGACGTCTTCCGTTTGTAAATGAAAAGGAGCGGGAGGAATTTCTCTCTTTCTGCAAAGAGAGAGTGTGGCAATGTCCTTTCAACACCAGCAATGCCGAATACCCGGATGAAACAAAGGAACTCATTCAGATAGTGGACGACGATATGAACGGCATGCCCTGGGAACACGGTATGTGCGGCGGCCAGTCGTTCACGATCGGGGAAGGCGGTGACCGCATTGAATACAGCGATAACGGATGGGACGTTTTAGGGTCCTGGGGGGTGGATTATGGCCGGGTAGCGGAAGAGATCCGGGACTCCCCGAAGTACACCGGTCACACCGTGCCGGATTGGCATATAGGAGACTGGAGCTCCCCCTCGATTCGAAGCGACCGCCTGACCGCCAAGTACACGTTCTAGATAAAAGCGCGAGACCTCTGTCCCGCGGAAGCCGCCCGGGAGGCACTCTCTTCCGGGCGGTTTTTTGTGTTTAATCCCCATCGTTTCTACGCTTTATAACCCTGATTTCCGTGACAGATCGAAGGTATTGCGATCGAAGGACAGTATTGACCGAATCCCGTGCGCTATCCGTCACGAAAAGGACTACCTTTGATGTCAGGGGATGATCGCAGAAAGCGAACCAAGGCGACTGCCCCCTAAAGGAGAAAGATATGAAAATCAAAGAAGCGGACGCGGAGTGGTACCGTACCACCATGAGCCGATGGCTGAACAATCGCGGGACGACGGTATTCGTCGGGCATTACCTTACGAAGGACAGCTTAAAGAATCTTGAGGAGAGTCCCGCAGAGAAAAAGACGAGCGAGGAACCCGCGCGAGGCAAGCCCTCAGAGAAGCCTGAGGAGAAGTAAGGCCGGCGCTAACCGCCTGGTACACGTTTTAGCGCTAAGAGCGAGACTTCAGTCCCGCCGTAACCGCCCGGCAGCCTCTCTTTTCCAGGCGGATTTTTATGACTTCTTCCATCCCGCGTGACAAAATCGAGCAAGTTTGTGAGTGAATCCGAAAAGTGAGAGGCGGGGGCGGTTCGGATAATAGTTAATGCGAATATGACGAACGGCCCGGTAGCGATACCCCGCTTTATTCTCCGGTTTCCGCTCGGCCGCGCCGCGTATTCGGGGTTAAAAGCCGCGGGGAATCAAGCGTTTCCCCGCCCGTCATGGATTAAGCGCGTGAGATTGAGACTCTGTCTCTCCGCCCTGCGCTTTTTTGAAAAGGTTACCCTATGCTGAATCGCCGTCATCTGCTTCAGGGGTCCGCCGCCCTGGTGCTCGGAGGCAGCGCCGCGCTCCGGGTCGCGGAAGCCGCCCCCTTTAAACCGAATTTCGATAAGCTCGAGCACCGGGTCACCGATAAGACCGCGCCCGAAGTGTTCTTTATTCCGGCCGTGACGCCGGACGCGATGACCCGCGTTTACCACGCGCTTCACTGGAAGCCGGTGGGCCGCGTCGGCGTGAAACTCAATTTCGAAGGGAAGGGGAAGCCGTACGTCGACCCCCGGATCATCGCCCCCGTTGTGAAAGAAGTGAAGGGGACGTTTCTTGAGTCAAACACATACTCCACGACCCGGGATCGCCTGAAGCTCGCTGAGGTACTCGGGTTCGCCGCGGTCGCGCCGACCGACATCATTGATGATCAGGGTACAGTCGATCTCCCGGTGAAGAACGGCTACCACCTGAAGTTCCACCGCGTGGGATCGCACTTCCAGAACTACGACTCCGTGATCTCGATCGTGCGCTATAAACTCCATAACCTCCCGCAGCTCGGCGGCACGCTTAAAAACCTCTCGATCACGCTGTCGCCTTTTGTGGGCCGCTGCAATATTCATAGCGCCGGACGGTCTTTCACGTGGCAGGAGTCGGATCCCGAGACAACCGCGGAATCGATTACGGACGCCGTGAAGGGAGCGCTCGCCGCCCGCCCGGGACGCTGGGCGTTCCTCTGCGCGATGCCGGCCTTTACGCCGAAAGATAACTGCCGCGGCGCGATCGATGTCGGGAATATCGGCGTTTTCGCGTCGCTCGACCCCGTGGCGCTTGACGCGGTCTGCACCGATATCACGCTGCAGAGCGCGCCTGACAAAGCGACGCGCGACGCCTGGATCAAAGCTCATACGCTCACGATCCTGGATAAAGCAGAGAAGAACGGCGTCGGTCGCCGCAGCTATCGGCTTACGATCCTGAAGTAAACACTTTCAGTTTTACATGCCAGATCCGTCCTGATTAATCGTCAGGGCGGATTTTTTTCGGCCCCGCGCACCGGATTTCGGAGGATAAAAGCGCGCTGTTTCGAAGAATCTCTCCTATCAGTCCCTCGAAATCAACGGTATTGCGATCCAGGGACAGTATTGACGGAAAACCGTAATCCAGCCGTCATCAAACCTGCTACTTTTATTTCAGGAGACAAAGATTCCGGAGTGCCGTAAACCGATGATAAATCAGTACGGTTACCGGATATCCGGCAAGGAGATGATGCGATGGCAGAGACAGAAGAAAGCGTTACGGCCCCTGTGGCCGAAGTGACTGAACCCAAGGCGCCTGAAACGCCGGAAGCGCTGGATGAAGAAGCGGACGACGAAGACGAGGATGACGACTTCGTAGAGGATGACGAGGAAGAGGGGATCAGTGAAGAAGAAAAGGAAGAAACCGCGCATAAAATCGAGAAATTTGTGAGAGATGAAATTCCCTCCCTTCGCGAATTCATCGTCAGCGACTGGAATGAATCCGGAAAATATAAGTCCGTCCTGAATCCCGATCCTGAAAAACCTCTCCTCTTCGTGAACGACGAGAAAAAGGAGGCGTTCATTCCGTTCTGCGAGGAGCGTCTTCACCGCGTTCCTCTCGGGTATAGCGGGGAGTGCGGACCCACCGAAGAGCTGCTCTGTCTCGCGATTGACCGCCTGAACGGACACGCGTGGGAAAGCTGCATGTGTTTTGGAGACTGCTACGTGATATCCGCGGACGGAAGCCCCACGATCAGTTACTGCGAAGGCTCAGACAACCTGCTGGGCCACTGGGGCATCAGTTACGGCGCAGTCGCTGAAGAAATCCGGGACGCGCCTCTCGTGAAGGGCGATACCATCTATTGGTTCTGATCGCAGGAAACCCATCTCCGTCCGGGGTAACTGCCCCGGGCGGATCTTATCCTTCGCGGCACCCGCTGATCATTCAGATCAGAACGGCACTTCATCGTCCTCCACCACAGCTGCCAGCTTCTCCTGTCGCTTCTTCTCTTCCTCCAATTTCCTCAGCCGCTTCGCTTCGGCCGTTTCTTTCTCAGCGCGCCTTAGCAGCTCAGCCTTCATCTTCTCATACGGTCCGGGATTGACTGTGTAAGAGCACCCGCCGTCCTCCTTCCCATAGTTCGTGCACCCATAGAAGACGGAGCCGTTAAGCCGGTTTTTCCGCAGGGCTTCCAAGGCCGCTTTCTCTATGGCTTTCAGAGACGCTTTAAGAGCAGCTGCGGGAGCTGCTTTCCGTGAGACTTTTTCAGCGGCTTTCCTCACGGCTTCCATGGCCGCTTTCACCGCGGCTTCCAGAGCCGCTTTAAGGTCAGCTTCGGGAGCTGCTTTCGGTACCGCCTCCACGGCCGCTTTCCGAACGGCTTCCTCAGACTCTTTATTCTGAGCCTGCGCTGATCCGGATTGATGGCTGACAGGTTGAGAAATGCCTGGGCTCGCTGTCGCTTTCTGAGGAATGAAAAGGGGAAAGGGAAAGGAAAAGGGTAACAGCTAGTCATCAATAAATTGTACAAACCTGTCCATTATCCTGAAAACAGACCTTTGGTAAAGGAGGAGATCTGCCATGAGGGAGAGAAAGAATCTGATGTCAGTTGGGCAGGTTGCGGAGATCTTCGGGGTGACAGCGGCGACCGTCCGTCGATGGTGCCGGGAAGGCAAAATGAAGGAATATCTCCGAACAGTGGGTAATCACAGGCGGTTTCGCGAAGAAGATTACCGGCATCTCCTCCCGGCAGAAGAGAGAGGCCGGAAAACTGTAGGTTACGCCCGTGTTTCAAGCCATGATCAGAAAAACGATCTTCAGACTCAGGCGGAAAGGCTCCGGGATTATGGCTGTGACGAAGTCATCATGGATCTTGGAAGCGGGCTTAATTGCAAAAAGCCCGGACTCAGGGAGGGTGTGTAATTTTTTGTGGGCGGCTCGTTCAAGGTTAATCGATGTAGGGG
>OGFF01000535.1_pt1 | contig 52799 bp, 51 predicted proteins | sample 1570751 | NCBI WGS metagenome assembly OGFF01 (sample SAMEA2581951, study PRJEB24529) | metagenome | biome: Human gut stool | place: China | collected 2011 | reverse complement strand
GGACTGTCCCTCAAAATCACCAAACCTGGGGATTTTGGGGACTGTCCTGAATTCACCCGATTAATTAACAATTAAAAGATTAAAATTCAAAAAAACCGCTCGGTCATGTCACTTTCGTAGAAATTGTAAATCTCCTCTCTCCGCAGCGCCCTCAAGAGATGAGATTCCCTACTCCGAGAGAAGAACAATTTCTACCTCAAGCTCAATCCATTCGCAATTTTTTTTCATTTTTAATATTTTAATTTTCAAAATGAATTTAGTCTTCAACTAAATTAAACCAAATAAAAAAAGGAGAATAAAATTGAACAGTTTACAAGAAGCACAAAATGAAGCAAATAAATGTTTAAATTGTAAAGTACCAATGTGTCAAAAGGGATGCCCAATAAGTACACACATTCCGCAATTTATAGAACAAATAAAAAATGGAAACCTAGAAGAAGCATATAAAATATTACAAGAGAATAATATTATGAGTAACATATGTTCTAACGTTTGCCCATACGAAGAGTGCTGCGTAGGAAATTGCATAAAGGGAATAAAAGGAGAACCTATCCAAGTAAATAAGTTAGAGAAATATGTAAATAATTGGGCCAGGAAAAACAATGTAATATATGTGAATGAAAGACAAAAATCTAATAATATTAAAATAGCAGTAGTAGGTTCAGGCCCAGCTGGAATAGAATGTGCAGTAGAACTTTCTAAAAAAGGTTTTGAAGTTACAATATTTGAAAAAGAAGAAGAAATAGGCGGACTTCTAACATATGGAATACCAGGATTTAGGTTACCAAGAGATATTACACAAAATTTAACAAGAAAAATAAAAAGCCTAGGAATAAACATACAAACAAATATCGAATTTGGAAAAGATATAACAATAGGAAGCTTAAAGAAGAATGGCTATAAAGCAATATTTGTAGCAATTGGAGCTGAAACAGCAAGTACATATCATTTAACTAACAAAGAATGTAACAAAATACATAGATCTGATTATATATTAAAAGAATATAATGCAAAAAGAATAATAAATGACCTAGGGAATGTAATAATAATTGGAGGAGGAAATGTAGCAACAGACTCTGCAAGAGCTGCTATAAGAATGGGCGCAAAAAGCAGTACAATTGTATATAGAAGAAATAGAGAAAAAATGCCAGCAAGAGAAATAGAATTAGAAGAAGCTATGGAAGATGGAGTAGAAGTTATATACAATACAAAAGTATTAGAAGCAGACGTAGAAGAAGGCAAAATACAAAAAGTAAGATGCATAAAAACAGATACAACAAACGGAGAAGTAAAAGACATTGAAGGTAGTGAATTCTATATAAATGCAGACACAATAATATTTGCAATAGGACTAAAACCAAATAAGGAAATAATAGAACAAGAAAAAATACAATTGGAAAATGGACTTATAAAAATAGACGAAAATTGTCAAACTAATATAGAAGGCGTATTTGCAGGAGGAGATGTTTGCCAAAGCAAAGCAACAGTGTGCTTAGCAATAAAAGCAGGAAAAGAAGCTGCAAAAAGCATGGAAAAATATATAAATACTTTATATAACTAAATTATTGTAAACAAACAATAATTATAGTATAATAAAGTATGTACATGGGGATGTAATTGGTTTCGACAGTAATGTAGAAATATGAGTTGCGACAAGTGGATTCTCGTTGGCCACTTAAAAAACGAGAAATTAAAAATAAACGCTGATAATAGAGAATTAGCATACGCTGCCTAGTTAATGGCACGTCGTTTTACCATAAGGCCTACTGGTATGGATAAAGCGTCGATTAAAGTAGGAAACAAAATTATTTCTTGTCTTGGAAATAATGGGTAATCTAAAGACTACCAAAAATTCAAGTTTGTTTATTAACAAGAATTAGAGGGAATATTTAATAATAAACTATTGTTGTAGAAGCTTGTATGGAAATATTATTGGACGAGGGTTCAACTCCCTCCATCTCCACCAAAAATAAAAAGTTATAGTGAAAACTATAACTTTTTTTGAATTAAAATATCTTCATAATTTCATTATACTTAGGAATCAAACCTTCCTTTTTAGTTATCAAACTAGGCTTTACTTGATATACTCCTGGGAAACAATTTCCTTCGACAATTACTGGACCATTTTCAGAAATTGCTACATCCCAACCAACATAAGCCACTTCTGGAATAACTTTAGCACATTCCCTTACAAGCTCAACAGCCTCTTTAAACATTGGAACTTTAAAGCCAACAATTTTTTGCTTTGAAATAGGATGTTCAGTATAAATATTGTCATTTCTATCAATTGCTTCTACATAAACATTTCCTTCATTACTTACATAAGTATACATTCCACCACTTGAAAAATTATCTACAACACCACCATTACCAATTTTAAGTACAGCTTGTAGAAAAAAAGATTTACCATCCTTGTAAAAAGTAAACATTCTCATAGTATTTACAGACTTATCATATAAAACGTTCATGTCTGGATGTTGCTTAATGCATTCTTCGATTAATAGTTGATCATTTGCAATTAATTTATTATATATTTCTTTACAGTTAACATCAGGAGAATAAACATATTTCTCAACTCCGTGACCACCTTCATCATCAATAGGCTTTACAATAATTGCATTATTAGACTTGAAAAAAGTTTCAAAATCATTATAATTATCAGGTGTTAGCATCATCCAATTTCTTTTTAAATACTTATTAAATATTTTATTGAATTCTACTTTGTTCTCAAATTTGTGAAAACTAGATTTATCATTGAACTTTTTAATAATTTCATTGTTTTTACCACGAGTTAAATAGGTTTTTCGTTCTTCATTATTTAAATTATAAAACTCAAACTCTTGATAATCATAATATCCTGCTTGGTATTTAAAACCACATTTAATCATATCAATTACAATCGAAATATAGTTTTTCTTAGTTTTTTTACTAATAGCTTTGGCTATTCTAAACATATTTTTATAATCCATTTTAATAATGCGTTTAAATAAATATTTAATTTTCCCCATAAAATATCACCACAAGTAGTATATCATAAATAAAGTAAAAGTAAACATAGAAGTAAAAAAACATAAAAAATTTGTCTTGACAAATCAAATAAAAAAATATATTATATTTAGCAAGTGAAAAGTATAAGAAGAAGAGACCAAAACTCTTCAAATTTTAAAAGGGAGTAGCTTAAAAATTACTAATCAACAACCTCGTTTTAAACTGGTTAGTGAGCCTAAATGGTAAGCAAGACTTTTAAAGAAGCTATGAAAATTAGTTTCTTTAAAAGTCTTTTTGATTAAATAGAAAAAATCTTGAAAACTCAAATTGGTGCAAATATGAAAGGAAACAATATGCCATACATAATAAGCAAAGAAAAACTAAATAAATTTAATAATTTGAATAATTATTTTGTAATAACAGATTTTGATAGAACTCTTACAACAGCAGAAAGTGAGCCAACAATGGGAGTGATACCACAATATCTAGGTGGAGAATGTTTAGAAAAAAGAACTAAGATATATGAGCATTATAGACCATTAGAATTAGACTACACAATCGAAGAAAATAAAAAACAACAAATAATGAAAGAATGGGCAAAAGAAAGCTTTACACTTTTATCAAAATATATAACAAAAGAAAGTATAAAAAATGCATTATTAAATGCAGACTTATATTTAAGAGATGGAGCAAAAGAATTTTTACAAGAAATGAATAATAACGATGTTCCAGTAATAATTATGTCTTCTGGGATAGGAAATATAGTAAAAGCCTTTTTAGAAAAAGAAAATTGCATGTTTAATAATATAAAAATAGTTTCTAATTTTTTTGAGTTTAATAATGGAATAACAACAATAAATATGGGCAAGATAATGGCAACATCAAATAAAGAGTATATAAGAATACCAGAGAAAATAAGAAACCAGATAGAAGAAAGAGAAAAAGCCTTAGTATTTGGAGACTTAATAGAAGATATAAAAATGATAGACAAAGAAAAGTTACAAAACACTTTAACATTTGGATTTTTAGATGAAAATGCAGAGCAAAACCTAGAAAGATATAAAGAAAATTTTGATATAATATTAACGGGAAACGATAATTTTAATACAGTAAGAAAAATTTTAAAAAACAAGGAGGAAAACAATGGCAATAAATTGGTTTAATAAAACAGTAGATGAAGTAGAATCTACACTAAAAACAAATGCAGAAAATGGCTTAACAGCAGAAGAAGCCAAAAAAAGACAAGAAGAATATGGACTAAATGAATTAAAAGCAAAGAAGAAAAAAAGTTTATTTGTAAAATTCTTAGAACAATTTAAAGACTTTATGATTATAATTCTTATAATTTCTGCAATAATCTCTGGAGTTGTTGGAGTAGCACAAGGAGAGGGATTTACAGATACAATTATTATATTAGTAGTTGTAGTAGTAAATGCAATAATAGGGGTAGCCCAAGAAAACAAAGCAGAAAAATCATTAGAAGCTTTACAAAAATTAAGTTCACACGTTGCAAAAGTTGTAAGAGATGGTAAGCTTCAAGTCATTCAATCTAAAGAACTAGTTCCAGGAGATATTGTAATATTAGAAACAGGGGACTATGTACCAGCAGACCTAAGAATAATAGAAGCAGTAAATTTAAAATCGCAAGAATCTGCTTTAACAGGAGAATCTGTGCCAGTAGAAAAAATGGCAGCAAAAATAGAAGACGAAAAGATAGGTATAGGAGACAGAGTAAACATGCTATTTTCTTCGAGTTTAATTACTTATGGTAGAGGAAAAGCTGTTGTAGTAGAAACAGGAATGAATACAGAAGTAGGAAAAATAGCAGATATAATAAACACAGCAGAAGAACAAGGAACACCACTTCAACAAAAATTAAATAAATTAGGAAAAACACTAGGAATTGTAGCATTAGCAATATGTGCTGTAATTTTTGTAGTAGGTCTTTTATATGGAAAAGAACCAATACATATGTTTATGACAGCTGTAAGTTTAGCAGTAGCGGCTATACCAGAAGGCTTGCCAGCAGTATTTACAATAGTACTTGCAATTGGCGTACAAAGGATGGTAAAAAGAAATGCAATTGTTAAAAAATTGCCAGCAGTAGAAACATTAGGAAGCGCTTCAGTAATTTGCTCAGACAAAACCGGAACATTAACACAAAATAAAATGACAGTAGAAAAAGTATTTTGTGATGGAAACCTTGTAAACTTAGAAGAATCAGCAGATATGATAGATATTCAAAAATTAGTATATGCAAGTATGCTTTGTAATGATACCAAAATTTCAGAAGACGACAAACTTACAGGAGATCCAACAGAAACGGCATTAGTAGATATGGCATTTAAATTAGATTTTGATCCATCAGTATATGGAATGTTTCCAAGAGTAGCAGAAATTCCATTTGATTCAGATAGAAAATTAATGACAACAGTACACGAAGAAAACGGAAATTATGTAGTTTATACAAAAGGTGGAGTAGATGAACTTTTGGCAAATTGTAGTTCATATATATTAGAAGGCGATATAAAAACAGATTTAGAAGAATACAAAGAAATAATTAGAAGATACAACATGGAAATGGCACAAAATGCATTAAGAGTTTTAGCAATGGCATATAAAGTACTAGACCATAAACCAACAGCAGAAGAAATAAAAGAATTAGAATCTAATTTAACATATATTGGTATGGTAGGCATGATAGATCCACCTAGACTAGAAGTAAAAGATGCAGTACAAGAATGTAAAGAAGCAGGAATAAAAACAGTAATGATTACTGGTGATCATAAAATAACAGCAATAGCAATAGCAAAAAGCTTAGGAATACTAGAAAATGATGATGAGGCAATTACAGGAACAGAATTAGAAGAAATGAGTGATGAAGAACTAATTAGAAATGTAAGGAAATATTCTGTATATGCAAGAGTCTCACCAGAACATAAAGTAAGAATAGTAAAAGCATGGCAAGCAAATGGAGAAACCGTTGCTATGACAGGAGATGGAGTAAATGATGCACCATCATTAAAAATTGCAGATATAGGTTGCGCAATGGGGGTAGTTGGAACAGACGTTGCAAAAGAAGCAGCAGATGTTATTTTAACAGATGATAATTTTGCAACAGTTGTGTCAGCAGTAGAAGAAGGAAGACGTATATATGATAATATTCTAAAAGCAATACAATTCCTATTATCAAGCAATATAGGAGAAATAGTAGTACTATTTTTAGCAATACTAATAACACCATTATTGTCAAAGCAATTTGGAGTAGATAAAACATTAATAGAAACATTATTACCAATACACATATTATGGATTAACCTAGTAACAGATTCATTACCAGCATTAGCACTTGCAGTAGACCCAGCAGCAGACAATGTAATGAAAAGAAAGCCTTTAAAAAATACTAAAAAAGGAATATTTACAAAAGGAATGACATGGAGAATAGTATATCAAGGATTAATGATAGGATTACTTACACTTACTGCATTCATAATTGGACTTTCAACACCAGATGTAAGTCAAGAAGAAAAGGTAAAAATAGGCCAAACAATGGCATTTTATGTATTAGCACTTTCAGAATTAGTTCATGTATTTAATATAAGAGATAACAAAAGATCAATATTCAAAACAGGAATATTTAATAATAGCAAACTAATTTTAGCAACAGTAGTATCAGCAAGTTTAATGTTTGTAATACTATTTACACAAGGATTAAGAGATATATTTGGATTAGTAATGCTGCCAGCAATGCACGTATTCGAAACAGTAATGTTAGTACTTGCACCAGTAATAATAGTAGAAATATTTAAGCTATTAAAAATAAATACAACAAAAGACGAAGAATAGCTTTTGAAAAATATTGTAGGTCGTCATGCTTGGCGACCTACAATGCCATAAAAATTTTAAAAAATTACAAATAAAATTAATTAAAGATATTGACACTTTGCATATAAAATGCTACAATAATCAATGTCAATAAAATATGCGGATGTGGCGGAACTGGCAGACGCGCTGGTCTTAGGAACCAGTACTTCGGTGTGGGGGTTCAAGTCCCTTCATCCGCACCAGAGAAGAGATTAGCATGGCTAATCTCTTTTTGTTATTGAAACAAATATATTGTAAAATGAATAAATTTATGCTACTTTATATATGGTGATTATTATGAAATTTACAACGTTATGCTATATAGAAAAAAATGATAAATACTTAATGCTATATAGAAATAAAAAAGAAAATGATTTAAATGAAGGAAAATGGATTGGAGTAGGCGGAAAATTTGAAGAAAAGGAATCTCCAGAAGAATGTTTAGTTAGAGAGGTAAAAGAAGAAACTGGTCTAACACTAACGAAATACAAATTAAGATGCTTAGTAACATTTGTATCTGATAAATGGGAAACAGAGCATATGTATGTATTTACAGCAAGTGAATTTGAAGGAGAACTTAAAGAATGCAATGAAGGTACTTTACAATGGATTGATAAAGATAAAATATTAGACTTACCAACATGGGAAGGAGATAGATTCTTTTTTGAAAAAATGCAAAAACAAGAAGAATTCTTTACGATGAAGGTAGAATATAAAGGAAACAAGTTAGTAAATTGCAAATAGAAAGATTTAATCTTTCTATTTTTTAATATTAATTTAATATTAAAAAAATATAATACAAATATCAACAAGGGAAAGACTAAATTAATATCACCCCAAAGTAGGAAAAGAAAAGGTTATTTCCATCCCCATTTATAATCTTTTCTCCTACAAATTTTTTTAATTATAAAAATGTGATATAATATGCAAGAGAGGTAAGAATATGAAAGTGCTAATTGTAGAAGATGAAAGAACTTTATCAGACACAATAAAACAATGTATATGCAAAAAATTTGATACAGAACAAGCGTATGATGGATATGAAGCATATATGATGGCAAAAGAAAATATATATGATGCAATAATATTAGATCTTATGTTGCCAGAAATGTCAGGATATGATGTGCTATTAAAACTTAGAGAAAACAAAGTATTAACACCAGTTTTAATATTAACAGCAAAAGACACATTAAATGACAAACTAAAAGGATTTAATTATGGAGCAGATGACTACTTAGTAAAGCCATTTGAAAGAGAGGAATTACTAGCAAGACTAGAAGCAATAATTAGAAGAACAAATGGAGCATATAAGCAAGATGAAATAGAGTTTAAAGATTTAAAACTAAATATAAAAAGTAGGAGAGCATTTATAAAAGATAAAGAAATCACACTACAAGGAAAGCAATTTGATATATTAGAATACCTTATAAATTCAAAAGGAACAATAATAACAAAAGAGCAGATATTTGATAAAATATGGGGATTTGATTCATTTACAACTACAAACGTAGTAGAAGTATATGCAAGTGGATTAAGAAAAACATTAAAACAATATGGATATGATAAATATATAAAAACCATCCGTGGAGTAGGATATATGATAACAGATTAATATAAATTGGAAAACTTAAAGACATATCCAATAAGGAAGGAGAAATACAGAGTATGAAAAAATTGCTATTAGTAATTGATGCTCAAAAAAGTTTTATAAACGAAATCACAGAGCCATATGTAAAAAAAATACAAGAACTTGTTAATTCAAATAAATATGAAAAAGTTGCTTTTACAAAGTTTATAAATAGTAAAGATAGTATATGGTATAAAAAATTGAAATATAAAGGTTGCATAACAGAAGATAATCAAGCCATAATGATTGACACAAAAAACAATGAAGTTTTTGAAAAAACTATTTACTCCGCGGTAAATAATGAATTAGTGAAATACATAAAAGAAAATGATGTTGAACAGATATATTTGTGTGGATTTGATACAGACGCTTGCGTTTTAAAAACCGCATTAGATTTGTTTGAGAATAATTATGAAGTATATGTACTTAAAGAGTATTGTATGAGTGGTGCGGGACAAAAAATACATAATGATACAATAGAAAACCTGAAAAGATTAATAGGAAAAAAATATGTAATATAATGTAAATATAAGAATAAGCAATTTAACAGCTTTTTAATATTGACAATTAGTGTAAAAATATGGTAAACTACTAATAAGTTTTAGGAGTATACCTAGCAAAAGCGAGCGGTATAGAGTAACAAAAGTTACTTACACAGAAATAAGATTAAAGTCTTATGGAGGAGTCTTAAAGATTTCTACATAAGGCTTTTTTTGTATAGGAGTGATAGTATGAAAGAAGAAAAAACATTAGAAACAGAAAGGTTAATATTAAGACCATTAACAGTAAACGATGCAGAAGAAGCATTTAAAAATTGGACCAGTGATGATGAAGTATCAAAATATGTAAGGTGGTCTACTCACAAAAATGTAGAGGAAACAAAAGAATATATACTTTTAGAAGAAAAAAGACGTAAAACAGAAGGATGTTTTAATTGGGGAATAGTTATAAAGGATAGCAATGAACTAATAGGAGCTATAGGAGCATTTCCAAGTGAAGATGGCAGATATGAAATAGGCTATAATATAGCGAAAAAACATTGGAACAATGGCTATACAACGGAAGCAGTAAAAGAGGTACTTAAATATTTAGCAACTAAAGAGAAAATACATAAATTTAGATGTGCACATGCAGTACTCAATCCTGCATCTGGTGCAGTAATGAGAAAAGCTGGATTTAAATATGTTAAAGATGAAGATTTTGAAAAATTTGACAAAAGCCAAAAATTTGAATGTAAAGTATACTATTTAGATATGGGTGAGAATTATGATTAGAAAAGCAAAATTAGAAGATTCAAATAACATAGCAAAACTTATTATAAAAGGCTGGCAAACAGCATATAAAGGACTTATAAACCAAGGATTTTTAGACAGTATGAAAGAAGATGAAATGAGTAAAGGATGGAAGAAAAGCATTTTTTCCCAGAACGAAAGCAATAACATATATGTATATGAGAAAGAAAATAAAATTCTAGGAGTTATTAGATTTGGAAAAGTAGCTGATCAAAATGATATAAATCACAATGCAGAAATACATGTTTTGTATGTAGAGCCAAAACTTAAAAGAAATGGAATAGGAAGTAAATTATTTGATTATGCAAAAAACTACTTTATAGAACATAATATGAAAAAATTAATTATTTGGTGTTTAAAAGGAAATGAGCCATCTATAGAATTTTATAAAAAGATGGGTGGAAAAATTGTTTCAGAAAGAGAAGCAAAAGTACACAATATAGAGCTAGAGGAAGTAGGTTTGGAATATAATTTGGGAGATAAAATAAAATTAATAATACCAACGAAAGAGTATGAAAATCAAGCAATAGAATATAGAAAAGAGCATTTTGATAATGGAGAAAAAACATTACATGCGTGTTCAAAATGGGATAGAATGGATAATTATGATGAATGGCTAAAACTATTAAAAAGTAATTCAAAAAAGGAAACAGTACAAGATAATTATGCTGTTACAACACAATTCTTTGGGGAGAGAGAAAGAGATAATAAAATTGTTGGAATGATAAATATTAGACATGAATTAGCAAATGATTTCTTAAGAAATTATGGAGGAAATATTGGATATGGAATAAGACCAACAGAAAGAAGAAAAGGATATGCAACGCAAATGCTTGAACAAGCTTTAAAATATTGCAAAGAAGAACTTAACTTAGAAAAAGTAATGCTTGGTTGCTATAAAGAAAACGAAGCATCAAGAAGAACAATTTTAAACGCAGGGGGAGCATTAGAAAGAGAAGTAAAAACAGAAAATGAAAAAATAGCACAGGTGTATTGGATTAAATTATAATTAAGGAGATACTTATGGAATCATATAAATTATTAAGAGATTTAATAAAATTTAATACTATTCAAGACAAAGAGAACAAGAAAATTATTGAATACCTAGAAAAGTTTCTGCAAAATCTTGGATTCAGAACGGAATACAAAGGAAAATATCTTATATGTAGCATTGGAAAACAATTTAAATTAGGTTTTTTAGGACATACTGATACAGTTGAATACATAGATGAATGGAAAATAGACCCATTTGAATTAACAAAAATAGAAAATAAGCTATATGGTTTAGGCACATGCGATATGAAGGGTGGAATAGCTGCAATGTTAGAAGCCATTTCTAAAGTTAATCTAAATAAATTAAAATATGGGATGAAATTATATTTTACATACGATGAAGAAATTAGTTTTAATGGAGTTTATGATATTTTAAAAGCAAAAGAAGAATTTCCAGATACAATGATTTTTGGTGAGCCAACTAACAATAAAATATTAAATGGGAGTAAAGGATTATTAGAATATGAGGTTTATTTCAAGGGCATAAAAGCTCATTCAAGCAACCCCGAAAAAGGTAAAAGTGCAATTTTGAATGCAGTAAAATTCTCATATGAATTAGAAGCGTTTTATGAAAAAGAGATTAAGCCTTTGAAAAATAAAAATTATGAAATACCATATACTACAATGAACATAGGATTAATAAGAGGAGGAAGCGCAAGGAATTCTATTCCTGCTAATTGTTATTTAACATTAGATTTTAGAATTACTGATAATGAACATATGAATGAAATTAAAGAAAAAGTTGAAAAACTCTCTGAAAAGTATGAATGTACTGCTAAAATAGTAGAGAGCATAGAATCATTTATAAATGAAACCGATTCTAATGATATAGCAGAAACAGCAAATTTTATAACAGAAGCAAGTTTTTTAAAAGATGTTCATAAAAAAATAATATTAGGACCAGGACCAGTAACTGCACATGAAGTAAATGAATACATTACCGAAGAAAGTTATAAGAAACTAGTAGAACAATACAAAGAAATAATATTAAAAATATGTAGCTAAAAAATGACAACCATTGACAAATCACAATTTTTATGGTATTAATATTAATATATTTTAAAAGCAATGAAGAGGAATAGTATATATTTATGAACTTTTAGAGAAGAGTTGGTTGGTGAAAAACTTTAAGGAACTAAATATAGAACCAGCCTTGGAGCTGTGGACTGAAAATTAAAGTAAGTTTTATCGGAAATCCACCGTTATCATAGGATATAATGTTATAAGACATTATTTGAGTGTAGAAGAAATTCTAAAAATAGGTGGTAACACGGATAAAAATATTCGCCCTAAGTTAATAAATATAACTTAGGGCTTTTGTATTTTATATATAAAGGGCGACTAAAGTCGCGTTGTTATAGGAGGAATAAAAATGAGATTAAGTGAAGACTTTTTTTACACATTAAGAGAAGATGTAAGTGATGAAGATTCAGTAAGTGGAAAACTTTTAGTAAAAAGTGGAATGATTAAAAAAGTAAGTAATGGAGTTTATGCAAAAACACCATTAGGAACTAAAGCATTTCAAAATGTTGAAGAAATAGTTCGTAGAAATATGAATAATGCGGGGGCAGATGAACTAAAAATGCCAATGCTTTTACCAATGGACTTTTTTGAAAAGTCAGGAAGAAAAAATGCATTTGGACCAAGTATGTTTAGATCAACAGATAGATACAATAGAGAATATGCACTAGGACCTACACATGAAGAGCTTTTTGCATTTATGTCAATGAGCAGAGTTAAATCATATAGAGATTTACCATATACTTTATATCAAATTGGAACAAAATTTAGAGACGAAGTAAGACCAAGATTAGGCTTAATTAGAGTAAGAGAATTTACAATGAAAGATGCATACAGCTTTGATAAAGACTATGAAGGATTAGATGTTTCATATAAGAAGATGTTTGATGCATACCACAAGATATTTACAGAATTAGGATTAAACTATACTGTTGTTAGAGCAGATACAGGAGTTATGGGAGGAATACTTTCAGAAGAATTCCAAGCTATTACAGATGTTGGAGAAGACATACTTGTACTTTGCGAAAATTGTGATTTCTCTTCTAACATAGAGGTAACACCATGTATATGCAATGAAGAATGTAATGAAGAAGAAAAAGAATTAGAAATGGTTGACACTAAAAATTATCATACAATAGATGAAATATGTGATTATTTAAAACTAGATATAAAGAAAACAGTTAAAGCATTACTTATGAGTGTAGATAATGAACTTGTAGTATTCTTTGTAAGAGGAGATAGAGAGCTAAACGAAGTAAAAGCTTTAAAAGTATTAAAAGGAAAAGAAATAGGATTTGCAACAGATGAATTAATTGCAACATCAAATGCAGTACCAGGTTGCACAGGACCAATAGGATTAAACGCAAAAATTGTAGTAGATAATGAAGTTTTAAAAATGAAAAACTTCTGCTGTGGAGCAAACAAAGAAGGATATCATTATATAAATGCAAATATAAAAGACTTTAAGTATGATGTATCAGCTGATATAGTAAATGTAAAAGAAGGAGACACTTGCCCAAACTGTGGTAAAAAGTTAGTATTCAAAAAAGGTATAGAAGTTGGAAATACATTCAAATTAGGAACAAAATATTCAGAAAGTTTAGGACTCAACTATTTAGGAGAAGACAATCAAAGTCATCCAGTTGTTATGGGAAGCTATGGAATAGGACTTGAAAGAATCCTTTCTGCAATAGTAGAACAAAATAATGATGAAAAAGGTATAATTTGGCCAATGAATGTAGCTCCATACAAAGTTGCAGTAGTAGTAATAAATCCAAAAGATGAAGAACAACTAAAAGCAGGAAATGAATTATATAACACACTAAATAGCTTGGGAATAGATACATTAATAGATGACAGAAAAGAAAGAGCCGGAGTAAAATTTAATGATATGGATCTAATTGGAATTCCAATGAGAATAACTGTTGGAAAGAAAATTACAGATGGAATGGTAGAATTCAAAATGAGAAATGAAGAAAATTCAGAAGACTGCAAACTAGATTCAGTAATAGAAAAAGTAAATAGCATCTTAAATAAATAATTAAGAATAATGTAGGGGAAGACAGTTCAGTCAGCCCCTACAATTTTTAATATTGATTTAATAAATTATATGATATAATTACAACAAATTAAATTAAAAGAGGTAAAAATGAACGAGCAAAAATTAATAAAAAAACAATTAGCTAAAAATATGCTTTATGCATTTATAGTGTTTGCAATAATACTTATAATTTTTGATGCAATAATATATCATCAAGTATCTACATATATGTATAAATCCATAGACAAAGAATTAATAAGGGCAATGGAATTATATCAAAACAAAAATATAGTGTCAGAGGTTAAAAAAGTCATTACAAAGGAGCTAGATGAAAACATTAAAATTACATATGTAGAAACAAAGGTTAATCCTAGGGTAGTTTGCATAGTAAGGGATTCAAAAGGAGAGATATTAAATAGCGAAACTATAGGAAGATTTTATAATGATTATGTTAAAGATATAGAATTTAATAAAAATAAAACAGACAAAGTCTACTCAATAAAAGTACAAGATAAATACAATTATAGAGGAATAACAGTAAAGGGAACAACTTCAGAAGGAGAAGAAATATATATACAACTACTTGCAAATGTAGATGGAGAAGTTGCAACAATAAATAACATGACAGACACCTTATTAGTTGGAAGTTTAATAATAATTGGAATAGCAATAATTGGGTCATATATATTATCAAAAATGACATTAAAGCCAATAATGGAATCATACAAAAAACAAACAGAATTTGTTCAAAATGCAGCACATGAATTAAGAACGCCACTTACAATAATTCAAGCAAAACAAGAACTACTTTTACAAGAGCCAGAGAGTAAAATAATAGACAAATCAGAAGATATAAATATAATGCTTAAAGAAACAAAAAGACTAACTAAACTTATAAAAGAACTAATGGTACTTGCGATGGCAGATTCAAATGAATTAAAAATGCATAAAGAAAAAATAAACATAGATGATCTAATAAAAGAAATAATTACTCCATACAAAGACTTTGCAGAAATGCAAGAAAAAGAAATAATATTAGATTTAAATTATGGTAAAGAAGCAAACATAGACAGAAATAAAATAAATCAGCTTTTGGTAATAATACTAGATAACGCAATAAAATACACAGCAGAAAAAGATACAATAACAGTAAAAACATACTCAAAAGAAGGAAAATGTGTAATAGAAGTAGCAGATACAGGAATAGGAATAAGTAAAGAAGCGGCAAAGCATGTATTTGATAGATTCTATAGAGAAGACAAAGCACGTTCAAGAGAAAAAGGAGGAACAGGACTAGGACTATCAATAGCACATACAATTGTAAAACTACATGGAGGAAATATAAAAATAACAAGCAATGAACCAAAAGGAGCAAAAGTAATAATAAAAATTTAGAAAAACTGGGGAAAAAGGGGTCAGACCCCTTTTTCCCCAGTTTGTTAAATTAAACTAGTCAGAAAGTTTGCTATAAAAAGCAATTGACCAAAGACCTGCAATTCCTACAATTATATATATTATTCTAGTTAATACAGATAAACTTCCAAAAATTGCGTCAACTAAATTGAATTTAAATAATCCAACAAGAAGCCAGTTAATAGCGCCAATTATAACAAGTGTAAGAGCAATACCATTTAAAGCTTTCATTGTAAAACCTCCTCTTTTTTATCTATTTTGCTCTAAAAAAACATATTTATTCTTATTATTTCAAAAACATTGATTTTTAAGCATTTTTAAAATATAATTTTAAAAAGATAGGAGAAAATAAAATGATAAAAAAGAATGAAGAATATATTGTAGATATAATAGATAATGGCTTTCAAGGAGAAGGAATTGCTAAAATAGAAGGAATTACAGTATTTATTGATCAAGCAATAAAAGGAGAAAAAATCAAAATAAAAATTTTGAAAGTTCAAAAAAATTTTGCCTATGGAAAGATTATTGAATTTATTGAAAAGTCAAACACAAGAGTAGAACCAGATTGTAGCACTTACAATAAATGTGGCGGATGTAATTTAAGACATATAGAATATAGCAAAACACTAAAAATAAAAAAAGCAATTGTTCAAAATTGTATGAATAAAGCTTTAAAAAGAGAAATAGAAATAAACGATGTTATAGGAATGGAAAATCCGCTTCATTATAGAAACAAACTTCAATATCCATTAGGATTAGATGAACAAAACAATCCAGTGATGGGTGTGTTTTCTGCAAGAACACATAATATTATTCCAACAGAAAAATGTTTTATTCAAAATGAAAAATGCCAAGAAATAGCAAAAGATATATTTGAATTTATAAAGCAAAACAATGTATCTGTATATGACGAAAAAACGTTAAAAGGAACCATAAGACATATAGTAATAAGAATTGGAATAAAAACAAATGAGATTTTAGTTACATTAGTAGTAAATGACGACAAATTAAAAGATAAAGAATTAGTTCAATACATAACCAAAAAACATCCAGAAATAAAGTCAATAGTTAAAAACTTTAATACAAAAAATACAAATGTAATATTAGGAGACAAAACAGAAGTAATATATGGTACAGGATATATTTATGATATTTTAGGGGAATATAAATTTAAAATTTCTCCATTATCATTTTACCAAGTAAACCCTGTTCAAACAGAAATATTGTATAATACAGCGATGCAATTTGCTGGAGTAAATGACACTGCTAACAAAAACAATATTGCACTAGATTTATATTGTGGAATAGGAACAATAGGAATTTTTGCTGCAAAATATTTTAAAAAGATATATGGAATTGAAATTATAGAAGAAGCAATAAAAGATGCAAAAGAAAATGCAAAAATAAATAAAATAGAAAATGCTGAATTTTATGCAGGTGATGTAGAGGAAGTTTTACCTAAAATAATTGAAAAGGAAAATATAAAACCAAATGTAGTATTTGTGGACCCACCAAGAAAAGGATTAGATAATAAAACGATAGGAGCTTTAAAAGAGTTAAAACCAGAAAAGATAGTATATATAAGTTGCAATCCAGCAACACTTGCAAGAGATTTAGCTTTATTAGATGAGAGCTATGAGATAAAAGAAGTACAGCCAGTCGATATGTTTCCGTTTAGTAAGCATGTTGAAAATGTGACAGTATTAAAAATAAAGTAAAATGGAAGAAGGAAACAACAATGAACAACAACCCAATAGGAGTATTTGACTCAGGAATAGGTGGATTATCAGTTCTAAATCAAATTATTAAATTATTGCCAAATGAAAAATACATATATTATGCTGATACAGATAATGTACCTTATGGATTAAAAACTAAAGAACAAATATTAGAATATGTAGAAAATGCAATAGACTTTTTAAATTCAAAAAAAGTTAAGGCAATAGTTGTAGCATGTAATACAGCTACAAGTGTGGCAATTAAAGATGTAAGACACGATTATAACATTCCAATAATAGGAATAGAACCAGCTATAAAGCCAGCAATAGAAAATAGAAAAAATAAAAAAGTTTTATTAATGGCAACGCCTGTTACAGTAAAAGGAGAAAAAATTAAAGACTTAATACAAAAACTAGAAGCAAATGATATTGTAGAATTAATTGCAATGCCTAAACTTGTTGAATTTGCAGAAAGAGGTGAATTCAATACTGAAAGAGTTAAAGAATATATAAGAGAGAGCTTAGGAAGATTTAACCTAGAAGAATATTCATATTTAGTGCTAGGATGTACGCATTTTCCATATTTTAAAACAACATTAAAAGAAATACTCCCAGATAGTATATGTATAATTGATGGAAGTATAGGCGTAGCAGAAAGACTAAAAGAAGTTCTAGAAGAAAATAAAATACTTGGAAGTAATAAGTTAGAAATTACATTTTATTATTCTGGAAGAAAAGTCAAAGAGAAAATAGAAATAGAAAAATTAAGATATTTATTACAAAAAATATAATTCATTTAAAATTCATAAATAAATAATAAAGTAATATAATAAATATAAAAGGGAAAACTATGAAAAAAATTAATATTAAACAAAAATATAAAATAATAGAAAAACTTTCTACAAATATGAAAAAAGACCATGTAAGTGAATGTACAGCCGAGTGCTCATACTATACAATATTGTCTTTTATACCATTTATAATTTTACTAATAACTTTAATACAATATACAAGTATAGCGCCACAAACATTATTTGATGCCATATCAAAATTAATTCCATCAAGTATGAATGAAATGGTATTAGGAATAGTACAAGAAGTATATTCAAAATCAATAGGTACAATTTCTATTTCAATTATATTTACAATTTGGACAGCTGGAAGAGGATTATTTGCATTAACAAAAGGACTACAATCTGTTTACCATGTAAGCAGCGAAGAAAATGAATCATATATATATCTAAGAATTAAAGCAATTGTAGAAACAATAATATTCATAATTTTAATAGTTGTAGGACTAGTAGCATTGGTGTTTGGAAATAGCTTGAGAACACTTATACAAGAACACTTTGGAGGAATAAAAAACTATAATATATGGTCATCAATATTAACAGAGGTAGGATTTATAGCAGCAACATTTATAGTATTTATATTATTATATAAATTCATACCAAAAGGCAAAGTGACATTTAAAAGTCAGATATATGGAGCTTTATTTGGAGCAATAGCATTAAACATAGTATCATTAGTGTTTTCTAAATATTTATATATTTTTAAGGGATTTTCTATAACATATGGAAGTTTAACAACTTTAATGTTAATTATGATGTGGACATATTCGTGCTTTTATACGGTGTTTTTAGGTGCAGAATTGAATAAATTAATAAACAACAAAAAATTTCATAAATAGTTCACGATATAGTGATATAAAAGAAAAGCCTGTCAAATAATGACAGGCTTTAAAAGGACTTAGAACAGCGGGTAACGAGGTTCATCCATAATTCTAGTAAGAGAATCTCTTAACCCCTCAGGGAATTCACTGATTTCATTGCGGATTTCTTCACTATCCAGTATGGACAATGAATCATTATATAATTTTTCCGCTGCTTTTTGAATTGTTTCTGTTTCTGATTCATTTTCGGCAAATCTTGCAAAATAATACGATCTGCGAGCAAGCATAAGATTATTCTTCGCATCGAGAATTAAAGAACATACTGATTTATACTTGCGTATTCGCCGGTTGCTAGAAATAAATCTTATTGCAAAGAAGCAAACAAAACTTATTAGAAAGCTAACCAAAAAAACTGTGACAAAATTCATAAAATCCTCCTGTTAAAAATATACTTATTTTGATTCGCTATATCTACGAAAGAATAAAATTAGTATAACACAGATTTACATAAAAGTCAATTTGAGAAAATTTTAAAACCAGATTGAGATTTAAAAAATAATGTGATATAAATAAAATCGAAAAAGAAATAACTAATTAAGAATTAATTTTTTAAAATTAATAATAATATATTTAAGGAGGAACAAAAGATGGAAAGAAAAGTAAAAGTTGTACAAATAGGTACAGGAAAAATGGCAAAATATACAATGAGGTATGTTTTGGAAAAAGGTGGAGAACTAGTAGGTGCAATTGATGTAAACCCAGCAGTTATAGGCAAGGACATAGGAGAAATAATTGGAGGAGAAAATCTAGGAGTAAAAGTAACAGATTTAAAAGATGCAGAAGAAATGCTAAAACAAGTAAAACCAGATATATGTATAGTAGAAACAATGAGCTTATTAAAAGATGTAGAAGAACCACTTATGTTATGTGCAAAACTAGGAATAAATGCTGTTTCAACTTGTGAGGAAGCATTCTATTCTTGGAACTCAAACCCAAATTTAACTAAAAAAATTGATGAATTAGCAAAACAAACTGGATGTACAATAGTAGGAACAGGATATCAAGATATATATTGGGGACAATTAATAACAAGTATTTGTGGATCAACACAAAAAATAACAAAAATAAAAGGAAGTTCAAGTTATAACGTAGAAGATTATGGAATAGCACTTGCAAATGCACATGGTGCAGGACTAACGCTAGATGAATTTGACAAACAAGTTGCAACAGTAGATAAAATAAGTGATGAAGAAAGACAAAAAATTATAGAGAGTGGAGAATATTTACCATCATATATGTGGAATACAAATGGATGGCTATGTGATAAATTAGGATTAACAATAAAATCACAAACACAAGTAACAGTTCCAACAACATATAAAGAAGATATCTACTCAGAAACATTAGGCGTAACAGTAAAAGCAGGAGATGCAACAGGAATGAGTGCAATAGTTACAACAGAAACAGAAGAAGGAATAACAATAGAATCAGAATGTATAGGAAAAGTATATTCAAAAGAAGATTTTGATAAAAATGAATGGTCAGTATATGGAGAACCAGATACAACAATAACAGTAGCAAGACCAGCAACAGTAGAATTAACATGTGCAACAGTAGTAAACAGAATACCAGACATAATAAATGCAAGGCCAGGATTTGTACCAACAGCAGAAATAGGAGAATTAAACTTTAAAACAAAAGCATTAAATGAATATGTAAAATAAGAAGGGTTGATTTATGGAAAAAAGAATTGAAGAATTAAATGGATTCAAAGATTTGAGAATAGTAGATAACTTTTATCAAACATCAAGTTTTTTCCCAATGCCAACAACAGAAATAGGAACATTAAGTGAATCTGGACAAACAAATATAGGTTCATATTCACTATGTTTCCCATACTATATAGCGGGAAAAGATTATTATGCAATGGTACTTTGTTGTAGAAATAGTTCAAATACAGCAAAAAACATTTTAAGAACAGGAAAGTGTTCTATAAACTTTATAATAGATAAAAGAAAATACTTTAAAGAAGCAGTAAGATTAGGATATCCAGGAGAAACCACAGAAGAAAAAATGAAAAACTGTATTTTTACTTTAGTAGATGGAAAAAGAGGAAGAGAAAATCCAAATGAAGCATATCCAAAAATAATTCAAGAAGCATTTCAAGTATTTGAATGTACTTGGGTAAAAGAACTAGATGGAGCAGAGAATGATACAGTTAAAGACGAATATTTGCCACCATATCATCAGTTTAATGGAATTACAAGTCAATATGGAGCTCACTTTATTCTAAAAATTGATAATATACTAATGAAACCTAAATATTATGATGCAATAATAAATGGAGTTACTGCAACAAGCTTCCCACAAGTACCAGTTGATTATGGATATAGGGACAATAAGAATTTTTGGTATACAAGATTTAAAAGACCAGTATCAGAACCAATTCCAGCAAGTAAAGGAATTAGTTTAGATACAGTAAAATATGCAGCATCAAGAATGGATCCAGAAATAAAATTTACAGATGAAGCTTGTGCCAAATTAGTTAAAGTTCCAAGAGTATTTTTAAGTACAGTTTTAAAGGGATGTGTGGCATGGGCAAAAGAGAATAACGTTAAACTAATTACAGAAAAAGAAATGGAAATTATTCAAGACAAACGCAACAAAGAGAAAAAATAAAAACTCTTTAACTACTCTTTATTAAATTAAAGAGTAGTTTTTTTGTTGAATATGAAAGAAGAAAAGTGTGTCAAAGCCATTTTCCTTGTTGCAAATTTACATAAATTATGATAAACTAATATAGTTGGAAAACAAATACAAATCCGTTTTACATTTTGAGGTCAGCATCATAACAGTAATGAATTCTTTACATTGCTGTGATTGTAAAACAAATTAGTTTTAGGAGGAAACACACAATGAAAATTACCCGAGAAATGGCATTGAAAATTGTACTACGATTAGCAGGTGATCCGGATGGCAGGGTAAGAGCAGATGCATATGCAAATGTCCTTATGCCACAGGATGAACTGTCAAAATTGGTAAGAAATCCGAAAGCAGAAAGAGAAGAAAAAATTGCTGTTGCAAGCAATCCCAATACTCTTCCAGAGGATTTGGACTTCTTAACCAATGACAGTGTTACATGGGGAGTAAAAGAAGCCGTTGCTAAAAATCCATCAACACGGATTGAAACACTGGAAAAACTTGCAAAAGACAAGCATTATAGTGTTAAACAAGCGGTGCTCTGCAATCCAAATGTAACGCCGGAAATTGTTGAAGAACTTTCACATGATCCGAACCTTTGGACCAGAAAAGCTGTACTGGATGCAATAAATAAGAATGCCAAAGAAGCAGAGTGATTTTTATTAAAAAAGGATAGGCTTTTGCCTATCCTTTTTTCTATCTTCGAAAACAAAGGCAACTAAAGTAGTTTTGTTCTGAAATAAACATATTGTAAATTAAAATTTGCTATGATAAAATTATAGCAATTTAAGGGGAAAATAGAATGAAAAGAATAGTAACAATACAAGACATATCATGTGTAGGAAAATGCTCACTTACTGTGGCACTTCCAATAATATCTGCAATGGGAATAGAAACAGCAGTTATTCCAACAGCAGTGCTTTCAACACATACAGCATTTAAAAACTTTACATATAGAGATTTAACTGGAGATTTACCTAAAATAGCAAAACATTGGAAACAAGAAAAATTTAATTTTGATGGTATTTATACAGGATACTTAGGGTCAATAGAACAGATAGATATACTAAAAGAGTTTTTTAAGCAATTTAAAACACCAGATAATTTTATATTTATAGATCCTGTAATGGCAGATAATGGTAAGCTATATGCAGGCTTTGATGCAAACTTTGTTAAAGAAATGAAAAAACTTTGTAAAATGGCAGACATAATAGTACCAAATCTTACAGAAGCAAGCTACATGTTAGAAAAAGAATATAAAGAAATTTATAGTGAACAAGAGATAAAAGATATACTAATAGAATTAAGCAATTTGGGACCTAAATATGTTGTTTTAACAGGAGTAAGTTTCAAAGACAATAAATTAGGAGTAATGTCATACAACAAAGAAACTAATGAATTTTTTACGTATTTTAAAGAAAAAATACCTGCAAAGTATCATGGAACAGGAGATATATTTGCAAGTACATTAGTTGGAGCAATAACCAACAACAATACTTTAGAAGAAGGTTTAAAAATCGCAGTAGATTATGTTTGGGAAACAATTAACGATACATATAAAACAAACAAAAAAGATGCATATGGAGTGAATTTTGAAACCAAGATACCATATCTGATAAATAGAATAAGTAACTACTAAAAAATTAAAATAAAAGGAGCATATTATGAAAATAACATTTTATTCAAATTTTCTTACACATCATCAACTTCCATTTTGCCTAGAAATGTATAAAAAATATGGCGAAGATTTTAAATTTGTATCAATGGAAAAAATTAACCAAGAAAGAATTTCTTTAGGCTACAAAGATATGGATAATGATTACCCATTTGTACTAAAAGCATATGAAAGCAAAGAAAAGTACAATGAAGCTACAAAGCTAGCAGTAGATAGCGACATAGTTATAGCTGGCTCTACACCAACAGATGATTATATAAAAGAAAGACTAAAACAGGATAAAATTACATTTAGATACTACGCTAGAATTTTCTATAATGGAGTACTTAGTATATTTGACTTTGAAAATTCAAAAAAGGTATATGATAGACATCTAAAATATAAAAAGAACAAAAATTTATATTTACTATGTGCAAGTAGCTATGGACCAAACGATTTTAATGAATTAGGAATGTACAAAAACAAGTGCTTTAAATGGGGTTACTTTCCAGAAACAAAAATATACAATGTAGAAGATTTATTAAAACAAAAAGAAAACGAAAAAATAGAAATTATTTGGGTTGGAAGATTCATAAAAGAAAAACATCCAGAATATGTAGTAAAACTAGCTCAAAAGCTAAAAGAAAAAAACTATAATTTTGAAATAAAGATGATAGGAAATGGAGAACTACTTGAAAAAACAAAATCTCAAATAGAGAAATATAATTTAACAAATCAAATAAAATTAGTAGGTGCAGTAAAATCTGATAAAGTGAGATTATATATGGAAAAAGCAAATATATTTATTTGCACAAGTGACAAAAATGAAAGATGGGGAGTAGTTTTAAATGAGGCAATGAATAGTGGATGTGCAGTAATTGCATATAAAGGAATAGGAGGAGTACCATTCTTAATTAAAAATAATGAGAATGGACTAGCATATACAAGCCTAGATGACTTCTACAAAAAAACTATGAAAGTAATGGATGATAAAGCCTTAAGAGAAAAACTATCTAAAAATGCATATAAAACAATAAGTGAAGTTTGGACAGCAAAAGTAGCAGTTCAAAACTTCGAAAAACTAGTAAAATCAATAATTAACGGAAAACCAAATCCTGTAAAAGAAGGACCGGCTAGCACAGCATATCCTGTTAACTAAAACAAATTTAAATAAATTAGTTGATTATAAAATATGCTTTGTGATAAAATGCCATTATAAATACGATGTTTAATTTTTGACGAATAAATTATAATTACAAATTTTATAATATTTGGAGGAAAATATGAAAGAGAAGATTAGAACAAAATTTGAAGAACTATTTGGAAATGAAGGGGACATTAAAGAATACTTTGCACCAGGAAGAGTTAACTTAATAGGAGAACACACAGACTATAACGGTGGACATGTATTTCCATGTGCATTAACAATGGGAACATATGCAGTTGCAAGAAAAAGAAATGACAATAAAATAAGATTGTATTCAATGAATTTTGAAAATCTAGGAATATTAGAATCTACAATAGATGACCTAAAATATAACAAAAGTGAGAATTGGATAAACTATCCAAAGTCAATGATTTGGGCAATGAAAGAAGAAGGTTTTAATATAGATAAAGGTTTTGATATTGTATATTTAGGAACAATACCAAATGGAGCAGGACTTTCATCTTCAGCTTCAATAGAAGTGCTAACAGGATTTGTATTAAAAGATTTATTTGATTTAGATGTAGATATGACAAAAATAGCATTACTAGGACAAAAAGCAGAGAATAAATACATTGGTGTAAATTGCGGAATAATGGATCAATTTATAATTGCAAACGGAAAAAAAGACTGTGCAATATTTTTAGACACAGCTAATTTAGAATATGAATATGCACCAGTAAAACTAGAAAATGCAAAAATAGTAATAATGAACACAAATAAAAAAAGAGGATTAGGAGATTCTAAATACAATGAAAGAAGAGCTGAATGTGAAGAAGCTCTAAGAGAGTTGCAACAAAAATTAAACATAAAATCATTAGGAGAACTTACGGAAGAAGAATTTGAGGAGAACAAAGACTTAATAAAAAGCGAAACAAGACAAAAAAGAGCAAAACATGCAGTATATGAAAACCAAAGAACAATTAAAGCTGTAAAAGCATTGAAAGAAAATAAAATAGACCTTTTTGGCGAACTAATGATAGCATCACATAATTCTTTAAGAGATGATTATGAAGTTACAGGGAAAGAATTAGACACACTTGTAGAAGAAAGCTTAAAACAAGATGGAGTAATAGGCGCAAGAATGACAGGAGCAGGTTTTGGAGGATGCGCAGTAAGTATAGTAAAATCAGATAAAGTAGATGACTTTATAAAAAATGTAGGAAAAGGTTATAAAGATAAAATAGGATATGAAGCAGATTTTTATGCTGTAGAAATAGGAGACGGACCTAGGAAAATATAACTTTGGAGGAGCATTACAATGCATACAATTTGTGCAGATTTAGGAAGCACTACTACAAAAATTATAGAAGTAGATGAAAACAATAAAATAATAAACAAAAACATTTACCAAAAAGAAGAACCAAAAAAATTACTAAAAAAATTTATAGAAAATAATAACATAGAGCCACGAAGCATTGAAGCAATAATTATAACAGGAGTAGGCACAATAAAAGAACAGGAATTTTTAAAAATTCCTGTTCTATATATAGATGAATTTAAAGCAATTGGCTTAGGAGGTCTAACAGCTTCAAATAAACAAAATGCTATAATTGCTTCAATTGGGACTGGAACAGCATTTATAAAAGCAAACAATAACGAAATAAAACACTTAGGCGGAAGTCGGAGTTGGCGGAGGCACATTTTATAAACTAGCAGAAAAACTATTTGGAAAAGCTACATTTGAAGAATATTTAGAAAAGTGTAATCAAGGGAATATAAAAAACGTAGATTTGCAAATAGGAGATATTACAACACAAGAAATACCAAATTTACCAAAAGATATTACATCATCAAACTTTGGAAAAATGAATAAAGAGGCAAGCTCTTGCGATATTTTACTAGGAATATCAAATTTAGTTTTTGAAACAGTTGGAGTGATGGCTGCATTCTTATGCAAAAATGATAATGTAAAAGACATTATAATAATTGGAGGTATGGCAAAACACCCATATCTAAAAGAAGTTATAAAAAAACTAGAAAAATTACATGATGTAAACTATATTATTCCAGAAAATCCAGAGTTTATATGTGCACTAGGAGCAATAGAAAACTATAAAAAGTAGAGAAAAATATATTTAGAAAACATATAGCCCTATATGGTATGAGTAATAAATTAGGAGAAAAAATAATGTATGATGTAGATTTGAATATTTATAATAATTGCTTAACCAATTTAAGTAATTCAATTTTAAAATATTATCAAGTAGATACGTTTCATAATTCATTACAATATTTAGATAAACAATTAATAGAGAAAAATTCAAATCATGTAATATTAATTCTGCTAGACGGATTAGGTACAAATATACTTAATTATCACTTAAACAAAAATGAATTTCTAATAAAAAGCAAGAAAAAAGATATTTTTTCTGTGATTCCAACTACCACTACTGCAGCTACAACTACATTAATGAGCGGTTTGAATCCTGTTGAACATGGTTGGATAGGATGGGATGTTTATTTTGAGGATATTGGCAAAATTGTGACTTTGTTTACAAACAACTTAAAAGATAGTAATAATAAAGCAGAAAAATATAATGTTGCAAAGAAGAAATTGGCATATAAAAGTATTTTTGATTTGATAAAGATGAAAAATAAAGATGTATATGTAGAAGAAATGTTTCCGTTCGGAGAGAATAAATATGAAAATTTTGAAGATGCGATGAAAAAAGTGAGAGATATTTGCAAGAAATATAATAAAAGCTTTACATATGTGTATTGTGAAGAACCAGATGCAATTATACATAAATACGGGACCAAAAGTAAAGAAACACATTGCATAATAAAAAAGTTAAATGCTACTATACAGAAATTATCAGACAGCTTAACTGATGCCACTGTGATGGTGGTTGCGGACCATGGACATATTGATTCAACTCCAATATTTCTTACAGACTATCCGGAAATATTAAATACGTTAAGATTAGATATTTCAATAGAATCAAGAGCGTGTGCTTTTTTCGTAAAAGAAAACAAAAAAGAAGAGTTTAAAAAAATATTTAATGAAAAATTTGCTAAAGACTTTATTTTATATACTAAAGACGAGGTAATAAATAAACAAATATTTGGAGAAGGAAAAGAAAACAAATATTTAAAAGGGGCAATAGGAGATTTCGTAGCTTTAGCTATATCAAACAAGTATTTTAGAAGCAATAAAAATTGCAAAAAGTTTGTATCTCAGCATGCAGGAATTACTAAAGAAGAACTATTAATTCCTCTAATACTAATTTAATAAAATATTAAATATGTAGAGGCAAATTCTATTGACAAATAAAAGATTATCATAGATAATTATTATATTGCGACAAGACATAAGAAAAAATTTTAAAATACAAAGGAGGTACATTTATAATGTACGTATTTAATAAAATAACGGTAAATCCACAATTGCCAAAAAAAATAGAAAGATTATCAGAAATAGCAAATAATCTATGGTGGTCATGGAACACAGAATTTTTAAAACTATTTAAAACAATAGATATAGACTTATGGGAGCAATGCGGAAAGAACCCAGTTAAATTCTTAAAATTAGTAGACCAAGAAAAGTTAGAAAAAATCGCAGAAGATCCTGAATTCTTAAAGGAATATAACAAAAATGTAGAAAATTTTGAAGACTACATGGATAGTAAAAACACTTGGTTTAGAAAAAATTTCCCAGAAAATAAAAGTAATGAAATTGCATATTTTTCAGCAGAATATGGATTAGATGAAATACTTCCTATTTATTCAGGAGGTCTTGGAATTTTATCTGGCGACCATTTAAAATCTGCAAGCGATTTAGGAATTCCTCTAATAGCAATAGGTTTGCTATATAAGAATGGATATTTTTATCAAAAAATAAACAGAATAGGAGCACAAGAAACAGAATATCGCAGTATTGATATAAACAATCTACCAATAGTACCAGTAAAAGACCATGACGGGCAAGATTTAATGATAAGTGTAAAAATGCCAAAGAAAAAATTATATTTAAAAGTTTGGAAAATACAAGTAGGTAGAGTAACACTATACTTATTAGATTCAGAAATTCCAGAAAACTTAGAAGAATACAGAAACATAACATCAGCACTATATGGTGGAGATCAAGAAATGAGAATTCAACAAGAAATAGTTCTAGGTATGGGTGGTGTAATGCTACTAAAAGCATTAGGAATAAATCCAACTGTATACCATATGAACGAAGGACATTCTTCTTTCTTAGTATTACAATTAATAAGCAATATAATAGCAGAAAAAAAGGTATCATTCCCAATAGCAAAAGATATAGTAAGTGCAAAAACAGTATTTACAACACATACACCAGTTCCGGCAGGAAACGATATATTCCCAATAGAATTAGTAGAAAAATACTTTGATGGATTTTGGGATTCATTAGCAATTTCTAAAGAAGAATTCTTAGAATTAGGAATGAAACCAAACGAAGAAAACAAAACAACATTTAATATGGGAATACTAGCATTAAAAATAGCTGGAAAGAAAAATGGAGTAAGCAAACTACATGGAGCTGTTTCAAGAGAACTATTTGGAGATGTATGGCCAGAAATAGCACCAAACGAATCACCAATTACATACGTAACAAATGGTATTCATACATGCACATGGCTTGCACCAAACTTAAAAGAGTTATATAACGAATACCTAGTACCATATTGGCAAGATAAAATATACTTAAACGAAACATGGGAAAGAATAAACAATATACCAGATGCAAAACTATGGAAAGAGCACCAAATAAGAAAAGAAAAACTTTTAAAACTAGTTAATGATAATGTAACAGCAAGACTAAAAAATGCAGGAATGCATTATGACCAAATTAGAGAGATAACATCAAAACTAAATCCAAATGCCTTAACAATAGGATTTGCAAGAAGATTTGCAACATATAAAAGAGCAACACTAATATTTAAAGACCTAGAAAGAATAACACAAATATTAAATGATGAATCAAGACCAGTTCAATTAATATTTGCAGGAAAAGCACATCCAAAAGATATAGAAGGACAAAACTTAATAAAAAGAATTCACGAAATATCTATGATGCCACAATTTAAAGGCAAAATATTCTTATTAGAAGGATATGACATAAATGTAGCAAGACACTTAATCTCTGGTGTAGATGTATGGTTAAACAATCCAAGAAGACCAATGGAAGCATCAGGAACAAGTGGAGAAAAAGCATCTGTAAATGGAGTAGTTAACTTTAGCATTCTAGATGGATGGTGGGCAGAAGGATACAACCAAAAAAACGGTTGGGCAATTGGAACAAATGCAGAATATATGTCTTATGAAGAACAAGATAAAGCAGATAGTGAAAGCATTTACAATACTTTGGAAAATAAAGTAATACCAGCATACTACAATAAACAACAAGACGGAATTTCTAAAGAATGGTTAACTTTAATGAAAAACTCTATAATTTCAACAGGTGGAAATTATAGCACAGCAAGAATGCTTGTAGATTATACAAAACAACTATACATACCACTATGTAATATAACAAATAATTACTTTAGTAATTTAGAATTAGTTACAGACTTTAATAGAGTAAAAGATCAACTTTATGCAAACTGGGACGATATAAAAATTACACAAATAAATAATCTAGACAATATATCAATAGATGCAGGAAATAACATAAAAGTTTCTTGTGTAGTAACATTACCAAATATAAATGTAGAAAACATAGAAGCACAAGCATACTACGGAAAGATACTAGATAATGGAACAATAGAAAAAATAGGAATAATACCAATGGATTTAGTTTCAAGTGATGACGAAAAAAGAGAATATACATTTGAAGCAAAAATAGAACTAAAAACAGGTGGAAACTATGGTTACACATTTAGAGTAATGCCAAAACATAAAATGTTATTAGACTCTGCAAATATGAATTTAATAAAATGGATAACACAATAAAAAAATAATTTATGAAAGACTGCCAATTAATTTAAAATTTGGCAGTTTTTATTTATTAATTCATTGACAAAAAATGTCTAAATATATATAATTAAACTGTAAAATTTTGAAAAAACAAATAAGAGGTATTTAAATGAAAAAAGTAATAAAAGCGTTAGTTATAATAATAGCTATAATTTTAGTAATAACTGCCACAATAGGCATTTTTATTTGGACAAAGCTAAATAAAATAAATTACGAAAAAATATCAAAAGAAGATATAGAAATATCAGCAGGAGTAGAAGAAAACTTAAAAGAATATAGAAACATAGCAATTTTTGGAATAGACACAAGAGAAAACACTTATAGTGGAAGCAGAACAGATTGTATAATAATAGCAAGTATAAACCAAAACACAAAAGAAGTAAAATTAATTTCTGTATATAGGGATACATATCTAGAAATATCTAAATATGGATTAGATAAAGTTAATCACGCTTATGCTTATGGCGGAGCTGCTCTTTCAATGAGCACACTAAATACAAATTTAGACTTAGACATAACAGAATTTGTAACAGTAAACTTTGAATCTACAAAAGACATAATAGATAAAATGGGCGGAGTTGAAATAACAGTAACATCAGCAGAAGCATCACAAATACCAGGAATAAAATCTGCAGGAACATATAACCTTACAGGAGAGCAAGCTCTAGCTTATGGAAGAATAAGAAAAATAGATAGTGACTATGCAAGAACAGAAAGAATGAGAACAGTACTAACAGAAGTATTTAATAAGGCTAAAAAGATGAGCGTTGCAGACTTAAATAATGTTTTAGATAAAGTATTACCAGAAGTATATACAAATATAACAAAATCAGACATATTAACATTAATACCACAAATAGCATCATACTCAATTGTAGATAGCAAAGGATGGCCATACGAAACAAAAGGAATAATGTTAAACGGAGTATGGTATGGACCACCAATAAACCTAGAAAAAAATGTAAGTCAATTGCATAAAGAACTATTTGCACAAGACGATTATGTACCAACAGACAAAGTAAAAGAAATAAGCAATAAAATAATACAAAAAACAGGATATAGATAAAATTTAAAACTGGGGGATTTTAAATGAAGTCAATACGTAAATATAGAGCAGTACTACTATTTATAATTGATATACTAATAATTGCATCAGCATATTTAGTTACAGCCTACCTAACAACAGATAATGTGGCACTTTTTACAAATAAATATAAAGACATAATATCAAATACAATTTTAATTTCGCTAGTAGTATATGAAATAATATTTGGAATATTTAATATATACAAAAATATAACAAGATACGAAAACGGAAAGGATTATATAGTATACATATTACTTTCTATGCTTTCTGGAATGTTAGTATTTTTAATAGGGCTAATAACAAGAATTCCAATATTAAGCTACAAAAAAGTAGGACTAGCAACAATAATAATAGCTGTTGCAGTAGTAGCTTATAGAGTAATTATAAGATTTATGCTAACATCAATTTCACCAGAAAAAACAAATGTAAAAACAGAAAAGAAAAACCTATTAATAATTGGTGGTGGAGAAGCAGCAAGAGAAATTTTAAAAGCATTAAAAACATCTATGAAAGGAATGTACAATGTAGTAGGACTTATAGATGACAACCCTAACAAGAAAAATTACATAATTTCAGGTAAGAAAATATTAGGAAATAGATACAAAATATTAGAAGTATGTAAAGAACACAATGTAGATACAATATTCTTTTCTATAACAAATATAGATAACAAAAATAAAAAAGAAATATTAAATATTTGCCAAGAGACAGGGGCAAAAATAAGAATACTACCGGGAATTACAGACATCATAAAAAATAAAACACTAATACAAAATTTAAGAAATGTAGAAATAGAAGACGTATTAGGAAGAGAACAAATAGTATTAAATAATGAATCAATAGGAGAGCTAATAAAAGGTAATACAATTTTAGTAACCGGTGGAGGGGGATCAATCGGTTCAGAACTATGTAGACAAATTGTTAAATACAACCCAAAAACTTTAGTAATATTCGACATTTATGAAAACAATTTATATAATATCGAAATGGAATTAAGACAAAACCACTTTGACGAAAACATAGATATAGTACCAGTAGTAGGAAGCGTTAGAGATAAAAAAAGACTAGAAAAAGTATTTGAAACATATAAACCATATTTAGTATTTCATGCAGCAGCACACAAACATGTTCCATTAATGGAAATAAGTCCATTAGAAGCAATAAAGAACAATGTATTTGGAACATATAATACAGCCAACTGTGCAGATAAATATAATGTTAAAAGATTTATATTAATCTCTACAGATAAAGCTGTAAATCCAACAAACATCATGGGAGCAAGCAAGAGAATGTGCGAAATGATAATACAAGCTAAAAATAAAACAAGCAAAACAGAATTTGCGGCAGTTAGATTTGGAAATGTTTTAGGCAGCAATGGCTCAGTACTTCCACTATTTAAAAAACAAATAGAAATGGGAGGACCTGTAACAGTAACGCATAAAGATATAACAAGATTTTTTATGACAATACCAGAAGCTGTGGGACTGGTATTACAAGCAATGAGCTATGCAAAAGGTGGAGAAATATTTGTTTTAGATATGGGCGAACCTGTAAGAATATATGACCTAGCAGTATCACTTATAAAACTATCCGGACTGGAACCAGATGTAGATATACCAATAAAAGTAACAGGATTAAGACCAGGAGAAAAATTATATGAAGAACTTTTAATGCAAGGAGAAGGTTTAAAAACAACAGCACATAATAAAATATTTATTGGCGATATAGAAGATGTAACAGAAAAGCAATTAGAAGAGAAAATAGCTATATTAAAAGAAATAATACAAGACGAAAATATAGAAAAAGAAAAAATAAGACAAACAATGAAAAAAATAATACCAACATATCACGAACCAGAAGAAGTAAATACTTCTATAAAAAATTCGAGAAAAGAACTAGGAGAAAAGACAAAAAGAAAACAAACAAAAGCAGAAGTTGCAACTGCTTAGAGAGAAGGAATTTAAAATGAAACCAATACCATTTTCACCACCAGATATAACAGACCTAGAAATACAAGAAGTTGTAGACACATTGAAATCAGGATGGATTACAACAGGACCAAAAACGAAAATGTTTGAAAATAAAATAGCAGAATACTGCAAAACTCCAAAGGCAGTTTGCCTAAATTCAAATACTGCAGGACTAGAATTGATATTAAGAATATTAGAAATTGGAGAAGGGGATGAAGTGATAGTTCCAGCATATACATACACAGCATCAGCAAGCGTTGTAAACCATGTGGGTGCAAAAATTGTATTTGTGGACTGTAAAAAAGATTCTTTTGAAATGGACTATGATTTAATAGAAGAAAAGATAACTGAAAACACAAAGGCAATTATTGCAGTCGATATAGCAGGAATTATAGCTAACTATGATAAAATCTTTGAAATTGTTAAAAAAAATAAAGAAAAGTTCAAACCTTCAAACGAAATTCAAAAGAAATTAGGAAGAATTGCTGTAATAGCGGATGCTGCTCATTCATTTGGTGCAAAGGACAAAAATAGAATTAGTGGAAGCATTGCAGACTTCACAAGTTTTTCCTTTCATGCAGTAAAAAATTTGACAACAGCAGAAGGTGGTGCTACAACATGGAAAAGCATAGATGGAATCGACAATGAATGGCTATATAAACAATTTATGTTATGGTCATTACATGGACAAAATAAAGATGCTTTGAATAAAAATAAAGCAGGACAATGGGAATATGATATCAAAATTCCAGGATATAAATGCAATATGACAGATATAATGGCATCAATAGGGCTAGCACAATTAAAAAGGTATGATGCTTTGCTTGCAAGAAGGAGAGAAATTATAAGCAAATATAATCAGGGATTTAAGAATATGAACGTTCAACTCCTAGACCATTATAATACTGAAAGACAATCCTCAGGACATTTATATTTAGTGAGATTAATAGGAAAAAATGAAGAACAAAGAAATGAACTAATAAACAGATTAGCAGAACAAGGAATTACTACAAATGTTCACTACAAACCATTACCAATGATGACTGCATATAAAAATTTAGGATATGATATAAAAGATTATCCTAATGCGTACAAAATGTATGAAAATGAAATAACATTGCCATTGCATACACTACTTACAGATGGAGAGGTAGAATATATAATAGAAAAAGTAAAAGAGAATTATGGAGAAGAAAATAAAAATGTATAAGAAATATATTAAAAGAGTATTGGATATTTTAATAGCTATATTGTTATTGCCACTATTGCTAATAATAACAATATTTATTGCACCCATTATATATTTTACAGATAAAGGAAATGTGTTTTATAATGCAAATAGATTAGGAAAAAATGGTAAAATTTTTAAAATGTATAAATTTAGAACTATGAAAGAAAATTGTGAAGACATAAGAAATGAGGATGGTTCTACATATAATGGGCGAGACGACCCTAGACTTACAAAAATCGGAAAAATTATAAGAAAAACTAGTATAGATGAGATGCCACAAATAATAAATGTATTAAAAGGAGATATGTCTTTTATTGGACCACGACCGGATTTGCCAGAACATATAAGTAAGTATGAAGATAAAGAAAAAAGAAAGTTGGAGGCGAGTCCAGGAATAACTGGATATAACCAAGCATATTTTAGAAATTCTATTGAGTGGAAAGATAGAATAAAAAATGATATTTATTATATAGATAATTTGAGTTTTAAATTAGATTTGAAAATATTTTTTAAAACTTTAAAAACAATATTGAAAGAAGAAAATGTATATATAGAATCAAAAAATAATGAAAAGGAACAACCCTATGTTAGAAAATAAAAAATATAGTATAAGATTTTTAGATTGGGATACAGAAATGTTTGAAAAAAAATCTGTAAAAATTACATTAAATGAAGAAATTTTAATAGAAGATTTAAATAATATAAAAGAATATATAAATAATAATGACTATGAGTTTATAACATTTGAAAATAAAAATAATCTTGAAAAAAACAATATTATTTTATCTAATTTAAATAATATTTTTTTGGCGGATGTTAACATTCAGTTTGCAAAAAGAATAAGAGCAATTGAAAAAAAAGATAGAAATGATGAAGTCAAAATAAAAAATAGCTTTAACTATAATGAAGATATAGTAAATATATCTAAAAATGCTTTTAAAAATTCAAGATTTATATTTGATGATAACTTAAATGATAATAAATATAATGTGTATAGCGAATGGGTAAAGAATGCATTTAAAAAGGAAGATAAATATTTTTGTTATTATGAAGAAAAGAAAATATTAGGCTATGTATTGTTTTCAATACATAGTAATAGTATAACAATAGAATTAATTGCAACAAAGCCTAATAACAAAGGCATAGGAACAAAATTAATGAACCAGATAGAAGAATTTGCTTTAAAAAATAATATAAATACATTAAATGTGGGCACACAATTAAATAATTTAAATGCACAAAATTTTTATGAAAAAAATGGATTTAAACATATAGCAAATAATTCGATATATCATTGGTGGATTAGGAGATAGAATGAAAAAGTGCTTAATTGTGTCTACTGTTAGTAGACAATTTACTTTATTTGAAAAAGGAAATATAGAAATATTAAAAAAATTAGGATATGAAATACATTGTGCAGCAAACTATGAAGATAAAACAGATGAATTAAAAGAGCTTCCGATAACTAAACATCATATAGATATTCAACGTTCACCATTCTCTTTAAAAAATATAAAAGCATATAAACAATTGAAACAAATTGTTAATTCGGAAAAATATGAATTAATACATTGTCACTCTCCTATGGGAGGAGTATTAACTAGATTAGCGGCCAGAAAAATTAGAAAAAATAATCATACAATAGTAATATATACAGCACATGGATTTCATTTCTTTAAAGGAGCACCATTAATAAATTGGATATTATATTATCCAGTAGAAAAATGGTTATCAAAATACACTGATTGTATAATAACATTAAACAAAGAAGATTACAATATTGCAAATAGAAAATTTAAAGCTAATAAAGTTGAATTGGTAAATGGAATTGGTATAGATGAAAATAAATTCAACTTTGAAATGACAGCAGAAGAAAAGCATATTTTTAAAGAAAAGTTAGAACTGAATGACGATGATTTTGTATTAATACAGGTTGGAGAGTTAAACAAAAATAAAAATCAAATGATGGCAATAAATACCATGGCAAAATTAGTAAAAGAAAATCCTAAAATTCATTTATTGTTAGTTGGAAAAGGACCACAAGAGGATTTTTATAAAAATAAAATAAATAAATATAAGATGGAAAAAAATGTACATATGTTAGGATATAGAAAAGATATTCCCCAATTATTAAAGATTTCTGACATATTACTTTCATTGAGTTATAGAGAGGGATTACCAGTTAATGTTATGGAAGGAATGGCCTCGAATTTGCCAATTATTGTAACAGATTGCAGAGGAAATAGGGATTTGATAAAAAATGATGAAAATGGATACGTTATTAAATTTAATGATATTTTAGCATTAAAGGAAAAAATAATATTTTTATTAGAGAATAAAAATATTAGTGACAAGTTTAAAAGAAAATCTAAAAGAATAATCAAATGTTATAATACAGAGACAGTAAAGAAAAAAATGCTATGTATATATCATAAAAATTAGTACTTTCTAAAAAGGAGAATTACATATTATGGAGAGGGTTTTACAAGTAATAAGATCTATGGGATATGGAGGAGCAGAAACCTTTATAATGAATTTATATAGGAATATGGATCGTGAAAAGATTCAATTTGATTTTTTAGTTAACAGTGATGGAAAATATGATGAAGAAATAAGAGAACTAGGGGGAAAAATATATAAAATTCCGTATATAACAGAAGTGGGACAAGCTAAATATGTAAAAGAATTAAAAAAGTTTTTTAAAAATCACCCAGAATATCAAATTATTCATTCACATATAGATCAAGTTTCCGGAATAATTGTGGAAACGGCTAATAAATGTGACATTAAAAAAATTATTTCACATAGCCATAATACAAAGAACTCAAATGGAATATTAGGAAAACTATATAAAAGTTATTTGCAAAGCAAAATAAATAAAAATACAACCGACAAATTGGCTTGTGGAATAGATGCTGCTAAATGGTTGTATAAAAAAAGTTGGAAAGATGCAATTATTATAAATAATGGCATAGATATTGATAAATTTAGATATAATGAGAAAAATAGACAAAGTATTAGAAAAAGTCTAGGAATAGAAAAAGACACAATTGTGATTGGTCATGTTGGAAGATTTTCTAAACAAAAAAATCATAAGTTTTTATTAGATATTTTCTATGAGTTTCAAAAGAATAGAAATGACTCTATATTGTTGCTTGTGGGAAATGGAAAACTAAAAAAAACTATAGAAAAAAAAGCAAGAAAATTAAAAATTGAAAATAAAGTTATAATATTAAGTGATAGAAATGATACATACAAGATTTATTCAGCTTTTGATATAATGGTTTTCCCATCACTGTTTGAAGGGCTAAGTGTGGCGTTGATAGAAGCCCAATGTAACGGACTAAAAGTATTAGCATCTAATAATATAGATAAAAATACGGATATAACGGGGAATATTTTTTATGAGAATTTAAATAATACTCCAAAGAAATGGGCAGAAAAAATAGAAAGTATAAATTTGGATAGAAATGACATTAAAGAAAAATTTCAAAATAGTGAATATGATATAAAAAATGTTGCAAAGCGAATGGAAAACATTTATCTAAGTAAGATATAGGAGAAAAAATGAATATACTATTTAATATGGGAAGTCTAAAAAAAGGGGGAGCTGAAAGAGTTGCCTCAAATTTATGTAATTTTTTAGTTAAAGATAATGATATATCAATAATGACAAGTATAAAAGAAAATAGTTATTATAAGTTAAATAATAACATTAATTTATATAATTTAGATGAAAATAGACCTGAAAAAAATTTTTTGAAAAAAAATATAAAAAGATTAAAAAAAATGAATTTACTAGTAAAAAAAATAAAACCAGATATAATAATATCTTTTTTACCAGAACCTAGTTATAGAATTCTGTTTTTAAAAATTTTTAACCCAAATATAAAGGTAATAGTATCTGTAAGGAATGATCCAAAAGTAGAATATTCCTCTATAAAAAATAGAATGATTATGAAGTTGTTATATCCATTAGCTGATGGATTTGTATTTCAAACTCAAGAAGCAAAAGAATATTTTAGTAAAAAAATACAGGATAAATCAGTTATTATACCAAATCCAATAAATGAAGAATTTATATGTGAGCCATATACTGGAAAAAGAGAAAAAATAATTGTTACAGTAGGAAGACTCGAAAAACAAAAAAATCATAAAATGCTAATTGAAGCTTTTTCAAAATTACCAGAAGAGCTTAATGAATATAAATTAATTATTTATGGAGAAGGAAGTTTAAGACTAGAATTAGAGAAGCAAATCAAAGAATTGAATTTATCAGATAGAGTCTTTTTACCAGGACAAGTTGATGACATAAAAAATAAAATATATAAAGCTAGTTTATTTGTATTATCATCTGATTACGAAGGAATGCCCAATGCATTGATGGAAGCGATGGCTCTAGGAATACCATGCATATCTACAGATTGTCCTTGTGGAGGACCTAGATTCTTGATAAAAAATAAAATAAGTGGGTTTTTGGTAAAAAAAGAAGATATAAAAACTATGATAAAACTAATTCAACAGGTATTAAATTGTGATGAAATATATATAAATAATATAATTAGTGAAGCACAGAAGAAAATAAGTGAAATTAAGCCATCAAAAATTAATAAAAAGTGGCTGGAATATATTAGGGGAGTAAAATGATTGATATTAAAGATAAAGTACTATTATTAATAGCATATTTGGTTTTTGGATTTATAATAGCAATTATAAATATTTATAAAATTAAAAAGGATAAAAAATTATCAACTATTATATTAGTGAATGCATATTATCTTATAATATTTGTGATAACTCCAATATGTGTTTTGTTAAAAAATGGTGAAATACCATATTATATATACACAAACAAACAAAAATATTATTGTTTGGTACTAGTAAATGCGGTTATTGGATATGCTTTTTTAAATATAGGATATAATATAAAAATAGAAAACGAAGGAAATAACACAAGAACAAAAAATTTAATATTATCAGGATATATTATACTATCAATAGGGTGGATAGCACTATTTTTATGGACAAAAGCATATGGATCTCTAACAGGAATATTCAGATATGCTAGTTTAATAAGAAGTGGATATGTTATTATTTATAATAAATATACTTTTGTTAAACCATTTTGCCCTATGCTAATATTTGCTTTTGTAATTTTTTATAGTAAATTATTAGAGTTAAAAGCGTATAATGCAAACAAAAAAATATTAATAGTTGTAGGATTATTAATCTCAGCAATAGGAAGTTATATATATATTATTGCAAATGATGGAAGAATGTTTATATTGATTGTATTGCTAACAATTATAATACCATATATTGAAAAGAAATCAAAAAAAATGGATTTTAAAAAAATAATTATATATTTTTTTATTGGAATAATGATAATGATAATTTTAGGACAACTAGATAACATAACATATTATTTAAGAAACAAACAAAAAAGACAAAAAAAAGTTGATAATGATGTTATAACTATAGTGGCAAACGAATTAGGATATACATACAGTAACAACATAAACATAAATTATTTTAGAGATGAAGAGATTGTTGAAAACTATACGATATTTAAAGATATAAAAAATATTGTTTTAGCATGGATTCCTCAAAGCTTGAAGCCTGAAGATGCAATTAATTTGTTTGATTATAATACTTCGTTTTATAAAGATGCTACGGGACAGTTACCAACAGACTTAATAACTGCTTCCATTTATAAATTTGGAAATGTGGGAGTAGTAATATTGCCATTATTCGTTGGAATTGTTTTTAAAATTTTAGAAAAAAAATTGTTTCAAAAAAGAAATGAATCCACTTACTATCTTACTGTTGGCTACTTAACAATAATGTACCTCGGATTAAGATTTATGGCATATTATGATTTATCACAAATACTATTTGGAAGTTTTTATATAATAATAAGTATGATAATTGTGAAAATTATATCAAAAATACAAATAAGTAAAATTATTAAATAATAAAGAAAGGCAATAAAAAATAAAATATGGACAAAATAATTAAATATATAAAAAAACCATTAAATGTATTATTATATTTAATGAATAAAAATTTTTTCAAATGGATTCCAGACAAAAAATATATAAAAATAAAATATAAATTGGAAATGAATAAAAAGCTAAATCTACAAAATCCTCAAATGTTCAACGAAAAGCTACAGTGGTTAAAACTGTATGATAGAAATCCAGCATATACTAAAATGGTAGATAAATATGAGGCTAAAGAATATGTTTCCAATATTATTGGAAAAAAATATATTATTCCCACATTAGGAGTGTGGAAAAATTTTGAAGATATTGATTTTAGTAAACTACCTAATCAGTTCGTTTTGAAATGTACTCATGATTCAGGAGGATTAGTAATCTGTAAGGATAAATCAAAATTAAATATAAACGAGGCTAAAAGAAAAATCACTAAAAGTTTGAAAAAAAATTATTTTTATGCTGAAAGAGAATGGCCATATAAAAATGTAAAACCAAAAATTATTGCTGAACAATATATGGTTGATGATTCTGGAATGAAACTTAAAGACTATAAATTTTTTTGCTTTAACGGGATTGCACAAACAATTTTAGTATGTTCAAACAGAAATGGAAGTTTTAAAAATACAAATTTTTATGATATCAATTGGAATTTGCAACCATTTACTAGAGAAAACCATAAAAATAACAATGAACAGATAAAAAAACCTAAAAATTTAGATGAGATGATAACAATTGCAGAAAAACTATCAAAAGACATTCCATTTGTAAGAGTAGATTTATATGAAATAAACAGAAAAGTATATTTTGGAGAATTAACTTTTTATCCAAGTTCAGGTTTTGAAGGATTTGAACCTGAAGAATGGGATAGAAAATTGGGAGATATGTTAAAATTACCAAAGGAGAAAAAAATTGAGAAGTAAAAAAGCAATATTAAATATAATTACATCACTATTTTTGCAAGCTACAGTCTTATTATGCGGTTTTATAGTACCAAAATTAATTATTACTAATTTTGGTTCGAATGTAAATGGACTTGTTTCATCAATAACACAATTCTTGGCATATATTTCATTATTAGAATCTCGGAATAGGCCCCGTTATTAAAGCAGCTTTATATAAACCTATAGCTAGCAAAAATAAAAAACAAATAGAAAACATATTAAAAGCTTCTGAGAAGTTTTTTAGGGTAATAGCATTAATATTTATTGCATATTTAATAGTTTTATCAATTACTTATCCTGCAATTGTAAGTAGTCAATTTGCATATATGTATACTTTATCATTAGTGTTAATAATATCAATAAGTACATTAGCAGAGTATTATTTTGGAATGACATATAAACTATATTTACAAGCAGAGCAGAAAACATATATTACATCTATTATTCAAATGGTTGGGTACATATTAAATACATTAGCAATAATAGTTCTAGTAAAATGCAATGCAAGTATACAAGTTGTTAAGTTAGTAAGCAGTATAATATTTGTGCTAAGACCAATAGTACAAAACATTTATGTAAGAAAAAAATATAATATTAATTTAAAAGATGCGGACAAGGATTATCAATTAAAGCAAAAGTGGGATGGCTTAGCTCAACATATTGCAGCAGTAATACATAATAATACTGATATAACAATATTAACCTTCTTTACACAGATAACAGAAGTTTCTGTATATTCTGTATACTATTTAGTTGTTAAAGGCATAAAATCAATAATACAAGCTTTTACAGGAGGAATCGATGCCTCTTTTGGGGATATGATAGCTAAAGGAGAGAAAGAACAACTAAATAAAAGTTTTAAAACATATGAATTGTTTTATTATACTATTACTACTATTGCGTATACTTGTACAATTTTATTAATAGTTCCTTTTATAACTGTATATACACTAGGTATAACAGACGCTAATTATATTAGACCAGTATTTGCAACTTTATTAGTTTTAGGGGAATTTATATGGGCTATAAGACTTCCATACAGTTCAATCACATTAGCTGCCGGACACTTTAAGGAAACACGTAAAGGTGCTTGGGTAGAGGCATTTTCTAATATTTTTATATCTTTAATACTTGTGTGGAAATATGGAATAGTTGGCGTAGCGATAGGAACATTAGTTGCAATGCTAATTAGAACAGTAGAATTTGTATATCATACAAATAAATATATATTAGAAAGAAAACAAATCGAATCTACTATTAGATTTGGAATAATAGCAATACAATTAATTGTAGTTGCACTACTATCAAAGTTATTACCAACATATGAATTTACAAATTATTTTATATGGATAAAATATGCATGTATGGTTTTAATTTTAACACTAATAGTTGTACTTCCAATAAATTTAATTGTTTATAAAAAGGATGTAAAAGATTTACTAGATATAATAAAAAGAAATGTGTTTAGAAAAAAGGAGACAAACTAATATGAAAACATATCTAATTACCGGTGGGGCAGGCTTTATTGGCTCTAGTTTAAGTGAAAGATTAATTAAAGAAGGAAATAGAGTAGTTGCAATTGATAATTTTTGTGATTTCTATAATCCTACAATAAAAGAAAATAATGTAAAAGAATTGATTAAGAATTCCAATTTTAAACTATATAGAAATGACATTAGAGATAGGGAATCAGTTAAAAAGATTTTTGAAGAGAACAATATTGATATAGTAATGCATTTAGCTGCTATGGCAGGAGTTAGACCTTCCATAGAAAACCCAGTACTTTATCAAGAAGTTAATTGCATGGGAACTCAAAATATATTGGAAGAAATGAAAGCACATAATGTTAAAAATCTTGTTATGGCATCTTCAAGTAGTGTTTATGGAAATTGCAAAGAAGTTCCTTTTAAGGAAAACATGATAGTCGATTTTGCAATTAGTCCTTATGCAGCAACTAAAAAGGCTAATGAGGTTATGACACATGTTTATCATAAATTATTTGATATGAATGTTATAATGCTTAGATTTTTTACAGTATATGGACCAAAACAAAGACCAGATTTAGCGATTAATAAGTTTACAAGATTAATGCTTGAAGATAAAGAAATACCAATGTTTGGGGACGGAACAAATTCAAGAGATTATACATATATTGATGATATTGTAGATGGCATTATTAGGTCTTGCAACTATGTAGAAAACAACAATGATGTATATGAAATATTAAATTTAGGAAATTCTTCTCCGGTTTCTCTAAAAGAAATGATAAATACTATCGGACAAGCTATTGGAGTAGAACCAAAAATCAAACAACTTCCAATGCAACCAGGAGATGTAGATAGAACTTTTGCAGATATTTCAAAGGCAAAAAAACTAATAGGATATAATCCAAAAACTTCTTTTAAAGAAGGTATTGAAAATTTTGTTGAATGGTATAAAATAAATAAAGATTTATATATTTAGGGGGGAAAATAATATGAAAATAGCAGTAGCTGGAACAGGCTATGTAGGTTTATCACTTGCTACATTAATTAGTCAAAAAAATGAGGTAGTAGCACTAGATGTTATTCCTGAAAAGGTAGAAATGATAAATAATCGTATTTCACCAATTGAAGATAAAGAAATTGAGGAGTATTTTAAAACAAAAAAATTAAATTTGAAAGCAACTTTAGATTATAAAGAAGCTTTTGAAGGAGCAAAGTTTGTTATAATTAGTACTCCAACAAACTATGATGACGAAAAGAATTATTTTGATACTTCTAGTGTAGAAGATATAATTCAAAAAGTAAAAGGAATGAATATAGATACAACAATGGTTGTTAAGTCTACAATACCAGTTGGATTCATAGATGCAATGAAAGAAAAATATGGAATAGATAATATAATGTTTAGTCCAGAATTTTTAAGAGAAGGACATGCTTTATATGATAATCTATATCCATCAAGAATTGTTGTAGGAGAAAAATCTAAAAGAGCAGAAGAATTTGCAAATCTTTTAAAAGAATCATGCTTAAAAGATAATGTAGAAATTAAGTTTATGAATTCAACAGAAGCAGAAGCTGTTAAATTGTTTGCGAATACATATTTAGCTTTAAGAGTTGCATATTTTAATGAATTAGACACATATGCAGAACTTAAAGGACTTAATACAAAAGACATTATAGATGGAGTGTGCTTAGACCCAAGAATTGGTACACACTACAATAATCCATCATTTGGATATGGAGGGTATTGTTTACCAAAAGATACGAAGCAATTAAAAGCAAATTACAAAGATGTTCCAGAAAATTTAATTAGTGCTATTGTTCAAAGCAATACTACAAGAAAAGACCACATTGCAGATGTTATTATAGCTAAGAAACCAAGCATTGTAGGAATTTATAGATTAACAATGAAAAGTGGCTCTGACAATTTTAGGTCAAGTGCAATACAGGGTATAATGAAAAGAATAAAGGCTAAGGGTATAGAAGTTGTGGTATATGAGCCAACATTAAAAGATGATGAATTCTTTAATAGCAAAGTTATAAGAGATATAGAAGAGTTTAAAAAACTTTCTGATGTTATAGTTGCAAATAGAATGAATACTGATTTAGAAGATGTAAAAGAAAAAGTATACACAAGAGATTTATTTGCAAGAGATTAATAAAAAATAGAATTTATAGAGTTGTGTTAAAAAGCACAACTCTATTTTTGTCGAAAATAGGCGAACAAAAATTCTTGACTATTTACACAAATGTTTGTAAAATAATGTAAAAAAAGTATGATTATTCTATTTGACAAACTATCAATTGATAGTGTATAATGAGGAGGAGAAATATGGAAATAAACTTTACTTCGCCAAAAGAAGAAATAATTAATTTTTTATTAGAATTACAAAAAATAATTTCCCATAAAGAGTTTGATGTTAACAGAGATTTAGATATTATTTTGAAAAAGAAAAACGAAAATTTTTTAGATCCATATACAACTCAAAATACATTGTTAAAGTTGGATTTTGATAAAAACGACATTGCAGAAACATTAAAAAAATTAACTATTGAAGAATATATAGAAACAGGAAAAGATAGAAAAGATATCAGCTTACCTAAATTTTACATTTTTGGAAAAGAAGTACAAGGAAAACTGATATACATAAAAATAAAAATAAGAGATAAAATAAATCGTAAAGTATTTTGTGTTTCTTTTCATTTTGCTAGATATCCATTATCTAATTTTCCATATAAATATTAGGAGGTGTATTATTCATGGACGTTTTAATTGAAAAAGTTAAGATTGATTGTCCTTTTTGTAACAAGGAGCATATACTGGAAAAAAGAAAAAGAGATACAGTGGGAATAGTAAAAGGGGAACAAATTAATTTTGAAGAAGAATATTTCTTATGCAATATAACTGAAACAGATGAAAATGAGTTTGTTACAGCTAAAATGATGGATGAAAATTTACTGAAAGCAAGAGATGAATATAGAAAAAAACATGATTTACTTACATCTACACAAATAAAAGAGATAAGGGAAAAATATAAATTGACACAAGCAGAATTTTCTTTTTTGCTAGGGGTAGGAGAAGTTACTATTACTAGATATGAATCTAAATCAATACAAGAAGAAGCCTATGATAAATTAATGAGACTAATTGATAAAGATGCTTTGCTTGCATTAGATTATCTAGAAAGAAATAAGAGTAAATTTAAAGATGTTAAATTTAGAAAAATAGAAAACAATATAAAAGAAGTAATAAACAAAGATACATATAACTATTTAAATATACAAGAAATTTATACAAAATATATAGAATATGAAGGTAAGAGTATTTGTAATGGCTTTAAAGAAATAGATATTGATAAAATAGAATCTGTATTAAAATATGTTGCGCAAAGAATGAACAACTTATATAAAGTTAAGTTAATGAAGATATTGTGGTATATAGATTTTATTTATTACAAAAACCACAAAAAGTCTATGATGGGGTTGGTTTATTCTCATCAAAGAATGGGAGCACTACCAATAGGATTTGACGAAATAATTAAGTTGCCATCCATAATAATAGATGAACAAATGAAAGAATATGATGGAGAATACAAAAGTTGTTACCACATATTACCGAATGAACAATATAAAACCAAAAAATTATTAAAAGAAGAATTAATAATTATAGACAAAGTTTTAAATAAATTTGCAACATATAATACAGATGAAATTGTAAATTATATGCATAAAGAAAAGGCATATCAAGACACTAAACAAAATGATATTATAAAGTATGATTTGGCAGAGTATATATCACTATAAATAAACTAATAAAACTATTTATTTCTAACTATTACACATATAATCACTAAGGTTAAATTTAGCAATTGTTTTTATAAAAATAAGAACAATTGCTTTTTTTATATTTTTTACAAAAACTATTGCAAATATATTGTTAAAACATATATAATATTTGAAGAATATGCCAAAATAATTTACAAAAGAAGGGGAGAAAAAATGGAAGAATTAGATCTAAAAGAATTGTTTTTAATTTTTTGGAACAGAAAATTAGAAATATTACTTATCACAATTATTGCATTAATAGTTGGAGTTTTATATTCATATTTTTATTTAACACCTGTTTATAAAGCATCTACTACATTAATATTAGCACAAAGCTCTAAAACAGTAGATAAAACAGGAGATAGTTCAATTACTCAAACAGATTTAACTTTAAATTCTAAATTAGTTTCAACATATAGCGAAATAATGAAAAGAAAATCAGTATTAAGCAAAGTTATTAGTAACTTAGGTATGTCTGAAAAAGATATGGACTCAATAAAGAAAAATGTTTCTGTAAAAGCTGTATCAGACACAGAACTTATAGAAATAACAGTAAAAAATGCGGATCCAGAAAAAGCTGCTTTAATTGCAAACGAAATTGCAAAAGTATTTAGTGAAAAAGTAGTAGAAATTTATAATATAAGCAATATATATGTTTTGGATAGAGCAGAAGCAAGCGATGTTCCATGCAATATAAATCATGCAAAAGATCTTGTTATATTTGCATTTATAGGACTAGTTATTTCTGTTATTGTTTGCTTAATTGCAAATATGTTAGATACAACAATAAAAACAGAAGAAGATGTTGAAAAGGCTACTGGATTAATGGTTTTAACCTCTATACCAGACTATAACATAGAAAACAACAGAAAAAAAGGAGGTAGAAGATAATGAAAAGAGAATTAATAGTTCAAAGAAGTCCAAAATCTCCTGTTGCAGAGGTTTTTAGAACACTAAGAACAAATATACAATTTATGAATTCACAAAAGGATTTAAAAACATTATTAGTAACATCTACAATGCCAGGTGAAGGTAAAAGCTGGGTTTCTTCTAACTTAGCAATAACATTTGCCCAAGCAGGAAAAAGAGTTGCATTGGTTGATGCAGATATGAGAAAAGGAAGATTACATACAATGTTCCAAGTAGAAAATATTCCTGGGCTATCAAATTACTTATCTGGAATAGATGAAGTTGGAAAAACAAATAAAGAAGGAATTGTTCATTATGTAAAACCAACAACAATAGATAATTTATTTTTAATAACTTGTGGTAATGTGCCACCAAACCCTTCTGAATTATTAGCTTCAGAAAAAACACTAGCTATGTTAGAAAAATTAAAGGATATTTTTGATATAGTAATATTAGATGGAACACCGGGATTAATTGTTACAGATGCATTAATACTTTCTAGATTAGTGGATAGCACTATAATTGTAACATCACATAAATCAACAAAAAAAGATAGTTTAGAAAAGGTAAAAAAAGATATAGAAAATGTTGGAGGAAAAATAGCAGGTGTAGTTATTAATAAAGTACCAGTAAATGCTGCAAAATATGAGTCTAGCTATTATTATGGCTCAACAGCAATATCAAATACTCCAAGAAAAAAAGAACCAGAAAGAGAATTTTATACAAATGATTCTTCAAGAATAACAAAAGCTAAAAAAGAGGATATATTGAATCAATTAGATGAATTTTTAAAAGATAAATAATAGGAGAAAGATATGATAGACGTACATTCACACATAATTCCAAATGTAGATGATGGTTCTTCAAGTGTAAATGAAACTTTTAAAATGATAGAAGAAGCAAGGAAAATAGGATTTACAGATATAATATTAACATCACATTTTTTGTTGAATTGTTATGAAACAAATTCAAAAGAATTAGTCTTTTGGAAAGAAAAGCTACAAGAAGTTTTAGATAAAAAAGAAATTGATGTAAAATTACATTCAGGAATGGAAATTTATATATCAAGCCAAATGGAAGAACTTATAAAAAAGAAAAAACTATTAACATTGGCTAATAGCAGATATATGTTAATAGAATTGCCACTTAGCTCAACAGTAAAGAACTTAGATTATGTGTTGTATTTTTTAGAAAGTATTTCTATTAAACCAATAATTGCTCATCCAGAAAGATATAAATGTGTTCAAGAAAATCCGGAACTAGTAGAAGAGTATATTAACAAAGGTGCATTAATACAATGTAATTATGCTAGTATATTAGGTTTATATGGAGATAAAGCTAAAAAAACAGTAAAAAAACTGCTAAAAAATAATTTGGTAGACTTCTTAGGAAGTGACTGCCATAAGCCAAATCAAATATATTTACTTGTACCAGAGGCCATAAAAAAAATAAAAAAATTGATAGGGGATTCAAGATTTGAAAAGATATCTAATTTGAATCCACAAAGAATTTTAAAGAATGAGGAATGGGAATATGATGAGAAAAACTAAAATAGTGTGTACCTTAGGACCAGCTACAGATGATCCAGAAGTTTTAAAAGCTCTTATGAATGCAGGGATGAATGTGGGAAGAATAAACTTTTCGCATGGAAATTATCAAGACCAAGAAGAAAGAATTAATGTGTTTAAATGGATTAGAGGAGAACTAGGATTACCGATTCCTCTTCTACTAGATACACAAGGCCCAGAAATAAGAATAGGAAAATTTAAAGACGACAAAAAAGTTTTATTAGAAAAAGGAGCTACATTTACATTATTAAATGCAGATGAATTGGGAGACGAAACAAAAGTATCTATAACATACAAAGAATTATATAAAGATGTATCTGTAGGAAAAACTATTTTAATTAATGATGGAACAATAGAATTAAAAGTAAAAGAAATAGCAGATAAAGATATAGTTTGTGAAGTTATACAAGGTGGATACTTAACTAACAGAAAAAGTATTAATGTTCCAGATTTAATTTTAAATTTGCCAAGCATAACAGAAAAAGATATAGCAGATATAAAATATGGAATAACAGCAGGATTTGATTATATAGCCGCTTCTTTTGTAAGAAAACCAGAAGATGTTCTTGCAATTAAAGAAGTTTTAAAACAAAACAATGGAGAACATATAAAAGTTATATCTAAAATAGAAAATAGAGAAGGAATAGATAATTTTGATAAAATATTAGAAGTTTCAGACGGAATAATGGTAGCAAGAGGAGATTTAGGTGTGGAAATACCTATGGAACAAGTTCCAATATATCAAAAACAATTTATTAAAAAAACATATAAGCAAGGAAAACCAGTTATAACAGCAACTCAAATGCTAGAATCTATGATAACAAATTCAAAACCAACAAGGGCAGAGGTTAGTGATATAGCAAACGCAATATATGATGGAAGTAGTGCAATAATGCTATCTGGAGAAACTGCAACAGGAAGTTATCCAGTAGAGTGCGTAAAAACAATGAATAAAGTTGCTTTAACAATAGAAGATTCTTTAAAATATTGGAAAAGATTTAAAAACAGAGATTATAATTTAGAAAATTTAGATTATAAATTTAATATGAATTTTTCTGTATGTACATTAGCAGCAAATATTGAAGCAAAAGCAATAATAGCATATACAAATACGGGAGATACTTCAAGAATGTTATCAAGTTTTGGACCAGAATGCCCAATATTTGCAATAACAGAAAATGAAATAACATATAGACAACTAGGCGCAGCATGGAATATTACACCTAAACTTTTCCCTCATCAAGATAGCATAGATAAACTTGTTTATTTAGGTATAGACACATTAAAAAAAGAAGGATTTTTACAAAAAGGAGATAAGGTAGTAATTGCAGGTGGAGCAAAAGTAGTTACAGATTTATCTGATGCAGAAGCAGATATAAATACCGTAATGGGTGGAATAGTACAAATATAAAGTATAAAGATGGAGAAAGAAATGTTAAAAAAAAGAATTATTTTAATTTTATTATTAATTAGTTTAATTACAAATGTTAGCGTGTTTGCAACAGATGTAGATACAGATGGTAATACAACCACAGGAGAGATTGTATCACCACCAACAGAAAACACTGTTACAGGAAACACGGAGCAAAAACCTGAAAAGGAGCCAGAAAAAGAAGAAGAGCCAAAACAAGAAGAACCAACTACAAACAACAACTCTAACAAACCAACTCCAGAAAGAAATAACAGACAAAGCTATGAATCACAAACCACAAATACTAAAACAAAGTCAGAAAATGCTAACTTAAAGAGTTTAGCTTTAGAAGGAACAGATTTGGCACCAGAATTTAAAGCGAGTATTACATCATATACAGCAATTGTAGGATTAGATGTAGAAGATATTAAAGTAATAGCAGAGCCAGAAGATTCTGAAGCAACAGTAATTGTTAAAGGTAATAAAGGACTAGAAGAAGGTGAAAATAATATAACAGTTACTGTAGAGGCGGAAGCAGGTAATACAAAAACATATACAATTAATGTTACAAAAACTTTGAACGAAAAAGCCATGAATACTAGGTTAAAATCATTAATAGTTCAAGGATTTAATATATATCCATCTTTTCAAAGCAATATCTATAATTATAATATAAATGTAAGTGAAGAAATATCAAAACTAGATGTATCTGCTGAAACTGAGAATGAAAAAGCTACGTTTGTAATAGAGGGAAATGAAGACTTAAAACAAGGAGATAATTTAGTTAAGATCATAGTAACAGCAGAAGATGGAGTAACAACTGGAGAATATAAAATAAATGTATTTATAAATTCAAATGTTGTAAAAGCACAAACAGAAAATAAATTACCAGCACTAATTTTATTGGCTGTTCTAACTGTTGCAGCAATTATTATAGCTGGAATGCTAATTAAAAAACATAAAAATTAATAATATATTCCGAAGCACTTAGAAGAAAAAACTTCTAAGTGTTTTTTTCACGTTTTTAGGTCAGTAATCATAAGATATATATATACTGTAAAAGGAGGAATAGATAATGTATAGAAATTATACGCAATGCAGAGCTTGTGGTTGTAATAATATGAACAGCAATCAACAAGATTTAATAGATGATACTTGTGATTATGTTCAAAATACTATGGCTTTACAAGAAGATAACTGCGAATGTGGATTTGATGAAGAAGATAATGTGTTTCCTACAAATCCAATGTTTGCACAAAGCTATGTACCATGGCAAACAATGGATAGAACTTTTTTGCCTTCTGTAGGTTTAAAAATGGGAACAATATTTCCAGAACTAGTAAGTCCATATATGCCAGGACAATCAATGGAAGAAATTGAGTTTATAAGAAATTCAAATACAATAGGAAAGGGGTGTAACAAATGATAGACTGTAAAGAATGTGAAAAAGATGAAACAAGAAAAGAATGCAACGGAAGAGATATGCGAAGACAAGAAATGATTGACCAAATTAAAAGTTTAGATTTTGCAATAATAGAACTTGGACTATATTTGGATACACACCCAGATGACCAAAGAGCTCTTTGCATGCATAAAGAATATTGTAAACAAGCAAAAGATTTAAAAGACAAATATCAAAAAATGTATGGGCCACTTACTATTTTTTACCCATGTAATAAATGGAGATGGTTAGAACAACCATGGCCTTGGGAAAGGGGGAATTATTAATGTGGACCTACAATAAAGTTTTAGAATATCCAATTAATATAAAATGTCCAAATCCTCGTTTAGCAAAATTTATAATATCTCAATATGGAGGACCAGATGGAGAACTTGCAGCTTCACTTAGATATTTATCTCAAAGGTTTGGAATGCCAGATCAAAAATCTAAAGCTATATTAAACGATATACGGAACTGAAGAACTTGCTCACCTTGAAATGGTAGGAACAATCGTTCATCAACTAACAGATGGATGCTCAGCAGAAGAATTAGAAAAAGCAGGACTTGGAGCATATTACACTGATCATGGAGTTGGAGTATATCCACAAGCTGCTGCTGGATTTCCATTTACTGCTTCTGTATTAGCTGTAAAAGGCGACCCAATTGCAGATTTACAAGAAGATTTAGCAGCAGATAAATAAGAATTTAAGTGCAACCTTTAATAGAAAAAACATAAAAAAACCT
>OGFF01000516.1_pt1 | contig 54710 bp, 57 predicted proteins | sample 1570751 | NCBI WGS metagenome assembly OGFF01 (sample SAMEA2581951, study PRJEB24529) | metagenome | biome: Human gut stool | place: China | collected 2011 | reverse complement strand
CCTCAAAAACATGGGTAAGTACAAATAAAGATAATAGTAAAACTGGTACAATAACTTTTACAGTGGCAACTGCTGGAGATTATTATTTATCTTATGATGTATCTTCAGAAGAAGGTTATGATAAAGCAAAATTTTATAAGAATGGAACAGCAATAGGTGATTCCAATGGATATAGTGGTACGACATTTGGAAGTATAGTTCTTACTGGATTAACTACTTCAGATGTAATAAAAGTAGAATATACTAAAGATAGTAGTAGCGCTAGTGGAAGTGATACTGTAACATTTAGTATAGGAAAAGTAATTGGTGATCCAGTAAAATCTTGTAATAATACAGGAATTGATTCACAAATAGGAACAAGCAAATTTAATAGTGATTATATTTCTCCAGCATATGTTGGATATATGTATAATACTGTATATACATATTCTGGTAAATCAATGTCCTCACAGTCAAATATAGTATTTGGTAATTCATTTACCTATGCAAATGGCACTTATACTTTAACTGATACAAAAACAGTGGCAACATGGAGTAGTGGTTATAATACTATAAATAATAATCATTATACATGTATGACCACAGGTACAACTTGTTCATCTATTAATTATGTTTATTATACGGATTCTGAAAGTGTATATTATATAACATTAACAAATGGAAAATCAGTAAATAATGCATTAAATGAAATGCTATATGCAGATAATGTAAATACAAAAGATAGTGCGATAAAAACATATATAGATAGTTGGTATGAAAGTAATTTAGCAAGTTATCAAGACAAACTCGAAGATACAGTATTTTGTAATTATAGGTCAATGAACAATGAATCTTTAAATGGATGGAATCCAAATGGAGGAAGTACATCAACTATTTTAGAATTTAAAAATTATAATACAAACAATCAAAGTTTAGTATGTACAAATGAAACAGATCGATTTAGTATGAGCAATCCTAAAGCAAAATTAAAGTATCCTATAGGATTATTGTCATTGCCAGAATTAAAATTAGCTGGTTATGGAAGTAGTCATTACTATAATAATGGACAGGAAGTTTGGCTTGCTTATCCCAGCGACTTATACAACAACTCCACCTACGTCGGGTTGACCGGTTCGGGTGGCTTCGTGGTCAACATCGTAAACGATTCGAACGGTGTCCGACCTTCTGTATCATTAAAACCAAATACTTATTTTTCCTCTGGAGATGGTTCCTTTACAAATCCTTTTGTAATTGGAGATGCCGTAGAGGAACCTAGTGGAAATTCTTTTGATACAGTTTTTGCAGCAAATAATACTGATATCTTTGATGAAAATGGATTAAGGTATGAAGGAGCAAATCCAAATAACTACATATGTTTAGATAATAAAACAAGTGGTGCTTGTTCATCATCATCATTATTATTTAGAATAATAGGTTTATTTGATGAAGATACCTCAAGTGATGGAACTTCTAGTAGTGGTACAAAAAAACTATTAAAAGTAATAGATACAAATAACTATGGTGGAACAAGTGGAAAGTATTGGGATTCAAATGGAAAGAATAATTGGAGCGCTGCATCACTTAAAACAGAATTAAATGGAACATACTTGACTACTTTATTAGGAACTTCAAATGTAAATAGTAAACTTTCTAGTGGCATAGCAAATGCAAAGTGGCATTTAGGAGGAGCAAGTGGTGCAAATTATCAAACATTGACTACTGAAGGTATATATAGAGAGGAGAGAAATACAAGTGCAATATACAGTGGTAATCCATCAAGTATATATGCACAAGTAGGATTAATGTATCCAAGTGATTATGGTTATGCAACAGTAGGAGGTACAACAACAAATAAATCAAGTTGTAGAGACCAAGCATTATATAAATGGGATGGTTCATCCTATAGTGATTGTAAAAATAATGATTGGCTCTTTACAACCCAAGTAACAAGTTGGGGTTCACATACACTTGAGTGGTTACTTTCAGCATTTTTAACATTTGATAATATTGTATCACATTTACATTCTTCAGGAAATGTAGATCATTTATATAGTCATACTGTTAAATCTTCGGCTGCGGTTCGTCCAACATTTTATCTAGATTCTAGTGTATTAAAAATTGTAGGTACAGGAGATGGTTCTTCATCTAATCCATATAGAATTGGATAAGGTTAGAAATTTAGTAATGTAAAAATTTTATTTTGTATAATATGGTGTGTAATTCTTACAGACCATATTTTTAATGGTGTAAAATAAATTGACTGAATAAGTAAAATATAGTAAAATAATTATATTGATTGGGGGAAATATGAAAGAAAAATATTTAATAATAAATGCTGGAAGTTCTTCACTTAAATTTTCACTTTATGAAATGCCTGATAATATTGAAATAGTTAATGGAATAGTGGAAAAAATAGGTGAGGGTGATAGCTCATATACACTTAAATTTAATGGTCAAAAGATTAAAAAATCTAAAGAAATATTAGATCATGAATGTGCTGCAAATGTAATGATGGAAGAACTATTACAAGATCATTTTATTAATGATATAAGTGAGATTGCTGGTGTAGGTCATAGAATACTTCATGGAGGAGAATTTTATGATAGTTCTGTACTTATTGATGAAGAAGTTTTTGAAAATATTAAATCACTTACTAAACTTGGACCACTTCATCATCCAGGAGAACTTGCGGGTATTTCGAGTATAACTAAAATTATGCCTAGTGTTCCTCAGGTAGCGGTATTTGATACATCTTTTCATCAAACAATGCCTAAAGAAAACTATTTATATGCTGTACCATATTCTTGGTATACTGAAAATGGTGTAAGAAAATATGGCTTTCATGGAACATCTCATAGATATATAACTGAAAGACTTAAGGGTATTTATGGAGAAAATGTAAATGCAATTATTTGTCATATTGGATCTGGTGCAAGTATATCTTGTATAAAAGGTGGAAAATGCTATGATACCTCAATGGGACTTACTCCTTTAGATGGACTTGTTATGGGAACTAGATGTGGTTCAATAGATCCATCAATTATAGATTATATTAGTAAAGAAAGAGGGCTTACTATAGCTGAAATTAATGAAATATTAAATAAGAAAAGTGGTCTTTTAGGAATGTGTGGTAAAAATGACTTTAGAGATGTAACTGCACTTGCAGAAAGTGGAAATGAAAACGCTATAAATGCCATTAAAATAATGGAAAATTCTATTACTAAATATATTGCAAATTATTATCTTGAACTTGATGGAAATGTTAATGCATTAGTATTTACTGCTGGATGCGGTGAAAATGCAAGTAGTTTAAGAAAAGATATTATGGAAAAAATATCTTGTTTAGGTGTTAAATTTGATGAAAATATGAATAACAAAATCGCCGGATTTAAAGATATTCATGAAGGAATTATCTCAGAAGTTGGTTCATCTTTTGACTGTTTAGTAATTCCCACTGATGAAGAATATATGATATTAAATGATACTTATAATATAATTAAAGATAGAAAAAATGTTAGGGTGCTAGAAAAGAAAATTAATGCATAAAATATATCTCGAAGCAAAAGATGCATTAGAGTATATTAAAGAGTCTATTGAAGAATCAAAAATTAAATCAATAGATATAAAAAATGCAAGGTATCATCATAATTCAGATTATCAAAATGCACCCTCAATAGTAAAACATGGTTTATTACCGATTGGAGAGTTACATAGTTTAGGAGTTAAAAACTTCACTGATAAATTTTTGAAATTAAGTGATGATATAACAAGCCATATTAATGGTAATGATGGGATATCTTTGTTTGTTGTTGGCCTTAAAGATCTTTATAAAGATGAAGATGAATATGATCCTTTTGTACCACATAATGTTGATTTTATTATTTCTAATAATGTTAGAGCATATCGAAATACAACTCATTATGGAAATGAATTTATATGTTCTGAACCTATTAATAATAATTTAATTAGGGCTATAGATTTTAGAATTCTTATGCTTATAAATAATCTTCTTGATAATAAACTTACAGGTAATACTGAACAAGTAAAAATGATTCTTGAAAAATATAATGCACTCAAAAAAGTTTGTGAACAAATGAAAAAGTCTAATTTAGATGCGTATTTAAGAGAGATGTCTATTGAAAAAAGTACTTTAGATTATGAAAAAATGGCATCTAATCCATATTTAAAATTAAAAAAACAAGGGAAGTAATTTTCTGTTTTTTTTATAGACATTTTTTTAAAAATCTAGTATAATTTTCTATGTAAGAATAGGAAGGTGGATTATGTTTGAAGGAAAAGTTGCTATAGTAACTGGAGGAGCAAGTGGAATTGGTTTTGCCACTGCTAAAAAACTTATTTTAAAAGGCGCTACAGTTGTTATATGTGATATAAATGATAATATTGAAGATATTGCATCATATTTAGGAAATAGATGCTATGGTATTAAATGTGATGTTTCTAAAGAAGATGATGTTAAATTAGTAGTGGAAACCACATTAAAAAATTATCATAAAATTGATTTTTTAGTGGCTAATGCAGGTATTGGTGGAAATGCTAATAAACCACATGAACTTTCTTTTGAGGATTATAATAAAGTTATTAGTGTTAATCAAAATGGTATATTTTTATTTAATAAATATGTAATTAGCTCTATGCTAGAAAATGGTGGTGGTGCTATTGTTAATACATCCTCAATGTTTGGAGTAGTGGGAACAAATAGTGCATTTGCATATTCAGTTAGTAAGGGAGCAATAAATAATATGACAAGAAGTTTAGCACTTACTTATGCAAAAGATAATATAAGAGTTAATGCTGTTGCACCAGGTTATGTTGATACACCAATTTTAAAAGATGTTCCAAAAGAATATAAAGATGTAATGGCATCAAGTATTCCAATGGGAAGACTTGGTAAAGATAGTGAAATAGCAAACCTTATATGTTATTTATTAAGTGATGAAGCATCATTTATAACTGGTGATATAGTAAGTATTGATGGTGGATTTACTGCTGCATAAAAAATTTGCTATTTACAAATTGTAATTTATTTGATACTATTAACTTGGACGCGAGAGTATGAATAGGAGTTAGATTTAACTTCTATTTTTTAGTGCAAGGAGGAATTATGTTAAAACTAGAAAATATTACAAAAATTTATGAAGGAAAAAACTTTAAACAAATTGCTTTAAATGATGTAACTTTAGCGTTTCGTAATAATGAATTTGTATCAATATTAGGGCCAAGTGGATCTGGTAAAACAACACTTTTAAATATTATTGGTGGTCTTGATAAATATACATATGGAAACTTAATTATTGATGGAGTAAGCACAAGAAAGTATAAAGAACGTGATTGGAATAATTATCGAAGTAATAAAGTAGGTTTTATTTTTCAAAGTTATAATTTAATTAATCATCAAACAGTACTATCTAATGTACTTCTTTCATTAAATATTGCTGGTAAACCTAAAAAAGAAAGTATAAAACTTGCTAAGAAAGTTTTAAAAGATGTAGGACTTGAAAACTATATTAAAAAGAAACCTAAAGAGCTATCCGGAGGCCAAATGCAAAGAGTGGCTATAGCAAGAGCATTAGTCACAAACCCAGATATTATACTATGCGATGAACCTACGGGAGCACTTGATAGCCAAACATCAATTCAAATTATGGAACTTTTAAAGGAAATTTCTAAAGAAAAACTAGTAATAATGGTAACTCATAATGTTACTTTAGCAAATAAGTATTCAGATAGAGTAATTGCTTTAAATGATGGAGTTATTACTTATGATACGAGTCCTTATGAAGTAGAAAACTATACATTAAAAAAAATTAAAAATAAAAGAAAAACAATGAATAAATTTACATCTCTTTCTTTATCCTTTAATAATTTACTTACAAAAAAATCAAGGACTTTGTTAACTTCTTTTGCAGGTTCTATCGGTATAATAGGTATTGCTTTAGTACTTTCTTTATCTAAAGGTACTCAAAAATATATTAATAAAATAGAAAAAGAAACATTTTCTAAATATCCAATTTCTATTATGGAAAGTTATATTGACTATCAAAATATGTTTGATAAAGAAAAAGAAAGTTGTAAAAATGGTAGTATTTGCTCTATAAATGATTTATCAAATAATGTAGTTAATGATAATAAAATAAATAGTATATCTAAATTTTCTAATATTTTAAAACAAAATTATGAGAATATTAATAATTATACATTAGATATAAATTATAACTATAATATAAATTTAAATATTTATAAAGATAATAAAATGATAGAAAATTCATCTTTATATTTTAAAGAGTTTTTTAATAATAATAGTCCTTTGTTAAAGGAATATACTTTAATTTATGGAAAACTACCTGAAAAATATAATGAAATTGTTATTGTTACTGATGAAAATGGTAAACTTCCTTTGTCCCTTATGAAAAGTTTATTTATAAACGAAGATATAGATTTAAGTAAAACTATAAATATTTCTTATGAAAAAATAATTGATTCAAAGTTTAAATTAGCACCAGAAACTTTTTATTATATTTATGAAAATGATACTTGGCAGTATATAAAAAATAATCGAGATAAAATCAATGATATTCTTGATAAAAGTATAAATTTAAAAATTACTGGTATTTTAAAATTAAATAAAGATGCTGTTATAAGTGAAAGTGGATTTATTGGTTACTCTAAAAAATTAATTAATTATTTAAATGATGAAGTAAATTCTTCGAATATTAAAAAATCTATTTTGGAAAATAAAGATATTAATCCTTTGACAAATAATTTATATAATGAAAATATGACTTATGAAATGCTATTAGATAGTATAAGTATTAACGATAAAAATCCTATAAAAATTGATATTTATCCTAAAGACTATAAAAGTAAAGAAAAAATTGAAAGTATAATTAAAAAATATAATGAAGAAAATAGTAATGATAAAGTATATTATACAGATTATTTAAAAGTCTTTTTAAATAGTATAACAAGTTTGATTAAGATGATTACTTACGTTTTAACAGCCTTTATTGGTGTAAGTTTAATAGTTTCATCAATTATGATATCAATAATTACTTATATAAGTGTTTTAGAAAGAACTAAAGAAATAGGTATTTTAAGATCACTTGGTGCAAGTAAAAAAGATATAAAAAATATATTTAAAGCTGAAACTATAATTATTGGTACTATTTCAGGATTTATTGGAGTAGGAGTAACACTTTTATTAAATAAAGCTATTGATAAAGTAATATATAATTTAATGGGAATTCCACATATAACTTATTTACAATGTAATTATATATTTTATTTAATATTAATTAGTATTGTACTTTGTTTAATATCAGGATTAGTGCCTGCGAAAATAGCAAGTAAAAAAGATCCAGTAATATCACTTCGTAGTGAATAATATAAATATTAATAAATCATACACTTGTTAATAGAAGTTTATGATATAATAGTAAATAGAAATTGTTTGGGGTGAGTTATGGGTAAATTATGTTTTACATTTAGTAATTTTATGAAAAAAAATAATAATATGGATACTATTGAGTATTTAATAACAGCTAGTGGTGTAATTGAAAGAGGGATGTTTTACAATTATATGCATGATTTAGGATTTAAAGATAATATAAATCTTACAAGAGAATATATGATAAATAGTGATTATCCTTTTGGAGTTTGCTTAAAAAATAAGGAAATTATGGTAATTGAAAGTGCTACTATTTGTTATTTAATGCAGAAAAATAATAAAGTAAAAACTGTAGAAGAATTTAAAAAGATAATAAATCTATTAAATATAAAATAATAGTGGAGATATAGCAAGCAATATAGAAAATTATTTCTTGAATTTGAAGTTGCTACAAAGAAAAAAGATCCAGTAATATCACTTCGTAGAAAGTAATATAATTATAGTAATGAAAAAGTTAAATATATTACTTTTAATTATTGTTACTATTATGGCTTTGTATGGCATTATTATGATATATTCGGCATCAAGTGTTTGGGCACAATATAAGTTTAATGATGCATTTCATTTTGCAAAATATCAATTTATCTTTTTTATTATAAGTTTTTTATGTATGTTAATTGTTAAAAAAATAGATTATAATTTGTATAAGAAGCATTCAAATAAAATTCTTTTGTTAAGTTTAATTTTATTAATATTAGTTTTAATTCCTGGTATTGGAACACTTAGAAATGGTTCAAGAAGTTGGTTTAAAATAGGGCCATTTGGTCTTCAACCTAGTGAAATAGCCAAAGTAAGTTTAATTATTTTCCTTTCAAAATATTTAGAGAAAAATCAAAATAATTTAAGTAATATTAAAAAAAGTATTTTACCAGTGCTTGGAATTATTTTCTTATTCTTTGGACTTATCATGCTAGAACCTGATTTTGGTACAGGAATGGTTATTGTTTTATCACTTATGCTTATTTTATTTATAAGTGGTGTTAAGATAAAATTTTTTGCTTCATTAGGTATATTAGGAATTTTAGGAATAGCAGGACTTATTATTATTGCGCCATATCGTCTTAAAAGAATAATATCATTTTTAAATCCATGGTCAGATCCATTAGGTAGTGGTTATCAAATTATTCAATCACTTTATGCTATAGGACCAGCAAGTCTTTTAGGGCTTGGTTTTGGTAAATCTATTCAAAAACAATTTTATCTTCCTGAACCACAAACTGATTTTATATTTGCTATTATTTGTGAGGAATTTGGCATTGTCGGAGCAATAAGTGTAATAGTTTTATTTATTAGTTTATTTTATATTATTTTAAAAATATCACTAAAACAAAGTAATTTATTTGCTAAATATTTATCATTTGGGCTTGGCATGCAAATAATACTTCAAGGGGCTCTTAATTTATGTGTAGTCACCTCACTTATACCAGTTACTGGAGTAACACTTCCATTTTTCTCTTATGGTGGAAGTTCACTACTTGTTAGTATGATAAGTGTTGGAATAATCCTTAATATCTGTGGGAGTTAATAATTTTTGTTTAGTTAAATATAAAAAATAATTTGAAAAACTCAAATTATTTTTTTAATGTTCTTATAAAAGTGTCACTTTCATTTGGCACAATTAATTTTGATTCTATTGCATCAAGATAATCTAAATGAGTATATAAATCAAGTGAAATAATATTCTTATAATCCTCAATAGTCTTTTCTTTATTAATTTGATACTTATCATATAATTCTAAAGCATATAGGGAACTTATTACATATTTTGTAACATCTTCATACGAAGAACTATATACTTTCCTTAATTCATCTTTAGTAATATTTTTATTTTGATATAACAATTTAAAAAAATGATTATCAATATTTTTAATTTGTTCTACATGTATAAATCTATTAATATTATATTTAAAATATAAGTCTTTTGCTTCATTAATTAAGTTTTCTATTATTATTTTTTTTACTTCATTAATATCATCTTTATTAAAACCATTATTTACTAGATAATCACAAAGTATAAGTTCTAAGAAAATACTTTCTATTTCTTCGAAGTGGGTTCTTGCTTCATTATTATATAGTTTTGGATTTTTTTTCATATTTAATGCATGCCCATATTCATGTACTAGAGTAAATATATCTTCGATAGTTTTTGATCTAGTCATTTTTATTTTAATATTATCATTATTAAGATATGTTATGCCAACAAAGTCTTTAATTGGATTATTTGCTACAAATATAATATTTTTATCTTTATTAATAAATAAACTAATAAAATTACTAAAAAGTTCATCATCTAATTGTTTAAAAAATTCATATACTGTTTCAAATAATAATTTTGCATTTACTCTTTGATTAAAAAACTCTAATTGATATGAATTATAATTATTTTCTTTTAAAAAAGTACTTAAAAATTCTTCATAATAAAGTGAGTTTTCAACTTTAATATTATCTAAATATATTTTATTTCTTAAAAAGAACCTAGAAATATGTTTATCATTTTCATTATCTTTTTTTTCAACTATATTAATATTATTCATTGTCATCTTTCTTTCTAATTAATTTTCTAACATTTTCTCCATAACTTATTGGAATACCTATATTTTCTAAATATTCTTTTGATTTATTATTTTTACATAAAACTTTTTTATAAAGATAAAAGGCTTTTTCAGGATCTTTTAAATAAATATCATAAAGACCATAAACATATAAATCACTTATTGCATAACATGCTTGATATGTAAATGGTTTAGAGTAGATATATTTTAGGTATAAGTAAAATTCATTATAATTAAGTTTATCTTTATTTTTTAGAATTTGAAATATTTTTTTATAAAGTAATTTATCATACGGAAAAATGTTTTCTTCTTTCATAAAATCATATATATCGTATTTTAATGAAGTTTGATCACTGGTTCCTTGAGTAACAGCACAATACATATTAATTAATTTTGATGTTTCCTCATCATTAATAGTATTCATTAAGTAAAAGTCTGATAATAGTTCTAAAAATTTACTTTCAATTTCTCTATAATAATGTGCTTTAATTCCTTCGGTATTAGATATCATTGATAAAGCGTGACCATATTCATGAACTAAAGTATACACATCTTCAATAGTTTCAGTTTGACCGGCCACTATATAAATATTACCATTTTTAATATTAGTATACCCACCAGCATCCTTTAAATCTTTTTTAGTGAATATAACATTATTGTTTCTTACTTTAAACATACTTAAAAACTTTTTGAATATTTCTTTATCAAGAGTAGCAAAAAAATCATGAGTAAGCATAAAAACATCTTCTTTAGAGTATTTTTTACTAAATTTTGGAATATCAATATCCTCCTCGATAAAACTATTATAAATATGTTCCTCAAAAGGTAATGCACTTGTTTCTATTTCGATATTATCCCAAGCAATATAATCTTTAGTATTTAATTTTATGTCTCCATATTCTGATTTCATTATATCTCCTTTACATAGGTAATGTCTATTATATCAAAATTATTTGCAAATGCAATATAGTAAATGTTATAATATAATATATAAATTATAAAATGTGAAAGGAGTTAATTTTTGTAATAGCGCATGGCCTACTTAGGTGACGAGGACTTACATTATCGATTTATCAGCGGATGTGTAAGCGGAGAAGTTTTACTTCGTAAAATACTTTAAAAAAATAAAATCAAAATTATAACAAAGAGGTATTTAATAAAACAAGAAAGGAATTTTTATGTGTGGAATTGTAGGTTACAAAGGTAATCAAAATAGCATTCCTGTTTTATTAAATGGCTTAAAATCTTTAGAATATAGAGGTTATGATTCAGCAGGACTTGCTTATATAAATGGGGGTAAAATTATTATTAAAAAAGCTATAGGAAGGGTTAAAAATCTTGAGAATTTAATTACTAATGAAGACTTTGGAAATATTGGTATTGCTCATACAAGATGGGCAACTCATGGGGGAGTAACTGATGAAAATGCTCATCCTCATAAACAAGGTAAAATAACTTTAGTTCATAATGGAATTATTGAAAATTATAAAGAATTAAGTGAGAAAGTTAATGCTAAATTATTAAGTGAAACTGATACAGAAATATTATGTGCTTATATAAATAAGCTTTATAATGAAAATCATGATATGCTTAAGACTTTAGCAAAACTTAAAACTGATATAAAGGGAAGTTATGCACTTGCAATAATTAATGAAGATGAACCAGACACTTTATATGGGGTTCGTAAAAATATACCTTTAATACTTGCTAAAAACGATAACGAATATTTTTTAGTATCTGATATGACTGCTGCTCTTAAGTATACAAATAAATTTTATTTACTTGAAAATGATGAAATTGTTAAAATTTCTGATAAAGAATATATTTATGATAGTGATCTTAATCTATTAAAGAAAGAACTTTTAACTTTTGAGGGAACAAGTAATGATGTTATGCTTAAGGGTTATCCACATTTTATGTTAAAGGAAATTCATGAAGAACCAATGGTTATTAATAATATTTTATCTTATTATTTAACTGATGGTAAGTTTAATGAAAATATGCCTGAATTTAAAAAATATAAAAATATTTATTTTGTAGGATGTGGAAGTGCTAGTTATACTGCAGATATTGCTAAAAAAGTATTTGAAAATTATGCAAATATTAAATGTGAAGTATTTTTAGCTAGTGAATTTAGATATCAAAAACATTTTTATGATAAAGATACTTTAGTTGTATTTATTTCTCAGTCTGGAGAAACTGCAGACACTTTAGAGGCTCTTAGAATTACTAAAAGTGATGGTATAGATACATTAGCAATTGTTAATGTAGTGGGTTCTTCGATTGCTAGGGAAGCAGGTAAAGTATTATACATTAAAGCAGGAACTGAAATAGCTGTGGCCACGACAAAAGCATTTACAGCCCAGTATTTACTTCTTACACTTATTGCCCTTAAAATGGCTGGTATAAATGATTTAAGCAAGTTTTATAAAATTAATGAAGCATTAGAAACTGTATTTGCTATAGACTTTCAAAAATATGCAGAAAAAATATATACTAAAAAAGATGCATTCTTTATTGGCAGAGGAATAGATTATGGTTTATGTGAAGAGGGAAGTCTTAAGTTAAAGGAAATAAGTTATATTAACTCATCAGCGTTTGCTTCTGGAGAACTTAAACATGGTACTATATCATTAATTGAAAAAGATACTCCAGTTATGGGAATAATAACTGATGATAATCTTGCTTTAAAAACAATTAGTAATATAAAAGAGGTTCATGCAAGGGGAGCATATAGTTTATTTATTACAAGTTTAGATATTGATGGCGATTTTTATGATGATAAAATTAAAGTGCCTCATATAAATAATTATATAGATCCTATTTTAATTGTAGCAAGTTTGCAACTTCTTGCATATAATGTTGCTCTTTTAAAAGGTGAGGATATAGATAAACCAAGAAATTTAGCTAAAAGTGTTACAGTGGAATAATGTAGCACTTTTTTCATATTATTAATTATGGATTTAATTATTAGTTTTTTATTTGTTTCTATTATTGGCACGCTTTTTCATTTTACATACGATTATTTTAATCATATTAAGGTTGCATCTATTTTTTCGGCAGTTAATGAAAGTACGTGGGAACATATTAAGATGGGGCTTTCATCTGCTCTATTATTTAGTATTTTTGATGGATTTAAATATGGTAAAATTGGTACATATTTTTTTGCTAAATCAGTAAGTTTACTTATGATAATCTTGATTATACCAATACTTTTTTATGGTTTTAAATTACTTTTTAAACGAAGTTTTCTTATTATAGATATCTTAATATTTTATATTGCTACATTTACTAGTTCTTATTTATTTTTCTATATAATTAGAAATATTAAAGAAATATATATTTTAAATTATATTGGTTGCATTATGTTATTTATTATATTTAGTTTATATTTACTTTTTACAATTATGCCACTCAAAAATGAATTATTTTTAGATCCAATTACTAAAAAATATGGTTTAGATAGTAAAAGATAGTTTTATCCTTTTAATTATTATGGTAAACTATTGTTATGAAGAAAGTATTTTTTATTATTAATATTATTTTATGTGTTATATCATTTTTATATGGAATATCCATTTTAAATGTAAATTCAGGTACTCTTTTTTACTTAGTTTGGTTTTTAATTAGTGCATTTTTTATTATTATAGATTTACTTATTTATTTTAAAGTATTTGAAAAATATAAAGTTTTTAAAAAAATTTTTATCTGGGTATGTTCTATTGGAATTTGTATATTTTTAGTTATTCTTAGTTTGATTATAAGTAAAATGAATGTTAAACCTGTAAAAAACTTGGATTATATTATTGTTTTAGGTGCTCAAGTTAAAGAAAGTGGCCCTAGTGTAGTTTTAAGATATCGACTTGATAGAGCAGTAAGCTATTTAAAAGAAAATGATAATACTTTAGTAATAGTTTCTGGTGGGAAAGGCATAAATGAACCTGCTACCGAAGCAAGTGTTATGAAAGAATATCTAATTAATGAAGGTATTAATGAAGAAAGAATTATTATTGAGGATAAAAGTAATACTACTAAAGAAAACTTAATCAACTCTAAAAAAATAACCCGTGATAATAAATCAATAGGAATAGTTACAAATAATTTTCATATGTATAGAGCTCTTTTGATAGGAAAAAAGTATAAAGTTAAAGCTGTAGGTATCCCCTCAAAATCTAATAGTTATTACCTTCCTAACAACCTTTTAAGGGAAGTATTTGCATATATAAAGTTTATTATATTAGGGTAATTGAATTTACTCTTTTTTTATGGTACAATAATTTCACTTTATGGGGGTAATTATGAATTATCAAAAATTTATGGAACTTGTTCCAAAAGAAACAAAAGATTTTGTATTTACAGTATTAGATCGTCTAAATTTTTATGAGAATGCTTCTATTTTTGTTAAAATCAAAGGTTTAGATGGTTATTATAAGAAAAACTTCATTACAGGTGATGAAATTAAAATATTATCTATAATGATTAAAATATTAAATACTACAGTATATAGTTCTTATTCAAAAGGCTTTTTAACAAGGGACATATATTATCAAAATTTTAATGATATAGAAAATGAACTTGGTAATATAGAAGTATTTCAATTTGAAAAAGGTTCAAGTGAAGCAACGCTTTATAAGAAATATATTGACTACTTTTCCTTTTTAGACAAAGAAATAGATTATTTAACTCTTTCACCATTAAGAATATTTAATAGAGCTTTAACAAAGATTTATAATGAAACAAAAAATATAGAATTGTACTTAATATCATTGCAAAAAGCATTAGAAATACTTCCAAATAATACTAAAATAATTGAAATTGAAAAGAAGTATTTAAGTGAAATAAGAAATAATTTATATGAAAAGGCAAGTATTGATGTTATTAAAGTCGTAGAAAACGCATCTATAATATTTCAAAAAGCAAAAGACAACTTTAGTGACTATAATGACTTATCCAGTATTACAATTTTAATGTCTATGCTTTTGACTAGTTCTTGTAAAGAGATTCAAAGTAAACTTTCCACTTATGAATTTGATATTGTAAATAAAGAAAAATATAGCACTTTTATAGAAAATGAAAAGGTAGATTATATACTAGTAAAATATTATTTTGAAAAATATTTAAAATTTAAAAATGTAAATGAGCTATTTTTAGCATTATTTAATAGAAATGTAACTAACTCAGTGGAGGTTGAAAAAATATTTTTAAATGCAGGGCTAACTAAAGAAAAAGCTAAAAGTATTTTGCTCACTCCCTCAAAAGAGGAAATTATTACAGAATTTTATGCTGATACTGTTCCAAAAGAAAAAGGTGATTATCAATTGATATGCTCTATGTATAATAGCGTTAATACTCATAATAAAAGGCTTTATCCTAATGATAATATGTATTTAACCCTTATTGCTTTTGATTATCAAAATAATGGCAAACTATCAAAATATTTTTTAGAAAATGGTATTACTTTAGATATGATTTTAGCAAAATATAATTTAAACTTAAGTGACTCTCAATATATAGACTATCAAACATATTTAAATAAAGTGTTAATAGGTTACAAAGATGCAAAAGATAAATTGAAATTTATGGCAAGTAGTAAATTTGTAATTGATTTATTTAATACATTTGCTAAAAATAAAACCAATAATTTAGATAGTGATATTAATAATTACTATAAACTTATTGAAATAAAAGAAACTGAGGCATCTTATGAAAGAATTTATAAAGGTAAAGATAAAATATATATAGATTTTTTAAATACCTCTTATGAAATATATGATAAGTTAAGAAATTCTGATGTAGTAAATAATATCTTATCACAAACTGATTTAAAAGTACTATCAATATTGATTACATTAGAACTTATTACATTATATATACCAACGATTGATACTATAAAAAATACCGTTTTAAATGAAAATATCATTAATGAGGCCTTAGGTGATGTTTATAATGTTAATTTTAGTTTATATAGTGAGGTAGAAAACCTAATTAATATAAATATTTCTAATGGAAATGAAAGCACAACTTTAAAGCAAAAAATTAATGATATTAATCACCCTGTTGAGGTAGAAAAAGTATTTGGTTCATATTTAGATGATGATTTATTAAATACTTTATATAAACTTTTTGAGGTAGAAAAAGATAATAGTTTAATTTTGAAAAAATTATTTATGGGTAAAACTATAGATGAAATTAAAAGTAATATTGATAATGAGGTTATTAGGGTAGCAACTAAGAAAAAATATGATGAATATCAAAAATTATTATGTATGCCAAATGATAATGCTTGCGATTCTACAAAACAACTCCTTAATAAACTTTGTATGATCAATTTAACTGATATAAAAGCAAATATTTTATATGAATTTGTAGCTATGAATTTTGATAATAATACACTTGATTTTTATCAAGAGGCTTTAGAAAGATATGGAATTACTAAAGAAATTTTATCAGAAAAATTTGGATTTATTAATAGCAAACTTGCTTATAATGAAATTAATTTAGAAAATTTCGTGGCTTTAGAGGACTACTTCACAACCCAAAATAATGGTCATAAATATAAAAATAGTATTCAAAATATATTAATTAATTTAATTGCAGACGGTTATTTTGATGAATTAATTACGAATAAAAAGGCACTTTTATATGAACTTAAAGAAACTAAAAAATATATACCATCACTTAGTGAAACTATTGAAAACTTACAAAGCATTCCAATTGAGGAAGTTAATATTGATAGTTTAAGTGAAATTATGAAATTTGGTGATGCCTTAAACGGAGAATATGAACTTGTTACAAGTGAGGAAAGAAAAGCCCTTGAAAGCGATAGTAGCGCATTATCAATTCAAACTATAAATGATTTATTATCAAAGAAAAACAAACGCAAAAAGGGATTCTGGGCATCATTATTTGAGCCTTATGAAGAAGAAAAAACTATTTCTGATGTTTCCACTTTAAAAGAGGCAATTAATAAAAATATAACGATATTATCTAGGGAACTTTTAACATTTGATTTAGTAAGAAAATATATATCAGTTTATTTTGCTAAAAATCTTGAATATGTTAATAAATCTAGTGAAGCACTTGCTTTATTAAATGAAAGGCTTAGTAAGTTAAATCCTAAAGATACTTTTGAATATGCTTCCTTTTTAGAGGTAAATTCAATGAAAACTATTATGACAGAAAAAAATAAAAGATTTAATGTTACAAGCTCGCTTTTAAATCAAGAATTATATAAAATTAATGCCGCAATTGTTAATCATTTTATTACAATAAATGCTTTAGAAATGGCAAGAGATGACTTAATACCTTTAATAGGTAGTGAAGTAATAATTGGTACGGGATTTATATCAAATAATAATGCTATGCAAATTACAAATGATGTAATTGGTCTTTTTCAAGCAATACTTGCACAAAATGTTGAACAAACTAAAATTATGCTTGAAAGACTTAATAATATGCCAAACATTGATGTTACAAAATTAAATGCTAATGTAAATGGTTATATTGAAATGCTTGAGGAAAAAAATAGAAGTTTAGAAATGTAAAGTCTAAACTTTTTTAATTTGTAGGTTTAAATTTATAATGATTTATGTTATACTACTTGTAGTTATTCAGGAGGTTATAATGAACGAATTTTATTCAAAAACAGAAGATTGTTATCTATTAGCAGGGAAACTAAAAAAAGAGTTAGAAAACAAAATTTAATTTTGGGGTTCTACATATCAAGAAGTTCCCAGTGGAAAGTATTTATCTTCTTATAGAAGAAACAATGGAGAATACATGTTTAATGGACAATACATTCCTTTTTATTTTAAATTTTCAGAGAATGAATTTTTAAGAATAGGTGTAGGCTCTAACTATCGTGGTAGTTCAATTGGAGAGAAAATGGCTGCATTAAGTGACTTTTATTCAATATTAAGTAAAGAATATGGAGATCCAACTGTATTTTATACTATTAAAGGTGATGATAAAGAGTTCTTAACTTTACAGTGGGCATTTATTAATAAAGAAGAAGATATAGTAAAATTTCAAAATGGAACATATTTTGATGATGCTGAAATTGATAAATTAATTGTGATAGGTAAAAATAAAGAAAATATTGAAAGTTACAGTTTCAATGACACAACTAGAAACTTTATTTCTAGGCAAGTTGGTTTACCATTTGAATTAATATATTTAATAGACGAAGATATTGAAAATTTTGTTAAACATAAAACAGGTAAAGAAATTACAATTTCTCAAAATGCAAAAATAGACTGTGTTCCCGTTACATCATTAGAAAGAACATTGAAAAAATAGAAGTTTAGAAATGTAAAGTCTAAACTTTTTTTAATATTTAATTGAAAAAATGTATAAAATATAATATACTTAATTTAGATAGGAGGACAAAATGAATATAGTGTTAATTGTTATTATAGTTTTAGTTGTAATAATTGCTTTATACGTAATTAATACAAGAAATGCATTAGTAGTTTTAAGAAACAAGGTTAAAGACCAATTAAGCCAAATTGATGTTCAACTTAAAAGAAGATTTGATTTAATACCTAATTTAGTTGAAACTGTAAAAGGATATGCTAAACATGAAAAATCCACTTTAGAGGATGTTGTCAATGCTAGAAATACATATTTATCTGCTTCGACTCCTGAAGATCAATTAAAAGCAGATGGACAACTTACTGCTGCAGTTAATAAACTTTTTGCTTTAGCGGAAAGTTATCCTGATTTAAAAGCAAATGAAAATTTCTTATCACTTCAGAAAGAACTTACTACATGTGAAGAAAAAATTACTTATGCTAGACAATTTTATAATGATTCAGTACTTTCTTACAATAACAAGATTGAACTTTTTCCTAGTAGTATAATTGCTAGTATGTTCCATTTTGAAAAAGAGAAATTTTTTGAGGCAAGTGCTGACGAAAGAAAAAATGTACAAGTAAAATTCTAGGCATTGTAAAATGCCTTTTTTAATAGGAAGGTTTATGAGAAAAAGAAATTTATTATTATTTATTATTTTAATGTTATTTCCAGTTTTAGTATTTGCTAAAAATGATATTTATTCAAAAAATGCCGATATTTATATTAATAAAGATGGTAGTGCAAATGTTACTGAAACTTGGGATGTAAAAGGGCAGGATGGTACAGAGTGGTATATACCCCTTACTAATCTTGGTCAAAGTGAAATTTTAAACTACACTGTTTCAATGGATGGTAATGATTTAAAATTTAAAAGTTGGAACATTGATGAAAGTATAAGTCAAAAAGCAGGTTATTATGGAATAAATTATGTAAATAATGGTATGGAGTTATGCTTTGGTAAAACAGATTATAAAAGGCATACTTTTGTAATTAAATATACTATAACTAATTTTGTATTTACCACAAGTGATGCTGATGTTATTTCTTGGCGTATATTTGAATATCAAAATAGTTCTACAAATTGGGAAAACTTTACAGTTAATATAAAAAGTTTTTATTCATTTCCTGATACTTTAGATGTATGGGGATATGGATACAAAGGTTATGCTTATGTAAAAGATGGAATGATTCAAATGTCTAATGAAGGAGATATGGGTACAAACTATGTTGTACTTCAGGCAAAGTTTCCAAAAGGTACTTTTGAAAACCTAGTTACATATTCACAATTTGATAGCTTTGATGATGTAAAAGATATGAATGATGAAGGAAAATTTGAATATGATTATGATTTAGATAATGAGTATTCAAATTTAAGTACATTAGGAAAAATATGGTATATTATAAAAAATATTATTTCTACAGTATTTCCATTTGCATTATTTGTTTGGATTGCTGTAATGTGTACTAAACCTGAATTTGGTTACAAAGACAATAAAAAAATTGATAAGAATAATACGCCAATGTTTAGAGATATTCCTTGTAATAAAGATATTTATTATGCAAATACACTTATTTATTTAAATAAATTTGGTTATAAAGAAGGAAATATAATTGGGGCAATCATTCTAAAATGGATCAAAGAAGATAAAGTTAGATATATTAAACGTAATGATGGTACTAGAAAAGAAGAAAGTGTATTAGATTTAACTAGTAAGCCTGAGTTTACTGAAAAAGTTGAACAAGAACTATTTGATATTATGTATAAAGCTTCAGGAGATGGTTATCTTGAAAGTAAAGAACTTGAAAAATACTGTAGAAATCATTATTCAAAGTTCTTTAGTATATTTACAAGACAAGTTAATGAGAAAATTAACTCTTTAGAAGCTGAAGGTAAAATTTATAAAAAGATTAATAAAAAAGACACTAAAGCAAAGAAGATTATGGATGAATCAATTTATGAAGATAGTCAAAGACTATTTGGTTTAAAACTATTCTTTAATGAATTTGCTAAAATGGACACAAAAGAAACTTTAGAGGTTAAAATATGGGATGAATACTTAATGTTTGCTTATCTATTTGGTATGGCTGATAAAGTATCTAAACAACTTAAAAATTTATATCCAGAATATATTGAACAAGAACTTGAAAGAAATAATTTAGATTTAAATACTTTAGTTTTAATTAATAGTATGACAACTCGTTCAGTAAATGCTGCGAGTGCCGCAAGAAGTGCTGCACAAAGTTACTCATCTGGTGGCGGTGGATTTTCCTCAGGAGGCGGAGGAGGAGGCTCCTTTGGTGGAGGCGGATCTTCCGGAGGTGGAGGAAGTAGATAATACTTTTTTCACAGAAAATGCAAGAAATTGCATTTTTTTTATTTATTTTTTTTTAAAATGTGGTATACTTAATTTATATGGGTTATTAAATTATAATTCAATGGGCTGTTAGCTCAGTTGGTAGAGCAACTGACTCTTAATCAGTGGGTCTAGGGTTCGAATCCCTAACAGCCCACCATTGAAAAAATAAAATCTAACAATATTTTGAATTTGCTAGATTTTTTTTGTTATAAAATAAAAAAACTGATATTAACTATCAGATTTAGCATCTAAAAAGTAAATAGGTCTTCCTTCTTTTTGATATTGTTTTTCATAATTTGTCATTATATTTGGAATATTTCTTTCGTCTTTATGTAAGTCAAGTGAAACAGTATTAAAAATATACCAATAATTAGATAAACTTTCAAGAGAATAAGCAAAGAAACCTTTGTTATCAGTTTTTAAAATAATGTGTTTATGTTTAGTAAAAATTTTATCATATATTCTTAAATAACTTTCATGAGTAAATCTTCTTTTTTCATCTTGTTTTTTAGGCCAAGGATCACAAAATGTTAAATATATAGTATCAATTTCTCTTTGAAAAATATTACCAATTTCTTTAGCATCTATATTGATTAATTTAAGATTATTTAAATTTAAATTTGATAATCTATTTACAGCCATAACCATCTGTGAATCTACAATTTCAAGACCAATATAATTAATATTTGGATGAGCTTTAGCCATATCAATAATAAAATCACCACGTCCCATACCTAGTTCTAAACAAATAGGATTATTATTATTAAATAATTCATGCCATCTTTTTTGATATTCGTATGGATTTTTAACTAAATATTTACTAGAACCAACGATTAAATCTGCGTTTTTAATTTTTTTATATTGCATTTCTTCACTTCCTAAAATAATTATAATAAAAAAAGGCTAAATAAGCAAGTTTTTAGTTGCATGCTTTCTTTTTATATGATAAATTATTTTTGAGGTCATATTATGTATTATTTAGCATATGGAAGTAATTTAAATTTAAGTGAAATGAAAGAAAAATGTCCATTTTACAAAGTAATTGGTAAAATGTTTTTATATAATTATACTTTATCTTTTAAAGGTGAAGAAATTGGATTTTTAACTATAGAACCTAAAGAGGGTAGTGTAGTACCCATTGGTATCTTTAAAGTAAATAAATTGTTTATTAAAAATCTGGATATGTATGAAGATTATCCACATTTATATAATAAAAAGGAAATTGAATTTGAATTATATGGCAAAGTAGTTAAAGGATTAATCTATATAATGAATGATGATTTTGATTATGCAATGCCCAATGATTATTATTTTAATTGTTGTAAAGTAGGGTACAATGACTTTAATTTTGATGATTCTTATCTAAAAGACGCTCTAGATTATACCTCAAATAAGATAAAAACTAAGGAAATAACGAGAAATTTGTATTTATAACAAATTTTTGATAAAAAATAGTTGCATTTATTAAAAAAATAAGGTACAATTAATTAGTACGAAAAAGAAGTGGGCTTGTAGCTCAGCTGGTTAGAGCGCACGCCTGATAAGCGTGAGGTCGGAGGTTCAAGTCCCCCCAGGCCCACCATTTTTTGGCCCGTTGGTGAAGCGGCTTAACACACTGCCCTTTCACGGCAGCATTCATGGGTTCGAATCCCGTACGGGTCACCAATAAGTTAATAATTGTCCGTATTTTCGGGCTTTTTTTATGCTAAAAATTACCCCATTTTATATATTTTCCATATTTTCCATATATTTCGCGGTAAAACGGCGGTAATTTTTTGTGTTAAGCCTTTGACTTGAACCTTAATACCTCATGCTTATCATCACATTTTGTCACATAAAAAAAATCTAGGATATCCTAGAATATTTTTTTATATAATGGCGGAGCAGGAGAGATTTGAACTCTCGCGCCAGTTACCCGACCTACACCCTTAGCAGGGGCGCCTCTTCAGCCTCTTGAGTACTACTCCAAACCAAGTTACTTATACATTTTACTATATAAATAACCACTTTGTCAATTAACTTAATGAAGTTTTTACATTTTCTATGAAAGAAGTCATTGTACTGAAATAATCATCATCCATAGATAAAGTCATTAGATTAACATCAATTAATTTAGCATTATTATTAACTAACTCTTTTATTTTTTCATTTTCTTTATCATTTTCTGTACATAAGATATATGTATATTTTTTATTTTTAAATTTAGATTTTATATTATTATATTTATTTTCTTTTAAATTGTCAGCATCATCAAGACTAATTACATCAAATCCATAACTTTTAAGAAAGTTAAATACTTTACTACTTGCAACAATTGTATATTTTCCATTAGATTGTGCCTCATTTGCTATACTTCTTAAGTTTGCATCCATCAAAGATATTTTTTCCTCGAAATCAGCATAATTTTTATTAACTTCTTCGATAATATATTTACTTGTCAAATAATTAGTAAGATTCTCTTTAATATTTTTAGCAAGCATTAAATAATTTTTAGGGCTTAACCAAAGTTCAGCAGGATCATTTTCATAAGACAATCCATAAGAAACATCAATTATCAAAAGATTTTTATTTTTATTTAATAAAGTCTTAGCAATTTCTTTTTCTTTAGTTAAACCATTATAAACAAAAAGGTTAGCATTTGCATAATTTGTAATTTGTTTTCCTGTTAGTTTATAAGTGTTTAAATCACAATCTTTTGGGTAGATACTACTTATTTCTCCATAATCATTATATAAATACTTTACTAAATAATTTACTGGGTAAACCGTAGTATAAATAGTTGCACCTTCGAGGTCATCTTTTTTAATTGAACACGAAGATAATATTAATGTAAATAAGGTTAGCAAGCAAAATGTTTTAAATAATTTTAATTTCATTTAAATTTTCCTTTCATGGAACTGGATCATATCCACATTTTCCATTTGGACGACATCTTTTCAACCTTTTAAAACCAAGTTTTAAACCCTTAATTACGCCATATTTATAAATAGCTTCAATCATATATTCGCTACATGTTGGAGTAAACCTACACATTTTATGTGATATGTTTGGAATAATTTGATAACCTCTTATTAAATATATTATAATCATTTTCATATTTCGTCCATATTTAGTATTATACTATATATTTTTAAAATTTACAATTACCTAATAATATGTTATACTTACTAAGGAAAGTAATAGGTGAGTATATGAATTTCTTAGAAAAATATAACATTAAAATTAATAATACATTGTTATTATCAGAAGCACTAACTCATTCTTCTTATGCGTATGAAAATAATATAAATTCATATGAAAAACTAGAGTTTTTAGGAGATGCAGTATTAAGTGTAATAGTAAGTGAGTATTTATATAATAAACATAATTTAAAAGAGGGTCAAATGACTAAAATTAGGGCTAGTTATGTGTGTGAAGATGCTTTAAATGTTTATGCTAAAGAAGTGGGTTATGCTGACTTAATTAAAGTTGGCAATGGGCTTCATGGTAAAGCAAATGAAACAATAATTGCAGATGTTTTTGAGGCTATTTTAGCGGTTATTTATATTGATCAAGGATTTGAAACTTGCAAAAGATATATTTATGCTGTTGTTATACCTCATATTCAAAGAAATGAACAGTTCTTTGCTGATTATAAAACTGCTTTTCAAGAGGTTGTTCAAACAAGCCAGAGATCAGTAATTTATGAAGTAGGAAGTATTACTGATGAAGAAGGCAAACCTTTATTTAAAGCTGACGCTATTGTAGATGGTTTAACACTTGGAAGTGGCACGGGTAAATCTAAAAAAGAAGCAGAACAAATGGCAGCCAAAGATGCCTTAAGGAAAAGTGCAAGGTAGATTATGTATATAAAAAGTATTAAAATGCAAGGGTTTAAATCCTTTGCTGATAAAACAGAACTTGATTTTGATAAAAATATATGTGCAATAGTTGGCCCAAACGGAAGCGGTAAAAGTAATGTTGTTGATGCTCTTTTATGGGTTTTAGGAGAGCAAAGTGTCAAAACTTTACGTGGTGATGACAAAATGAGCGATATCATTTTTAGTGGTTCTAAATCAAGAGAAGGTTTAACTAAAGCAAGTGTAAGTATTTTATTTGATAATGAAGATCATACTTTACCATCAGAGTTTGGTGAAGTTGAAATAAAAAGAACTATTTATAAAACTGGCGAAAATGAATATTTTATAAATAACTCGAGAGTAAGACTTAAGGATATTACTGACCTTATACTTGATGTATCATCAAAGTTCAATATAATTACACAAGGAAATATTAATGCTTTAGTAGATAATAAATCTTCAGAAAGAAGAGTGCTTTTTGAAAATGCCGCTGGAGTATTAAAATATAAAAAAAGAAAAGAAGAAACTTTAAAAAAACTTGATAATACCAAAGAAAATATCACTAGATTAAACTTAATAATCAAGGAAGTTATGTCTTCATTAAAGCCATTAGAAAAACAAAAAAAAGAGGCCGAAAAATATATCAAAATAAAGGATAATCTTGAAAATATTGAAGTTTCTTTAATCGCAAGTGATATTACAAATATTAAAGAAAGATATGAAAATATTAAATTAGAAAATAGCAAATTAAAAAAAGAGCAAGAAGTAAATGTTTTTCTGCATCCTGAGGAACTTGAAAAACTTAAATTGATTCTTTTACAAATGGATGAAGAAATAACCAAATCAAATGAACAAATTATTCAAATTAATGATGATATATCAAGACTTCAAAGTCAAAAACAAATTAATTTAGAAAGAGTAAAATTAAGTGTAAACGAAAGTGCTATTAATGAAAACCTACTTAGACTTAAGGAAGAAAAACTATCTATTGAAAAAAATATTGCTGTCCTTGATAGTGAAATAAAATCTTTAAAGGATGAATACAATATTTTAATTAAGGAATATAATGATAAAAATAATACTCAATTAAAGGAAAAAATTAAAATAACTACTTTAAAAAGTGATTACAATGTTAAATCTAAAGAATTATTTGACTTAGAAAATAAAATTAATATTGCTAAAAGTAATATTGAAAATAATTCTTTTTTACCTAAAAGTATTGCAGCAGTTTTAAATTCAAAAGCACTAAGTGGAATATGTGACCGTATTGAAAACTTAATCGAAGTAAATGTTGCCCATAAAATAGCCATTTCATCTTCTTTAGGTGCCGCTAAAAACTTTATAGTAACAACTGACTTTGATAGTGCAAAAAGAGCTATTAAGTACCTTAAAAACTTCGATTTAGGAAGATGTACATTCTTTCCTCTTGATACTATAAAATCACGTTATATTGATAATATAACATTAAATAGTATTAAAGATTTAACTGGTTTCATAGGAATTGCATCTGATCTTGTAAGTTATGATAAAAAATATAAAAATATTATTGAAAATCAACTTGGTAATGTTATTATTGTAGACAGTCTTGATGATGCAAATAAAATTGGTAAAAAGACTGATTATAAATATAAAATTGTCTCTTTGGAGGGTGATATTTTATATTCAGGTGGAGCAGTAAGTGGTGGTAGAGTAAATACAAATAATGATGATAAATTAAACCTTTTACACATGCAAAATGAATATAATGATAAAAAAGGATTACTTCAAAGTATATCTGTTACTTTAGATAATGCTAATGATAAATATGAAGAACTTGAAAAAGAGATTAATGAAATTAATTATAAATTAACTGAAAAAAGAGTTTTAATTGAAAATAAAGAAAGAGTTTTATCGGAAACAAAAGATAAACTAACATATACTGAAAGTAATATTGATGGTTTTAAAAACCTTAATAATAACACATTGAATGATAAAATCGAGGAAATATTATATACACTTAATAGTAAATCTAAAGAAAAAGAGATACTTGAAAATAATTTAATTTCTTTGAAATCTAGAAAATTTGATTTAAATAATAAAATCGAAGATTTGGAAAGAAAGATTAATGAAGTAAATAGTAAATATAATAGAAATGAAAACTTAATTAAAAATAATGAAATTGAAATCGGTAAGTTAGAGGTAAAAATGGACTCACTTCTTGAAAATCTTCAAAATGAGTATAATATGACTTATGAAAATGCCTTAAAATCATATGAACTTACTATGGATCCTGAAGATGCTCGGGAAATTGTAATTAAATATAAAAATGAATTAAAAGGACTTACAAATATTAATACAGGAAGTATTTCTGAATATGATAGATTAAGTAAAAGATATGATTTTTTAGCGGGTCAAAAAGATGATTTAGAGTCATCGTCTAAAGAACTTTATAATATAATTGATGAAATGGATGATATTATGAAAAAGCGTTTTAAAGAGACTTTTGATAAAATATCTACTGAATTTTCTATTGTATTTAGAAAAATGTTCAAAGGTGGAAATGGTGTTTTAAAATTAATCGATGAAAATGATTTACTTAATACCGGAATCTCTATTTTAGCGGTTCCACCAGGAAAAAAACTTAATTCAACATCAATGCTTTCCGGAGGAGAAAAAGCGCTTACTGCAATATGTCTTATATTTGCAATACTTAATGTTAAACCAGCTCCATTTATTGTTTTAGATGAGGTTGAAGCACCACTTGATGAAGAAAATGTATCAATGTTTGGTGATTATTTAAAGAGTATGCAAAATATTAGTCAATTTATATTAATTACTCATAAAAAGAAAATGATGGAATATGCAAGTAACTTATATGGTGTAACAATGCAAGAGAGTGGAGTATCTAAGCTAGTAAGCGTAAAACTAGAAAATAATGTAGAATAACATTAAAATAGGTTTACAAATTAGTGTTAAGTAATGTATAATAAAAATGTAAAGGAGTACAAGGATAATTTATGGACGCATTAAACAAACTATTACAAGATTTAGGAATATCTAAGGTAAAATTAGCAAAATATTTAGGAGTATCAAGACAAATGGTTTACAATTATTTGACATTTGAGGATATCAATAATTGGCCAAAAGAAAAGAAAGCATTATTATTTCAATTATTAGAAATAGATTCTTCCTCTTTTAAAGGCTTTGATAAAATTAAAGTGACAACTGAATATATGCTTAGAATTGAAAAAAAATTAAATAATACATCACAAAAAGAAGAAAATATGACAAATAATTTTGATTTAAGTGGCATAACAAGAGATGATAAATGTCTTTTATCTGATATTGTTTATTTACTTAAGGAAAAATTAATTGATGGTTCAAAAGCAGAGAAGGGGACAGTACAATACATCTATTACCTACTTTCTTCGATGGAAAATGTACCTGAAATTAAATATATGCTTGCTTATATAGCTAAAACAAATGGATTTATTGATCCAGATGAATTTCTTTATAATGAAGATAAACAATTTATTTTCGAGGGAATATTATATTCTGGTTTAACTTTATATAATAATGGGGGAGCCTCAAAAAGTAAAGTTGCTGAATCAAGAAAAAGATTTATTCGTGAAATTGAACTTAAAAAACAAGAAAAAATTGGCCGTACACAGGCTCTTAATACAATTAGAGTTCAAGCATTACACGAACTTGGTTATACAGATATTAATAAAGAAAATGCTACAGAAGTATTTGAAAAAATTGCAGAAATTGAATCAAGGAAAATGTGTGGAATTCCTGAAGATAAAAAGAAATAGGGGACTACCCTATTTTTTAGTGAAATAAAATATACGTATATATATCCTTATTTATATATTAATAAGGTATTATATTATAACCTTATTTTATATTTAATAAGGTAAATAATACTTTATTTATAATTAATAATGTTCAAATAAAGCAAAATTTTAAATTTAAATAAAATTTTTAATATTAAAATTAATTTTTTGTTTTAACTAAATCAAAAATTTAATTACAAACTTAAATAATATTTCAAAAAAAGCATCAATGAACTAATCAATTAATGCTTAAATTTACTTAATTTTATATCAAATACTATCTTCGTATAATATATATTATGTTAACTTCAATTGCTCTTTCAAATAGTCAATAAACTCTGGACGATATCTCTTATATATTGTATCATAGTTTTGTGAATTTACAAATATAACAAGATGTTTCATTGCTTCTTTTAAAGACATACCAACAAGACTGTCAATAAAACAATAGATGTCATCAATTTGGTCTTGTTCAGTTTTTAGATCATCAAATGCACCAAAGAACTTTCTTTGAAAGCTATGTGATACTGTAACATCAGTTAAATCATATTGTATCTTTGAGTCATCATCCATATGCACAAGATAACGGCAACTAGCACGAAGTGATTTAATAGGCTGTATGTAATTACTCTGCACCCCTACTCTACTAGCAATAGAATTAATACTTCGACCATTATCTAATGATAAAATAAAATGACAATGTTCTTTCTTTTCATCTTTTTCAGGTTTATGAAAAATGTAAGCATAATTTTTAAAAGAACCTTTCAAATCAAATAACACATCATCAAATGAATATGACTCACTATCTTTATACAATATAAACATAAAATGTCTATACCTTTTTTGTTCAATTTCTTCGCTTAATGTTTCAGATTTTTTCATAAAAAATACCCTTTCTAAAATTTTGGCACAAAATACACAAAATACTATATAGTCGTAGTAGCATAGTATTTTGTATTTTTTTATAGTATAAATTACTCTTTCTATAAGGTAATTTTAATCTTATACCTCCGGTGGCAAACTTTGAAAAGTTTGACCAAACTTATATACTTTTTTATGGGACTTGTAAACATCGTCAAAAAAATGTTTTGACGATGTTTTTTAACCATTATCATACAAAGAAGTATCGTATCAATAAACTTTCGCGGCATAAAAGCTAAAGCATTTATTCCACGTTTTATTGACACTTAATCAAGATGAACAAAGATGTATATCAAAGTAGATCATCGACCTAAAGTCTTTTTTAAAATAAATTTAAATATATCAATATTATCTACAACAAGTTTAATTGTAATTACAAGTGGAATAAGCACTTTTAGTAAAGATATAGGCAAGAAGAAAGAAACAAAGCCTAAACCACTTTGAATTAAATTAGTTAGTGCATCAATATAGGGCTGAATTGCATTATTAACAGCATCAAAACCAGGAATTGAATCTAAAAATGAAAGAATAAAACCAAAAATATAAATTAATACTTTAAAAATTCCATATATAATCATATTTTTTCCCTCCTTGTTTTTCGCTCATTATGTTTCATACCAGTTACTTCACCTGTAGAATAATCAATATTATAAGAGTCTTCAGATGTAATATACTCATAGTTTTCATCAGGATCATTAATATCAAGTATACGATTATATTGTTTTTTCAAAAAAGAAACAAAAGCTAATAATAATAAACCACCAACAATTAATAAACAAGATGTTCTAAATGTATTTAATTTTTCATTTTGAAGTAAAGTATTAAAGCAAAAAGATGAAGAACCAATTAAAAGTTGATCATAAACCGGATCTTTAATATCATCAAATTGAATACAAGTATTTTCATTAACATCAGATGTTAATAAATTAAGAAATTGTGTATAAATAGAAGTTGGCAAGCCTAAAATACCGAGTTTAGAATTAAGTTGTGTCTGCGTATCATTAAGTAAATCACTCATTTGCTCATCACTTGGAATAAATAAGGATTTTAATAAATCACCTATCTTACTAGGTAAATTAGCAATACCGGTAAAAATACCTTTAAGCTTACAAACAATACCACATTTAGAAGATGTAGTATCGCTATCATCAGACATAATAGTATCTTTAATTTTATCAGTATTATTTTTAATATCATTTTGATTATTAATAATTGTTTTATTTTGATTAATAATAATATCTTGACCTTTACCATTAGCAACTAAAACACTATCATCGTAAAAATTATCTTTATCAGTTATTTTAATATCTCTAATATCGAGCAATAAACTAGCTTCAGATGAATTAAAACGCCAATAACTACTTACCTCATAAACATCTTGACCACTTGGAATTCTCCATTTATAAACCTTAAAATAAAATTTAAAAATAGTACCATTATACGATTGAACAGAAGTTTTACAAGAAATACCAATATTTAATGAATTAACAGCACCATTTTGAAATGCACCATTTAAATCATCATTAGTAATATAACTAGACCAACTAGGACCTCCAGCAACACAAGCAAATATTTCAACATAATTTCTTTCATTAATATTTAAATTATTCTCTTGCATACTAGTAGCTACAGTTAAAATTTTAGACATACCATTGTCAACCCATTGATCCTGAGGTAAATTTGAATTACCAGCAATAGAAAAATCAAAAGGAGCAAATGTGGCAGCATTAACATTTAAAGTAAATAATGAAATAAGAATAATGGGAATAATAAAATATTTAGACTTCTTAATACACTTTTTTGCTGGACAATCCCATACCTTGCATTTTTTACAATCGTAATTAGCTTGCTTACGCCATCTTATTCTAGAAGGTTCAACAATTAAATCTAATAAAATACAATAAAGAATGCCACTTGAAAAGAATATTAATCTTATAAAAGTATCTTCAGCCATATTACCTCCTAAACATTTCTCTTAACCAGGAATATAAAAACATTACACAGCCAAGTATAATAATAATTGTCTGAAGAATAAGATCATAATTAACAGAATACGTTACATTAGTAGTTACATCCCTACAAGTTGGAATTGTAGAATATTCGCTAAATCTTTGAGTTCCAACATTGTAGGAATAATTTAATCCTGGAAAATAATCTCGGTAAGACACTTCAGAATTATAAGTTGGAATTGTGTTATACACACGAATAGTACTAGAATTATAAATCACAGCACAATTCCCCTCTTTATATTCAGGAACATAAATGTATTTATTGATCATAAATGCACCTCTTTATCTCCTGAAATAAATGATTTAATAATATTAGCTAATTTAACACTAATAGAAAACAATAATGAAATAGGAAATGCAACGGCAAAAAATATAACAATTAAATCAAGGATTATTTGATAATTTAATAATGGTATCATTTGTATCACTCCTTTCTACCCCAACGGCTAAATCAGGGTTATCAATGACAGCATAAGTATCATAATAATTAAACCAGTCAGGGTTTATAAAATATTTAATTTTTTTAAAAACTTTAGCTGTAAGTTCTTGTGATGAGTTGGTAGAATTATCAGTAACAGAGTCTTTATTGATAAATAACAATTTGATTTTATAATTGAAAAGATATTTTTTACACATAATTATTGTATCAAATTGTTCACGCAAAGATTTCTCTAATTTACCGTAAATCTGGGTAGTACCAACTATATGAACTCTTTGCTTTCTTTGTTGACAAATAACCTGAAATAAAGCAGGGTCAATATTTTTACTACCTTTCATAGATCCAAAATAAAGTTGTATTTCATCGATTAAATAAATAGTTCCATATTCCCCATTACGATATTTTTTTAGATCATAAGCATTAGAAAATCTAAAAACTCTTTTATTATCGACAGGAAAATATTTCAGATCAATATTTGTACATAAAATAGCTTTAGGATAATTCATCATAAGATTCATAACATAAAGTACAGCAGTAATTGTTTTACCACTACCCTGTGATCCACAAAAACAGATAAAATTATCTGGGTAAAAATAACTTGGATGACTTTTAGCAAATTCTTTGTTATGTTTAAATAAATCAATAGCATTTAAAAAACTAGAATTAAACTCCATTGAATGAAAACTTATCATTTCTTCCTCCTATTGCGTATTTTAGATATAAAATAAAGTATTAATAAAAAAGAGATAAATAATTTATACATTACTCATCCCCATTAGAATTTCCACTTGTAAAATCAAGCATACGTTTAAATTCAGCCTGGAATTTTTTTGTAGCAAATGTTATGCCTAAATAAAATCCAAGACTAAATAAAAAAACACATAATATTAAAATTTTAATCATTTTTTAATTCCTCCAATTTTTTCTTTAAAAATTTAATAAATTTAATTATATAATTAAGTAGATTAAATAAAACATCAATATAAAAAGCTATTACAGATAGATATAAAAATGAAAAGAAAACAATGTCAAATAATTGCATAGAAAGACTAGAAAACTAGATTCTAATCTTTCCGTAAGCAACAGCACTGGTAAATGCGTGAGTCGTTTTTCTAACACCAAGCCACATTAAGAAGAATGACATACCAACACCTACAACACTAGCTAAAATAGCAAGAATTTGTGCAGGAGTAATAGCATTAGTTAATGCAGCTTTATATGCAGTAAAATCAATATTAGAAGTTGCAGTTGATGCATCTTCTAACATACGCATACCAGCAAGTTTTAAAGCAGCAAAATTCATAGTTAACTCCTTTCTTCCTTTAAGGAAATTTATATCAATTTTAATTGATATTTTATTTATGATGCCATTTATACCACTTTTTAGACCTGTTATCGCAGTTTTTAGGATTAGATGGTTTATTATATACTATTTGGGCTAACTCTTCTAGAAAGTGGCTAAAACGTTGTCTAAATGGCTTTTTGGAATTAATTTTGATACAATGGGCAACATATTCATCCAGATTATACTTTGAAATACGGGAAATTAATATTCGGTTGAATTTGTCAGTTGTATCTTCTTTCTTCCAGGCCCCACAACGAGGGGGAGAATAATCACAAATAAATTTGTGAGAACTCAAACTATAATACACTAATATCATTGAATTTATTAGGTTTAATTCTTACCAACTTTGTTACATTTCTTAAAGGATTTGATGGATTCGGCTCACTAGTAAATTCAAATTCAGCAATATCACCGCACATTTCAACTTTTAGTTGGTCCCAAATTTTAGCACTATCTAAGAAAATAGATAATTCAGCAAAACCTTTAAATTTCTCTTTGTTGGCTATGTATGATACATCATTATTGATATAACCAATTCTTATTTTTTCTTGATGTGTATTCTTGTCTTCGTACTTTAAAAAATTCAATATAGTAACCTTTAGCTTCATTTGTTACTCCTTTCTAGTACCATATTGGTACCACATACAATATAACATACTTAAAGCAATAAAGCAATACCAATATGGTACTATATTGTGTCTAGACAAAATAGCAATATTTTAATATCATAATGGCAGCAAAGGAGTATTATGGAAAATACAATAAATTCAAATGTAAGAATACCCGAAGATATATGGGAAGAAATCAGAAAAATAGCACAAGAAGAAAATAGAAGTATAAATTCACAGATAATTTTTATCTTAAAAAAATACATAGAAGAGCAAAAGAAAAAAGCCGAATAACCGGCTACGCCATTGAAACGGATTAAAAATCGGTATATAACGGACCGATTTTATTTGTATTTTATTATCACGAAAGAAAAGCATTGAACGGACTTTTCTTTCTCAACGGATTATTAAAAATCGGGTTTAAGGGGCCGATTTTTAATTTTAGATCTTAATATCACGAAAAAATGAATATGGTCTGGGTTCATTTTTTCTCAATTGTTGCAATTAAAAAAGTGGGTTTATGGGTCCACTTTTTTAAAAGTAAGAAATTTTATAGTATATATTATGTTAACTTATGTTTCTTTTTTATTATCTAACTAAACTGATTATTAATATTATTATAATAACAAGTACTATACCAATAGCTACATATAAAAGTATATTACTTCCTAAAGAATTATTATTATTAATATCAACTGTAGTATTTTGATCTTGATTTTGATCATCTTTAATTGGTTCCTTAGTATTTTTAACATCTTTAACATTCTCAAACATATTATTTTTTTCTTTATCTTCGCCAACTGCACTATAGTATAAACCATATTCGCAAGGACTATATTCTTTAATTTGTGTTGCACTAGTATATGGTTTATTTTTTCCATTAAGCCAATCAGTAAACCAAGTATATTGTTGTGATAAATGATATGAATAACCTATTTTAGATACTTCATAAGCTGTTTTACCACCAAATGAGGAAAGAGGTTTATCATAGTCTAAAACTATAGGATTTTCTTTATATAAATGTAAATATAGTTTTTGAATCTCCCAAGGTTCATACCCTACTCCTTCGATTGTATAGTTTTTATCATAAGCAAGTTTATAAGCACTTTCTAAAACATAAGTATTAAGCATATGTTGTCCATGAGAGTACTCCCCTTTTTCATCATGACCTACGACTACATAAGGCTTATATTTTCTTATTTGTGTTACTTCATACTTTATTGCATCTTCAAGTGAAAAACCAGCATTTTGTAAATTTAATAAAGCACCATCCCTTGTTGTTGCCCAAGCATCTGGAAAATCACTTACAACTGGATAATATTTAATTCCCACAGCCCATAATCCATTTAAAAGTTCATTATATCTCAAAACATTATTTGTATGTCTAGTAAAATATACTACTTGAATCTTTTTACCAGCATCCACATAAGTGGGCATTAACCCTGCAAAAAAAAGTTGTTCATCATCTGCGTGAGTTGTAAATAGCATTAAATCCGCAGTATCTAAATTTTTCCAATCTTGTACCATATCTGGTAAATTATCATCATTATAAATATAAATATCCGCTATAGAAAACTCATCATCATACTGAATTTTAAATGTATTAACATTATTATTTACCTTTATAAGTTCATGTAAATAACCATTTTGTCCTACAATATTTTCATAATTATCAAATAAAATTTTTCCTTTTGTAGCATGATCATGATACATAATATAAACATTTTTAATATTTTCCTCACATTCAACAGTTATTGAATGATTTTTAGATTTAGTTAAAAATGTTGAAAAATTATCATCAGTTATATCTTTAGTTGAATAATAACCTAATCTTATTTTACATTCATTTGTAATATCTTTAGCATTTACCATTATAGGTAACATCATTATAATAATTAAAACAATAAATCTTTTCACTTTATACCACCTTTACTATATATATTTAGTATACTATACTTTATAATTTATTTATAAAAAAATTAAATAATTTTTCAGAATTTTCATCGTCTAAGTCTTCAGGATGCCACTGCACTCCTATAAAACATTTTTTTGTCTTGTCCTCAACCTCTTCGATTGTATTATTGCAAACCGCACCTACATTTAAATCAGTACTTACAACATAGTCTTTATGTCTTGAGTTTACCATTATTTTTTTCTTGTCTATAATAGAGTATAATAAACTATCTTTATATATATCTACACTATGCACATACTTATCTTTGCTTTTATGCTCTAAAGTATTTAAATGACCAAATTTACCATTAATTGCTACCCCCATAGTCTGCATACCTAAACATATTCCTAAAAGTGGTTTATCTAACTTATAAAGGTATTTTACTACCTCAAGTTCTAAAGGATAAATATCATCTCCACCAGGAAGAATTATTCCATCACAAATATCAATTATTTCCTTAACCTTATTAAAATTATCATTAAAATCAAAAGGTATTAAAATAACCTGAGCCTTACCATTTAACTTATTATATATATTTTTAGGTATATATAATATTTTCTTATTATTTAAATTTTCTTCTCTTGTTAATATTCCTACTCTTTTCATAATTAAATTATAATACTAATTAGGATAATAATAAAGCCTAAAATAAAGCCTAAGTTCATAAATTTATTTTCTTTATAAGAAAGTACCTTAGGAAGCATTTGTTCAATAGATAAAGTTATCATTAAAAAAGCTACACCAGTAAGTATTAAAGAAAGAGTTATTACACTTACAAATCTTGCTAAAAATAAATATGATAAAATTGCCCCAATAAACTCTGAAAAGCCACTTAAAAAGGTGTTTAAAAAGGCTTTTTTGCGACTTTTAGTGGCATAATATATTGGAACTGCGATAGCAATGCCTTCGGGAAAATTATGAAGTGCTATTGCAACTGCCATCTTAATACCTAAATTTAAATCTTTATAACTACTTATGAATGTAATTACTCCTTCGGGTAGATTATGCATAATTAAAACAACCATTGATAAAATTCCTAATTTATATAAATTATTTTCATATTTTGATAAAAGATTACTTATATATTTAATTAGATAATAACTGCATAAAAATAATAAGCTAAATAATAATATTGACCATATTTTATATCTATTAATTATTATAAATATTGAACTAGGAAGTAAATCAAATATACTAATTCCAATCATAATAGCAATTGAAAAAGACAAAGAAAATGTAATAAATTTATTTATATTTTGACTTTTAATTTTAACAAACAAAAACACGCAACCTAAACAAGTTGAAAATGATGCAAATAAAGATACTAATAAAGCATTAATTGTATTCATAATAAATTATATTTTTTTTGTAAATAATTATTAATAAATTTAATTGACAGATTGTAAAAATAATGTTATATTACTATTGCATTCAATGAATGCTAATGCAAATGTAAATCGCCTCTAGGTGGTGCGAGCAATAAATGATCCTAGTCGTGAAATGTTAATCGCCTCCGAGTGGTGCGAGCAATAAATGATCTCGGTTGCAAATGTTGGGAACCCTAAATCTATTTTAGAGTTTCCATTTTTATTATTTTTTTAAGGAGAAAATGAAATTATGAAAGTAATAACAGGATATTTATATCATATTAAAGATGAATTTTTTGATAAAATTAATGCTAAAAGTGTGATGATTAATCATAAAAATGGTCATTCTAGACCTTCATACCTAGCAATAAAAGATGGTAAAATTCTTTGGTTTATTCCTTTAAGTTCTAAAATTCAAAAATACCAGAAAATTGTTACTAGAAAAATTAAAAAATATGGTGAATGTAAAACAATATTAATTAAAGAAATAGCCGGAAATAAGGAAGCAATCTTAATTCAAAATGCATTTCCAACATTAGAAAAGTATATACAAAACAGGCATACTATTAATGGAAAAGTTGTTAAAGTTCCAACTGCAGTATGTAAAGAAATTCTAAATAATTTTAAATATATGCTATCTTTAAAAGAAAATGGTTTAAACTTATTTTTTACTGATATAGACTCTATTAAATCTCAGTTATTAAAGGAACTTCAATAATATATACCAATTATTTCCATAGTATTTTTTTCAAAACTATCCATAATATTATTAGGAGGAAATAAATGAGTAATTCAAGAAATAATGCTAGAACTTGTAAAGCAAAAGCAAGAAATAACGCTAGAAGTAATTCACAATCTGCAAGAAATAATTCTACAAATGCTAGAGCTAACTCAAGATCTAAATAAGCATTATATATGAAAAAAGGAAGGTAACCCCTTCCCTTTTGTATGTAGTTAATCTCTTGGATGCATTTTATAATCCTCTTTTAAAGATTCATTAGAAAGATGTGAATATATTTGAGTAGTAGTTATATTACTATGTCCTAAAAGATGTTGAATGACTCTTAAATTTGCTCCATTATTAAGTAAATGAGTTGCAAAAGAATGTCTTAATGTATGCGGAGAAACATCCTTGTTAATTCCAGCATCCTTACATAACTTTTTAAGTATTTTAAAAAAGCCTACTCTACTTATAACATTACCAAAATTATTTATGAATACATAATCACTAACTTTAGTTTTTAGTAAAAATGGCCTATAATTATCAATATAATTTTTTAAGGCATTATATGTGCTATCATTCATAGGTACAATTCTTTCTTTACTACCTTTACCAAATATTTTTATAGTACATTCATTAAAATCAATATCAGATATTTTCATATTACATAGTTCACTTACTCTTATACCGGTGGCATATAAAGTTTCCATCATTGCAATATTACGATAATCATATATTTTAACTGGATTAATATTTAATAGTCTATCTACTTCCTCGATTGTTAAAAAAGATGGTAATTTTTTTTCAAGTTTCGGAAGTTTAATGGTTTCACAAGGATTAGTTTTAACATATGTAATACTTATCATATAATTATAAAATGAATTTAAAACAGTTAAGTAATGTGCTCTGGTTCGAGCTACTATACCTTCATCATAAAGAAAATCTCTAATTTCATCAGCATTTAAATTTAAAATATTTTTCTTTTCAAAATGACTATAAAATTTCTTAAGATTTTCATAATAAGAGCTAATTGTATTATTACTTAGTTTCTTTTCATACTTTAAATAATCTATATATTTATCAATGTTTTTTTCTATACTTTCCATAATTTAATTGTACTTTATTTTTATCAAAAAATCTATACTTTTTAATGTTAATTTGATATTATAAATATGGTGATTAAATTGAAAGTTAAATATTTAAGATTGGATAAAGAAAAAAGAAAAGAAGTAAAGCAAAAATATTATGAAACTTCTTTAGGTAAATATGTAAAAAAGCAACTTATTTCCTCATTTATATGTGGAGTTTTATGTATTGGAATTGGTATATATCTATTAATAAGTACTAAAGATCCTAAATTTATTGATTATTTTTATAATATAAGTATACTTTTAATGGGATTTGGGTTTATATTTGCTATTAAGAAAATTGAAGTTAAAAAGATAAATGAATATGTAATAAAGAATAAAATATAGACTTTATTACATATTTTTTATTATGAAAGATAAATTAAATAATTTAGATAAAGAAAATATTATTTGGCTTATATATATATTTATTTTTGTAATGGCAATAGTATCAAATTATTATGAAGAAAAATATCTGTTTACTAAAGATTATAAATCAAAAAGAATATATAAAAAAATTAATCTTGCAATACTTTCTATAGGACTTTTAATATACTTTTATTTTGTAATTATTAATTATGAAAATATTAGAAATAGTAAATATGGCTCTTTAAGAGAGTTTGCTTCGATTATGTTTTTTATTGGTGGAGCAATTTATTTATATATTGAATATCAAGGACAAAATGAAATTGAAGTTGGTATTATATAAAAAAGCATGAGTTTTATTTACCCATACTCTTTTTTATTTTATCCAATTCTTCTTTGGATATTTGACCGAATTTTATTATATCTTTCTCTGACATATTATTTTTGATTAGACATTTAATTGTTTCATTTTTACCGTTATTAAAGCCAATTTCGTTACCTACAGTTTTAGTAAATTCTACCTTATCATAATAAAATATACTATTAATATATTCCATCATTTTTTCTATTTTACTTAATAACTCTTTTCCAAGTTCACTATTATTATATAAATCATAGTTATCTATAAATAGTTTTTTAAAAGCCAAATCTCTAATAAAACCAGATTTTAAATATAATTTGTCAAACTTTTTTATATTTATTCCTTTCTAAACTCTGACTCTATGCAAATATAACAAATAATTTTTTAACTTACAATATAAATTTTAAAATTATTTAAACGAATAGTAAACTTTATTTTCAAGTTTTATATTATTTTCTTTAGCATAATTTGTTACACTTAATACTTTTATATTATTTTCATATAAAATATCAATTAATTTTTTAACTGCTTTAACTGTTGTTTTATAAGAATCATGAAAAAGAATAATATCTTTATCATTTGCATTTTCTAAAACATATTTTACTATAAACTCCGTATCTTTATATTTCCAATCGTGAGTATCTTTATCCCATAAAATAAATGAAGTATTAAGTTCTTTTAAAATTTTATTATTATATTCTCCGTATGGAGGCCTTGTAAGAGAAAGATAATCTTTTGTAATTTCATAATATATTTTATTTGTTTTATCAAAATCATTTATAATATTCTTAATTTTATTTTTTGTAAATAGAGTATGATCATAACTATGATACCCTATCTCACTATTTGAATTATATACTTTTTTTACTAAATCTTTTTGATTAGACATTTTATTTCCCACCATAAAAAATGTTGCGGACATATTATGACTTTCTAAATAATCTAATATTTCTAATGTATTTTCGCCATTTGGGCCATCATCAAAAGTAAATATTAAGGTAGTATTGTTTTCACCTAAAACAGGAATATTTTTAGGATAACAAATCATAATAAATAGTAAACATAAAATTAAAATATATTTTAAAATATTTTTCATAATTAATTATATGAAAAAAGGAAAAAATTACTTATTTTCCTTTAACTTATATAAAATATTTAATGCTTCGATTGGTGTTGTATTTAAAATATCAATTCCTTCGAGAATATCTTTTGGTTTTTCTTTCTTTTCCTCGAAGTCAAATGATAATTGTTCTTTAACTGGTTCTTTTTTATTTGAATTTTCAAGACTATTTAATATTTCATCAGCTCTTTTAATAAGGCTTTCAGGAAGTCCCGCTAAAGAGGCAACATGAACACCATAACTTTTATCAATAGCACCAGGTTTAACCTTATGAAGAAAGTATAAATTACCATTTTCTTCTTTTGCATCAACATGAACATTTTTAATAGATTTATATTTTTTATCTAAAACTGTAAGTTCATGATAATGAGTTGAAAATAAAGTTTTACATTTAATGTTATCACAAATATATTCAATTATACTTTGAGCAATTGCCATACCATCATAAGTTGCAGTTCCTCTTCCTAGTTCATCAAAGATTATTAAGCTATTTTCAGTGGCATTACTAATTGCATTATTTGCTTCACTCATTTCTACCATGAAAGTTGATTTACCTCCTGCAAGGTCATCAGATGCACCAATTCTAGTAAAAATTTTATCTATTATTGGTAACTTTGCAGATTTACAAGGTACAAAACAGCCTATTTGAGCCATTATAATAGTTATAGCAATTTGTCTCATATAAGTAGATTTACCACTCATATTTGGTCCAGTTATTAAATAAGCACATATATTTTCATTCATTTTACAGTCATTTGCTACAAAAGAGCCTTTTAATGTATTTTCTACAACAGGATGCCTTCCCTCGATAATTTCTAAATCGTGCTTTTCATTAAGAAGTGGTCTTACTAAATTATATTTTTCACTATCAATTGAAAATGCTACCATTACATCTAAAAAGCTTAAATTATCCGCTGTTTTACGCATATCTTCGACATATGTTTTAACTTCATTTTTAATATCCATAAAAAGTGAATATTCAAGATCAATGATTTTTTCCTCTGCATTTAGAATCATATCTTCTTTTTCTTTTAACTCTGGAGAAATAAATCTTTCGCCATTAGCAAGGGTTTGTTTTCTTTCAAAACCAAATTTTTCTGCATCTTTTGCTTGAGCTTTACTTATTTCAATATAATAACCAAATACTTTATTAAAACCAACTTTTAAATTTTTAAATCCTGTTTTCTCTTTAATTTCATTTTCAAATTTAGCAATAAAATCTTTACCATTTTTCTTTATTTCACGAAGGTTATCTAAGTCAATATTATATCCCTCTTTAATAAGATAACCCTCTTTTAAAGTGATTGGAGGATCTTCATAAATACTTTTTTCAAGTAAATCATAAATTTCCTTAAATGGTTTAATTTCTAAATCAAAATTTAATTTTTTAACTATTTCAATTATTTCTGGAAGAGGTTTTAAACTTCTTTTTAACTGAAGCATATCTCTTGCATTAAATGAGCCATTAGTAAGTTTACCTGTAAGACGCTCAATATCATATATTTCATCAAGAAGTGTAATAAGATTATCCTTTAAAATAAATTCATCATTAAGTTTTTCAATCATATCATATCTTTTATTAAGCTGTGATATATCCTTAAGCGGTGAAAGAAGCATATTTCTTAGTTTTCTACTTCCCATTGCTGTTTTACATTTATCTAAAAGCCATAAAAGAGAAAATTCTCTATCTTTATTACGAACTGTTTCAGTAAGTTCTAAATTATTTGCACTATAGGCATCCATATATAAATAATCTTCATTAGAAATTATCTCAATATCATTAATTGTCGATAAATCCTTAAGTGATAAGGTTAAATAACCAAATAAATGTCTAACACCCATTTTACATCTTATATCATTAAGTTTATTATCAATATTTTCAGGAAGAGTTTCGGCAAGTTCATTATAATAATCAATTTCTATATTATAATCATTTTTTAAAGTATTTATTAAATTAATTTCTTCATTTCCATTAAAAATAATTTCTTTAATATTATACTTAAATATTTCAGTAATAATTTTATTAATATTTTTTGATACTTTGGAACTTATTAGTCTTCCTGTAGAAATATCTAAAGCTGTTAATATATAAGTATCTGGATAAACTAAAAGTGATGCTACAAAAGAGTTTTCATATGATTTTAATAATTCAAGATCTGCAATTGTGCCTTTAGAAATAACATCTGTTACACCTCTTTTTACCATACCTTTAGTAGTTTTAGGATCTTCAAGTTGTTCACATATTGCTACTTTATATCCTTTATTTATAACTTTTTCAATATAACTTTTTACAGCATGATAAGGAACACCACACATTGGTACTCTTTCCTCTAAACCTGCTACTCTACCTGTTAAAGTAAGTTCAAGCTCTTTTGAGGCAATTAATGCATCCTCGAAAAAAAGTTCATAAAAGTCTCCCAAACGATAAAACAATAATACATCAGCATATTTATCTTTTATCTGCATATATTGAGCCATCATTGGACTTAATTTATTTCTATCTACTTCACATCTTTTCATATTAACTATCTAGTTTATATAAAGGATTTATCCTTCTTATTAAAGAAAAATCTTCCTCACTAAACTTTTTTCTTGCTTCCTTTCTTTTATAATTTTTCATATTTAAAATAATATATAATTTTAATATTTCTTTTCGAAGAAGTACTTCAGTTTCAAAATTATCTCTATTTAAAATTATATATTTTATCATATTTTTAATTTCTACAATCTCTTTATCATTAACTAAAGATAAGTGTTCAAATAAATCACTATAAATTATATTTGCTAAATAAGGTTTATAATTACGTAAAATATTTATTTTTTCATTTACAATATCATTACTAGTTTCTACATCACTATTTAAAAATAGTTCTAATTCTATAAAAGGATCTGTTTGAATACTGTGAAGTATAGCACTAAAAACTTCCAGCAAAGTAAATCTTAAAAAATCATTTAAACTTCTTACTTCATAAGTAAGTTGTTTTAAATTATCACTAGCTAAATCCATTATTTTATCCTTAATAATTATTTTACTATAAAAATTTATAATAAGGTCTAATGCTTCTTCTTCATTATTAAGAAATTCATTATAGATGTAGTCTTCATTTACTGTTTTATTAAAACTTACAGCATAATAAAAATTAAGAGTCTTAATAATATTAGTTGCAATAAAAGTATCTTCTTTAGTATATAAATTTACAATATTATCATATATTTTTTTAAATTTATCATAACTTTTCTCTTTAACAAGAGAAACATACAAATTTAGTAAATAGTTTTCAGCATTAGAATACTCCATAAACCCTCCTTAAAAGTATTATAACAAAATTTATAAGTTATTTAAATAATTAATTGCTTCATCAAAAGTTTCAACCATAACTAGTTCAAATGATAAATTATTTTTCTTATATACTTTTTTGGCTTCATCATAGTTTTCCTTTGGGACAAAGAATATATCAGCACCATCTTTTTGAGCTCCTAACATTTTATATTTTACCCCTCCGATAGCACCAACATTACCATCTTCATCAATAGTTCCAGTACCCATAACTTTTTTACCATGCGATAAATCTTTACTAGTTAATTTATCATATATTTCTAGAGAAAGCATTAACCCTCCGGAAGAACCTGCTTCTGATGCTTTTGTTTTCATTTCAAGCTTTGGATCACTTTCAAAATCATATTCAGTAACAATACTTATACCTACTTTTTTTTCACCATCAAGATTAATTACATAAGCATATTTTTCTTTTTCTTTACCATTTTCCTTAACAACAAATGTTACTTTATCATCAAAATCTAATGAACTTATATATTCTTGAAACTCACTTAATTTAGTAAATTTTTTACCATCTATAGATATTATTTCATCTAAAACTAAAAGATTAGTTTTACTTTCCTCGCTAACTAATGTAACATAAGGTTTTTCTAATGTAACATTTATGGTTTTACCAGCTTTTCTATATGCATTTAAACTTGCTAAATAAATTGAATTTTTTAAATCAATTTGTTCTATTTTAAAAAGAGTTTTATAATCTAAACCTGTAATGTCCTCTTCATTATATATATCCCAATTAGGTACAAATAACGATAATACAATTGCGGGTACATTTGCTTTCATAACTGAAACATAATTCATATAATAACTACCACTTATTTTATTTTCATTAGTTATTTCTACTCTATTATTTAAATTAATAGAACCTCCGGGAGTATATATCACATATGGTACTTTATAAAAACATAAAAATATAATCCCTATTAAAATTATTAAACCTTTTAAATTATTTCTAATAAAGTTTTTTAACCAATCATATATTTTATTAAACATTTATTATCACCTAGATAATTATAACAAATTTTAAGAAAAATATGAATAAAAAAAGAATAAATATTATTTTTATAATCCTTATATACTTATTTATTTACTTAATATTCAAAGAAAATACTTCCTTATCAAATATTACTTTTTTGAGTTTTAAAATGTATATTTTAAAAGTATTTCCTTTTTTATTTATTATGATGATCTTAAATAATCTATTATTAAAATGTAATTTTCCTTATTATTTCAATAAAATATTTAAAAGCGATAAATTATATATATTTATAAATTCTATATTATCAGGAAGTCCAATAAATGCGATTCTAATTAAAAATTATCTGGATAATAATTGTATTAATGAAGATAATGCAAGTAAATTATTATGCTTTACAAGTTTTAATAATCCTCTTTTTCTATATAATTATTTAATGTTAATATTAAATAATATTAATAATGTAATAAAGATAATGGGAGTTATTTATTTTACTAACATAGTCATATTTTTATATTGTAAAAATAAAATAAAAATTAATACTTTAGTTAAATATCAAAATTATAATTTAAAGAAAGAATTATTTAATATTATATCTGAAAGTACATTTAATATGATTAAAATAATGGGAATAATTATCTTTTTTAAAATTATATTAGATTTAGTTATGACTAAAAATAATGTCTTAATATCTTTATTAAAGGGCTTAATCGAGGTAACATCTGGACTTAATACTTTAATAATTGTTAATACTAAAGTCATAATAAAAGAAATAATCAGTTATATAATTATTTCTTTTATGGGATTTTCTATTCATATGCAAATTAGCACTATTTTAGAAAACTATAATATAAATTATAAATATTTTTATTTATCAAGATTATTTTTAATAATACTAGGAATAATCATAATACTTATTTTATAAATGAAAAAGTAATATCATCTAAAGTATTATTATTTTCTTTACTATTATCAATATTTTCAGTATAAACTGGAATAGTACATTCAGTTATTTTAATTGAATCCAAGGCTGTTATTGCATTACTTGGACATGTAATATTTAACGAGCCTTTATCTCCTTTACATTCTATAGCATTATTAACTGTATTTGTTCCACCCTTACTATTTTCACAGTTAATTTTACCAAGTTTACCACCCTTTATTTTCCATGTATTTTGAATTGAATTATTTACATAATATGCTAAAGTATTTTCAGTAATCATAATTTTATATGTTTTAGTCCCTTTTAATACTAATATATTTTCTGTAGTTTGATTTTTATCAATTTCAATATTATTATCTAAAATTAAGTCATTTTCTATTGTATTAATAATGTCTATTCTATTAGCTTGATTAGAATTTGCTATAAAATCTGTGTTTTTTTCAAATGTTACATTTGAAAGTAGATTATATAAAAACATTAATACTACTGAAAGTAGTGCTAAACTTACAAGAAGCTCCACTATTGTAACACCTTTATTATTTATTTTCATTTTACTACCTCATATACATTATCATAAGTACCTGTACCAGATAATTTTACATTACCATTTAAGTTAATAACTGGTCTAATATATGCAGTGCTTGTAACACTATAATTAGGCATATTTCCTTCTTCAGTCATAATAAATACATAAGAGATTATACTTCCAGAACTATATTTTTTAACTAAATTTGGTGACATAGTATAGTAACTATAACCTGTATATAGATAAAATGTTTTGTTATTTGAAAGCCGGTATGAACCCGCTAAAGAAACTTCATCTGCGGTTATTAGTCCTACTGGATAAATAAGTTTTCCATTACCTATTGTTGTTGATTTAGTAAATCTATCTTGATTATTTTCACAATTAAGAGATGGAATTAGTGAATCTAAAAACCTTTTTCTTGGACCATATTCAATTTTATTAGTCGGAATTGAATTCCAAGTTCCTTTTGGTAAATTTCGATCATTGCAAAATACATTATCAACTACATTTGTATCACCATTTAAAGTAGTATTTTTAAACCAATTATCTACAGAATTTTTTATAAGACTTGATGTTTGATATCCATGTTGACTATTAATTGTATACATATATCCCACATATTCAGCCCTATTCGAAGAACTATTAAATTTAGTTGTTCCAATACCAGTAGTAGTAGTTTGCATAAAAACACCATTACTATTAACAACAGAGGATTCTGCTGTAGGATTTGTTGTTCCTGAATAAATCATTCTTATTGAGTTATCTCCATTTATTCTTATTATTCTCCAGTAAATATCATTATTTGAACTATCTTTTCCATATTTAACCCAGTTATTGTTTACAGCCCCTCTGAAATAATATGATGTTCCTTGATTATCATTTGCTGCAAACATGCCTTCATTTGTTGTAGCAACTGTACTAAATGTTGGAATAGATTTTCCTTTAATATAATTTATTGCACTATCATAAGTTGTATTTCCACCTCCATTATTAATTAATATAGTTTTATACCCTTCGATTGAAAAAACTGGAGTATCTGGGTTTCCTGGTCCAGGTGATGGACTTGGATTATCCGGATTGCTGGGACCATCTGGTGGTATAATAATTGGATTATCCGGTGTACTAAAATATCTATTTTTTAATGAGGAATTATCATAAGCCCACTTCTTAGCATCTATTTTAACGATTTTATAATTAACTCGATTATTTGTATATGTAGTCATAATTAATATTAAAAGCATACAAAATACTAAAAAGAAAGAATATAATGCCGCTGTTGAAATAAAACCTTTTCTATTCATAATACACCCAAGAAATATAATAAGCATTTGCACATGCCATATTATAACTTATATCATCTTGATTATAATATGCTGTAATCTTATCTTTATCAGTACTATAACTATTAAACTTATCAGAAGTTAATATTTTATTATTTAAACAAGATCTATAATTTTTATCTGTATTTAATTCACCATTTTTCTTTTCATATATTAAAGATAGCATTATACTATTTTTATCTGCATCAGCATTATTAATTGTAAGAAGATAATCATTTAAATTACTTTCAGAGTATTTATTAGTAAAACTTAAAAAATTAGAGCATCTTTTTTTAGTGCTATCATCAGTGAAACTATCTTTACCTTCATTAATACATTTTTTTATATCTTGTAAATCTGATGTTTTAAGGTAAATTAATACTTTTACATTATATAATTCAGTCAAATTTTTAGCATAAGTATTATCAATATAAATTGATTTATAATTTTCAGCACTACATTCCATATTCGCAGATTCATCACTATTTTTATATTCATCACAAAACTTAGATTCTGAATTAAATAAAAATACAAAGTTATTTTTTAAACTATTTTGATTATTTTTTTTACCATCATTTATGGCTTTAGTAAATATATCATTATTAATACTACTTTTAATACCATTGCGTATAAATATTGTCTTATATAAATAAGCTATATCATCGTAATATAATCTTCTTCGTTCATCATTAACATTTTTACTAAAATTTGAATACAAAAAAATAAGAGTTGTAGTTAAAACAACAGTAACTATAATTGTCTCAAGAAATATAAAACCCTTATTATTTTTCATATCTATCACTACTATAAAGTTTAGCAAATAAATGGTTAATTGTCAATTTACATAATTATGTATATAATACTATATGGATGATTTAATTAAAAAAATATTATTAATTACTATTATCAGTTTATTTGTAATTATTATTCTTTATGAACTATGTTTTATTATTGTATTTCCCTTTAAAACAAACATATTTATATTTAAAATAACAGTTTTACTACTCATTATCACTATTATTACTATAATACTCCTTCGTTAATTTTTCTGCTTTTAAAAGATATAAAATATTATTATGTACATTAATAGTATTTTTTTGAATATTATCATTTTTTTGTAAGTTTATAGGTATATTTAAAAGAATAAATAATAAATCTTTTTCATCATCATTAAGTTCAAATGCATTAAAGTAATGCTCTAAATAAGCAGAAAAATCAATATTTAAATATTCATTATGAAAAAGTGTTATAAAATCTAGTACTGGTGTATCTATTTTATAATTATCCCAACTTATTAAAGAGGAATTTCTTAAAGCGTATAAAAAATGTTCCATAGCAAGATTATTATGAATAACACTTACTCTAACCTTGTCTTTATCTTTAACCTTTTCATACCAACTATCAAGTTTATCTTTACAAAATTTTATAGAGTTAATATATTTTGAATAATTACGACAAAATAAATATTTATCTGGGCTTTGATATTCGTAAGATAAGTTTTTTAAAAATAAAGCATTATAATATGTACTAAGATATGTTAAATTATTATCAATATTTTCATATATTTCTTTATAATCATCTAATTTTGTTTTTTTAAAATAAACTGTTTTATTATGAAGACTTGCTACTACTGAAGACATTTCAAGTAGTTTTTGTTCCTCAAAAATTTGTTCCTCTTCAACATATTCAAAAAGGTTTTCTTCATCACGAAAGTTTTTAATTAACTTAGGGAAATTATCAAAACCTCTTTTATTTAAATAATTAAATAATGTATATAAATCTTTATTTTCTTTTTTTAGAACAAATTTACCTTCAGATGAATCTATTATGGTAGCATTTTTTATTTTAGTGATGCGATAAGGTTTATATATATTTTTAATATATTCTAAACTATTCATTTGTTATAGGAACAAGTAATTTATCATTAATATTTATATCAGTAATTCCATTTATATTTAAAAGTTCTTCTTTAGAAATATTATATTTTTTGCATATAAAATCAATATCTTCGGTTTCCTTTACAATATGAATATGATAAGAAATATAATCGTTTTCTGCATTAATACCAGTAACTGTTGTAATCATATTATCATTTATTTTATCATCAGTTTTAATTGGTTCTTCCTTAATTTCAGGCATTTTCATAGCATCATTTCTTTCCTCGATTAAATCAATTGGTTCAGGAAGTCTATCTGTTTTTTCAAAAGTAGGTTCTTCTTTTTTTTCATCAGCTTTAACAATATAATCAATTTTAACAGTTAAATCCTTATCAATTAAATCATAAGTAAAATTATCCACTGTAAAGTCTAATGTATTAATATCAATATTACTTGCTATTTCAACACTAAAAGGTAAAGTAAATGAAAAGTCTTTTTTATTTAAACTAAGTTCATATTCTTTATAAGTTCCTTTTATAATAAAGTTCCCTAAAACCTCTTTCTCATTTTTAGTTATTTCATGTTCTAAAGATATACTAGATATTTCACTTACTGGGGTATCAAACTTAACTACTTTTTCAAAAGGTATAATTAAATTCATAAAAAATCATCTCCTATCAAAAGATATGAAGATGACTTTAATTTTATTACTATTTATTTTTAGAATCTATTATGATAGTTATTGGACCATCATTTTCGATATTTACAAGCATTTCCGCTCCGAAAACGCCACCATAAGTTTTAACATGATTATTTAAAATATTGAGCATTTTTTCATATAATGGTTTAGCAACATCTCCTTTAGCGGCACCAATATAACTAGGTCTATTTCCTTTTGAGGTATCAGCCATTAAAGTAAACTGACTAATTAAAAGTATTTCTCCACCACTATCTAAAATACTTTTATTCATAACTCCTTCTTCATCATCAAAAATGCGAAGATTTACAATTTTTTTTACTAAGTAATTAATATCTTCATCAGTATCCTCGGGAGTGATTCCCACTAAAATACATAAACCTTTATCAATTTTATTTATAAGTTTTCCAGAAACACTTACACTTGATTTTTTACTTCTTTGAATAACTACTTTCATACTCTTTTAACATCCTTTACATATCTTAATTTATTGACATTCTTAATAACTAAATCAATATAAGAATTATCCTCAACTTTAATTTTAACTAAATAATTTATTTCATCAATTGTTTCAATAGATATTATATAAACCTTTGGAATTGATATTTTAGCAATAATATCAGATAACTTATTTTTATTACTACTTAAGGTTATTTTAATAGAGCAAATATAGTCATTATGAACATTTTCAATCCATGAAGCAGATACCATTTTTTCATCAGAATTTATAACATTTTCACAATTTTTTTGATGAACTGATATACCATCATTTTTAGTAATAACTCCGACTATTTCATCACCTTTTACCGGATTACAACATTTTGCTAGATGTGTAAGAATATTTACTTTACCATCAATTAAAATATCACTACCTGATTTAATATTAATATTTTTCTTAATAGCACTAGTTTCCTCTTTTGGAATAATAATGTTAACTATATGAGTAACTGTATATTTATAAGAACCAATACTAAAATATAGATCATCTAAATCTTTAAGTTTTAATTCCTTTAAAATAAGTTTTAAATTTTCTTGAGAAGTAACCATATTTTGAGGTATTTTTCTTTTACGAAGTTCTTTTTCTAAAATATTTTTACCTCTTTCAATATAATTTTGTTTATCTATTTTTGAAAAATAAGCTTTAATTTTATCTTTTGCTTGGGTAGTTTTAACAATATTTAACCATTCTTTAGATGGCGTACTATTTGGATTAGTAAGAATTTTACAAATATCTCCATCATGAAGCGGTGTATTAATAGAAACCATTATATCATTAACAATAGCCCCAGTCATTGTATCACCTACTTTTGAGTGTACTCTATAAGCAAAATCTATTGGTGTTGCATCTTCGGGTAGTTCAATAACATCTCCTTTAGGAGTAAATACATACATTAAATTTCCTAAAATATTACTTCCCACAACTTCATTAAATACTTCATCAGTATCATTTTCACTATTTTCAATTATTGAGCGATATATTTCAAGTTTTTGTTCCATATAAGTTTGAATCTTTTTAGCGCCTTTTTCTTTATAAGACCAATGTGATGCTATTCCTTTTTCGGCAATTTCATCCATTTCATATGTTCTAATTTGGATTTCATAAAATTTACCACCTGGACCAAATACTGTTGTATGTAAACTTTGATACATATTTTCCTTTGGAACTGCAATATAATCTTTGAACCTTGATGGTATTGGTCTAAACTTTGAATGAATTAAACCGACTACTGCATAGCAATCGCTTTCTTTATCTACGAAAATTCTAAGGGCTAATATATCATAAATATCATCCCACTTTTTGCCAGCACTTAATTTATTATAGATACTATATACGCTTTTTACTCTACCCTTTATTTCAAACTTAATTTCATTTTCATTTAATAAATCACAAATACTTTCTTGCATTTCAATTAAATAATTATTTAAACTATCAACAGTTGCATTTAACTTTTCTAAAATGTCATTATAAACATCAGGTTTTAAATAATATAAACATAAGTTTTCAAGTTCACTTTTTATAGAGTTAATACCTAGTCTATGAGCAATTGGCACTAAAACAGAAAGAGTTTCATTTGCAACTTTTTTTTGCCTTTCAGTACTTATTGCATCAAAAGTACGCATATTATGAAGACGATCTGCAAGTTTAATAAATAATACTCTTACATCCTCACTTAAACCAACCATTACTTTACGAAGATATAAAGCCGCACTTTCAGAGTCATCTACCATCTCAAGATTATTAATTTTTGATAAAGAAAAAATTATTTTATAGGTTTCTAATGAAAAATTTTCTACAATTTCTTTTTCATCAATATCATTAAAATCAAGGACACTATGAAGTATTGCACATATTATTGTTTCCTTATCAACGTTTAAATCAATTAATATATTTGCTACCTCAAGACAATGAGATATTTCTGTATCTCCATTTTTACGCATAATACCTGATAATTTAGAATTTGCATATTCATATGCCTCTTTGATATCTTTTATATCATCAGGATTTTTAATTTTATTTAATATATAATTAAATGTCATCATTTTTTTCACCTTCAAAATCAGATTTAGAAAGATTTAATATGTCACTTACCATATCATATAAAGTAAGATTTTTACTATTTGACCATTTATTTTCTTTTAAATAATTCCATAGTTTAACTTCACTTACATTAATACCAGATCTTTTTAACTCACAAACTTTCGTATTAAAAGCAGGATATAACCTATTAAATAATTCATTTAATGATTCAAATTTTATTTCTTCCATAACACATTTTCTTTCTATATTTATTTTACTAAAAAACATAGAAAAAGTCCATATTTTAGAATATGAACTTTACTCTATAACAAATGGATTTGTAAAAGAGCCATCTCCAGATTTAAATTCAGTTCCTGGTTTTAATGATACTGATGGACGTACACCCCCAGAGCCGCGCACATCGCTGTGCGAAAAGCCGTAAGAAGCCACTCCCCAAACGTCAGTATAGTCGCAGTTGGAGAAGTTGGGAGAAGCAAACCAAAAATATTGTCCACTATTTAAATAATTACTCCTTCCATAATTTGCTAATTTTGCTTCTGGTACTGTTAATAGTCCTACTGGATAAGTTAATGCTCCATTTCCATTACTATTTTCTTCTGTAAATTTATCATTTTCATTTGTACATTTTAAACTTGGCGTTGTTGGTATAATATAATATTTAAACCATATTTCACTTGTTGTACTTCCTCCATTTGGATTCCATCCATTAGATTCTTTATTACTCATTGACCTATCATTACAAAATACTGTATCTTCTAACTTTTCTGTATAACTTGTCATATTATTTTTATACCAATTATCTATATACGTTTTTATTGTACTACTAGTACTACTTTTTGTATTTGCATTATATAGCATTTCATTTAAGGCATCATCTACTGATTTACCTCCAGTTAATGTTATATAATATGTTGTCCCATAATCAATATAATATACATAATAAAGTGATGTGCAAGTAGTTCCACTACTTAAACAAGTATAATGATGTGTATCAATATTTGAACTTTGACTAGCCCAATTATCAGTATTTATCGTAGTTGTACTACTTAATGAATACGAGCCATTTGCATATGTAAATGATGAGCCAAATACATAATTTTGTCCTTTATTTGTTCCATCTAAGTCTCCTCCAGATAGTGAGTAATAATATATATAATTTCCACTATAACCTGCTATATAATAGGCACTTGAACATGTTTCAGTAGTTGTTGATTGATTACATGTATATTTTCCTACTAAAGTACTTATGTTTGAACTTGAGACTGATAAAGTTGTCGCGTTTGTTAATGTATACTTACTACTTGCATATGTTACTCCATCTCCATATGCTTTTGTTCCATTAAAATATGCTTTTTTTAATATTGTTTTACTTGAATATTCATATACACTATTATACATATATCCTGCATATGCTGGTGAATTATAACTACTATTAAAAATACTTGTTCCTATTTGTGAATCTGTTCCTGTATTATTACAAGATTTAACTGGATCTCCTACTGCTTTGCCTATACTAAATACTACATTATCACTACCACTTGATGAACTACTATCTTTTGTATATTCTACTTTTATTACATCACTTGTTGTAAGGCCAGTAAGTTCTATTGAACCAGTTTTTTCTCCACTTACTGCAGAAAGTATTGCTGTACCATTTTTATAAAAGTTTGCTTTATCATAACCAGATTCAGATGATACTGTATAATTTAAATAATAATCTCCAGCAGTAGCCACAGTAAATGTTATTGTACCAGTTTTACTATTATCTTTATTTGTACTTACCCATGTTTTTGAGG
>OGFF01000515.1_pt1 | contig 54750 bp, 52 predicted proteins | sample 1570751 | NCBI WGS metagenome assembly OGFF01 (sample SAMEA2581951, study PRJEB24529) | metagenome | biome: Human gut stool | place: China | collected 2011 | reverse complement strand
TGGCGGCGAAAATTTCGCCGCCACGCCCTTTGCGTTTTATCGTTTCGGTTATTCGAGGGGGAGTACGAGTTCGCCGCTGTCGGTTTTTTCCGCCAAAGAACGGATAGAACCTTCGAAAACGGGTTTTATGTAGTCAAGAGTCAGAAAGTCTTTCGGGCGCATTAAACTCGTGTCGTAGGGGAGCGGTAGTCCCGCGCCGTCGTGAAGCAGATTAGCCACGAACTGCGAGCAGAAACGCTTATACTTAAAGGTCTTTTTAATGCGGAACGCGCATAGAAACGCGCCTAAAATGGCGTATTTATATTTTTCCTTTTCGTCTTCGTAGCGTTTGATTTCGGCAAGGATACCCGCGTATTGTTCGTCGGTAACGTCTATTTCAAAGATTTTACACGGGCAGTAGTCGTATTTTTTAAGTACGTTCGTGCGGATATTTTCTTTTACGAAGCCCGACGGCAGAGGTTTAAGAGTAAATCTGCCGAAAGTATACATGCAGTCGAATTTGCCGTTAAGCGACAGGGTCGAGTGAGTGTTTTTGCTTCTCGTAAAAAACGAAACGCATCTTGAAACTCCGGTTTTCGTTCCGGAAATAAAAAGATAAATTTTTCTCATATTTTATAGGTTTATTGGCAGTGTTCAACTTGTTTGCCTATGCAAGCCGCTCCGACTTCTATTGCGGGGATTGCTTCACTTCGTTCGCAATTACGTACTGTTTTAGGCTTTCTTGCCTATACCGTCTTTGCGAGGGAGCATAGCGACCGCGGCAAACCCGAAGATTTGTGTACGAGCGAGCATACAAGCCGCTCCGACCACCATTGCGGGGATTGCTTCACTTCGTTCGCAATGACATGTTTTTTCTGTCATTCTGAGCCTCTGGCGAAGCCCCCCGGGCAGGTCGCCCCCTCTTCGGCGCGCGGAGTGCAACGGGTTGCCGTTATACGGAAGCGGGGCAGAGAAAGCGACGGACGGGTAAGCCGAGTTCAACGGCGCGGTTGACCGTATAACGCGTTCCGCCGCGTATCGCGTCGCGATAATAGGCGAATAACAGAGAAGCGTTTTCGACTAAAAAGTCGTTGCGTCTGAGCATGCACCCGTCGAAGTAGCAGGATTCTTCTTTGACGACGAGATCGGCGGAATTTATCATTCTGTCATATTCGGTTTTGTCTTTTAACGAAAATTTTTCCGACTGACCGGAGCAAGGAATTACCGCGACTATCTTTACGGGTTTTCCGTCGCCGCGGATTCTTTCCAACGCTCTGAAGCACTCCGAATCGAAGCCCAAAGCCATGCCGTCGAGAAAATATTCGTAGCCGTCGTCGACTATATCGGATAACTCTTCATATAGTTTTTCTCGGTCGAAATCTTTGCATAAAATTCTATGCCCCGTTATCGCGCAGGTTACGTTTTTTATAAGCGGCGGCAAAGTGTTTATAAGCATTTTTACTTTGCGAGTTTAGCGATAGCCGCCTTATACACCGAGTATTGAAGTTCGATATTTTCTATCGAAGCAAATTCGTCGGGTTGGTGAATCGCAAAATCCGTGCCTGCCGTTTCGGGGCCGAACGCGACGGCGTTTTTCATCGCTCTCGCGTAAGTTCCGCCGCCTATCGCGACGGGTTCGGCTTTGACGCCCGTAACTTCTTCGTATACGCCGAGAAGCGTTTGAACGAGTTCGCCGTTTTTGTCGGCGCAGAGCGGAAGTTGATGCGAAAGCCTTTCTACGGTCGCCGCGGTTTGGAATTTCTTTAATATGTCGTCGCCGAAAGCGGTTACGGGATAGCGTATATCTACCGAGATATATACGTTTTTATCGTCCGAAGTTATTACGTCGGGGCTCATGGTAAGTCTGCCGGAATGATCGCTTAAAGTCGTCATGCCGAGTCGGTCGTTAAACAGCAGGTTGATCGCGTTTTCGTCTATCGCGTCTATCGAGCGGAGCGCGTTAAGCATTTTAAGCATGGCGTTGTCGCCGAGGTGGGGCGTAGATCCGTGCGCGGATTTGCCGAGCGCGAGATATTTTTTTTCGCCGATTTTCTGAACGCCGAATTTTTCGGGGTCGGGTATATCGACGGCGGTTACCGCTTCGCAGCGGTCGCATACGACGTTCACTCTTTCGCCGCCCGTAATGCTTACGAGTTTTTTGCTCTTCTTAAACGAGAATTTCAAGGGCATAATGCCTTTTTCGGCGTAGATAACGGGGAAGTCCGCATCGGGAGAGAAGCCGTTTTCGGGCATTTTCGCCACTTTGTTGAAATGTTCTATGCACTTCCAGCCCGTTTCTTCGTTGCAGCCGAGAATAAGTCGTATTTTTTTATTCGGTACGTAACCTTCGTCTTTAAGCGCTTTCATGGCGTGCAGACAAACGATTGCGGGCCCTTTATCGTCGGTCGCGCCTCTGCCGTAAATTCTTCCGTTCGCTTCGGTCGCCGAAAACGGAGGATAGGTCCATTTATTCAAATCGCCTGCGGGGACGACGTCGAGATGGCAGAGTATGCCTATTTCGTCTTTGCCGTCGCCGAAATCGACTTCGCCGATATAGTTGTCGTAGTTGACGGTCTTAAAACCCATTTCTTCGGCGGTCTTCAGAAAGAAGTCCAGCGCGTCGAAAACGGCTTTTCCGAAAGGCATGTCTTTTTCGGGTTCGGCTTGCACCGAGGGGATAGAAATAAGAGTTTTTAAGTCTTTGACAGCGTTTTTTACGTATTCGTTCATAATATCACCGTAAAATTTTGAAATTCAGTTCAAATTCATTATACACTTTTTTTATTTTATGGTAAAATAAAAATGTAACGATATTAAATATTTTTATAAATTTTACGATTTCCGATTTTTTCGGACGATAATAAAGGAGTTTATATGGCAATCGTAAGAACGAGATTTGCTCCCAGCCCGACGGGCTTTATGCACTTAGGCGGACTTCGTACCGCGCTTTACGCTTATCTTTACGCCAAGAAAAACGGCGGAAAGTTTATTTTGAGAATCGAGGATACCGACCAGCAACGCTACGTGGAAGGCGCGGTAGAACTTATTTATTCTTCCCTTCGCGAATCCGGGCTTATATGGGACGAAGGTCCCGATATAGGCGGCGATTACGGTCCGTACGTCCAGAGCGAGAGAAAAGACATATATATGAAATACGCCAGAGAACTCGTCGAAAAGGGCGGGGCGTATTATTGTTTCTGCACCAAAGAGAGGCTCGAAAGCCTTACCGACGAAAACGGCAACAGAAAGTACGACAAGCACTGCCTTAAACTTACGAAGGAAGAAGTCGAAAGAAGACTTGCCGCGGGCGAATCTTACGTTATCCGTCAGAACGTCCCCACCGAGGGGGTAAGCGAGTATCACGACGAAATTTACGGCAATATAAGGGTTGAAAATTCCGAACTCGAAGACAACGTGCTTATAAAGAGCGACGGAATGCCCACTTATAACTTCGCCAACGTCGTTGACGATCACTTAATGCATATAACTCACGTTATCCGCGGAACGGAATACCTTTCGTCAACGCCCAAGTACAACCTTATGTACGACGCATTCGGCTGGGAAAGACCCGTTTATATACACCTTCCTACGATAATGAAAGACGCCACGCGTAAACTTTCGAAACGCTACGGCGACGCCAACTTCGACGACTTCCTTAAAAAAGGTTATCTTAAAGAGGCGATTATAAACTACGTCGCCCTTCTCGGCTGGTCGCCCAAGGGCAGCAACGTCGAAAAGATGACGCTTCCCGAAATGGTAGAACTTTTCTCGCTCGACGGCGTTTCGAAATCTCCGTCTATATTCGACGAAACCAAACTTCGCTGGCTTAACGGCGAGTACGTAAGGGAACTTTCGGAAGAAGAGTTTTATAATCACGCTTTGCCGTACCTCGAACAGTCTAAAGTCAACGGCAAATTCGACCTTAAAGCGATAGCCCGTCTTATGCAGCCGCGTATAGAGATTTTCGGCGAAATTCCCGAAAAAATCGACTGGCTTGCCGAAATGAAAGAATACGACCTTTCGCTTTTCGACAACAAGAAGAACAAGACTTCGGCGGCGGTCGCGAAAGAACTTCTGCCGAAGATTAAAGAGTACCTTTCCGAAATCGATAACTTCGATAACGACACTCTCTATAAAACGCTTTCCGAAAAGGCTGCGGAAGCGGGAGTCAAGAGCGGCGCGTTTTTCTGGGTAATGCGTATCGCCATTACGGGGCAGGGCGTTACCCCCGGCGGCGCGACCGAAATGGCTGCGCTTCTCGGCAAAGAAGAAACGCTTAAACGTATAGACTTTTCTATCGATTTACTCAATAAATAAGCAAGCGAGGATAAAAATTGCTTTCGGCAGAACAAAAACGAGCGGTAGATATATTCGATAAAAATTCGCTTTTGCTCGCCCCCGCGGGGACGGGTAAGACTTTCACGCTCGCCCATAAGGTCGCCGAGGCGATAAAAAGAGGAATAAAGCCCGAAGAGATACTTCTTCTGACGTTCACCGTAAAGGCGCGCGACGAGATAAAAGAGGACGTATTTACTTACGCGGGCGAAAGAGCCGTAAACGCTTATACCGTTCACGGCTTCTGTTTTGATATAATAAAAAATTATTCCTACAGCAAGAGAGTGGCGGGCGGGCTTACGGTCGCGGACGAAACCGACACGGGCGAACTCATTAAAAGCCTTGCCGACGCGATGATTGCCGAAAAGACCGAACTTGCGGATAAACTCACGATTCTGCCCGAAAAGCAAATTTCGCGGATAGTTTCGCTTATAAAATACGAACGCGACAAACTCGGGTTTTCGTATTCGTCGAAAGATGGTTACGGCGCGGCGATCGCCTCGCTTATAAAAAACGAAGAATTCAACGACGCGTTTTCGTTCAGAAAAAGCGGAGCGCAGATTACCGACTACAATTTTTATAATCTGCTTAAAACACGCGGCAACGAGTTTTGCATTCGCTACGCCGATTTGTTGTCGTCATCGTCGCTTCTCGATTTCGACGATATTCTGCTTCACGCCAAAGAGATAGTTTTCGGCGGCGATTACCCGACAGACGGGTATAAACTCGTCGTGTTGGACGAAGTTCAGGATACGAGTCTGCTCGAATATTCGATAGTCGAAAAATTCTTTTCTTCGGCTACGGTTATGCTCTGCGGCGACGAAAATCAGACCATATACGGTTGGCGCGGCTCCGATCCGAAAAAGATAATTGCTGCGTATAAAGAAAAATATTCGCCCGAAGAAATCCGGCTTACGATAAACAGGCGGGCGACCGGAACGCTTAAAAGGGCGGCGGAAGGTTATCTTGCAACGGTAAACGGCGAAGAGTTGCCGTCGTATAACGACGAGCCCGACGGCGAAAAGATCGCCGTATACGGCTGCGAAAGCGACGTGGGCGAAGCGAAAAAGATATTTTCGCTTATAGAGAATTTCGACGGCGAAAATACCGACGTCTGCGTTATGATGCGCTCCAACAGATACCTTGCAACCTTGTATAAAAATCTGCAACGTATAAACAATAGCCTTCCCAAAGAGCGGCGGATACCGTTTTTTACGGCCGACGCCGATCATCAATTCGACAAACGCCCGATAATAAAAGACTTTACTTCGTTTATGCGTCTTATCGTAAATCCGTCGGATATTTCGGTGCTCGAACGAATAACGAAAAGATACGTCAAATCGGTAAAAAGAGATCTGGTTGCGGCTATCGGAAGTTACTCGCTTGCGGGCGTTTCGATAGGCGACTTTACGCGCAGCGATACGTACGATTTCGGCGACGGGTTTTATTCCCTTATGAGAGCGTATGAAGACGGCGGACTTATCGTTTACGACTTCGAAACCACCGGCGCGGATCCGCTCGGCGACGACCCCGTGCAGATATCCGCAATTAAATTCGGTAAGAGCGGGAAAAAGGAAGAATTTAACCTTTTCGTCATACCCGAAAAAGAGATATCTTCGGGCGCGCTCGCGACCCACGGCTACGACTTGAACTATATAAAATCTCACGGCGGAGTGAGTATAAACGAGGCTATAAGGCGATTTGCCGACTTTTCGGAGGGTTGCGTACTCGTCGGGCACAACTCGAACGCGTTCGACGATATATTGCTGAAACGACTTGCCGTGAAAGAAAAAATCGAACTTATCGTTAGGGCGTATTACGATACGCTCGTCATCGCGAAGACCTTTTTCAAAAACGAAAAGAACTATAAACTCTCTACGCTCTGCGAAAAATTCGGCGTCGTAAACGACCGCGCGCACGACGCATTTTCGGACGTTACGGCGACGAAAGATTGCCTTAAAATAATGCTCGACGGGTATATCGTTCCTTCGGCAAGCGTAAGACAGAACGTCGTTCGTTCGAACCTTGCCGACTTTAAGCCGTTGTATGAAAACCTGAAGCGTTTTAAGGTTGAACTCGAAAAAGGCGACGTGTTTTCGCTTATAAAAGATATTTCGGCAACTTATTCGCTTATAACTCCCGAAACGTCAAAGGACGACAGGGAAGCGGCGAACGATTTATACGCTGCGATTAAAGACGCGGGAGCGGCGGAATATCCCGTGCTCGCGCTCGGCGAATATTTGTCCGATACGGCGTTATCGGGCAGTAAACTCGACTCGGTAATCAAAAAGTTAAAAAAAGTACCGCTCATTACGGTACATCAATCCAAGGGCTGCGAATTTTCTTTCGTTATCTTTGCGGGCGCAGGCGTAGACGAGATACCGTCTTATCCGGCGAGAACGTCGGGGCGGGAAGATGAAGAAAAACGGATATTTTACGTCGCGATGACGAGGGCAAAAAAGAAACTCGCGATAACGTATAAAACGCGTAAATCTTTCGGTTCGGTCGATTATCCGTCGCAGCCGTCGCCGTATATATCGCTTATACCGGATAAATATATCGAAGAACGATAAAACCGCCCTGCGGAATCGAAAAACGATTCCGCAGGGCGGTTCTTATTATTGTTTTCTTACGCTTGCGCCGCAATTCGGGCATTTCGTTTCGCCGTCTTTTAGGATGCTGCCGCAATATTCGCAGCGGCGAATCGGAATTCCGTTTTCGTCTTCCGCCGTTTCGCCTGCGGTTTCTTTTTTCCGTAGATTTTTGAACAGCAACACCGCGCCCGCCGTCAGAAATCCCGCGCTCGCCACGCACGAAAGAATTCCGAACGCTCGTAAATTCCGGCGTTCCTTTACGATGCTTATATATTCGCCGTCGTCGGATAGGGGTTTGTTTTTATACCCCATATCGATAGAATCCGTCGAAAGGGTAACGGGCGTAAAACCGACCGCAAATTCGAGAGTTTCGCCCGGAACGAAATTTTTGATCTCGTTTGCGTCGTAGATAGAATAAGAATACCCTTCGAGATCGCCGTACCCGTCGTCGGTCGGAATGACGTAGGTGAAATACCATTTGCCGCAATCGGAATTGTAAAAAGTACCGGTAATAGTTCCTTCGCGGACGTACGACGAATCTTTTTCCGCGCGGTTAATCATTTCTATATATCTCTGTCGGTCGGCAGTTATCTTTTTCAGATCGGTATTCGGCGCAAATCCGCCGAGCATAAGCACCGCCGCGACTACGACGAAAAATATCGCGAGTACGAAAAACGATCGTATCGCGTTCGACTTTTTAAGCGGAACGTAATATCTTGTTCCGCCGAAACCGAAATATATAGGGCGGGGAGGTCTGCTGCCTCCGCTGCCGCCGCGTCCGCCTCCGCCGAAATGTCTTCCGCCTCCGCCTCCGAAGTGGCTTCCTCCTCCGCCGTGTCCGCCAGATCCGCTTGGCATAATTTGCTCTCCTTTTATTAAAAAATTATATTTAGTCCGCGATATAAATCGCCGTTCGTTTTTAACGGGTTTTTTATTTGAAAATTTCTAAAACGACGAAAGTCTTGCCTTTGCGGCTCAGTCCGTCTTCGCCCGTAAAGGCGAATTTGCCGTAACCCCTTACGGACACCGCGTCGCCCGTTTTAAGTTTTTTGCTTCCGTCAGGAAAGTCCTTCCCGTTTACCGAAACTCTCGCTTTTTTGAACAGCGAAGAACTTTCTTCTCTCGATAAATCGAACGCTCCGCCGACAATCGCGTCGGCTCGAAGCGCCGCCACCGAAACCCGCTTTTTCTGCCGTTCGGGGCGGAAACTTTCGGGTATTTCGTCGGCTTCGGTTATCTCTACGGGGTTTCTGCCCACTTTTTTTAGTTCCGATAGGATAAGCGGTTTTATTTTTTCGTCTACGATGATATACGCTTCGCTTCCGCATGCGAATATATCGCCGATTTTACCTCTTTCGACTCCGAGATTAAGGGTTGCGCCGAGTACGTCGCGGTGCGATATATCGTCGGCGAATTTCACGCCTCTGGGTGAAATTTTAAGTATCGTCAAAGAATAATCGCTCTCCGAAGAAATATCTTCTTTTCTGCCGAATCGGGCTTTTTTGCGATCGGCGAAATCGCACCCGCCGAAAAATTCAACGGCAGAATCGCCTGCCGCAGACAAAACTTCCGCCTGTTCGGCGGAAGTCAGAAAGTCGGAATAAGTATATATATTTTTCGCGTAACTCCTGTCTAAAAGGTCGTTCGCGCGTTCGGTTATCGTCATATCAGATTTCTACGTCTTTCAGAAGTTGCTCGTCGTTCTCGCGTAGTTCCTTCGGAACGACTATGTTGTCGTAGTCGATGAAATACTTACGCGTGTTTATAACGTAATAGTCCATAGTTTTCATTCCGCAGACGAATATCGACGCGAGAGGGATCAGAAACACCGTTCCGACGCCGAAAGTGAAGATAAGCGACGACGAAAACAGATAATAAACGACCACGTTTATAAGCGTATACGAGGCGTACATTTTCCAAAAATATTTCTTTTCTGGGCGCAAACCTTCTTTAACCGAGAGTTTAAGGCTCTTTTTTTCGATTATCGCTTTAGCCATAAACTGACTCGTAAACGTGTTGTAAAGCCCTTGAAAAGCAAACACGAACAGCAAAATAAAGAAAGGCAGAAGTATGGGCAGATTGCCGTATAAAAGCAGGATCATGCCGTAGCAGACGGCGCCGACCGTCAGAGCGTAAGCGCAGGCGAAAACGACTTCGACCGCGACGAATTTGAGTATCGCGCGAAGATTGGCGAAAAGCGTCGAAACGTAGGGCGTTTTTCTCAGACTCGACATGTGTTCGTCGAAGGTTATCATCGAAACGCAGTCGGCTATTTCGCAGAAAAATCTGTAAAGGAACACTATCAGAAACAGGAGTACCGCCGTAATCGCCAGACTGCCGTAATTTTTAGACAGAAAAGCAAGAAATTCGTTCCAGTGAGCGGTGAGTTGGTTCGTCGTATCCGTCGCCTGCGAACCCGCAGACGAAAATAAAGCCTTTACCGTAGCAAATACGTCCTGTATTACGGGGTACAACGCATCGTATAAATCGCGCATTCTGACCTGCAATACAAGTATCGTAGTTACGGCGAAAACGGCGAAAACGACGAATTTATATAAAAGTGTTTTGAAATATAATCCGTAATTACGGATTGCTATTCCGAATACGTTTCTTACTCTCATAATTTGCTCCGTAAAGAAAATCTATCGTCATTATATAATATTTACGGTAATAATGCAAGGGAATTGCGTTAAAAAGTATTTTTCCGCAAACTCAAACAGCAGTCCGCGAAACTCTTCGCAAACTGCTGCTTGAAAAATATATGATAAGGGGGAAAATGATGAGCAATTCCGTTTGTAAACCGAACTCATTGACAAATTCAATTTACACCCATATAATAATTTATTAAAGCACAAAAGTAAATAAAAATCAATAGCAAAATTCATTTTGTATCTTATTCTATAAATAATATAGCCTATTATATAAAATATGCAAGAAAAATGGTTTTTCGGATAGAAAAATAGCGAAAATATTCGATCGAAAGAGATTACTTCTGTTGACTTTTTTCGGAAGTAATGATAAGATTCTTTCCGTAAGGAGAGCAAGACATGCTTAACGAAAACGTAAAAAGAAATTATAAAGAGTGGATCGAAAAGGTTGACGACGAAGACCTGAAAAAAGAACTCGAAAGCGTTTCGGACGACGAAGACGCGATAAACGAAAGATTTTATTGCGAACTCGAATTCGGAACGGGCGGTCTGCGAGGTAAACTTCGCGCCGGTACCAACGGTATGAACGTATGCACGGTGTCGAGGGCGGCTGCCGGTCTTGCCGAATATCTCAAAGAAACGGTAAAGGGCGAAAAAAGCGTTGCCGTCGCTTACGACAGTCGCAACAAGTCGCGGGAATTCGCTTTTCTTTCGGCTGCCGTTTTTTCATCCGCTGGGATAAAGACGTACGTCTTCGACGAACTCGTTCCCACACCCGTCTTGTCGTTTGCCGTCAGATATCTGAAAACTTCCGCAGGCGTGGTCGTTACGGCGAGCCATAACCCGAAAGAATATAACGGATATAAAGTGTATAACGAAAAGGGCTGTCAGATAACCGAAGAAGCGGCTTCGGCGATAACCGAAAAGATAGAAAACGCGTCGTATTTCGGCAAGTATAAACCGAATAATTCGCTTATCACAGTGCTTGATGATCGCGTTATGAACGCGTTTTTAAGCGAAGTCGAAAAACTTTCGCTGTTTGACGGTACGGCTTCGTTTGCACCGAAAATCGTGTATACTCCGCTCAACGGCACGGGGTATAAACCCGTTACCGAAATACTGAAAAGAATAGGGGTAAAAGATTTGACGGTCGTTCCCGAACAGGCTTATCCCGACGGAGATTTTCCGACGTGTCCGTACCCCAACCCCGAAGAAAAAGCCGCCCTCGGACTCGCGATAGAACTCGCCGAAAAAACGAACGCCGATATGGTGCTTGCTACCGATCCCGACGCCGACCGCGTGGGCATAGCCGTCAGAAAAAAAGACGGAAGTTTCAGGCTGTTCAACGGCAACGAAACGGGCGCGATTATGGAGAATTTTATTCTTTCGGTAAAATCGAAAAACGGCTCGATGCCGAAAAATCCCGTAGTCGTAAAGACGATAGTTACGTCCGACATGGCTACGGATATAGCGAAAAAATACGGCGCGGAAGTCAAAGAAGTGCTTACGGGTTTCAAGTATATCGGCGAAACGATAGATTCGCTCGAAAACCCCGAAGATTACGTTTTCGGTATGGAAGAAAGTTACGGCTATCTCGTCGGCAGGCACGTCCGTGATAAAGATTCGGTGTCGGCTGCTATAATAATCGCGGAGGCGGCGGCTTACTACTCTTCGCTCGGTAAAACGCTTATCGATGCGCTCGAAGATCTGTACGCCGAATTCGGTTATTATAAAACCGCGCTCGTGTCGAGAGTTTACCCCGGCGAAAAGGGTAAAACCGAAATGGACGCGCTTATTTCCGCTTTGCGTGAAAATCCGCTTAAAGAAATCGCGGGGATAAAGATAAACGAGTTCAAAGATTATTCGAAAGGCATAGAGGGCTTGCCGAAGAGCAACGTGCTTTCGTTTATCGGCGACGGAATAAAAGTCATCGTCCGTCCGAGCGGAACCGAACCGAAAGTAAAATATTACTTAACGGCGAAACGCCCCACCGAAAAGGAAAGCGACGAAATCGTAGAACTTCTTAAAAAGAATATATAAGCGATAAAAAATCGCCGCCGCCGGCAGAAACTCGGCCGGCGGCGGCTTTATACTTTATATTATCTTATGAAACCGGTCGATATTCGGTTTTCGTTTTCGGGTAAGCAGTACTACGCTATGCGTAGCGCGTAATGCCGTAATTTATACCGTTTTAACGCCGCAAAGTAAAAAACGCAGGCGAAAAACCGTTTTTCGTCGTTAAAATTTTGACTTTCGTCGATTTTAAGCGTATAATCTTGACGATTATTCGTCTTTAAGGAATTATATAAATGGATTTTACGGTTACACTCTACGCGGTGCTTATGATGTTTGCGGTCGGCGCCGTCGGATTTTTTATGAAAAAGGCAAATCTCGTTACGGATAACGCCCCGAAAGATTTGTCAAAAGTACTTATCTACGTCTGTCAGCCTTGCCTGCTGTGGTATTCGTTCAATAAATGCGAGTGTAACGAAAAAAACCTTATAAATATCGGCATAACTTTTCTTGCGGTAACGGCGCTTATCTGTATCGTCATACTCTCGTTTTATCTTATTTTCAGAAAAAAGTACGATAACGTGAAGTATAGGGTCTGTACCGTCGGAGCGGGGCTTTCCAACTTTGCCTTTTTCGGGGTTCCCGTTTTACAGGCGATTTTCCCCGATAAAATTTCCGACCTTATGGTAATTTCGGCGACTGCCGCGCTCGTAATGAATATTCTCGGCTGGTCGCTGTGCTGTTACGTTTTTACGGGCGATAAAAAATACGTAAGCGTAAAAAAGATTTTGCTGAATCCGTCCGTTCTGATACTCGTAATCGTCTTGCCGTTGTTTTTCTGCAACGTGCGTTTAGGCGGGGCGGGCAATAGTTTCGCCGCGCAACTCGGCAATACGGTCGAACTCGCGGGCAGGGCGTCCACGGTCGTGTTTATGCTCGTTCTCGGTATGCGACTTGCTTCGTCGGATATAAAAGAGATCTTTTGCAGCCCGCTTTTTTACGCGCTTTGCGTGTTCAAACAGATGCTTTTACCTCTTCTGGTGTTCGGTATATTCTATTTTATTCCCGTCGCCGAAGAACTTAAGCAAACGCTTTTCGTGCTGTTTTGCTGCCCGATCGCGAGCGTAACCTTAAACTACGCCGAAATGGTCGGCAAGGGGCAGAACGACGCGGCGAATTTAGTGCTTTTATCGGTCATTTTGTCGGTCGTAACTCTGCCGGTGATGTCCTTGCTTTTATAAGTTTTACGTACTGCAAAAAGGGGAGGCGATTGCCTCCCCCTTTTATATTCGGGTAGATGATTATACTCTTTCTACTTTGTTGCTCTTCAAACAACGAGCGCATACGTATTCAGAAGTAACTACTCCGTCGTTGACGACTCTTACCTTCTGAACGTTTGCATTGTAAGAGCGGGGAGTTTTACGGTTACTGTGGCTGACTTTGTTGCCGGACAACTTTGCTTTTCCGCAAACGCTGCAAACTCTTGACATATTGCACCTCCGATGACCTTAGTGGGTAAAAAAAACGGCAATCGCGAACGAAAACTCGGCGAGCCGCGTTTTTAGCATAGATAATATACCACAATCGTTTAAGAAAAGCAACAAAAAAAGCGTGTGAAAGAAGATTTTTTTTAGATTTTTACCAACTAAAAATCAAAACGGCGAAAAATCTCTTGTAAAAAAGCAATAAATAATGTATAATCGTATAAGAAGGAGAACGCTATGGCTGTAACAACGTCTAACATATACGGTAAAATTTCCATATCCGACGAAACTATCGCCAAAGTTGCGGCGCACGCCTGTCTCGAATGCTACGGCATAGTCGAGATGGTTTCGCGTAAGTTGTCGGACAGTCTTTCGCAACTCTTCAAAAAAGATGCGGGCGGCAAAGGGGTACAGATTACCACTTCGGGCGACCGTATTTTTATCGACGTATTCGTAATAATCAAATTCGGCGTTTCCATTTCCGCTGTGGCGGAATCTTTGAAAAAATCGGTCAAGTATAAAGTAGAGCAATTTACGGGCATGATCGTAGACACGGTAAACGTCAATATAATGGGTGTAAAACTCTGACCATTCACGGCGCGGTAGGCGAAAATTCGCATATCGTCGCTTTTCTTTTTCCGGAGGATTATTTTTCAAATGCAAAAACAAATAAACGGCGCGGTATTTTCGCGTATGGCGATAGGCGCGTCGAAGATGCTCGACCTTAATCGAGAACAGATAGATACGTTAAACGTTTTCCCCGTGCCCGACGGCGATACGGGGACGAATATGAGCCTTACCATGCAGTCGGCTATAAAGGAACTGCGCGCGTGCAAGAGCAACGCGCTTCCCGACCTTGCCGACGCGGTTTCCAAAGGCGCGCTTCGCGGGGCGAGAGGTAATTCGGGCGTTATAACTTCCCAGATTTTCAGGGGGATATGCTCGGTACTTAAAGACTACAACGAAGTAGACACGCGGATTTTTGCCAAGGCGTTGAAAGCGGCGACGGACGTTGCGTACAGCGCGGTTTCCAAACCCAAGGAAGGAACTATTCTCACCGTTTGCAGAATGGTTTCCGAATACGCGCAGACTATCTGCGGCAAAAACAAAGATTTCGAAGTTTTCTTTCAGGAAATCATCAATAAAGCGGACGAAGCGGTCAAACTCACGCCGACGCTTCTTCCCGTACTTAAAAAAGCGGGCGTCGTAGACTCCGGCGGAACGGGACTTTTGACTATCTATCGCGGTATGTATAAAGGTCTTATCGGCGAAGAAATCGAAGGCGTTACCGAAGACGTGGTGGAAATTAAAGCCGATCCGTCTATGGAACACGCCGATATACTCAACCTCGGCACGATAGAATTCGGCTACTGCACCGAATTTTTCATAATCAACTTAAAAAAGAAGACCACGCTTGCCGATATCGACAGGTTTAAGGAATATCTGATGACGATAGGCGACTGCGTACTCGTCATAGGCGATCTCGAATTCGTCAAAGTACACGTTCACACCAACAACCCCGACAAGGCTCTCGGCAAGGCTCTTCAACTCGGCGAAATAGACCGTATCAAAATCGAAAACATGCTCGAAGAAAACCGCGAACTCATCAAAAAGTACGAAGCGGAAAAGAAAGAAATGGGTATGCTCGCGATTTGTTCGGGTACGGGGCTTGCGGATATCTTCAAAGACCTCAATTGCGACAGGGTAATCGAGGGCGGACAGACCATGAACCCCTCGGCGCAGGACATCGCGGACGCGATTATAAAGATAAACGCCGAAAATATCTTCGTCTTCCCCAACAACAAGAACATAATTCTCGCCGCCGAACAGTCGAAATCGCTCGTCGAGGGCAAGAAAATCAACGTTATCCCCACGAAGAGTATTCCGCAGGGTATTTCCGCCGCGCTTGCGTTCAACCCCGAAGTGTCGGCAGACGAAAACCTTATAAATATGCTCCACGCGATAGACAACGTTACGTCCGGTCAGGTAACTTACGCGGTAAGAAGTACGAAAGTAGACGGTTTCTCGCTCACGAAAGGCGATATTATCGGTCTTGACAATAAAAAAGTGCTTGCTCACGGCAAAGATATAGCGCAGGTTACTAAAAAACTCATAGATAAACTCCGCGATTCGTCGCACAGCCTTATCAACTTGTATTACGGCGCGGACGTAACCGAAGAAACCGCAACGGCGTTGCAGGCGGATATACAGGAAGCGTATCCCGACGTGGACGTCGAACTCTTCTACGGCGGACAGGCGATTTACTACTATATAGTATCTCTCGAATAAAAACGCGCGGTTGTTTCGCAAAATAATTTCGGGTTTTTTCTATCCCGTCATTCCGTGCGAAACGAAGAATCTTCCGGAAGGGCAAAATATACGGAAATCAAATATAAGTCCGCGTTCGATAACCGAACGCGGATTGTTTTTTATAGGTGAACGATGAAACTGACGGATATAAAGGGCGTAAGCGACAAGCGCGCGGAAGATTTCAATAAACTCGGCATTTTCACGCCCGAAGATCTCGTCGGGTATTTCCCGCGCGGCTATCTCGATTTAACCCACGTCGCGCCCATAGAAAAAAGTTATAATAACGATATGATACTGACGTACGGCAGAATAGTAACCCGTCCGTCGGTTTTTAATTCTTCGCGGAAACTCAAATGCGTAAGGATAACCGTCGAACAGGACGGCAGATTTTTCACCGCGATATGGTTTAATCAGCCTTACGTCGCGCCTAAACTACGCGTCGGAGGGGACTATCTCTTTTACGGACGGGTAAAACACGATTTCGGCGGCGTAACGATGACGAATCCGTCGTTCGAACAGGTCGAAAACAACGTAAATCTCAAAGGCATAGTACCCGTATATCGCGTAAAAGGCGCGGTGACGCAAAAAGTCGTGCGCGATTCGGTTAAGGCGAGTCTGCCGAGCGTAGTGGGGGATAGCGCGATACCCGAAGTTTTGCAAAAAAAATACGCTCTTGCAGACCTGAAATCGGCGTATAAAAACGTACACTTTCCTACGGATAAAGAGAGTCTGTCCGTCGCTTGCGAAAGGGTCGCGGTAGAAGAATATTTCGCGCTTATTTCGGCGTTCAAGATAGTCAAGGGCGACAGAAGTCAGGTAAGGGTAAATCAATACGCCTGTACCGCGGAAGATCTGCGTAAGTTTACCGAGCGTTTCGGATTCGAATTTACCAACGGACAGAAGAAAGCCGTAAACGAAATTTTCGCGGATATGACTTCGCCGAAGTCTATGAACAGATTATTGCAAGGCGACGTCGGTAGCGGTAAAACGGCAGTCGCGCTCTGCGCCTTATATATCGCCGTAAAGAGCGGTTATCAAGCGGTTATGCTCGCTCCGACGGAAATTCTCGCCAGGCAAAATTATGAAATATGCAAGCGACTTTTCTCTGACTTCGACGTCGAATTTTTAAGCGGTTCGACCAAGGGTAAAGAGAAGACCGAAATCAAGAAAAAGATAAAGAGCGGCGAAGCGAAAATCGTGGTAGGCACGCACGCGGTCATTCAGGGCGACGTGGAATTTTATAATCTTTCGGCGTGCGTGTGCGACGAACAACACCGTTTCGGGGTAGAGCAGCGAAGCGCGCTCGTCGCCAAAGGCACTATCCCGGACGTACTCGTAATGAGCGCGACGCCCATTCCGCGTACGCTTTCTCTCGTTTTCTACGGCGATCTCGACGTTACCGAAATAACCGAAAAGCCCGCAAACCGCCAACCCGTGCAGACGAATATCGTACCCGAATCGAAATACGACGGAATGCTTAAATTTTTAGAAAACACCGTAAAATCGGGCAGACAGGTATTCTGCGTTTGCCCGAAAATCGAGGGCGACGACGAAGGCACGCTTATGAGCGTTACCGACGTATTCGACGAACTCACGCAAAAACTGTCGGGCGTTAAAGTCGGACTTCTGCACGGCAAAATGAAGGACGACGAAAAATCGCAGATTATGCTCGACTTTAATGAAAGGCGAATAGATCTGCTCGTTTCGACCACGGTTATAGAAGTCGGCATAGACGTTCCCAACGCTACCGTAATGGTCGTGTACGACGCCGAGCGTTTCGGGCTTTCGCAACTGCACCAACTCCGCGGAAGGGTAGGCAGAGGCGGCGAAAAGAGTTATTGCTTTTTATTCAGTACGAGCGGCGAAGAAAAGGCTATAGAGAGATTAAAAGTACTTTGTTCGAGTAACGACGGCTTTAAGATTGCCGAAAAAGATTTTGAAATGCGCGGCGGCGGCGACTTTATGGGTACCCGCCAGAGCGGTAAGACGATAGGCGATTTGGGAGGGCTCGTTTATCCCGCATCGGCTATATTTCTGGCTAAAAGAATAAGCGACGAAGCATTTGCCGCCGGCGTTGATTCGGAACGGATAAAGAAAGTTGCGCTTAAAAAATACGAAAAACTCAAAGACGTCGCGATGAATTAAAAATTTATCCGATTATTTTAATGACAAATCGTCGATTTCGGAGTATAATAAAGTCAAAGGAGTAAGATTATGAAAAAATGTAAATATTGTAATTTTGAAAATACCGACGACGCCGTTTTTTGCATCAATTGCGGTAAACCCGTCGAAGACGGCGAAGAAAACAGGGGCGGCGAACAGGTAAGTGAAGATTCTTGTACGGCAGAAAAACAGACCGTTTCGGCGGAATATAAACCGTCGGACGAAAAGCGCGCGCCCGTAACCGGCGGTAATTCGATTTCGGACAAGGCTAAAAACGGTATGAAAATCGCCGGCAGCGTTTTACTTGGGCTCGGCGCGTTGCTCGCAATCGTATTCGTATTTTTTAGCGGATTGAAAATCTCGTCCAAAAACGGCAGAACGACGACAACGGCTGAGTACGACATATATTATTATATCGGCGGGCAATACTCCGAACTGGCAAAACAATTTGCGGGCAATAACGCAGACAGATATAACCCCGTGTATATTTCGGCGGTTTATCTGCGCGCTGCGTTGTCTACCGCGGCGGGTTTGATTACGCTTTTGGGTACGGTAACTTTTGCGGTATTAACGATCGTATCCGTAATAAAAGGACTGATAAAAAAATCGTATTCGGGCAACTTTTATGCGGTTCTTACGGCGTTGATTTTTATTTGCGGCAGTTATTGGTTGCTGGGGCTTAATTACTATAAGTATAAATATACCTACTCGGGCGACGTGGTAACGGGCAGAGTAAGTTTAAGCGGATCGACAAATCTCGGTCTTACGCTCGTATGTCTTTGCGTTATTGCCGGCGTAGCGCTTAAATCGGCGGCGAAAGTCAAAAATTTCGACACTCGGACGATAGTAAAATTCGCAAGCGCGGCGGCGATTACGCTATTTGCACTAATCGTCGTTATACTTTCGTCGGTCGCGCACCTGACGAGTAAAACCGACGTTCGCTCAGATTCAAACTCGCTTATCATGACTGCGATAAACAGGTTACGTGCTATAAGTCATGACGGAACTTTGACGAATAACGATTCGCTGACGTACGCCGATTCGTTTTTTACCATAGTAATTACGATTGCGATAACGGTAATCGGCGTTTTGCTGATACTTAAAACGGTTAAAAGACAAGCGAATTCGACAGCCGGCGAAATCGTTTTATGCGCAATTCTTACGATTCTTACGTTTGCTTTGTACGTTTGTTTCAAAACGGCAGGCAGATTAAATGCCAACGAGTCCTGCGCAAGCGCCGTATTGCCGTTTTTATTGTCGATTTTAATGCTCGGCGGAGCGATATTCAGAAAAGTTTTCGACAATAAAACGAAAACTCCCGATACTCCCGCCGTCGGCGGAAACGCCGCGGTTGCCACGGAAATAAAGGCAGAACCCGCGACAGAAACGGCAGAGACCGAATCTATCGCCCCGATCGAATAAAGGATTGATTTTCTGTCATTCTTCGCCAAAGGCTCAGAATGACACTAATAATGATAATATACAATACTGTCATTGCGTTCATAAAAACGATAAACAAAAACGCCGCCCCGCTTCGGGTTATCCGAAGCGGGGCGGCGTTCGTATAATTAAATCAAAGTACGGTTATTTTTCCGTCGCCGTCCGAACTGAATGCGACCGAATAGAACGCGGTTACGGCTTTTATCCCTTCGCCCACGTCGCTTATCGCCGCGGTTTCGCACGCGGAGTGCATCGCAAGTTGCGGCAAGCCTACGTCTATACTCGTTACCGAAACCTGCGAAGAACTTATCGCGCCGAGCGTTCCGCCGCAAGGCAGATCCGAACGCATGTAAAAATCCTGATATTTAACGCCGTTCGTTTTCCATACGCCTTTAAGGATCGACGAAGAAAGCGCGTCGGTGGTGTAGTTGAAATTGGCGTGGTGTTTTACCACTATTCCTTTGCCGAGCAAAGTTTTGTTGGTCGGGTCGGAAAATTCGGGGTGGTTGGGGTGAACGGCGTGCGCGTTGTCGAACGACACCGCTATCGAATCGGCAAGCGCGGCGGCGTAATCGAAGCCAAGGCTTTCCGCTATTCTCTTCGTTACCGAAAGCAAAAAGTCCGAACCCGCGCCCTGACGGGTCTGACTTCCGACTTCTTCGTTGTCGGCTGCGTAGCACACGTTTATAGCCTTCGGCTCGGCAGAAAGCAGACCTTTAACCGAGCAAAACGCGCTGGTCAGATTATCTATTCTCGGCGAGCATATAAGTTCGTCGTTATAACCCGCCGCAAACGGTTTTTCGGCGGAAACGACGAATAAATCGCCGTCGATTATCTTTTTGTCGCCCGCAAAGTCGTTAAGTTCTTTTTCAAACCCCTTTTCGCCCAAAGCGGAAACTAGCGGACTCATATCTACCTGCGGGTTGAGTTTTATTCCGTCGTTGGCGGCGCGGTTGAAATGAATGGCGACCGACGGTATCACGAAAGTTTTCGCAGAAGTAAAAGTCTTGCTCTCGTAAGTCTTGCCGTCGGTTAAAACGACTCTGCCGGCAATCGTTACGGGGCGATCCAGAAACGTGTAGTTAAGTCCGCCGCCGTATCTTTCGACGTTCAGTTTAACCATATTTTCGACCGTCATCGACGGCGAAGCCTTTATCTTGAAACACGGGCTGTCGGCGTGCGAAGCGACTATATTAAACGAGCGTTTTTCGCCGACCGTAAAGGCGATTAAAGACGAGCGATTTCTCGTAACGAAGTATTTGCCGCCTTTTTTAACGCTCCATTTTTCGTTTTCTTTAAGTTCGGCAAATCCGTATTCTTTCAGAGTAAGGGTTAAGTTTTCAACGGCGTGGTAAGCCGTTTTCGATTTTTCCAGAAATTCGAATATATCGTACATAATAACGAAATTATAACCCAAACGAACGAAAATGTAAAGTATTGCGGCGGTCTTTCATAAAATAATACCATGCGCGGAATAATAACGGTAAATCTCGATACGATAAAAGCCAACGTCTTGAAGTTTAAGCGGCGACTTTCGGAAAACGCGAAAATAATCGGAGTGGTAAAAGCCGACGGTTACGGACACGGCGCGAAAGAAATCGCAAAGTACGTCGGCGCGATAGATTCTTTCGCCGTGGCAAGCACGGACGAAGGCGAAGAGTTGCGGGCGGTTACCCGAAAGCCTGTTATAATTCTCGGTTACGACGAAGCGGAACGGGCGATACGTTACGACCTTACGCCTACGGTATGGGATAAAAATCAGGTTAAAGAGATATCGCGTTGCGCCGAAAAACTCGGCAAAATGGCGACGGTCGCGATTGCCGTCGATACGGGTATGAATCGCATAGGCGTAAAGGGCGAACGCGAATTTGCCGAAATCGTCGAAGAAATACGCCGTTATAAAAACCTGACGATAAGCGAAATTTATTCTCATTTGCCCTGCGGCGACGATGAAGATATAAGTTTAGGTCAATTACGCTGTTTTACCGAAATAACCGCCCGTATAAAAGGGGTTGAAAAAAGCGTTTCCGCAACCGCGAGAGCGGTCGATAAACGATTTAATCTGTCGGCGGTAAGGTTAGGTATAGGCATGTACGGTTACGGCGAAGATTTCGTAAAACCCGCGTTGTCGCTCGTCAGCTTCGTCGTTCGGGTAAGCAGAATAAACACCGGCGAAAGCGTTGGATATAACGCGAAATATATAGCCGTTAAACCGACTTATATAGCGACTTTATCTCTCGGTTACGCCGACGGAATAGCGAGAAAAAGTACGGGCGGAGAGGTGATTATAAACGGTAAAAAACGAAAGATGGTCGGCAACGTGTGTATGGACTATTGTTTTGCCGTCGTCGACGAAAAGACGAGGCGCGGCGACGAGGTTATTTTCATCGGCGAAAGCGGCGGCGAAAGAATAACCGCCGAGGATATAGCGAAAAAAGAAAATACGATATGTTACGAGGTGCTGACGAGGCTTAAACGTATTAAAAGAAAGTACGTAAGGTCTATTTTATGAAACTCCGCTCATATATTTGACATTTATCGCGATAAGGGCTAAAATTACTGTATAATTTTAGAAACCGATTACGTTTTTTTTCGCTTTGCGTACCCCGAAAATCGGAATGCGGGCAAAAAACGATCGGCAAAAACGGAGCGATATTATGGCTGAATTTATGGGTAAATTAAGAAGGACGGATTATTGCGGAACTTTACGCGCCGATTCCGTCGGGAAAGAAGTCGTCGTTATGGGCTGGGTTCAAAGACGCAGAAATTTAGGCAGTCTTATTTTCGTCGATCTTCGCGACAGAAGCGGACTTTTGCAGATAGTGTTCGACGATACGACTTCCGACGAGGTTTTCAAAAAGGCCGAAGCCATTCGCTCGGAATACGTTCTGGCGGTTAAAGGCGTAGTTCGCGAAAGACAGAGCAAAACCGATAAAATCGCGACCGGCGATATAGAAGTTCTGGCGGACGAACTCAAAATTTTATCCGAAGCCGATACCACGCCTTTCGAAATTCTGGACGATACCAACGTAAACGAAACGTTAAGACTTAAATACAGATACCTCGATCTTCGTCGTCCCACTCTTCAACGTAACCTTAAAGTGCGTTACGAAGTTACGCTTGCGGCGAGAAAGTTCTTTGAAGAAAACGGTTTTATCGAAATCGAAACGCCTATGCTCGGTAAATCCACGCCCGAAGGCGCGAGAGATTATCTCGTTCCGTCGAGAGTGCACCCCGGCGAATTTTACGCTTTGCCGCAATCCCCGCAACTCTATAAACAACTTCTGATGATTGCGGGCTTCGACAGATATTTTCAGATTACCAAATGCTTCCGCGACGAAGACCTTCGCGCAAACCGTCAACCCGAATTTACTCAGATCGACGTCGAAATGAGTTTCGTCGACGAAGTCGAAGACGTTATGTATCCGATCGAAGGTCTTATAAAGGGCATTTTCAAAAAGACTGTCGGGCTCGACCTCGGCGAAGGGCATTTCCGCACCATGCGCTATAAAGACGCCATGGAAAACTACGGTTCGGACAAGCCCGATACCCGTTTCGGACTTAAAATAGTAAATTGCAGCGACTTGTTCGCTTCTTCGCAGTTCAAGGTATTCACCGATGCGCTGGCTATAAAGATAGGACCTATCCGCGGCAGCGTAAGGGCGATAAACGCCAAAGGCTTGGCGGGCAATTTGTCGCGTAAAGACCTTGACGCTTGCGTAGAATACGCAAAAACGCTCGGCGCGAAAGGGCTTTGCTGGATGACCTGGCAAAAGGGCGGCGAAATCAAATCTTCGTTCGCGAAATTTTTAACCGAAGAAGATATCGCCAATATCAAAACGCGTATGAACTTCGAAGAGGGCGACACGCTGTTCTTCGCGGCGGATAAAGACTACGTAGTGTTCAACACGCTCGGCGGACTTCGCCTTATGCTTGCCGACAAATTCAATCTCGTAGACAAAAACTCCTACGATATTTTGTGGATAACCGAATTCCCGATGTTCGAATGGTCGGAAGAAGAAAATCGTTTCATGGCGGTACACCATCCGTTTACCGCGCCTATGAACGAAGATCTGGAACTTTGCGTAGCCTCGCCCGACAAGGCTCGCGCGAAAGCGTACGACCTCGTTATCAACGGTCAGGAAGCGGGCGGCGGCTCTATCCGTATCCATTCGAGAGATATTCAGAAGAAGATGTTCAACATTCTCGGATTCTCAGACGAAGACATACAGCGTAAGTTCGGTTTCTTCGTAGACGCTTTCAACTACGGCGCGCCCCCGCACGGCGGACTTGCTTTCGGGCTGGACAGGCTCGTAATGCTCCTTTGCAAAGACGATTCTATCCGCGACGTAATAGCCTTCCCGAAGGTTCAGACGGCTTCGTGCTTAATGAGCGACGCTCCGTCGAAGGTCGATCAAAAGCAACTCGACGAACTCGAAATTTCGGTAAAAGAATAAGAGGTTAAACCTATGAATATAGACGATTTCAAAAAAGTAAAAATTACCGCGATGAAAAATCACGATAAAGACGCCGTTACGGCTCTCAACGCGGTTATCAACAAACTCATGCTTGCGGGCATAGAGAAAAAGGCTGCGGGCGAGGAAATGACCGACGCCGACGTAACCAAAATTTTACAAAAGACCATCAACGAACTTACGGAAGAACGCGAAGCGTTCGTGAAGGCGGGCAGGCAGGAAACCGTCGAAAGCCTTGACAGACAACTTGCGACCGTAAAGGAATATCTTCCGAAAATGCTCTCCGAAGACGAGATAAAGAAGATTATCGAAGGGCTTGACGACAAGACCGTTCCCGCGGTAATGAAACACTTCAAGACCAACTACGCAGGCAAAGTCGATATGAGGCTCGTCGGCGCAGTATTGAAAACTCTTTGAAAATGAAGACTGTTTTCGTTACCGGCGCAAGCGGCGGCATAGGCGAAGCGGTCGCGAAAAATTTCGCCGAAAACGGCTATTTTGTCGGCGTGGGGTATAATACCAACCGAGAAAAAGCCGAAAATATCGCAAAAGAGATAGACGGCGTTGCAATAAAAACTGACGTGAGCGACGAAAAAAGCGTAGCCGCGGCGTTAAGCGACTTTTTGCTCCGCGCGGGCAGACTCGACGTTCTGGTCAATTCGGCGGGTATCGCTCTGCCTATAAAAACCTTGCTCGATACTACCTCAAAAGAGTTCGATAAGGCGTTTTCGGTGAACGTAAAAGGCGTATATAATTGTTGTAAAGCGGCTATCCCCGCGATGCTTGACGGCGGCGGAAGCATTATAAATATCTCGTCTATGTGGGGCGTCACGGGCGGCTCTTGCGAAGCGATTTACTCGGCGAGCAAGGCGGCGGTGATAGGCTTTACGAAGGCTCTCGCCAAGGAGTACGCGGCGGCGGGTATAACGATCAATTGCGTTGCGCCGGGGTATATAGATACGCCGATGAACGACAATCTGTCCGACGAAAACAAAAAACTCGCGATTGCGGATATTCCCGTCGGTCGCGCGGGAACGGGCGAAGACGTTGCAAAAGCGGTTTTTTATTTAGCCGAAAACGGCGGTTTCGTTACGGGCGAAGTTTTAAGCGTCAACGGCGGCGAAGTTATATAAATGAAAAAATTTACCGTCGTCGAACTGATTAACTCAAAGCCGTATGGTCGATATAATCCGGAAGACGAGTTTTACGAAAAGTGGGAAGACGTTGCGAGATACCGTAATTCGCTTGACGGCTGAAAATCAAGAGTATATAATAAAATTACAAAATAAATTCTTTGGGGCGGAGTGAAATTCTCCACCGGCAGTATAGTCTGCGAAGGTCGTTGTCGACCCCGAATCGGTGAAATTCCGATACCGACGGTATAGTCCGGACGATAAAAGAGAAATATCCGCGTATTTTACGCCCCGATACCTTTTCGTGTCGGGGCTGATTTTATGCGATATTTCTCCTGTCTGTCAGTCTGAATTTTCTGACGGATAGCCGCTAACCTACGGCTGAAAGGAGAAACTTATGCAAAAACGAACTTATTTCAACGCAAAAACGATAGCGACCGTAGCGATGTTTTCGGCTCTTTCTTTCGGAGTGGGGCTTCTCGAATTTCCCATATTCCCGATGACGCCCTATTTCAAACTCGATTTTTCTTTCGCGGTGCTTTTAATCGCTTCGTTTTGTTTAGGGCCGATTGCGGGCGAAATCGCTTCGGCTTTATCGATAGCGTTGCACCTTTTCGTTTCGTCGTCGGGCGGGGCGGGAGAATTGAGTAATTTTATACTCGCTCAATTTTTCGTGGTATTGCCGTCGATAGCGTATAAATATCGCCGTAAATTTTCCACCGTGGCGGTAGTCATGCCGATTGCCGCCGTTATAACGTCGTTGTTCGCTCTCATCAACAACCGATTTCTGATCTTTCCTATATACATGGGCGGAGGCGCGGCAGGCGAATTTCGTAAAGTCTGGGGCTTCGCGTTGGCGTTTAATCTTATAAAGTGCGTTGCAAATACCGCCGTTACGTTGCTTTTATACAAAAGGTTGAGCGTTTTACTTCACAAATTCGTTTTCGAAGAGTATAATCGACGTATGGAATATATCACGAATTCGGCTAAAGAAACCGTAAAGTTGGCTAAAAAATACGGTAGAACCTTAAAGAGCGGCGACGTCGTTCTGCTTGACGGCGAAATGGGCGCGGGGAAAACCGTATTTGCAAAAGGCGTGGCGTTAAGTTTAGGCGTAAAGGACGAAATCACGAGTCCTACTTACGCTTATATGAACGATTACGGCGGTAAACTCTATCATTACGATTGTTATCGTCTCTCGTCTGGCGAAGACGCCGAGGCGCTCGGATTGACCGATTATTTTTACGGTAAGGGCGTTTGCCTTATCGAATGGAGCCAAAATATAGCGGACGTATTGCCCGAAAACTGCAAACGGGTTAAAATCGAGAAGATCGGCGACGAACAAAGGAGAATTACTTTTTCATGAAATACCTTGCCATAGACACGAGCGGCAAATACCTGACGGTTATTGCGTCGGGCGATAAAAAAGCGGTGAGATTCTTGCCCGATTGCGCGCTTTCTCATTCCGTCGTTTTAATGGGCGAAGTCGAAAATGCTCTTAATAAAGCGGGTATGAAAGCCGAAGACGCAGACGTTTTCGCGTGTTCGGTCGGCGCGGGTTCGTTTACCGGCATAAGAATCGGCGTTTCAACCGTAAAAGCGTTCGCCTACGCTTTAAGTAAAAAAGTTCTCGGTGTAACCACTTTCGAAGTTCTGGCGTATAGTGTATCGAAGCGGGTTAAAAAACTTGCCCTCGTGTCGGCTCGCCACGGCAACTACTACGTTTGCGGCTTCGACGAAGACGGCAAAGTTATTCTGCCGCCGAAATTTATGACCGTAGGCGAAATCGAAGAAATAAAAGACGGATATACTCTTATCGCCGACGAAGACCCCGATAATCTCGGCGCGATCGTCGCCGATATGAAAGTCGGGTTTGAAAGGGCTGTCGAAGATAATCTCGACAGGGCTACGGACGACGCCGAAACTCTCGTTCCGCTTTACGTCAAAAAGAGTCAGGCGGAGGAAGAGGTGTGATTTACCGCAAGTGGGAACTTAAAGATATAGGCGAAGTGGTCGAACTCGAAAAGAAGTGTATTCCGGACCCGTGGAACGCCGATATGGTGCTTTCGTCGTTCAATCAGCCTCGGTTTGTCGGCTTCGTTGCGGAAGAAAACGGCAAAGTTACCGCCTATCTCGGCGCTACGGCGATTTTATCCGACAGCGACGTTTTACTCGTCGCCGTCGATGAAAATTACAGAAAAAAAGGCGTCGCGACCGCTCTTTTCAAGTTGCTTTTTGCCGCGCTGAAAGAAAGAAACGTAGAAAAAGTATTTCTGGAAGTAAGAAGCAAAAACCTTCCCGCAAGGGCTTGTTATAAGTCGCTCGGATTTTCGGAAATAAGCGTTCGCGATAACTACTACGGCGACGACGACGCTATAATAATGGAGAAAGATTTATAAAAAAAATCATTGCGTCTTTAAGCGCGGAAGACGTCGGCAAAGGCAAAGTTTTGCTTATGCTGCACGGCTACGGCGCGAATAAAGAGAGTTTCGTAAGGCAAATTCGGTTCTTCTCGGGATATTTCAGGGTGATAGCCGTAGATATGAGCGGCTTCGGAGAAAGTCCGCCGTTAAAATATCCTTATTCGGTAGGCGATTACGCCGAAGAAATAAAGAAAGTCATAGACGAAATCGGCGAGCGGAAAATTTACGTTTTAGCCCATTCGTTCGGGGCGAGAGTCGCGGTAAAACTTGCCGGAAGCGACGACAGAATAGAAAAAATTATTTTTACGGGAGCGGCGGGTCTGAAGCCGCGGAGAAGTGTGCGTTATAAGGTTAAACGCGCGCTTTTTTTGTTGCTTAAAAAGTTCGTAAATAAAGAAAAACTCGTAAAGTTCTATTCCGAAGACTATCGCAGTCTGTCGCCCGTTATGAAAGAGAGTTTTATAAAAATAGTAAACGAAGACTTAAAAGAGCGTTACGCCGCGATAAAAATCCCTGCGCTGCTGATTTTCGGTGATAAAGACAAAGAAACGCCCTTGTATATGGCGAGAAAAATGAATCGGCTTGTTAAAAACTCGAAACTAATAGTTATAAAAAACGCGGGGCATTTTTGTTTTGTCGATAAGCCTAATTTATTCAACGGCTACGCGCTCGAATTTTTGTTAAGGGGGAAATAAAGTGGAATATCCGTCGTTCGCCGCGGCTTTTATTTTATGCGTAATACTCTGTTATAGCGCGATTATCGGCAAATTCGCGGCGGTGTTTCAGCAATGCGATTACCGCGCGGACGAATACGCGAAGTGCTTCTTTTCGTCGCTTGCCGAAGAGTGGCAAAAACTCGTTTTTTGCTCGGCGTGCCTTTGCGTTTATTCGCTTGCCGCCGCTGCCGCCCCGAAGTTATGGATAGTCGCGGCGGTCGATCTCGCCTTTTTCGCGGGCGTTGCGATAATATATCGGGCAAAGAGTAAAATACGCGTAAAAGCGAAATTCACCAAGCGGTTTACAAGAATTTTTGCCGCCGGATTTTTATTTTTTTGCGCAATAAACGCGTGCGTGTTTTTTCTTGCGAAGCGCTTTGATCTGCTTGCGTACGCTCTGCCGATAACTGCGATTTCGGTTACGGTTATTCCGCTTTCGCTTATCTTTGGCGCTGCGATTAATTATCCTTACGACCGAATAAAGTACTTGCTTACGATACGCAAGGCAAAAAAGAAACTTTCGGAAAATAAAAATCTCAAAGTAATTTTCGTTACGGGCAGTTTCGGTAAAACCACTACCAAACGCTATCTGTACGAACTTCTGAAAGGCGATTATAAGACGGTCGCCACGCCGAAATCGTTCAATACGCCGATAGGGCTTTGTCTGTCGATAAAGGCGATAAACGAAGATACGCAGATTTTTATAGCCGAAGCGGGCGCAAGACGGGTCGGCGATATAAAAACGCTCTGCCGAATAGTTCGGCCCGATATTTCCGTGGTAACGGGCATCGCGCCTCAACATATAGAAACTTTTAAGTCGATTGAAAATATTATCGCCGAAAAAGAAGAAGCGGTAAAAAATTTGAAAGTCGGCGGGTTTGCGGTTATATCGGGCGAAACGGTCGGCGGAAAAACTATATACGAAAGGGCGAAATGCGATAAAATTTCGGTCGGAAGCGGAGAAACGGCAGCCGTAAAATTTTACGGCGTGGAGTTTTCCGCAAACGGATCGAAATTTAATATAGCGTTCGGGGATAAAACGATTGAAATAGCCGCTCCCTTCGTCGGAATACATAACGTGGTCGATTTTACTCTCGCCGCCGCGGTTGCGATAAAACTCGGCGTACGGGCAGAAAAAATCGAGAACGTCGCAAAAACGCTCACTCCGCCTAAGCATAGATTTTCGGTATCGGTTTCGGGTAACGGAGTAACGATAATCGACGACGGCTACAACGCGAATATAGAAGGAATAAAGAGCGGGGCGGAAAGTCTGAAATATTTCGGCGGCAAGAAATTTGCGGTGTTTTCGGGCATAGTCGAGGGCGGAACGAAGAGTTACGAACTTAACTCGGAAGCGGGCAGAGTTTTAAGCGAAAATTGCGACAGGCTGATCGCCGTAGGTCGGCTTGCCGACGAGATTTTGTCTTGCGCGAAAGGCGAAAGGACCGAAGATTTAGACGGCGCGAAAGAGATATTGAAAAAAGAAGTCCGCCGCGGCGACACGGTTGCCTTTTTCAGCGACCTTCCCGATCGCTATTAGGTATTACCGCAGTCGCCCGGTCGCTTTACCCGACGCGAAGATCGTATTTTTAATAATAAAAAATATAAAAGGAGAAATATATGAAAAACGTACTCGTATTTTTCGGCGGAAAGTCCTGCGAACACGACGTGTCCGTGCTTACGGGCGTGATGACCGCAAATTGCCTTGACGGCGAAGGGTATAATTCCGTACCCGTATACGTGGGTAAAAACGGTAAGTGGTACGGCGGCGAAGAACTTAAAAATCTCGGCGTATACGACGGAAAACGCACGTTTCGCGAAGTTACTTTGCTGCCGTCGGATAACTTCTTGTACGAGATTAAAAAGGGTAAACTCAAAAAACGCGAAAAGATAGATTGCGCGATAAATTGTATGCACGGTCTTAACGGAGAAGACGGCTCGCTTGCGGGGTCGTTAAAACTCGCTTCCGTTCCGCTCGCTTCGCCCGATATCTTTTCGTCGGCGGTTTCCATGGATAAATATTTTACCAAAATCGCCCTCGCCGGGATACGCGCGCCATACGTTCCGTACGTAAAACTCAATCGCGAAAACTATTATAAAAACAAAGCCTTTGCGAAAAAACTCGTCGCAAGGCTCGGCTCGCCTATTATTATAAAGCCCGCAAATCTCGGCAGCAGCATAGGCATAACGGTTGTAAAAACCGACGATAAATTCGAAGAAGCCGTCGAACTCGCGTTCCGCTACGACGATAAAGTCGTCGCGGAAAAGGCGTTGACCGATTTCAGAGAAATAAATTGCGCGTGTTATAAACTCGGCAACCGATATATCGTTTCGCCGTGCGAAGAACCCATTACGAAACACGACGTTCTTACTTTCGACGAAAAATACGTTACGCCCGCCGAAAAGAAATTCCCCGCCGAAATCGATAAAAAATTGTCGGATAAAATCCGCGATTTAACCGCATACGTGTACCGCAAACTCGAATTTTCGGGCATTATACGAATAGATTTTCTGCTTGACGGCAACGACGTGTACGTAAACGAAATCAATTCCGTGCCGGGGTCGCTCGCGTATTATCTGTTCGTCGAAAACACAGACGAATTCGGCAAAATATTGCACGACCTGGTTGAAAACGCGATAAAAAAACACGAAGACTACGAAAACAACGTATTCACTTACGACGGCGGAACGCTTTCTTTCGATAATCTTAAAAAATAAAATACGCGGGGCGAGAAAATTTTTCTCGCCCCGCTGTAAACCGCCGTTACGAGAGTATGCGCTTCCGGTGTGGCGATCTCGAAGATTGGAGTTTATCTGCCATACAAGCCGCTCCGACCTTTATTACGGGAATTCTTCACTTTGTTCAGAATGACGTTTGTCATGTTGAGCGTAAGCGAAACATCTCCCGGAAGGGCAAAACCTGCGGAGTTTATATTATAACGGTTATATTCCACGCGAAGCACGCAAAATCCCGACGGTTCATATAATGTAGCGGGGTACTAAAGATGAACGGTATTTTCTGGCAGGCAACTTTAGGAATATTTTTTATATTCGCAATGACTTCGCTCGGCAGCGCGGTCGCCTTGTTTCTGGGCGACCGCGCGATAAGTAAAGGGCTTTCTTTTATCGGAGGACTATCCGCGGGGATAATGCTTGCTTCGGCGGTCTGGTCGCTGATTATTCCCGCGCTGGGCGACGGCAAAAACGTACCCGAAGTCGTTATCGGGTTCGGGGTAGGGTTAATCGCGTTTTCGCTGCTTGGAATATTTCTTCGCGAAGACGAAACGGCGGGGTATAAGCGACTTTTTATCGCGATAACGGCGCATAACGTTCCCGAAGGGCTTTCGGTAGGATTTGCGTACGGCGCGGCGGCGATAGGCTCGGTTACTCCGACGGCGGCTCTCGGACTCGCGATAGGAATAGGCGTTCAGAACTTCCCCGAAGGGGCTGCCGTCGCTATGCCCGCAAGAAAGATTTATTCCCGTAAAAAGTCGCTTTTGCTCGGCGTTTTAAGCGGAGCGGTCGAGCCGATAGCGGGGTATATCGGATATTTCGTATCGACGAGCGTAGTATTTATTATGCCGTCGCTTATGTCGTTCGCCGCGGCGGCTATGATTTTTACCGTGTTTTCGGAACTATGCAAAGATATATCCGAGAAGCCTTTATCGGGCGCAATCGGCGCGGGAGCGGGTTTTCTTATTATGATGCTTTTAGACGTTTTACTCGGCTGACGTTCGACGTAACGTCAGCAGGTTTTGCATGGCGCGACTAAAACAAGTTTCCCAAATAGCGGTTTCCCGCGTGTCGTATATCGATAATTTATCGAAAATTCTTAAATAACGTATAAAAACCGCCTTCGATGTCAATCGTTATAGCGATAAAAATCATCGGAGGTTATTTTAATGAATCCTTTTAAGGAAAAAGCGCCTAAAAAGCCGCAATTCGAAACCTGGGATAAACTCTATCCCAAATCGTATAATAAACGCGAAGTCGATCCGTACACCAAAACGCGTATCATATTGATGAACGGTACGGAATTCGAAGCGAATTGGTTCTGTCATCAATTCGACCGCCACGTCAAAAACAACGACTTGCGGCGTGCGCTGGCTCTTAACCGCATGCAGGAAAAACGCCAGCAACAGAAAATTTCAATGCTCAAACCCGTAGACGAAACCGTACTCGAACACACTATCGGCTACGAACAATTAGCCGTCGATCTTACGGCGGAACTTGCCGGAAAAGAAAAGGACTTCAACGTCAAAAAAGCCCTTGATTTCGCCTTATTGGAAGACTTCGACCACTTGTACCGCTATGCAAACAAACTCGAAGCCGAGCAGGGAGTGTTCGCCGAAAGGCTCGTCGGAAAGTATACCGAAATCATGCCCGGCAGACCCACGATAGCCCACCACCGTTACCCGACGGATAACGTAAGAAAGCCTATAAACAATAAAAAAGCAGACAAGCAAACTATTCTCGCGACTATGATAATCACCGCAGCCGAACAGCAGACGATGAACTATTATATGAACGTAGCGAATTTCGGCAACGACGATTTGTCGCGAAGACTTTACGAAGAAATCGCGCTCGTAGAAGAAGAACACGTTACGCAATACGAGTCGTTAATAGACCCGAAGGGCAGTTGGCTCGAAATGCTTTTGTGGCACGAATATTGCGAGTGTTATCTGTATTGGTCGTGTTATCAGACCGAAACCGACGAATACGTCAGGGGTATATGGGAAGAGAATTTCGAGCAGGAAGTTTCGCATTTGCACGCGGCGTGCGATTTACTAAAAACTTACGGCAAAAAAGACCCCGCCGAAGTCATTCCCGACGGCAAATTCCCCGAGCCGCTTTCTCTGCACGAAAACGTGGACTACGTGAGAGAGATTCTTGCGACCACGGCGCAATACACGTCGGTCGGCGAAGGTTACGAGGACGTAAAGAATCTGCCGAAAACCGCGAACTTTTTCAGGTACGGTCAGACTATCACTCCTGACGCGGAAATGCTTCCGTCGCATAACGTTATATGTAAGCATATAACCGAAAAGGGCAAAGATTATCGGTACGAAGTGGCAAAATCGCCGATAGAAGCCCTGCGCGCGAGAACGGAAGACAACGTTACGGTAGGGATCATTCCGAAAGCAGCCGAAAGCAGCGGTTTCAAGAAAAATCCGCCCGATAAAAAGAAAAAATAATCGCAATATAATTACTACGCCCGGGGCGAGAAATTTCTCGCCCCGGGCGTAGTTTAACGATCGATTATAAAGTTAAAAATCCGCCGATAAAGGCGTTGGGGAACACGAATTGTTTTTCGCCTGCGTCAAATCTGACGCGAAAATATTTTTTCGCGTTGTCAATCCACGTTATTACCCCGTTGCCGAATTTTTTGTGCGTTACCGTAACGCCTACGCCTACTTTCGCAAGCAGTTCTTTAATCGCTTTTTCGGCGGAATCTTTTTCGCGGGCGGGCTCGGCAATGGTCGTTGCGATTTCTGCGTTTGCCGCCGCTTTTTCTTCCGCGTTTCCGCCGTCGCGGTATTTTTCGGGGATAAGAATATTTTCAAAGTCGGTCATAGTAGCCTGTTGCTTGCTGTATAATGCCTCGTATTCTTCGCGGCGGAGTACCGTATCCCAACCGCCGATTGCTTCGCCCTCGTGTTTGTCGATACCGGTATACGATAAACTCGAATTTTCGTATTTTCTGAACCCGAAAATGCCTTGATTCATCTTTTCGGAATCGAAAAGTCCTATCGAACACAGTACGTCGAAATCTTTTACAGTAAGCCCCGTAACCTTTTGGAAGAGTTCGGGCTCGATTTGCGTAATGACGTCCTTTATCGTTTGTTCGCGATAATCGGTGAGATACATAAAAGCAGGAATTCGCGCTGCAAGTTTCAAAAGGTTTTCCTGCACTTGTTTACGTAAAGATTTTGCCTTCTTTTCGTCCTCGGTAAGTTCTTTCTTCTCGGCAGGCGTTAAGTCGTCGCCTTTCTCTTTTTTGAGTTTTTTAACCTTTTCGGAGCGGTTTATAATCGTCTGAATCTCGGTGTTTAGCGAACGGAAACCTTCGATACGCATAAGCGCGTCCAAAGCGTCCTGATTGTTCTGCAATTTTTTGAGAGTGTCGTTGTCAACGTGCACCAAAAGGGCGGTTTGCCAACGCTTTGCAAGCAAGGTTGCCGACGTACCCGCGTAGGTAATATCCAGAATGTCCTGCGCGTCGATACGATTCATTGACGAGCCGTCAAACGCAAGCACGGGCAAGAAAGAAATGAAATCTCTCACTTTTTGTTCGGGGCTTGTTTCGTCGACTTTCAATCTGCACGAATAGTCGGAAATCTGATGCAGGGCGCGTTCTAACGCAAAGTCGAAAATATAACATTCCTGCTTTATAATTTCTTTGTCGCCGTGGTCGTTCACGATTTCCCAAGGCGATTGCGCTCTGAAAGCAGTCTGGAAATACGTTTCGGGTGATTTTAAGTTGCGAAGCATAAACACGCCTGCCCACGGTCTTACGGTAACGCCGGTATTGAGTTTTCCGCACGATAAGGTGATAGTTTTCGTTTCAAGCGGATCGCCCATTGCCGCTAAAACGGGTTTGAGAGCGTCCAGGCCGATGCCGATTTTTGTTCCCGCGCACACGATAATTTTGTAGTCATCAAAAAAGGCGTTTTGCTTTTGACGCAATAAATTGTACATTGCATAGCAACTTGCGACGTTCGGCAAATACCAAAAAGTGTGCGATAGAACGTTTAACATGGTAGTATCCGAAAACGGCATAGGCGGGCGTTCCGCGCCGAGTTTCAAGCCGTCCACGGGCATATAGTTGCCCTGAATCATTTTAACCCACTTTTGCACGTCTTCTTCGTACACGAACCTTGACGTTTCGATTTTTCCTTTTTCAAGCGGTTGAGCCTTAAAAAATTCGTTTATATCGAATTCGTCAAAGCCTTCGTTTATCGCAACGTTCGCCGTAATCGAATCGGGAACTTTATACGTAAGCATAACCATTTTCGGGAGCGACGTGTAAGGGTTTTCGCCACGCGATTTATCCCAGTTTTCTTTTGCTGCCTGTTCGTCGGAATACGTCCAGTTAAAAACCTGATCTTCCAGAAATTCACCGGAATTAAGCGCGCGGAAGGGCGTGCCGGATAAATACAGATAATGCGCCGACGTGATAGGCAAAAACGTTTCGTTTATAGCGTTTCCCGCTTCTTCCTTTTGGTATTTTTCAAGGTCGAAATCGTCGTTTTCTTCGTCGAATTTTTCAAACAGGTTTTTCGCGTTTTCGCGCCACGCGCCGTAGTGGTATTCGTCGAATACGATAATATCCCAATTCGTGGTGTGTATAAATTCGTTTTTCGCCTTTATGCCGCCTGCCTCGTTCGTGCCGAGCAAGTCTTGAAACGAACCGAAAACGACGATAGGATTCGTTTTGTCGCAAGCGTCGAATTGTTCGTCTAACTTTTTAGCGTCGAACTTTGCCTCTTTGTTGCTCACGAATTGCCAGCCCTTGAAATCAACGTGGTGAGTCAGGTCTTCTTGCCAAGCGGATTCAACGGCGGGCTTGAAGGGGAGTACAAGAATTTTTTTGAACCCCATCGCTTTGCATAATTCGTACGTTGCAAAAGTCTTGCCGAAACGCATTTTCGCGTTCCATAAAAACTTCGGCGGGCGCGTCGGATCGTCAATCTTTGATTGTTCGAAATACGATTTTGTCATATTGACGGCCTGTTGCTGCTCGTCGCGCATAGAAAAATTCCACGTGCGATTGCCTTCAAACCGTGTTTCGGTGCGGACTTCTTCGATTGCCGTCAAAGCGTCCGAAAGCGCGCATTTGAACCACTCGTTTTTATCCGCGCCCGCGTGAAGCCTGCTAAATCCTTTACGAATAAGCAAACGATGAACGTCTTTGTCCGTAAAACACGTCCCGTCGGAACGCATTGCCGATTCTTTGAACAGGATTTTGAAATTTATCGCCGCCGTATGCAGTTGTTCGCGGATACGCGTTTCGGTGTCTTTTCTGTCCGTGTAGCCGATTTTGATATATCCGTCGTGGTCTTTCAAGTCGGGCAAAACGTAGCCGTAAATTGTCGGCACGACGGCAGGGCGGTTATGTAAAATTTCTGAAAGACTGATATTATTCGCCATTATTTATCCCCTTTTAGGTTTGTTCTTTATTGCAAATTGCGCTTACAAATTAACTGAATAATTCTTGTACGCCTCTTCGTGTTTCCCTTTTGATTTTTTCGATTAAATCATCGTTTATTTTATATTTAATCATATCGCAAAACAGATAAGAATTAAAACAGTTTTTCAAAATATCAAGTCTGTTTTTAACGTCGTCTATATATGTTCCTTTGCACTCTATATCAAGGTTAATATGCGCAATGGCTGTATTACGCACGGCTTTAATATTGTCGTCTTCCGGTGGCATTTTGGGCAAATTATCTTTATATGAATCAAAATCTATCAAATAATCATGTAACTTTGCCTTTAATTGAGTAATTGAATTTGCTGTTTTGTCTTTATTTTCAAGCGAGCAAACGATAAGAATAAACTCTTCTTCAATCGATCTGATGATTGTATTCATAAATTTTTTTGCGGGCAAACACATTTCATAGTCCACACTATTGCCTTGCAGTTTGTATTTTTTAAGATATTGTTCTATTGCAAGTATACAATAATAGTCCCCATAAGCATTTGAAATAATATTTTTAATTATGCTTACTCTTTTTTCGTACTCTTTCATATATTCTTCTTTTATTACTTTCATAGTAAATCACTCCATTGGTTTAATCATACTTTCGATAAAGTCGATTTCTTCTTGGGTTAAATCATATTTTTTATACAATTCTTCGTCCGTCCACGGCTTTGAAAAATCTTGCATAGGGACAAATTGATAAACAACTTGTGTCGCGTGTTGTGTATTCTTCTTAAACATCACTAAAAATCTAAAAAATTTAGTTGTGATGTAAGATTTTACATTTTGCGTTTCTTTTTCATTATCAAATGGACCTACCATAATATATGTTTCAGAGCAACACGAGTTTGGTTCTACTACAATAGGTTTATTTATCACTTGAGTTGGGTATGTGTCCCCCATGCCATATGCTTGTGTAATAAAGATTTTCCATTTTTTAACTGCGTCATTGTTTTTACGAACAGTATTTCTATCGATATATCCAATCCCGTCTTTTTGCCAACCAAAATAGTAAAACTTGATTGAATTTTTAAAGGAAGTTAATTTATACTCAGGTTTTATTCTTTTATAACTCTTATCTTGTCTTATGTCATATCCAAAAGGATCATTTGCGCTAACAAGTTTTCCAAAAGACGGTTCATTTTTAGATTTAATTTTTTTTAGTATTGATACTTGGACACTATTTCGTAAGAAAGTATCACAATCTTTCTCCAATAATGGTCTTTTATCTATAGAAACTTCATTATTTAAATGCGTATATATTGTACAGTCCCCATGATAGTTCTTATCAATTAAAAAGAAACAAACGCCACCTTCAATCTGTACTCCTTGAAAACAGTTTGTAGATGATGGATAATCGTGCAGGACTTTAACACTGTCGTTATTCAACATTGCTGTCCTAAAACCACCTAAGTTTCTTCCTCCGGAATACCAGCGTGCAGGAATTATCATTATTTCATAACGAGGATTGAGTTTTTTTGCTTGAATAACAAATCTATCATATAATGGAATTGCCCCTGCGCCTTTTCCGCTTCCATCTGACAAATGATAAGGGGGATTTGATATAATTACGTCGAATTTCATATTGAAAATTTTCTCCGGGTTTTCTGTGTGTATAAATTCGTAAGCGTGAGTTTCTTTGTCGCCGCCACGGTCGTAAAATTTATTTGCTCCACAAAACTTACATTTGTCGCCTATCCAAGTATGTTTTATGCGGCGAAATCGTATATTGCCTTCGGCGGTATCGAAATGAGAAATCGAGTATTCGCCGTTTGGATATTTTGAGCAATATAAACTTCGGCGGGATAACAAACTCGTGAGTTCCGTTATCGCTATTCCGTAAAGTTGCTTGTGAAAGATATGGTCGATACGTTCTTGCAAGTTAGGGATTTTATTTTCCAAGCCAACTAATAATCGTTTTGCAATTTCTCTAAGGAAAACTCCCGTTTTGCAAGCCGGATCTAAAAACGTTGTGTTCGGATCGGAAAACAATTCCTGCGGCAGTAAATCGAGCATTTGGTTTACCACGTCGGGCGGGGTAAAAACTTCGTCGTTAGATAAATTTGCCAAACACGACAAAACGTCGGGCGTGTGCAAAGTCTTGTTTTTGTAGATTTTATCGAAAAAAGTTTCAGCCATTTTCCTGTACCTTCCTGTAATGCGCAGGCGGATATTCGCATATCGGCTCTGCCATATATTCTTTCGTTGCGGGGTTTATAGACAAATATTTTCGTATGTCTTCGGGAACGTCGAGAAGTGATAGTTGCTTATTTTGGGGCTTGTCGTTGGCTTTCAGCAATATGTCAAGTCTGAAATCTCGGCGTTTCAACTTCGTTCCGAGCATAAGACTCCATTCGGGGAAAATAATCGGCGTATCAAGGTCGTTTTGATTTTCGTCCACGCACATAAGCGTCAAAGCGTTGCCGCATAAAACGTTTTTGGACAGTATATATTTCACGGCTTCGCGCGTTTCGTCACTTACCGCCTTTTTACAAATGGATTTGTATTCTTTATCCCACAATTTGAAAAGTCGTGCTCGACACTCTGTTACGTTGTCGGCTAAAATATCCACGCCGTAAACGCTCGTTACCGCCAAAACGGAATAGCGCTCGTAATCGTAAGGGTTAGACTTGTAGAGTTTTTTAACGGTGGCAAGTTTGCGGGTTAAAATTTCGGCTAAAAAATTGCCGTCGCCGCACGCGGGCTCTAAAAATCGACTGTCTATACGGTCGCATTCCTGAGCAACCAGATCGCACATGGCTTTTACTTCGCGTTCGTTTGTAAAAACTTCGCCGTGCTCTGCAACTCTCTTTTTCGATTTTATCTGTGTTTTCATACGTTTCGTTAAAGTTCCGTTTACACTATAGTTTAATTCATTATATCACTATAGTGAAAATTAATCAATACTATAGAGAAAGAAATTTTATCAAAAATAGAGTAAAATGACACTATAGTGTAAATAATGAGGGACGTATGGACAGGGTAGCGATAGGGAAAAAGATTAAACTTTTGAGAGAAAAGAGAAATATTACTCAAAACAAGTTGGCGACCGAAGCGGGGATTTCGGCAAGTTACGTCGCTTCTTTAGAAAAAGGCGAAAAATGCCCGACGGTCGAAACGCTTGACAATATTTGTTACGCGTTGAATATCTCTCTCGTCGAATTTCTGTCGGAGGACGAAAACGGTTACGATAAAATTTCTTTGCTTACGGACAGGCAAAAGCGCCTGCTGAACGAATTTTTAGACAGCATATAAAACGCTGCCCGGCGGAAAGAAAAGTCTTTCCGCCGGGCGGAATATTTTACGGCGATTTTTTTCGTGAAAACGCTTGAAAATACGCAAAATTTATAGTATACTGTCTTTGAAAAACGAAAAGTCGCCGAAAAGCGCGACGGATACGGAGATTTTATGAACGCACAATTACTCGACAAACTTAAAAACGTGCCTAACGAATACAAGAGTATTCCGTTCTGGTCGTGGAACAATCACTTAGACGAAGAATATCTCGTAAAACAGATAAGAGATATGAAAGCCGCGGATATAGGCGGTTTTATAATGCACGCGAGAACGGGGCTTAAAGACGAATACTTAGGCGAAAAGTGGTTTTCGTGCATAGAGGCGTGTCTTAAAGAGGCTAAAAGGCTTAAAATGGACGCGTGGGTGTACGACGAAAACGGCTGGCCGAGCGGTTTCGTGGGCGGTAAGTTGCTCGAAAACGAAGCCTATCGCGCGAGATTTTTAGAACTTAAACGGGGTAATTTCGACACTTCCGCTTTCTGCGTTTACGTTGCCGACGAAAACGGTTATAAACGCGTAACCGAGCCTCAGAAGGGCGTTACGGCTTACGAAAATATTTACCTTCGCGTAAGCCCGGCAAACACGGATATACTCAACCCCGACGTTACGGACGCTTTCATAAGAGAAACTCACGAAAAATATTACGCCAGATTCAAAGAATATTTCGGTAAAGAACTCGTCGGATTTTTCACGGACGAACCCCAATATTACCGCTACGCCACGCCTTATACCGCGGGCGTGGGCAAGGTTTTCGAAGATAACGGCGAAGACGTCCGCGACGGTCTTATATGGCTCTTTAAGTCGGACGAAAGGGGATACGCGTTCCGCGAAAAATACTACGCCGAACTCAACCGCTTATACGTAACCAACTTCTATAAAAAACTCTACGACTGGTGCGAAGCGCACGGCTGCAAACTTACCGGACATTCGGTCGAAGAGAGTTCGCTCGGCATGCAGATGTGGGGCGGAGCGGAAGTTACCACGACTTACGAATACGAACATATCCCCGCAATGGACGACTTAGCGAGAATTTGCACGAACGAACTCGCGCCCAAACAGATTTCGAGCGCGTGCAGCCAACTCGGCAAAAAGCATATTTTAACCGAAACTTACGGCTGTTCGGGTAACGACGTAACGCCTTACGAACTCAAAAGCGTTGGCGATTTGCAATACTTTTTGGGTGTAAACAAGATGTGTCAGCACCTTTACCCCTATTCGCTCGCGCGCGGCGGAAAGACCGATCATCCCCCCGTATTCTCGCGCCACGGCAACTGGTACGACGGATTTAAGACTTTCAACGAATATTTCAATCGTTTGGGCTATATAGTCGCCAACACGCATGAAAACGCCGACGTTGCGGTTATTCACCCGATACGCGATATATGGCTCGACTATATCCGCGAAATCGACTATCCGAGCATTAAGGAAACCGAAGAACGCTTCGCTGCTTTAATGAACGATTTACGCAAAAAGGGCGTTACGTATCAATTTATCGACGAAACTCTGCTCAAAAAATACGGTCGTAACGAAGCCGACGGTTTAAGGGTTGGCGAAAGACTTTATAAAACCGTGCTTATGCCCGAAATGAAGACGATTTCGGCGAACACGCTCGACGTTTTGCGGAACTTCAAAGGCGAACTCTGCGTTTTGGGCTGCCCGAAATATATCGACGGCGTAAAGGCGGACGTAAAACTTAAAGGCAACCTTACTTACGACGAACTCACCGCAAAAACCGCTATTAAGTATACTTGCGACGACGCAAGGTCGTTTATGGCTTCCCGTTCGGGCGAACTCGGCGACTTCATATTCGTAAAGAACTTCTCTTACGACAAGCCGAGCAAGGTTAAATTCGTCGGCGTTGCCGAAAATTATAAGTTGCTCGATCTTGAATTTTTAACCGAAAAGGATATTACCGACGAGTTTGAGTTAAGAGCGGGCGAAGGCTTGGTTCTTATAAAAGACGAAGCGGCAAAACCGTCGAAGAAGAAACTCGTAAAAACCGATTATACGCATAGTTTCGGCGTGGAAAATATTACACAAAACTATCTCGTAATGGACTATTGTCAGGTTGCGAGAAATAACGATAAATTCGGCGATATCCGTCCTATATACGGACATATCGAAGATTTGCTCCGCGAAGATTATAAGGGCGAAATAAGCGTAAGACAGACTTTCACGCTCAACGAAAAACTTCCGCTTACCTTCGTAATGGAAAAAGCCGACCTTAAAAAGATTACCGTAAACGGCAAGCCGATTACGCTTAAAAACGGCGATTTCGACGTGAATTTCGTCGAAGCGGATATTACGGGCGAAGTCGTAACGGGCGAAAACGAAATTATATATACGTTTGACTTTTATCAGCACGACGGAGTGCGTTTCGCGCTCTTCGACCCGCTTGCGACAGAGAGTTTAAGAAACTGCCTGTATTACGACACGACTATCGAAACGTCGTACTTAAAAGGCGAATTTACGGTAGGTAAAGACCGCAGTTTGTCGGCGAAGAAAAATCTTCCGCCGCTCACCGACAGACTTCTCGATAACGGCTATCCGTTCTTCAAGGGGCAGGTGGAATATAAAGGGAAGATTGCAAAACCCGAAAACGGCAGAGCGATTCTCGCGCTCGGCGGCAGGTTTATGACTGCGAAAATCAAGACGAAAAAAGGCGAAGTCGAATTCGTACTTGACAATCGCGGCGATATAACGGATATTTTAAGCGACGGCGAAAACGAAGTAGAGATAACGCTCAATTCGAGTTTAAGAAACTTGTTCGGACCGCACCATTTCAAGCCCGAAGCCGAGCCGCTTGCCGTAGGTCCGTCGGACTTCGAGTTCCGCGGCGATTGGGCAGACGGTAAAACCCCCGAAAAATATACCGACGAATACAACTGCGTTCCGTTCGGTATTTCTTCCGTAACCCTCGTCAACGAAAAGTAACGAAACGTCATCGACGCGATGACAAAAGCGGGGAGGCAATAAGGTTGCCTCCCCGCAATTTATAATAGTTAATACTTTTCGCAGTCGCGCAGGAATCTGTAATAACAGTCTTCGCACGGTTTTTTCTTCGGTTTCGGTTTTTCGCACGGGCGGCAAGGTCTGCCGCACGGGCAGGGAATGCCTATCGGGCGCATAGGTATAAATTCGCAGGGAGGTTTCGGGTCGCAACGCAAACACTTTGCGGCTATCGCTCCTACTATTACGCCTATTATTATTCCGTCGTAAGTTTTCATAAGTAACCCTCCTTAGCAGCAATTACTGTGGCTATGAGTTATTACATTATACGCCTGCGAACGAAATTAAGTGCAAAAAAACACCGCTTTTCAAAAGGCGGTGTTTTTAAGTTTTGTCAACGGATCGGTTCTTGTTGAAAACCGCGCTTACGATAGAAGCAACGCCCGAAAGAAGATCCATAACTCCGTAAAGAACGGAACCTGCCATCGACTTTACGGCGTATGCCGATTTCGCTTCGTTGCCGAGAAGTTTGGTCGTTTCGGAACCCGGCGGGCGCGGCGCTGTTTTTTTATCTGTTTTTGATGAAATCGAAAAATTTGTCGGGGTAGAAGTTAAGTACGAGTTCGTTCGGGAATTCCGTCGCCGACAATACCTTATATATATTGTTAAACTCGCCGATATGCTCTTTTCCGTGGCTGTCGCTACCCAAAGTGACGAATACTCCTTTGCGTTTGCAAAGCAGAAGCATTTCGGTAAGCCCTTCGATATTGCGTTTGCGGTATCCGTTTTCGGCTACGCTTACGGCGTTTATTTCGAGAGCGACGTCGTAATTTTTAGCGGCGTCCGTAAGGGCGTGGAAGTTTATATCGAAAGTCGGGTCGTCGGGGTGTCCGATAATATGCGCCATGCCGCTTTTCATTGCGTTTATCAGCGCGTTCGTGTTTATCTCTTCGTTTTTCGGCTTAAAACAGTCTTTATGCAGAGATACTATCCTGTGGCAAAGGTGTTTGCAGTCGGATTTTTCGAGGTCGACTTTGCCGTCTTCGCTCAGAACGTTAAGTTCGACGCCGTAAAGCATATTCACGCCGAACAATTTTTTGTCGGCGTACAGGCAAGACGTGAAATAACTTCTGCCGCAAGACCCCGGCATTGCGGGGGCGTGTTCGGTTATACCCAGGTATTCAATTCCTCTTTTCGCGGCTTCCCGCGCCATATCGGTAACGGTGTCGCAGGTGTGGTGTCCGCTCGAAAGAGAGTGTGTATGTAAGTCCATTACGCTTTTCATACCCGAATTATAGCACGTTTTTATGCGAAAAACAACAAAAATAACATATTTACCGAAAAAATACTTTGAAAACAACAAGAAACAACATAAATTTAATAAATTTTTTAATTTTTTTGTTGTTTTGTGTTGACATTGCATTAAAAGTGTTGTATAATTCAAGTATGGAATACGACGAGAAGATTTTTTCCTCAAAAGAAAAACTGCGCATCGTACAGGAACTCGTTCCCGGTAAGCAAATCACGCTTGCGCACGTCATAGCGAATCCCGATCCGATAATGTATCGCAAACTCGGCTTGAACCCTGCGGTAGACTATTCCAAAAACGCGATAGGCATCGTCTGTATGACCCCCGCCGAAAGCGCGATAGTTACCGCCGATATAGCCATAAAGGCGAGCGGCGTTGAAATCGGTTTCGTAGACAGGTTCAGCGGAACGCTTATTCTGCTCGGCACGGTATCGGAAGTATCCACTTCGATAGAGGCGGTTCTGGATTACGCGAAAAACGTACTTAAATTCACGACCTGCAACTTAACGAAGACTTGATTATCGTATAGGGCGGGGCGGAAAGCCACCCTTCCGGGAGATTCTTCGCAAGTTTGCTCAGAATGACGGTTTATTGAAGCGGCGGCGGGTTGGGTTATATATCGAATTATATATAATGAAAAAGAAAATCATGTTTATGGGCAGAAGCGGCGCGGGGAAAACCACTCTGACGCAGGCTCTGTACGGCGAAGACATAGAGTACCACAAAACTCAATACGTCAATTACAGCGAGTATATAATCGACCCTCCGGGGGAATATATAGAGGACAAGCAATTCGGCTTTGCGCTTGCGCTGTATTCTTATGAGGTAGACGTAATAGGTTTTATACTCGCGGCAAACGAACCGTTCTCTCTTTATTCGCCCGCCACCACGGCGACCGCGACGAGAGAAGTCATAGGTATAGTAACGCAGATAAATCACCCGGACGCGGACAGGAATCTCGCCAAAGAATGGTTAGAGATTGCGGGTTGCGAAAAAGTCTTTTTCGTGGACTCGGTAACGCGCGAAGGGTTAGACGAGTTGATAGATTATCTCGGCTGGAACGAATAGTTACTTCGCGGAAAACCACCCTTTCGGTAGATTCTTCGCAAGTTTGCTCAAAGTGACGCTTTTAACTCGGCATTGACGCAATGACGGGATAAAATATAAAAAACGAAAAAATATAATCGAGAGATTATTAAGGAGATAAATATGGTAAACGAATTCGAAATCAAAAAACAAATTTGCGAAATCGGCAAGAGAATTTACGGTCAGGGCATGGTCGCCGCCAACGACGGTAACATTTCCGTAAAACTTAACGACCACGAATTCCTCTGCACCCCCACGGGCGTATCGAAGGGTTTCATGACCCCCGAATACATCTGCAAAGTTGACGAGAACGGCAAAGTCATTCAGGCTAACCCCGGTTTCAAACCCTCGTCCGAAATCAAGATGCACATGAGAGTTTATAAAGAAAGACCCGACGTAAAATCGGTAGTTCACGCTCACCCCATTTACGCTACGTCCTTCGCGATCGCGGGTATTCCTTTGACTCAACCCATAATGCCCGAAGCGGTTATCGCGCTCGGCTGCGTTCCCATCGCGGAATACGGCACTCCGTCGACCGAAGAAATTCCCGACGCGGTTTCCAAATACCTGCAGTATTTCGACGCCGTTCTTCTTGCTAACCACGGCGCGCTCACTTATTCCGATTCGCTTCTCAACGCGTATCACAAAATGGAATCCGTCGAGTTCTACGCGAAACTTCTCTTTAACTCCCGTCTTCTCGGAGGTCCGAAGGAACTTTCCAAAGAGCAGGTTGCAAGACTTTACGAAATCCGCCGTCAGTTCGGATTGAAGGGTAAACACCCCGCCAACATTTGTCTTAACAACAAGAAGGGCGAATTCAGTTGCCACAACTGCGAATCCTGCTCCTGCGGAACTTCGGAAAACGCTAACGAAACGGATGCCGACCTCGTAGCGGAAATCACCAAAAAAGTTTTGGCTCAACTCGGCAAGTAATTCCGTGAAGGAGGAATTATGAAGATTAACGAAAACGACGTATCGGCTATCGTAAGGCAGGTCGTCGCAAAACTCAACCTGACCGAACCGCAAAGTCAAAGCGGCCTGTTCGACGATATGAACGACGCTATCGCCGCGGCGAAAAAAGCGCAGCAGATCGTAAAGAAAATGCCGCTCGACGCGCGTGAAAAGGTTATCGCGAATATCCGTAAAAAGACGATCGAAAACGCCGAAATTCTCGCGCGTATGGGCGTAGAAGAAACGGGTATGGGCAACGTCGGTCATAAGATATTGAAACACAAACTCACGGCGGAGATGACTCCCGGAACGGAAGACATCACGACGACGGCGTGGTCGGGGGATAAAGGGCTTACTCTTATAGAAATGGGTCCGTTCGGCGTTATCGGCGCGATAACCCCCTGTACCAACCCCAGCGAAACGATTATCTGCAACACGATAGGAATGTTCGCGGCGGGCAATACCGTAGTATTCAATCCGCATCCGGCGGCTATCAAAACTTCTAACTACGCCGTCGATATGATCAATAAAGCGTCGGTAGAAGCGGGCGGTCCCGCTAATATCTGCTGTTCGCTCTATCATCCGACTCTTGATTCGAGCAACGTAATGATGCACCATAAAGATATCGCGTTGTTGGTTGCAACCGGCGGTCCGGGCGTAGTTACGGCGGTTCTTTCTTCGGGTAAACGCGGAATCGGCGCGGGCGCGGGCAATCCCCCGGCTCTCGTAGACGAAACGGCGGACGTAAGAAAGGCGGCGGAAGACATCGTAAACGGTTGTACGTTCGATAATAACCTTCCGTGCATAGCCGAAAAAGAAATCGTCGCCGTAGACGATATATGCGACGATCTTATGCGTTACATGGTCGAAGAACAGGGTTGTTACCTTGCTTCCAAAGAAGTACAGGATAAACTTATCGCCACGGTGCTTACCCCCAAGGGGCTTAACAGAAAGTGCGTCGGCAGAAGCGCGAAAGCGTTGCTTGCCATGGTAGGCGTAGACGTTCCCGATTCGATTCGTTGCATAACTTTCGAAGGCGAAAAGGAGCATCCGCTTATCGCTACCGAACTTATGATGCCTATTCTCGGCGTAGTAAGAGCCAAAGATTTCGACGACGCGGTCGAAAAAGCGGTATGGCTCGAACACGGTAACAGACACAGCGCGCATATTCACTCCAAAAACGTAGACCATATCACGACTTACGCGAAAGCGATCGATACGGCGATACTCGTCAAAAACGGTCCCTCGTACGCCGCGCTCGGTTTCGGCGGCGAAGGTTATTGTACCTTTACTATCGCGAGCCGCACGGGCGAAGGTCTGACCGCCGCGCATACGTTCACCAAATCGCGCAGATGCGTAATGGTCGAAAGCCTTTGCATAAGGTAACTTATATAGGAGATTAAAATGGATACTAACAATATCGAAGAAATCGTAAGAAAGATTTTAAGCGACATGGGCGGCAAATCTTCGGTTTCGGCTCCGCGTTCGGCGGGCGCGATCCCCGAAAAAGCGAGAGTCGCCATGCTCGTGGAAAAAGAGAGATTCGAACTTCAGGAATATAAGATTCCCGAACTCGGCGACGACGACATTCTCGTAAAGGTAGAAGGTTGCGGCGTATGCGGCACCGACGCTCACGAATTCAAGAGAGATCCGTTCGGACTTATCCCCGTAGTACTCGGACACGAAGGAACGGGCGAAATCGTCAAAATGGGCAAGAACGTCAGAAAAGACAGCGCGGGTAAAGATCTTAAGATCGGCGATAAAGTCGTTACGTGTATGATTTTTGCCGACGACCCCGATATAACGATGTTCGACCTCAATAAACAAAACGTAGGCAAAGCCGACGTATACGGTTTGATTAAGCCTATCGGCGACGATTATTTTACCGGCTGGTTTGCCGATTACATAGTTATAAAAGGCGGATCCACCGTATTCAACGTAAGCGATCTCGATCTCGATTCGAGAGTATTGATCGAACCTTGCGCGGTACTCGTGCACGCCGTAGAAAGAGCGAAAACGACGGGTATTCTCCGTTTCAATTCGAGGGTAGTCGTTCAGGGTTGCGGACCGATAGGTCTTATCTGTATCGCGGTACTTCGTACTATGGGTATAGAGAATATAGTTGCCGTAGACGGTAACGAAAATCGTCTTGCTTTCGCTAAACGCATGGGCGCCGATAAGTCGGTGGATTTCAGAAATTACAAAGGGGCGGAAGCGCTCGGAAACGCCGTAAAAGAAACTTTCGGCGGACACTTCGCGGACTTTGCCTTCCAATGCACGGGTAACCCGATCGCTCACGCCAACATCTATAAGATGATAAGAAACGGCGGCGGTCTTTGCGAACTCGGTTTCTTTATTAACGGCGGCGACGCTACCATTAACCCCCACTTCGACCTTTGCTCGAAAGAAATCACTCTCGTCGGAAGTTGGGTTTACACTCTTCGCGACTACGCGACCACGTTCGATTTCCTGAAGAGGGCGCAGGCGATAGGGCTTCCGATGAAAGACCTTATCACGCATCGTTTCCCGCTTGAAGAAATAAACGAAGCGTTAAAGACCAACTTGTCTATGCAGGGTCTTAAAATCGCGGTCATCAATAAGTAAACGGAGCGTTAAATTATGGCAAACGCTGTTGGCATACTCGAAGTGTTCGGCTTAACGACGGCTTTCGTCGCGGCGGACGCGGCTTGCAAGGCTGCGGACGTAACGCTTGAAAATTTCGACAAAAACAAACCGGCAAACGCGGATAAACTCCCCGTACCGTTGCTCGTTACGATCAAGATACGAGGCGACGTGTCGGCGGTGGAAGCGGGACTTAAAGCGGCGAGAGAAGTTGCGGAAAGTCTTACGGGCGTAGTTGCCGAACATATCATTCCGAATCCGGCGGAGGACACCGAAAAGATGCTCAAACTCTCCGGAATGGACAAAAGATAAAAATAAAAAATAAAAAAATTATAAAAACGAATCGGAGGATTTTTATTATGGCACTCGAAGCATTAGGTATGGTAGAAACCAGAGGTCTTACGGCTGCGATCGAAGCGGCGGATTCTATGGTTAAGGCGGCTCAGGTTACTCTTATCGGAACCGAAAAGATCGGTAGCGGACTCGTAACCGTTATGGTAAGAGGCGACGTAGGCGCGGTTAAGGCTGCGGTAGAAGCAGGTTCCGCTAACGCCGCAAGACTCGGCGAACTCGTTGCGACCCACGTTATTCCCAGACCCCACAGCGACGTCGAGAAGATTTTACCTTCTTTCAATAAGTAATTATAAAAACGGACGCAGATTATGGGAAATTCACTCGGCTTTTTTGAAATATCCGGCGTAGTCGCCGCGGTCAACGCTCTCGACCTTATGGTAAAGGCGGCGGACGTGGAGTTCGTTACCTGGGAGAAGAAACTCGGCGGAAGACTCGTAACCGTGATCATACGCGGCGAAGTTTCCGCGGTCAGGGCGGCTATCGATGCGGCGGATAAAAACGGCATTAAAAAACCCGTCGGTAAAGCCGTGATAGCAAACCCGCACGAAGAAGTGTGGAGAATCGTAAACAAATCGAGAGATAGGTTTTTACGATCGAGAGCGGCGCTCGAAGAAGATACCAAGCCGCAAAAAAACGAAAATAACGAAAGTTATATAAAAGAAATCTAATTATCGGAGGATAAAAGAAATGGCACTCGAAGCATTGGGTATGGTAGAAACCAGAGGTCTTACGGCTGCGATCGAAGCGGCGGATTCTATGGTTAAGGCTGCTAACGTAGTTTTAATCGGAACCGAAAAGATCGGTAGCGGACTTGTAACCGTTATGGTAAGAGGCGACGTAGGCGCGGTTAAGTCCGCAGTCGAAGCAGGCGCGGCTAACGCGTCTAAACTCGGCGAACTCGTTGCTACTCACGTTATCCCGAGACCCCACAGCGACGTCGAAAAAATATTACCCGTCTTAAAGTAATAGTTTTTTCGTAAGTCTGCTACATACGGAAACGATCGGACTGCCGCTCTGCGGCGGCAGTCCGGATTAGTCCGTAAACGCCGTTTTAAGGGGAAATTCAACACCCCCTTATTGTGGCATACCCGCAAAACCGGTAAATTGAAGGAATTTTCTATGGAATACAGCGAAATAGAAAAAATTACGCGACTCGTTGCGGAAGCAATAGCATCGCAGTCGCCCGCCGAAGTAACCACGGGCTTTCAGGTTCCCGTCGGGGTTTCGGCACGCCACGTACACTTGACGCAGGCAGACGTAGAAACTCTGTTCGGCAAAGGGTATCAATTGACGAAAAAGAAAGAACTTATGGGAGGGCAGTTCGCTTCCAACGAACTCGTTACGATCGTCGGGCTTAAACTCCGCGCTATCGAAAACGTAAGAATTTTAGGTCCCGTAAGAAAAGCGTCGCAAGTCGAAGTGTCGGCAACCGACGCGGTTAAACTCGGCATAAAAGTTCCCGTGAGGGACTCAGGAGATATTAAGGGTTCCGCTCCTATCGCATTGGTCGGTCCTTGCGGCGCAATCTATCTTAAAGAAGGTTGCATCGTCGCTAAACGCCATATACATATGTCGCCCGACGACGCGAGAAGAGCGAACGTAAAAGACGGAGATATCGTATCCGTCAAAGTTGATAACGAGAGAGCGACTACGTTCAACAACGTTACTATAAGGGTCGATCCTTCGTTTACGCTCGAAATGCACATCGACACCGACGAGGCAAACGCCGCAAGGATTTCGACGGGCATGAAAGCGACAATCGTAAATAACTGAAAGGCGGTTTACTTATGCTTATAGGCAAAGTCGTCGGGTCTGTCGTTTCGACGAGAAAATGCGACAATCTCGTAGGTAATAAATTCATGATAGTGGAGCCTATCCCCAGCCTTAAAATCGATAACCGTATAGTCGCGGTCGATAAGGTCGGCGCGGGTATAGGCGAACTCGTACTCGTTGCGCAAGGCAGCGCGGCGAGAATCGGTTGCGGAGACGATCGCGCGCCTATCGACGCGGCGATAGTCGGTATCATTGACGACGGACAGGGATTATAATTATAATTTTTTTACAGCAATATGAACTTGACCGAACTCGGACAACTTTATAGAGAAGCGGGCATAGTCGGCGCAGGCGGCGCGGGCTTTCCTACTTACGCCAAACTTACGGACAAGGCGGATACGATACTTTTGAATTGCGCCGAATGCGAGCCTCTTTTAAGGCTTCACAGGCAACTTCTGAAATTTCACGCCGAAGAGATTATCGAGGCGTTCGATCTGACGCGTAAGACCATGGGCGCAAAACAGGGAATAGTCTGCATAAAATCGCACTATAAGGGTGCAATTGCTGCGGTTACCGCGCTATTACCCGAATACCCGTCGTTAAAAATACACCTTCTTCCCGTGGTATATCCCGCAGGCGACGAAGTGGTGATGATTTACGACGCTACGGGCAGAGTGGTACGCCCCGGCGGACTTCCGATAGAACAGGGAGTAGCCGTTTTCAACGTCGAAACCATGTATAACGCTTATCACGCGCTCAAAGGCGAGGCGGTCACGAGTAAACTCGTTACCGTGGCGGGCGAAGTCGAAACCCCGAAGACGGTAAGAGTACCGCTCGGCGCGAAACTTTCCGAAGTCGTCGCGCTTGCGGGCAAAGAAACGATAGAAAACGGCGTTTATTGGGTAGGCGGCCCCATGATGGGCAGAATCGCGAACAAGTCGGAAACGGTCACCAAGACCACCAACTCGATATTCGTTTTACCCGAAAACAACCGTGTGATAGACAAATTCAGAAGCGACTGGAAGATAGAAAAGGCAAGGGCGGCAGCGAGTTGCTGTCAATGCAGAATGTGTACCGACCTCTGCCCCAGATTTAATTTAGGCCACCCGATCGAACCTCATAAGATTATGCACGCTGCGGCTTGCAACGATTTTCAGGACGTATCGGCGTTTCTGAACACCTTCTACTGTTCGGGCTGCGGAGTTTGCGAAAACTTCTCCTGTCCGCAAGGATTGTCGCCGAGAAAACTCGTGCTTCAGGTCAAGGGCGGACTTCGCGCGGCAGGCGTAAAACCTCCGAAAGACGTAAAAGTCAACCCCGTCAATCCCGCAAGAGAGTACAGAAAAGTTCCGCTTGAAAGGTTGGTCGCAAGGCTCGGGGTTAAAAAGTATCAGGTAGACGCTCCTTTAAGCAACGAACTCGTCGGAAGTTTCGACGAAGTAAAGGAAAATCTTTCTCAACATATAGGCGTGCCCGCAAAGGCGGTCGTAAAAACGGGCGACAGAGTCGAAAGAGGTCAACTCATCGCGAAAGCGGCAGACGGTCTTTCGGTGAATATACACGCGTCCTTAACGGGAATAGTAACCCGCACGGACGAAAAATCAATTACGATAGTAAAGGCGTAAACGTATGAGCAGAGCAATAGGCATGATTGAATACAGGACGGTTTCCGCAGGTATTACGGCAACCGATCTCATGGTTAAAACCGCAGACGTAGACATAATCGAAGCGCAGACGGTATGCCCGGGTAAATACATAGCGATAATTACGGGTGAGTTAAGCGCGGTTCGCGCCGCCGTGGATACCGCAAGGGCCGCTTACGAGGAAGCGCATATCGACAGTTTCGTACTCGGCAACCCCGACGAAACTATTTTCCCTGCGATTATGGGTACGACGACAGTTTCTCAAAACGACGTCAACTCGCTCGGTATAATCGAAACGTTCGACGCTTCGCAGATAATCGTCGCAGCCGATAACGCGGTCAAAACCGCCGAAGTAAGTCTTATAGAAATCAGACTCGCAAGAGGTATGTGCGGTAAATCTTACGCGATAATGACGGGCGAAGTAGCCGCCGTCACCGCAGCGATCGACCGCGCCAAAGACGTCGTGTCCGAATCGGGAATGTTCCTCGACAGTTCGGTTATCGCGCGTCCCGACAAGAAACTTATAGAAAAGATATTGTAATAATCGCGGCAAGTCGTAAAATCGCAGGCGTTTCGTTTACGGTTTATAAGGCTTGCCTTTTTTAATAAAATTCGTGGGGAAGTAAATGCTCGCAGTTGAAAGAAAAAACAGTATACTCGGTTTATTGCAGTCGGACGGAAGAGTAGTAGTATCGGAACTCGCCGAAAAATTCGACGTTTCCGAAGAAACCATCCGACGCGATCTCGAAAAACTCGAACGCGACGGACTCGTGCAAAAATCTTACGGCGGCGCGGTTCTTAACGAAAACGCTCAAAGCGATATGCCGCTTGCCGTAAGAAAACGTACCAACGTAATCGGCAAGCAGAAAATCGCCGAACTCGTTTCGAGATACGTACCAGATAATTCGTCGATAATGCTTGACAGTTCGTCTACCGCGCTCTTTATCGCAAAACGCATAAAAGACCGCAAAAACATGGTAGTGATAACCAACTCGCTCGAAATACTTGTCGAACTTAAAGACAGAAAAGAATGGAAAATATTTTCAAGCGGCGGACAACTTGGCGAAGACTCGCTCGCGCTCGTGGGCAGTCAGGCGGATAAGATGATTTCGAGTTTCCACGTAGATTCGGCGATAATATCCTGCAAAGGTTTCGACATAAACAAGGGCTTTACCGATTCCAACGACATGCACGCTTCCACCAAACGCACTATGCTCGAAAATTGCGAAAAACGCGTTCTGGCGGTAGACAGTTCCAAATTCAACCGAATAGCCTTTAACGTGGTAGGCACGCTGTCGGATATAGACGTTCTCGTAACCGACGTGAAGCCTGCCGACGACTGGCTTGAAAAATTCAGACAATACGGCGTAAAATGCCTGTACCCGGAGGAATAACGAATGACGAAAGTAATAAGTTTTGCCAACAATAAGGGCGGCAGCGGTAAGTCTACCACGTGTTCGAGCGTGGGTTACGCTCTTGCCCGGCAGAGTAAAAAAGTTCTGCTTATCGACGGCGATATGCAGATGAACCTTACGTTATCGTACTTCCCCGAAGAAAAGGCTCTCGAAATAGCCAAAAGCGGCAAGAATCTCTACGAAGCGATAAAAGAGCAAAAACCGCTCGGAGAATACGTTATGAAAACGGCGTATGAAAATATCGACGTGGTGCCGTCGTCCACGCTTATGAGCGGTATCGAATACGAACTCTTTTCAAAGTGGCAAAGGGAGTTCATTCTTAAAAAACTCTTAAAGGAAATCGTCGAAAGCGGAGTTTACGATTTCGTGCTTATCGACGCTCCCCCGACGCTCGGCTGCTGGGTAATGAATATACTCATTGCGAGCGATTACGTAATTCTGCCCGTCGAAGCCAGCCCGTGGGGATTGTTCGGGCTGGCGAATATGTTCGACTTCATCGCGCAAGTCAAAGAAATGTCGTCTAAACCCGACGTTTTAGGCGTGGCGATAACCAAGGCGGACGCCCGTAAAAACTACCTTAAACAGACGGTAGAATCGCTCAGGTCGGCTGAAGGAATAAACGTATTCGAAAGCGTTATTCACCTCGACAGCGCGATAGAGTGGGCGCAGGACAACTCCCGTCCCGTAGGCGAATATAAAAAATCGACCCGCGCGGCGAAAGAATACGAGGCGCTGACCGCCGAAATTCTCTCTCGGATAAGTAAATAACGGCGTTTGTCTGCCGTCATTCCGAGGCGTAGCCGAAGAATTTCCCGGAAGGGCGGTTTACCGCGGAGTAAATAATAAAAATTATAAATATAAGGAGTAAAAATTATGGCAGTAGGACTCGAAAGCGTAAAAAGGGCGACCTCTAAAACCAAAACGGCGGCAGTTAAACCGCTCGTCGTAAACGACGTGGTAGACGTACCCGTTTCGGAACTTGTTTTTAAGGAAGTAAAGGGTTGCCAGGCTATTAAAAAATCGGTTAAAGACCTCGGCGTTATTTTGCCGATAGTAGTCGTAAAGACCGAAAAAGGACTTAAAGTCGTAGACGGAGCGAAAAGGCTCACCGCGCTTAAAGCGGCGGGTGCGACTACCGTTAAAGCGGTTATCGTAAACGGCGACGAAAAGAAGATTGCGGCTGCGCTCAAAGCAACCGACGAATGCGCGGTAAAGTGCGATTTGCCGTGCGATAAAGCGGTAAAGACGGAAAAGAAAGACGACCTTCGCGAGGCGAAGTTCACAGCCGCTGCGCGTATGTATTGCGATCTTCCCACCTATTTGTTGTAAATAAATAAAAAACTTTGCGCCGCCGCGAAAATTTTTTCGCGGCGGCGTTTATCGTAACGGTAAAGATAATAAAAAATCGGGGCGGGGTTGCGTAACGCAACCCCGC
>OGFF01000505.1_pt1 | contig 55337 bp, 46 predicted proteins | sample 1570751 | NCBI WGS metagenome assembly OGFF01 (sample SAMEA2581951, study PRJEB24529) | metagenome | biome: Human gut stool | place: China | collected 2011 | reverse complement strand
ACATCAGCGCGATGCAGGCGCTCAGTCAGAATCAGGAGGGCTTAATCGCCGCCGGTATCCTCGAAGGCGGCGCGGACGGCGGAAACATTTCCCCGATCCTGGACCTGCTGTTCGCCCCGCAGAAATGAAGCGCCCTCCCCCATCGGACAGGCACATGATAAAAACGACCCCCGTGAGCGATCAAATGAACCGCTCACGGGGGATTTTTTGCTCGGATGCGGGGAAGATCGCCGCGCGGAACGCTTAGCCCTCCTCTGTGTAGCCGTTTGGATTTTGCACCTGCCAGTTCCAGGAGTCTCTGGCGCAATCCTTATAGTCGTATTCCGCCGTCCAACCGAGGATGTTCTTTGCCTTTTCAACGGCGGCAAAGCTCAAGGGCACGTCGCCCGGCCGCGGGCCGACGATGCGGTAGGGCACTTCCCTTCCCGACGCCTCTTCAAACGCGGACACCAGTTGAAGCACGCTCGTCCCCTTGCCCGTTCCCAGATTGAAAACGTCATACTTGCGGTCCGTTTTTTCAAGATAGTTCAGCGCGGCGATGTGTCCCTTCGCCAGATCGACCACATGGATGTAATCACGAACGCCCGTGCCGTCCACGGTATCGTATTGATCGCCGTAAACGCTCAGATACGGGAACTGCCCAAGCAGGGTGCGGGTGATGTAGGGGGCAAGGTTATTGGGGGCCTTCTGCCCGCAGTCCTCGCCGATGAGCCCGGAGGGATGCGCGCCGACGGGGTTGAAGTAGCGCAGAGAGGCAAAGCGGAAGTTGTCGCGCTGCCGCGCGAAATCATGCAGGAGCAGCTCGTTGAGGTACTTGCTGAACCCATACGGGCAGCAGACCTTGCCGACAATGTCGCTCTCGCGGTTCGGCATGGTCTCGGGCGTACCGTACACCGTGGCGGAGGAGGAGAACACCAGCTTGTACACCTGATGCTTTTCCATTGCGTTGAGCAGGTGGAAGGTGGACGTCAGGTTCGTGTCGAGATATCTTCCGGGGTCCGCAACGGATTCCGCGACGGATTTTAAGCCGGCAAAGTGGATCACGGCGTCAATGCGGTTTTCCGCGAAGACCTTTTCAAGCGCGGCGCTGTCCAGCAGGTCTAACTTGTAGAAGGCGGGGCGCTTGTTCGTGATCTTCGCAATGCGGTCGATCACCTCGACCTTGGAGTTGCACAGATTGTCTGCAATGACAACGTCATATCCGGCACTCAGAAGCTCCACCACCGTGTGGCTCCCAATAAAACCCGTACCGCCCGTCACCAATATCGTCATGGCTCATGTTCCTCTCTTTTCCGTTTGTTTCTTGCCGATTTCGCGTTTTTTGCTCAAAGCAATCCCTTCTGCTCTAACTTTGACATATACCAGGACTTTTTCAGACTCTTTTCGTTGGCATAGGTATAGACCACGGTATCCACAAGCGTGAGATCGCCGTTGTTGTCCCGGATGAGCGTTTCCATGGCGCGGATGACCTCATCCATCTTCCCGTCGCACTCCTTTTCCAGGGCGTTCGCCCGGGAAAGATAGCCCTTTGCCATCTTCGCAAGCTGAGTCGTTGTCCGCTTTTCCGCGGGGAGCGCCAGATACTCCGCCTTGGCGTCGGCATACATCGTATCGAGCGCCAGCGTGTACTCCTCGCGCAGGACGTAGACCTTGGCGATGAGCGCCGACAGCTCCTTCTGATAGCTGCTTTCCGCGCTCTTTTCGCTCTTCTCGCCCGCGGCCGCCGCGTCCGGCGTCTCAGGTGCAGCGTCCGTTTTGCCGCCGCTTTCCGGGCGGCTTGCCGGGACAGCGCTCTCCGCATCGGGTTGGGAGGGTTCCCCTCCCCCGCTGCCCGTCAGGCGCTCCATAAGCTGCTCCTGCGTCATCGAGCCGTCGCGCAGCGCCTGACGCTCCTCCTCCGTGACCTCGCGCACCGTGACCTCGCTCGCCGAGCGCACCGCCTCTTGGATCATCTGCTGGTTTTCCTCCAGCTTTTCCTCCAGCTCGGCCGATGTATGCTGCGTCGCGGCATGGACTGCCTTTAAGTTGTCGCGCTGCCACCACAAAAGCCCTGCCAGCGATACCGCCAGCAGCACGAGAACGGTGCAAAGAATGGTTTTTCGACGTTTCAAGCTGTTTCCTCCGCTTTTTTGCGTGTTTCCTCCCCGCCTGCAAGCCTTCCGCCTGCTTACGAGACTGCGGCCGCCCGGCCGTTGACCTCCTCCGGGGAAGTATATGTCGGGACCATCTCCCGTAGCATGGTGATCAGCTCCTGCGGCGGGATGTCGCGGGTGACGGCTTCATCCAGCCGCAGCAGGTCATCCATGATGACGTCCTTTGAAATGTCCTGCTGCTGTTCGATGAAGATCTTCTCATTGCTTGTTTTGGAGAGCGTTTCACTGCGCATCAGCAGCTCCTCATAGAGCTTTTCGCCGGGGCGCAGGCCGATCTCCTGAATGGTGATATCCTTATCCAGCTCCAGTCCGGACAGGCGGATGAGGTTTTCCGCCAGTTCCAGGATCTTCACCGGCTCGCCCATGTCCAGAACGAAGATCTCGCTCCGCTTTGCCATGGCGCCCGCCTCGAGCACCAGCTGGGCAGCCTCAGGAATGGTCATAAAGTAGCGGATGATGCGCCTATCCGTAATGGTGACGGGGCCGCCCTCCTGAATCTGCTTTTTGAAAAGGGGCACGACAGAGCCATTGGAGCCGAGCACATTGCCAAACCGCACCGCACAGAATTCTGTGGGGCTGTCCGTCCTGCTTTGCAGGATCATCTCGCAGAAGCGCTTGGTAGCGCCCATAAAGTTGGTGGGATTCACAGCCTTATCCGTGGAGATCATGACAAACTTTTTGACGCCGAACTTCTCCGCCGCCCGCACCACATGATAGGTGCCGAAAATGTTATTCTTGATGGCCTCCTCTGGGCATTCCTCCATCAGCGGGACATGCTTGTGGGCCGCCGCATGGAGCACGATGTCGGGGCGATACATCTGAAACAGGCTGTAAACTTTTTCCTTATCTCGCACGGAGGCGATCTCCACCCGCAGGTTCAGCCGATCGCCCCATACACGCCGCAGTTCCTGCTGGATATCATAAGCATTGTTTTCGTAAATATCCAGAATGATGAGCTGCTTGGGCTGATATTTGGCGATCTGACGGCAAAGCTCGCTGCCGATGGAGCCGCCGCCTCCGGTCACAAGAACGGTCTGACCCTGCAAGAAATCCGTCAGGATCGCCGTGTCCAGCTTGATCGGCTCTCTGCCAAGCAGATCTTCCACCTGCACATCCTTCACCGCCGCCATGCTCACCTCGCCGTTTACCAGCTGGTAAATTCCCGGCAGGCTCCGTATACGGCAGCTCGTTTTCTGGCAGATGTTCAGGATCTCTTTCTTATCCTTGGCAGACGCTGCGGGGATGGCAAGGACGATCTGTGTGATCCGCTCCTTTTTGACCATCTCGGGGATCTTCTCCCGCCCGCCGACGATGGGCACGTTCCCGATGTACTTGCCCTGCTTGCTCTTGTCGTCGTCGATGATGCAGCAGACATGGCTTTTTAGCTGCGGCGTGACGGAGATCTCCCGCAGGAGCATCCGCCCCGCCTCGCCCGCGCCGATGAGCATGACGCGCTCGCCCTCCTCCTGCCTTGCCTGACGGGCGGAGCTTGCGAACATCCGCAGAAAGCGGAAGGTGCAGCGCCCGCCCACCAGCAGGAACAGCTGGAACAAAAGCTCCATGAAGAGCACGCTCCTCGGCTGGTGATAGCCGAAAAGCGCCGCCGGCACATGGAACGCGCAATAGGCGAGGACGACGGATATCACCATCTCGGCGACATCATGGGCGCTGACGTAGCGCCAGAGATAGCGGTACATCCGGCGCGGCCAGAAGACCGCCGCCGTGACCAGGAACTGAACGGGCAGAGCACGAAACCACGGCTCAAGATATCCGGAAGGCACCTGCTCAAAGTCGAAGTCGAAGCGCACCAGCAGCGCAAGACCGCCCGCCACAATGATGAAAATGGCGTCCATCAGGAGGAAGAGCACCGTCTGGACGGGTACGCTTTTTTGAATCGTTTTCATACTATGCCCCCATGGATCTGCGGTAAAAGGCAGTCTCTCCACTGCCTTTTACCGTACTCTTTTGAATTCTCCGCTCAGCGGAGGGCGACGCCGTCAGACGCCTCGCAGATGTTCTTCCACGCCCAATGGGTCTGGGGGACATCCGGGTACTGGCGGGCATTCTCGTAAGACTGACCTGCCATGCAGCGGCCCAGCAGACGGTTCAGCAGAACGGCTGCCTGCGCGCGGGTGATGTGCTGATTGGGGGCAAACTGCCCGTTGCCGACGCCGTTGACCCAGCCGAAGGACGCCGCCGTAGAAATGGCGTCAAACGCCCAGTGGCTGGCGGGCACGTCGGTAAAGGTCTCTCCGCTCGCGGAGACTTGGGTGAAGCGGGCGCAGATGGTGACAAACTCGGCGCGGGTGATGGGCTGATTCGGGGCAAACTTGCCGTTGCCGACGCCCTCCACGATGCCAAGAGAGGCAAGGGCATTCACCGCCTCGGCGCACCAGAGCGTGTCGGGGACGTCCGTAAAGGTGGATTTGGAGGAAACCTTCTGCTCCTTCAGCAGGCGGTAGAAGATCTGCGCCACCTGTCCGCGGGTAACGGAGCTTGCGGGATAGAACCTGCCGTCCGCCATGCCCTGCATATAGGCAATGTCCTGATCGGTGTTCAGCTGCTTGGAGATGCCGGTCATATCGGGGTCGGCGACCATCACGGCGCGAACGGACACGCTGCTTTCGGGCATGGTGAAGGTGTAGACGCCGTCAGACTGCTTGCTCACGGGAATGTCGTTGCCGCTCACATCCTTGACCGCCAGATCGGAGAGGACATAGCCGTTCGACGCGGCGCTGTCCCGGATGACGGCGGTCCCACCCTTGGGCAGGGTATTCTTGTCCGCGCGCAGCGTGTTGTTCGGCACGGGATCCACAACGACCTTGTGACCGTCGGGCGTGGGCACGACGGGCGGATTCACGCCGCTGTCCGAGCCGGTGGTGTAGGCCTTGAGCGTCACGGTCACGGTATAGAGGCGGCCGTTGTCCCGGTAGGTCACGCGGTTGACGCGGTCGACCGTGAGGTTTGCGAAGGTGGAGGAAAGGCTCTTGAGCGTATCCTTGAAGGCGCTGTCCACGCTGTCATAATACTTCTCCACGTACGCATTCCACGCGCTCTCGCCCTGCCGGAACGCCTCGGCGCCCGTGTCCACGATGGTTCTGAGGCCGGTTCCGGCGAAAATGCTCTCCAATTCGCCGTATTTGCTGTCGACGACGGAGGCAAGCTCCGATGCAAGGGGCGTGCTCATCGTGCCATACCGGCTGGAGGAAGCGCTGAGCGTCCGCTCCACGCCGTCGGCGTCGGGACCGGTGATGGTCACGTCGACATAATAGGTCGTGGCTGCCAGCGCGGTCTGCGGCAGCAGCGTGCACAGCACCAGCATCAGTGCCAGCGTTCTCGCAATGTTCCGTTTCATGTTCATCTTCATCCTCCATTGTATAATAAGTTGTAAGAATCACGCTTCTACTTTTTCAGACAATGCCCTCAAGATGCAGCGTCTCGCTGTGCAGCCTGCCCGGCAGGGCGCTGTGATGGGTGGCGAATACCGCCGCCGGATACGCGCCCGTCAGCTCTGTCAGCAGCCGTGCCTCCGTATCCTCGTCCAGCGCCGAGGTGATCTCGTCCAGCAGCAAAAAGCGCGGGGCGGAAAGCATCGCGCGGGCGATGGCAAGGCGCTGGCGCTGTCCCGCGGAAAGACCGCCCCCCTCTTCGCTCAGGACGGTTTCAAGGCGGTCGGGCAGGTCGCGGACAAAGCCGCATTGCGCCCGATCCAACACCTCCCAAAGGGCGGCGTCATCCGCGTCGGGCTTTGCCAGCAGCAGATTTTCGCGAATACTGCCGGAAAAGAGCCAGGGCGTCTGTGGGACATAGCCGAACAGTCCCCGCACGGCAGCGGAGCAAGGGAGCTCCCCCCGCTCGGTTTCAAGGTATACCCGGCCCTGCTGCGGGTGGTACAGCCCCAGAATAAGGCGGAAAAGCGTGCTTTTTCCGCTCCCGGATATTCCCGTGAGGCAGGTCCAGCGATCGAGCGGCAGCCGCGCGGAAAAGTTCCGCAGGACGGGCTGTTCCTCGCCCTCATAGGAAAAGGTGACGTTTTCAAAGACGATGGCGCGAAGGACGTCGTCCTCCGCCGCCGCTTGTCCCGGTGCCTCCCCGGGCAGGGAATACAGCTCATCCAGCCGCGCCTCCGCCGCGCGGACGGCTGCCAGCCGGGACTGAACGCCCGACAAGCCCGTGAGCGGGCTTTGGAACATCGCGAGGAGCTGTAAGAGCGCCGCAAGGTCGCCGAAGGAGAGCCTTCCTTCCCGAATGGCGATGCCGCCCCAGACAAGAAGAACGGCGTATCCAAGCTGCAATACGGCGGAAAAACCGGTTCCGACCCCCGTTGAGAAGACGCGCAGGCGCTTGCGCTCGCGCAGCCACTCCTTCTGCCGTCCTTCAAAGCGGCGGACAGCCTCCTCCCCCGCCGTCATGCTGCGCAGAAGCTCCGTATGCTCCAGGATCTCCTGCGTGCAGCCCGTCAGACCTTCCTCCGCCTGACGCACGCGCAGATGCCGCCGCGTCAGATACTTTCGCAGCAGCCGCCCGCCGGCGATCGCCAGCGCGCCCGCGCCTACGACCGCAAGGGCAAGGGGGATATTGACGAAAAACAGCGCGGATGCGGCGCAAAGCAGTCGGATGAGCTGCCCCGCCACCTGGGGGCGGCCGACGATCCGCCATTCGCAGACGGTGTAAGCGTCCTGCGTCAGGCGGCTGAAGACCTGCCCGCTGTGGTATCGGCTGTATGCCTCCGCATCCTTGCTCAAAAGCGTATCAAGCGTGTCGCGCCGCAGCGATACCGCCGCGCGGTCGACCGTCCTGCCGGAAAGCAGGTCAAGCCCGCCGTCGAGCAGCGGGAGAGCCAGCGCCAGAAACAACAGCACCCAGCCCCACGGACTGCCGCCCTCGTCCAGCACCCGGCGGCTCACCAGGGCAAGCGCCGCGATGCCGAACGCCTGCGCGGCGATGCCTGCATACAGCAGCGTGAGCGGCGCTTTGTACGCGCCCACCGCTTTTTTCTTCGACTGACTCATCTCATCTTCTCCCGCGTATCAGTCCCCTCCGTGCCCGCTGAAGGAATCGCAGCAGCCTCAGCAAGGGGCGACGGGCGGGAAAGGTATGGACCCAGAAGTGTTCATAAAGCCGATAGGGTCGGGACAGGGCGGTTTCCCGCCAGCGTCCCTTGCGGCGAAAGGCGGTGACGTACGCAATGATCTGCGCCTCATCGACCTGCTCCCCTTCCCACTGAGCGTCGCCGCAGCAAATGCAGGTCTCTGGCGCACACAGGCGGATGACCCGGTGCAGGATATAGCTGCCGTCCGCCTTCTGATAGAGGGCGATATCGCCTGGTTGCACGCGGCGGTCGAGCCGCGCAAGGCGCACCATGTCCCGCCCATCGGCAAGAAGCGGCCACATACTGTTTCCCGTCACCGGAAGGAGCGCTTCTCCGTGCGCAAGCTGCTCATCGATCAGCTCGCGCAGCTGCGCCATGGGGATCTGCCGGACCTGCATCTTACAGACCGTCCACCGCGCCGACGGGTCTCAGCTTGTCGAGAAAGGCGGCAGCGTCTGCCTCCGCCTGCTCCCGTTCGACCGAGTACGCGCCGCACAAGGCGTCTCCAAGGCTTTGGAGCGTCTGTTCCTGTTCCAAAAGGTCCCATAAAAATGCGCCGGTCTCGTTTACGGAGATCATTCCCGGAAACGCTTCGGCAGCCGCCCCCAGGGGGACGATGACCGACATATCTGCGACCCGGCGCAGGATGAAATTCTCATTTCTTCGCATATTCCCTCTCCTGTTCTGCGCGCGCTGCGGTGAAGATCGCGTCGCTGCGGTGAAGGAGCGTTTCCAGCGCATCCTCCGTCAGACGCTTTTTGGCAACGGCAGCGGCAGGGCCCAGATCGGGTGTGCGCCGCTGTGTGCCGTGACAGTCGGATGCAAGGAAAAAGGATTGCCCCTCCCTCAGCAGCCGAAGGAGCTTCCACCGCTCCATGGGATGCAGCAGGCATCCGGCGCTGAGCTGGATGGGGACGTTCAGGCGATACAATTCCTGTATGTGCTCTTTCTTCTGCCGCCCCAGATACCGCTCCAGATGTGCCAGCACCGGCGTAACGCCGCTCTGTGCCGCCAGAGAGTAAAGCTGGTCGATCATGCTGCCGCTCCATGGGGTGAAGGGCAGTTCCAGCAGCAAATAACGGCTCGAACCGAGACACAGCGCCTCAAGCTCGTCCCAATGGTTCATATTTGGCATCCATGCCACCTCTGCACCCAACACAAGGTCAGGAAAAGGTTCGGCGGTTTTCTCCATCGCTGCGGAAAGATGCTCCCAAGCGGCTTGCCGACGCGCGAGAAACTGCTCTATGCTCTCCCTGTCCCGATGAAAATGGGGGGTGAGCGCTACACCCGTAACGCCCTGCGCTGCCTCCATGCGGAGCATTGCAAGACTAGCTGCCGTGTCCGGCGCGCCGTCGTCCATGCGGGGCAGAATATGGGTGTGAAGATCGGTCATGGGATGCTCCGTTCCCCGCTGTCCGGCTTCTCCTGTCCGTATCCGTAACCGTAGCCGTGCCCATAGCCGTAGCCGTAACCGCGTCCGTAGCCGTAGCGGTGGCGCTGATAGCCGTATTTCCGATATCCGTAGTATCCGCTCTCCCTCGTCACCTCGTTGAGAACAAAGCCGAGGATCTTGGCATGGGAGCGCTCTAACTGCTCCACCGCGCGCAGGACGCTCCCGCGCTCGGAAAGACCTGCACGTACCACGAACAGCACGCCGCTGCTCTCCGGCACCAGAACGCAGGCGTCCGTCACCAGATTGACGGGAGACGTATCGAGAATGATGTAATCGTAGTTTTTCTGCAGGCTCTCAAGCAGCGTTTTCATGCGGGAGGAACCGAGCAGTTCCGACGGGTTGGGCGGCACGTCGCCGGCAAAGATGACGTCAAGATCCTCAATGCCGGAATCATGGATGGCCTTTCCAAGCAACTCCGGCTGGATAAGCAGGTTGCTCAGTCCTACCTTTTCCTTCGCGGACAGAAGACGCGCCAGCTTGGGACGGCGCAGGTCACAGTCGATCAGAAGGACGCGCTGCTTCATCTCCGCATAGGAGATGGCAAGGTTGAGTGCGGTGATGCTCTTTCCTTCGGATTGCATGGCGGAGGTCACGATCAGGACCTTGCACGCCGTCTCGTCCGCCAGGGAAAAAGTCACGTTGGTCCGCAGGGTCTTATAGGACTCGCGGATGAAAAAATCGCTCTTTTCCGAGAGGATGTTTTTCCGCTCCACTTCCATGATCGCGGCAGTATCCGGCGCGTCGTGCCGCCGAGATCTCCGCAGAAGAGAAAAATGCTTTTTTTTCATGTCGCCTTACCTCTCTCCGCCGTGCTCATCGGCTTTTTGTGCGCTGAGCCCCGCCTTTTTCCGCTCATTCTCCGCAAAGGAGGGGATCTGCCCCAGCATGGGCAGATCGAAAAGCTGCGTCAGGTCTTCCTCGTTCTTGATGCGAACGTCCATCAGATACAGCAGCGTGACATAGACGACCGCGAGAAGCAGACCCACCGCGCAGCCCAAAAGGGTATTTTTTCGATAGCTTGGGGTGTAGCGGCTCGTGGGCACCTTGGCATGGTCGATGATCTTGGTGGAGCTGCCCTCGACAAATTCCTCGATCTCGCCGGGGGCGACGGTCGCCACCGCGTTGGCGATCTTCGCCGCCATTTCCGGATCCGGATGGGAGATGTATACTGAGAACAGCTCGGTCTCATCCACCTGCGCCGTCGTCATCATGCCGCGGATCTCCTCCGCCGAGCAATCGAGCCTCGCGTTCTTTACCACCTTTTCCAGCACGGTATCGCTGCGGATGATGTTGACATAGGTGTTGACGAGCTGCTGAGAGGTCGCGAGGTTGGCCGCGCTGATATAATCCACCTGCTGATTCGCCTTCACGTTGTTGACGTAAATGGTGACGTTGGCACGATACAGCGGCGTAATGAAATTGGCGGTGTAGATCAGGGAGATCACCGCGGCGGCAAGCGCGCACAGCAGGATCAGCCGCCACCGCCTGAGGTAAAGCAGCAGCAGCTTCCAAAGGTCGATCTCCAGAATGTCGCTGGATCGGTTGATGTTGGATTCGTTCATGGTTGTATTTCCCTTTCTGTCTGCGTTTGGACAGATCTTGAGCGGGGCTTTCCGCCCCTTTTGGCGAGAGACCGCCTGAATAGTCTAAAGGCGGCACAAAAAGCCGCAGATCAGTCGGTACTCTTTGTGCCGCTTCCGTCCACTGGCAGCGGGCAGCACGGCGTTTGCGTACTGCCTCCTGTCAATCGATGGGTTTGGCTTGATCCGGAAACAGTTTCTCCCGGACAAAATAGGCGGCGCTGTCGTCATTCCGGCAGATCAGCCGGAACACGTTCGTCTCCCGCAGGAGACGGTCTGCCGCGACAAGCAGCCGATCCATATCCTCCCGATGCAGACGGAAGGGGGTCTGACTCAGCAGCAGAGGTAAAGCCTCCGCCGGAGTGAGCGGCTGTAAAGCGTTTTCCTCCCCCTGAAAGAGGAAGCAGATCGCGCGCAGGGGCGCATTTCGATTCTGATTCAGCGCTTCCTTGCCGGACCATGGCGTGCCGTAGACCTGCCACACACCGCTTTTGCGGCGCAGGGCGGGCTTGTCATCATTCAGAATGGACGCGCCGAACAGGCGCACCCATTTTTCCGTGTGGGTGGATTTCCCCGTGCCCGGCGGCGCGGAAAAGCACACGGCCTGTCCGCCGTATTCCACCGCCGAGGCGTGGAGCATCATCCCCTCGTGGGAGAGAAGCCCCACGGCAAAGCAGTCGCCTGTGGCGATGTACTCCGCAAGGTCCTCCGTTTCCAGCTCGGGACAGAGCGACAGCGCCTGCGCGCCGCCCACGCGGATGGTGATATCCGCCGCGCCGCCGCGGGCGGAGGTCCGATAGACCTCCGCCTGGGCAGCCGTGCGTCCCTTGGGGGACATTTCAACGATCAGATCAGCGATTCGGTAACGCATTACTTTTTGCGGATTTTACCGTCCTCGGCCCAGTAGGTGCGATTACCTCCTACGACGCTGGCGTTCTTAACGACGCCCTTGTAGCCCCACTTATTCAGGGCGATGTTGTCATCCTGCGTCGAACCTGGAGCAGCCAGTGCTTCCAGCGGCGCAAGCAGGATCAACTCGGCGGACGGAGCGATATAAGGTTTTTTTATCGTTTTCATCATGCTGATTCACTCCGTTTACTTAGGGATAGGGATATCGAGCTCTGTAAGGAGTCTGTTGAGGATCTCCTGCTGCTTGGGAGTGAGGTTCTTGTAGCCTTCGGGTTCCGTCCAAGCGTCCTCGAAGCTCCACTGTTTTGTTTCGCTATTCTGCGTTCCGACGTTGGTGCCGAATATTGCCTGCGCGGTTGCGGAGATCTTCGTCTGATAGGCAGCGGCGTCGTTCTTGTCGAAAGAACGCATCAGGTATGCCTCGAAGAGATAGGCGCCCTCTTCATCCAAACCGACCTCATTGTTCAAGGATCCAGGCATCGGATAACTGAAGTCCTGGCTTTCGTCTGCAATATACTTCAGCGTGAAGCCCAGCTTCGTCAGGTACTTCTTTGCCGCATCGTCACCACGGAACTTGCCGATGAAGAACAGCGCGCACTGCGGCGTGTCGCCGGTGGCCAGCTCGAAGTGGTAGCCGGTGACGGAGATGTTGAAATGGTGGAAGGACAGATTCGGGGTGTTACCATCTGCCTCCGTCCCCTGAATGGCAACATAGCGATCGTAGGTGTCGCCATCAGGCGTTGTCACCGTCGGCGTCTGGTAGGTCGGGGCAACCGTGCCCGTCACCGTGCCGACGATCTTGCCGCCCGGGGCGGTAACATAGTCCACGCCCGCAGAACTGTCCATGCCGGAAAGGGTCTTGCCTTCCGCCACCGTTAAGGTACCATCAAACGTCACGGTCTTTCCGTTCAGGTCGAGGGTCACATCCTTAGACACCGTGAAGCCGGACTCCGTGCTATCCGCAATCATCTGGATATAGCCCGTGCCGGTATAGTCCTGCACGGCAGCAGCAAGGCTTCTGTAGGTCTGCTCACTGCCGCCGCCGACGATCTTCGCGATCTCCGGCTTTTCTGTCGTCCAGACATAGAAATTGCCGGGACGGTGGACACCGTAGTAAGTAGCTTTTTGGTCAAACGGCTTGTAATTCTTAGGAGCATCTGCGCTCGCGTCCACATTGAGTCCTGCGATGGGGGTAATTTTGATCGGCGCCCAGGCGGGGTCATTGGTGTTTTGCGATGTCATCGCCTCATACACCTGTGTTTCACTTGTCTGGGCGGCGGTCATATTGATGGCACCCGTGCCGGTCAGGACATTGTAGCCGTTGGGGTATACCTTAAAGTAGGCCGCGTTGATATCTTTGCGGCTCATCTCAACGCCATCTACAGGCTCCGTTCCGGTGAAGCCCTGGTTGGACTGGCTGACTAGCTCATCCGACACATACAGACCGCCGTTCACGATCATCTCGCCGTCCACATTCAGCCGTGCGCTTCCGACCGTATCAAGCTTGGGGTGCGTATATCCGCCGCCCGGAAGGTTCGTGGCATTGACGGGATAAACCTTCGCCGAATAGCCCTTCTGATATGTCCCATTGCCGATCCCACGGGTATCATAGTCGTTCAGGCGGTAGAAAAGCAGCTTCGCACTGCTTGCGACAGTGCACGTTCCGCCCTTCTCGACACTCAGGGACGCACCGGGCAGGAATTTGAAATCGCTGTTCACGGTCATGTCGCCCGCCGTGCGGAGGTCGAATCCCGCGTTCAGCGGCATCCAGTATTCCTGGCTCTTGATGGTTATGTTTTGTGACATGCCACCGGCACTGAACTTGACGTTCAGCTGGAAGCTGCCGGTACTCATCTTGCCACCCTCGTTCAAGCGGTAGACGGTCTTGTCCTTGGCAAGGTCGAAGGACTTGGTCATGCTGCCCTGCGTCAGGTTAAAGAGCGCACCGGAAGGACCGAAGATGAGAACGGCTCCCGTGGACTGGTTGTTGCCCTCCAGCATGACGCTGTACTGAGCGTACAGCTTTGCGCCGTACGCATAGGTGACGGGGCTTTCAATGGTCTTGATGGAGAAGTTGCTGAACGGGAAAACCCGCATGCTCGACTTTTTATCGTCAATTTCCTTCATGACCAGCGCCGCGCGTCTATCGGAGATCTCCATCAGTTCGCGCACGGTGGAACCGTTTTCTGCGGAGATGGAGCCGCCGCGGATCTGGCCGTAGCCGCAGAGCTCGCCGCCGTTGCTGACTGTGATGGCTGCGCTGTCGGACAAGCTCAGATAGCCGATACCGCCTGCCGCGCGGCCGTTGGCGGTGCTGGACTGCATGCCATTGACCACGAGCTTTCCGTCCACCGTCAGGTTTCCGTTGAGGGTCACCTTGCAGTAGCTGGAAATACCTGCCGAGGACGTGACCTGCTCCGGCTGACTGGCCGCGGGTCCCGAGTCGGCAAGCCGGTCCGGGATCACCAGCGTTTTACCCGTGGGGATCGTCAGGCTGCCGTTGAAGGTGTCCCCCGCCAGAAGAAACACGGTATTCGTATCAGAGAAAGCGGCGTTCAAGTCCGTGTAGAACTTGGAGCAATCCGCGTTTCGCGCCACATACTGACCGTTGGACGTTACCATCTGGCCGCTCAGACTTTTGTATTGGTAGTTGGCGCTGCCGTAGCCATTAGCACCGCCGGCTGTGATGGTCATTGCCGGGACATAGATGGGGTTGACCTCATAGTCCTTCGTCATCTTCACTGTATAGGTGCTGTTGGTGTAGTCGTAAACATTGTCAGTGACGTTGTGCCAGCCGATGAAGGTATAGCCCGTGGGGGCGGTGCCCGGCGTCAGCGTCAGTGTGGCGTTGTCCGCCGCCTTGTAGCTGTACGTTCCGGAGGAGACGCCTTGGGCCGTGCCGTTGATCTTCACGGAGCCGGACTTGAGGACAGTCCCGGTGTTGTCCCGGTTCCCGGTGGTAAAGGTGTGTTCTGTGGTGTTGGGCGTGACGGTAAAGTTGGAGATCGTGGCGGTATATGAGTAGTTGTCCGTTTCGTAGCCCGAATTGGTCATCTTATCTTTTCGCGTCTTGGCGTAGGCGTAAAGATAGAGGTATTCGTCCTTGTTTACGACCACCCGCGTGCTGGCGCTGCCGCTCGTTTTCTTTGAGCCTTCGATCGCCGCCGTACCGTTGGTCTTGATGGTGTTGGCGTTGGCGCTTGCGCTGGCGGTGGTGTAATAGTAGAGGAAAACGCCATACTGATTGTCACTTGAGTTGGAGTTCGAGATGGATACCGATTGTGCGTTCATGCTGCTGTCGAAGGTGATGATGCAGTTTTCTTTGCATTTCACGCGGATGATATCGCTGTACAGGGTGGCGCTTGCCTGGCTGTAGCCCCACGTGGTCTGGTTGTCGCCGGTGGCGGTGCCGCTTGCAGAGGACTGAATGGCGCCGTTCGAGGCGGACCACGTTGAATACGGGAAGTAGGTATGCGCTCCGTAGGAGTTATTTACGCTCGTGTCGCCGACGTTTGTATGATAGCTCCCCTTTTCGTTGTGGTAGTAGGAAGAACTGGCTTCCACATAAGCGGATTTATCCGCCGCCGGGTCGCTCATTTGAATGACGGAAAACAGGGGATCCTCCACAAAGCGGGCTTCCACGGTGCAGTCGTCGGAGAACACAGTGGTATAGGCCGCCGCCACGGACACCTTCGTATCATTGACGTACCAGCCGTCAAAGACATAGTTCGCGTCAGCGCGGGCGCTGAGCGTATATTGCGTTGTCACCGGTTTGGTGTAGGTTTCGCCGACCTTCAGCGCGGTGCTGCCGGCTTTTACCGTATAGCTGCCGTGGGCCGGCTGCGCAAACGTTACCGAGATATCACGGTTCAGCGAGGTCAGACTGAGGTTGCTTAAAGTCGCAGAGGCGGCATAGGCGCTCGGATTCGGACTCGTACTCGAAGCCGGCTTCGCCTGCGTGGTCAATTTGATGAGGACCGTGCCGTTTGGATCAAGGGTCTTGCTGAAAGAGGAGGCCTTTGTTTGCTTCTCTCCGTCGATGGTCAGCGTTCCGGCAGATGGAACCGTATAGGAAAACGTCAAAAGGCTTTTTTCCGTGCTCTGATTGGTAATGGTCAGAGTAGAGGTTGCCTCGCTTGAGTAATAATAGGTAGTCGTGCTGCCGTTGCAGCCGCCGCCTGAGGTTTCGGAGGATTCCGCCGGCGTCACCGTTCCGGTGATCTGCGTATCGCTGGCGGCCCAGCTGCTGCTTGCGGTGTTGGTTGTGGCAGTGCCTTTACCGGGGGTGCCCGCGCTGAATTCAGACTCGCTCCAGCCGATGTTGGCATCGCTGAGGGAACCGCTCACAGCCGCCTCAGCGGGCAGCGTGAACGCCGAGAGGGACAGTGCGAGCACGCAGAGAAGCGCCGTGCCGCGCCGCAGCGCGCCGCTGTGTCTGCGCATGTACGCGCAAAGCGTCCCGAGGCGGGAAATCGCAAAGACCGCCGCCGGAATCACGATCAGGAGGAGCGCCGCCGCAGGTATTCTTATGCTGCCGCTCCCTGCGCGTCCCCCCGCAAATTTTGAGAAGCCGATCAACACCGTCCACACCGCCAGGATCCCGCAGAGGTACCGAAGCGGCGAGGGCGTCTTTTTTCCTTCTGCCTTCATAAAACGTTTCCTCCCTTTCACTATTTATACATATCAGTCACAGTTCAGGGGCGCTGCGGACAGTGCCTCTGATACAGATTATTTTCTTTCTAAATACTGCTTTTTTCAGCCTTTCGTTCTCGCAGCAGGAGCGCGCCGCCGATCAGACAGCTGATGACGGCGAACCACTGTCCGTGTCCAAGACCGAGCCATTCCTTTGGCGTATCGCGGAGAAACTCCACGAAGAAACGCAGGATGCCGTATGTAACCATGAAAACGGCATAGCGCATCCCCGGATGGTCATTACGTTCTTCCATCCGCAGCAATAGAGCAAGGATGCAGAAATCTCCGATGCTCTCCATCGCCTGCGTGGGCCAGAAAAAGCGGAAATCCCCCAGTACCATTTCCCAGCCGCCGCAGCAGCCGTTCAGAAAACATCCAAAGCGCATAAACGCGATCATGACCGCCACACAGGGAGCGCAGGCGTCAAGACTCTGTCCCGGGCGCAGCCCGAACAGCAGACCAAGCAGACCCATCAGCGGCGGGATCAGGAATACCGAGCCGAAGAAGGATACGCCGCCCCATACGAAGCCGTTTTCCAGAAAGCAAAGCAGCTTTGCGCCTGTAAGACCGCACAGCGCCAAAAGCAGCGTGAAGAGCAGCGCCTTCGGAACGCTCAGGGAATAACGGTCCCTGTGCCGTACCAACAGATAGCCCATGGAGAGCCCGCCCAAAACGTACATCGTCCAGTACGTGGAAATATGGAGCGTACCGATGATGACCGTCGGTAACATATCGGAATCTCTCTTTCTACGTTATTTTGGCAGGGAGTGGCAGCGCCACAGCCACCAATAGGTGAACGCGGCGCTGACCGTGAGGAGCACGGCAAGGCTGTGGTCAGACAGCCATGTGACCAGACCCATCGTTACTTCTTGGAATTCAAAACTGCCTGCAGCAGGGCAAGGGTCTGGTCGTCGTTAAATGCGTTGGGGTTGGAAACGTCGAATTTAACATCGTAGTTGTTGATGATCCGCAGCGCGCCGAGGTAGCCGTCCATATCCGCGGCGGCGCCCTTGTCGGTGGCCTGCATATATTTGTCGACCCCCGGATCGCTTGTCATCTTATTGAACAGCGTTAGAACATCACCGATGTTCTTGGGAGGCGTTTTCATTGCCGTCTTAAACTCTTCGCTGGTGACATAGTTGGAGTTTGCAAAGCCGACCATGGTACCGTACATCAGGGCAGCCGAGGGCAGCTTGCCGTATCTATCAAAAACGCCGTTGATATTATTACCACCATTGTCTTTTAACGTTTCCAGAACGCCTGCCGCGGTCATATCTTTCGACTTAGAGGCGACATAAAGGACGGTGGCGTTGGCAATCTCCGTGTTGGTGAGATCATCGAAGTTCTCTTTTCCCGTCTTTGCTTTCAGATAATCCTTGAACTGATTAAAATCGGCAGCGCTCATTTGCTTGGCCAGCATATTCACCGCTTCTGCTCCTGTTTTGCTGCCGAGAAATTCGGTGTTAAACAGGTTGGAAAGGTTGTTGGCGGTGTCCGCCAGTTCTTTCTCGTGTTCTTTCAGGTTGGACTGCGTGAATTTTTCGAGATTTGCCTTCTGCGTATCATCCAGATCGACCGACTGAGCGGGCAGGGCGATTGTTCCGTAAGTGCCATTCGCGTACTTGTCCGTGCGGTACTTGACGGTGTTTCTCCAATCCGTGCCAAAAGCGTCGGACAGCCACTTCTCAACGACAGTCGCGTTGCCGGAAGTGCCAACAGCCTCGACATGTGCGTCCGTCTTAGTGACGATCACGCGGCCCGTCACGCCGGGGTTCTCATACTTGCCGATCTCACCGGCGTAGATGATGTTGCGATACAGGGTCTCGTCCAGACCCTCGTTGGTGCGCTTAATGTAGCCGCCGTAGCCCACCGTGCCGATGCCGGCTAAAATGCCGATGATCGCGATGACCACAATAAGCTCTACCAGCGTAAAGCCTGCGCTGCCGCGCAGCTTGTTCCTCACTTGCTTTTTCATGTTGTATCCTCCTCAATATATTTGTTTTCTTTTTGAGAATTATATGAACAGATGATCACTCTGTGGTTTCCTCTCCTGTCTTCCAGTTCAGCACGCCGTAGCCCACGATGCGCTTATCCGACAGCGGGTAGCGGTTGACGGCGACCCTGCCGCCGCTGTTGCCCTCGATGGTGTAAAGGAAATTCCCTTCCACGCACAGCACTGCGCCGACGTGGTCCGGGTCCTTGCCGCCGTCCGGGTCGTTGCGGCCGTCCCAATCGAAAAAGACATAGTCGCCGGGGATGGGCATATTGTTGGTGTCGCCGCCTTCGCGCCACATACGGCTATCCTTGAATCCCTTCATGCCCTTATCCACGTCTGCGAATCTGGGCGGCGCGCCGTCGATGGAGGCTTTCTGCTGATCGGCTGCCCACGAGAGGAAACAGCCGCACCAGGGGGTGTATTGGTTCCAGCCGGGGTTTTTCGCGTAGTCGCCGATGTACCATTCGGAGAAATAGCGGTAATCGCTTTCGCCCTTGATCTCTCCCCTGCTGTCGTACTGGCCGGCAAGCGTCTTTAAAAACGCGAAACGCGCCGCCTTTTCCTTCTCGGACAATTTAGTGGACTCCGGCAGGGTGGGCTCTTTCGTCAGGATATCTTCCGCCTCCGCTTTGCCGACGCTGTCACCCTCGATCCCGGTTCGACAGAAAACGGAGGTGCTGTAGCTGTGCGCCGCGGTCGCGAAGGTGAAGGTCACGAGGCTGCCGTCCAGATCGACCCGCGCGCCGCGCAGGTTGTCGAGCAGCACCTGATCGCCGCTCGCGCCGCTTGTGAGCTTGCCGCTGTTGTAGCGCAGCAGCACCGCGCCGGGAGTGCCGCCGGCAGTCTTTCCCTGTAGCTGCCAGCCGTCGGAGAGCGGCTCCACGCGGTAGATCTTGCCGCTGGCGGAGAGATCCTCCAGCGCGGAGAGCACGATGCGCACGGTCTGCTGCTCGCCCGCCTCCTTCTGCGTCGTTTGATGCACCCGCAGTCCGAGCAGCATCAGCGACGCTGCGGCTGCCAGCACGATGGAGCTGACAGCGACGGTCACCAGCAGCTCGACCATGGTAAAGCCGCTGTTGTTTCGTTTCATCCGCTCGCCCCCCCCTTTTCCGCTGTCAAGTGGGTGATGGTGTAGGTGATGTAGTGGTGCGTCGCCTTGCTGACCTTGGCGGTGTACTTTATGACTTCTTTGAACGTTCCGCCGGGCTGTGGCTCCTGTTTCTCGATTTTTTTCACTTTGTATTTGAGTTCCATTTTGAGCTTTGTCTCGATGCGAACGGCGTCGTTTGCGCGGGTAAGGGTAAAGGTGCAGAATTCGACGTCGGTATCGGTGCCATCAGGTGGCAGGGTGCAGCCGCCCGCTAAAGTCTTCAAGTGCTCAACGTATGCAGCCTTTGCCTCAGCCTTTGCCTCATCTTCCGAGTTGCATTCCGCGGAATCCTGCAAGGAGCTTACGTGCTCCGCCAGCGCCACGAATTTTTCGATCTCGCCCTCCGCCTGATAGAGCTGCTGCGTCTGGCGGATGGAGCGCTCCTGCGCCTGATAATTTTTCAGCGCCGCGGTGCAGACGGACACGGCGACGGCGCACAGCACCAGAACGACGATGAGCACATACGCCAGCGCGTAACCGCCGTTGTCTGTTCGGAGTTTTTTCATGCGCCACCGCCTTCCGGCAACACGGCGCGGACGAAGGTTTCCACCGTGACGAGCGGCTCTGCGTGCTTATCCGTCACCGTGACGTGATAATAGGGGTTTTCGCTGTCCTTTACCGTTTTGACCGTCACGTTGGGGAACGCCTCTTTGCGGTAATCGTCGCTTGCCGCCGTGACGCCGTCCTTCATCAGGGTCTCCACGGCGGTACGGACGTTCAGATGGGCTTCCATTACGGCCTGGCTGTGGGCGTTGATCCGTCCTGCCAGAATCAGGCTGGAACAGATGGGCGCGGAGATCAGGCCGATGATGGCGATCGCCACGACGACCTCCAGCAGCGAAAAGCCCGCTGTTCTCTCTTTCCCGATCTTTTTCATGCCTTGTCTCTCCCAATGGGTCAGTTGAAAATGTCTGTCTTACCGGTCGCGGGCGGCGTTACGCCCGGTTCCTCATAGGTGTTCTGAGCGGACGGCATCAGATACAGCGTCAGGGTCATCTGCCCGTCCAGCAGCTTTTTTTCGCTGTCGTAGTTGAAGGTGGCATACCGGATGGAGGTGATGCGCTCATCCGTTGCCAGCGCGTGCACCATGTTCTTGAACTCCCGATAGGAGGCGTGATAGTACACCGTCAGGTTCAAGCCCTCAAGGAGTGCGCCATCGCTCAAGGCCTGCATCGGCGTGATCTCACCGAAAGAAAACTCGATGTCGCCGCCGCTCCCGAAGCGCTGAAGGAAAATATCGTGCAGTTTCTGGGTGTAGCCCAGCTCCTTACTGCCGGTTCCCAGCGTTTTTTCCAGATACAGCAGGTAGAGGAGCTGATCTTCTTCCTTCATATCCGCGGGGAAGTTCTCATAAAGCGCGGCGCGGCTTTCCTCGATCGCGGCCTCTGCCGGCTCAAGCTGATCCTGCACGTCCTTGTACTTCTCGTTTTCGACGATGGTGGTTTGCAGCGCGGTGATCTGAGCATTTAACTGATCCCGCTCCATGACGTAAGCTTCACTGCGGGGGCGGTAGCCCAGAACATACACCAGAACGGCGACCAACAAAAGCAGGACTGACAGGACAGCCTTCCAGTTTCTACCGATCACTTTCACTGGCCCACCTCCACTTTCTCAACCTTGGCGTCGCGGTCCAGACCCTTGCGCGCCTGCTCCGCCTGGATCAAGGACTCGTCATAGGCCAGCACGACCGTCAGGTAATAGCGGTTGTCGGCAGGCTTCTGCGTCTGAGAAGCGCCGGTGTTAAAGATATCCGGGATGCCTGAGCCGCCGGTTTGATTTTTGAGTTGATTCATCAGGATCCACATCAGCAGATCGTTTTCATCCATGCCCGTGTTGCCGGAGGTGCCGGATGTACCGGAGGTCTGCTGATTCTTCCGCAGCAGCGCGTTGACCGCGGCCACAGTGGCGGCATCCCGCTGGAACGCCGCGCCGCTGTTGATCTCCTTTTGGAGCGCCACGAGATCCAGAGCGGTATTGGCCTCTTTGATCTCGCCCATTTCCTTGGCAAGATGAAGCGCAAGCTTGCCGCTCAGCGTCTGATTCTGCCGAATGAGCGCGATCGCTGCGTTGACATTCGTCTTGTTGTCAGTCAGGATATTCAGCAGGGTCGGCAGATATTTGTTCAGCATCACATCGTCGCTCTCATAGAACATGCGGTGCTGATCGGGGTTTTTCCAAATGTCGTCAAAGATCTTGTCGTACAGGATCTGGTCCTTTTCCTCACGGGCGATATCCTCGCGCATCAGCAGGAAAAACTGATACATGGCGGCAGGATCGTTTTGCAGCAGGGACCGGATCGCGTTCTTCTCCTGGGTGGTATTGGAGCGCTTACGCAGGTCATCCAGCGAGAAGGTCTTTTCCTGCACCGGCCCGTAGACGGCTTGCAGAGCGTCCAGCTGGTTGGAGTTCAGGTATTGCAGGCTGAGACGCAGCTTTGCAATATCGGCAGACTCAATGCCAGAAGCAGAGGACGTGCTGCCGCTGCTGGGCGTGGCAGGCGTGACCGGCGTGCCGGAATTGCCGGGACGGCTCGGAACGCTGGGGGTGCTCGGCGTGCTCGGCGTCGTCGTGCCGGGGTTGCTCGGAGTGACGGGCGGGTTGGGATTGCTCGGCGTGCCGCCGGTGCCGCCTCCACTGCTGCCGCCGCCTCCGGGGAGCAGACCTTGCAGGAAATCAAGGTTATCGGGGGAAATGGTCATGCCGACCTTCTCCATCATGTCGGCGTAGCTTTCGATCTTCTGGATGGTCGCTTCGTCAACGCCCGCGGCACGCAGCAGCGGGAGCACGTCCTTGATCATTTTGCCGGTGATGCCGTTTGACGCGTTGGGGAACAGCTCATCGAGGGAATAGCCGCCCTCGGTGGGAGGTTCTTCCGTACTGCTTTCCTCGGTACTATCCGCTGCGCTTTCCTCCGTGCCCGGCACGGGGGACTCCTTCCCCGCTTCCTCGTACAGCGCAGCGATCATTTTGTCCGGGGAGTAGGCTTCCTTCGGGCCGATGGTCAGGCTGGAAACGGTGTTGAGGGTCATGAAGGGCACGTCGCGCAGCGCCACGAGGAAATAAGCGGCGTCCTCCTTGCTCTGGAAGGCGACCTGCGCCGCAAGACACAACTCGGTCGTGCTCAGAGCGGTCACCGTTGACTTCTTGGGGAGCTTTGCCTCCAGCTCGTCCAGCACCAGTTCAAGGTTGTCGTTATATGTCCGAACGGAGTCGAATACGGTGTCCCAGTCGGCGCTGTAAGCGTCGTACATACTCGAATAGTTGTGGTAGTTCTCCGCGCAGCCAGCATTCTGCTGGGCTAGCGCCGTCAGGCGGTCCTGCTGTGCGCGCAGACCGTCCAGCTCCGTGCTCCACGACAGCTTGGAGGTCAGCAGCAGCAGCACGGACGCCGTCAGCGCCGCACCGCCAAGGAACACAAGACCATACTGCCACGCGCGGTTGATGGGTGCGCGCGCGCCGGTGATGTGGTTCAGCTCCGGGTCGCCGAAGTCAAGGGCGGTGAGCGCCGCGCCCTGACAGAGCAGCCACTGCGCGCCGTAGTCGGTCTCCGCCATTTCGACGGGGACATTCAGCAGCGACGCGAGCGCCGGGGCAAGCCCCGCCTCCTTCGCCTGACCGCCGGAAAGCACGGCGCTCGTCAGGCGGGCGCGGCCGGGCATGGCGGAGAAGTAGTCGAGCACGATGCCCGCCTCATTGAGGTCGTCCTGCTGGGAATAGCCCCGCTGCAGCAGGCGCTGCAGCTTCACCTGCCCGTTGTGGACGAAGGTCAGCAGCAGCAGCTCGCTCTCGGCGTTGATATAGAGGCAGACGCCGTCGTCCGTATCCGCGGAGGACTTCGCGTGCTTTGGCAGGGCAAAGTCCGCGTCTACGGCGGTGGCGTGGCTGTGACCGCAGAAATCGACGGCGGCAACGCTCAGCCCCATGCTGTTGGCAAGGGCATAGTAGCGGTGGAGCATCGCGCGCGGCACCGCCCAGAGCTGCACGCGCAGAAGACGCGCGTCCTCGCGCGCCTCAACGCCCACGCTCTCCCACGAAAGCTGATACTCGCCCGGGTCGATGGGGAAATACTCGTCCATGTTCGCCAGCAGCATCTGACCGAGGCGCTGCTGCTTTTTCACCGCGGGGACGGTGACGCTCTCGCTGATGACCTGCGTGGAGCAGAGCGAAAAGACCACCTTACGGCAGCGGCGGAACAGCCCCTGCCGCAAAACCGGCTCCATCGCGTCGTGCAGCGCGTCCAGCCCCACGAGCTGACCGTCCTCGACCGCGTTCGGCGGCGTGGGCAGGATGACCTGCTCGGAAATGGCGTCGCTGCCCAGCGTCATCTGGGCGATGCGGATCTCCCGCTCGGTGATCTGCACCACCAGCGCCCTGCCGCTCAGCTTTTGCTTGCTCATAAGTGTTCCCTCCCGGACTGTGGGAATGGCACAGCCGTCCCGAAGAACGGTTCTGCCCCTCCCACAGGCTCTTGTTTTTCTCTCGCGGGCAGGTCCGCGCCTGCCCTGTTTCTCTCCCGTGTTACAGCCCAAAAAGGCCAAGATACGCCGCGATGAGCCGGTCGCCCCACAGCGCCGCGACCCAGATGCCCGCGGCAAGATACGGCCCGAACGCCAGCTTGCGGGGCGCGCCGCGTTTCATGCGGACCGAGTGGATGATCGCACCGGAAACGCTGCCGAGGATCATCGCAAGAAGGATGCGCTGCCAGCCCAGCAGCAGTCCCGCCCCTGCCATCAACTTGACGTCCCCCATGCCAAGGCCGCTGCCCTTCGTCACGAACCACAGCAGGAGGAAAAGAAGGCTCACCGAGAACATCCCGATGAGATACGTTTTCCAGTGCGCGGTATCGCCTGCAAGCTGCACCGCGCCCAGCAGGAAGATCGCAAGGTTCACCCCGTTGGGGATCTCGAAGGTGCGCCAGTCGATGAGCGCCACGACCGTCAGCAGGGAGAACAGCAGCGAATACAGCACCGCGCGCAGCGGCTCGGCCTGATACAGCCACGCCGCCAGCAGCCACGCGCCGCCGCTGAGCGCCTCCACCACGGGGTACTGGGCGGAGATCTTCTCCCCGCAGGCGCGGCACTTCCCTCCCTGCATCAGCCAGCTTGCCACGGGAATCAGCTCATACCAGCGCAGGCGATGGCCGCAGGCCATGCAGTGCGACGGCGTTTTCACGAACTCCTCTCCGCGCGGCAGGCGGAAGATCAGCACGTTGCAGAAGCTGCCGACGCACAGACCCAGCGCCGTCCAGAGCAGCAGCAAAAGACAGGTCATGGGAAATCTCTCCTTTTCGCTCAGGGGTCTCCCCCGCCCGTCCGGGTGATAGGGATGCCGGACGGGCAGGGCGTTGTTTCAAATCGCTTGGGGATGATGTAGGGGTGGATTACTTGCCGTCACCCGCAGCCGGGGTCTCCGGGAGCAGCTTCCAGCCATCAGTAGGCGTCCACTCAGCGGAGGTGTGGTCCGTATTTTTGAAGGAGAAGTCCGCAATTTTGTAATAAGAAGAAATATCAAGAGTGCCGGTAGTTTCCGCAGGCAGAACCGAAACGCTACCATTGGTGACAGTGATCTTCTGGATGTCATTAAAAGGAGTGTCCTTGACGTGCTTATCGGTATAAGCGAAGACAACAGCGGTCTTGATGGCGTCAAGCTGGGAGTAGTCGGCAGCATCGTTTGCCTTCTTGATGTAGCCGGAGTAGGCGGGGACGGCGATGCCGGCGAGGATGCCCAGGATCGCGATGACGACGATCAGCTCAACGAGAGTAAAACCGGACTTGGAACCAAACTTTTTCATAGGAGTTTTCTTCCTTTCTTTGTTTTGCGTCGGATTTTATATCATCGCCATGCGGCACGGGCCCCTATCTCCCACACCAGGGGACATGGCTTGGATATACGGATTTACAGGTATTTGTCGAATGCCTTGGTCATGTTGATCATCGGCAGGTAGATGGCGAGCACGATGATGACCACAAAGACCGCCATGAAGATGATGATGGCAGGCTCCATCAGGTTGAGGAGCTTTTTGGTGGCCTCATCTACTTCTTCATCATAGTAGTCGGCGACCTTGCCCATCATGCTTTGCAGGTCGCCGGTCTCCTCGCCCACGCCGACAAGATTCGACACCATGGGCGGAAAAATACCCGTCCGCACGAGGCTCTCCCGCAGGGGGGTGCCCTCGGCGACCATGCCGCGCGCGTCGCGGATGGCCTCCAGATAGTAGATGTTGCCCATGTTGCTGGCGGCGAGGTCCATGCTGTCCGTCAGCGTCAGGCCCGAGCCGATCAGCACCTCCATCGTGCGGCAGAAGGTGGCGCAGGCGGTCTTGACTGTCAGGTTGCCTACCACGGGGGTCTTGCGGGCGAGCCAGCCGAAAAAGTGCTTGCCCTTGTCGGTCCTGTGAAACAGGACGCCGCCCACGATCAGCGCCACCAGCACCAGCAGCGGCACCCACCACCAGGATTCGAACCATTCGCAGACCGCCATCACGCCGAGCGTGATCTTTGGCAGCTCCGCGTCCATATCCTCAAAGGTTTTGAGGAAGTTGGGGATGATCTTCGTCATCATCACGATCAGCACGACGATCATGACCACGATCAGCACGCAGGGGTAGATCATGGCGCTGGTCACCTTGCCCTTGGTGCGCTTGCTGCGTTCGAAATAAAGCTCCATCTGGCGGAAGGATTCCTCCAGATTGCCGGAGGCCTCGCCCGCTGACACCATATTCACCAGAATGGCGGGGAAGATCTTGGGATGGCGGCGCATGGAAGTAGCAAGCGATTCGCCCTTTTCCACGTCCGCCTGCATTTCGCGGATGGCGGCGCGGAGCTTTTTATTGCCGGTCTGCTGCCCGAGCATGGAAAGCACGGACGCGACCGACACGCCCGCGCGCAGGATGGAGACGAACTGACGGCAGAACACCGCCATGTCCTTCGCCTTGGGCTTGCCGAGGAACGGGATCTCGATATCGCGGTTGAGGGTGGTCTGCTCCTTAATGTCTAAAATCGTATAACCGGCGCCGCGAAGGGAGCTTTTCGCGGTCTCGATGGACGACGCATCCAGAGAGGAGCGGACGCGCTTTCCGTTTCGGTTGATCGCCGTATAGTTGAATCCGGGCATGGAGCCGCCCTCCTTTCTCAGGTCTGCCGCCCTGTCTTGAATTTATCAGGCTCGTTGGCGGCGGCGAGGGCAGTCTCCAGCGAAATCACGTGACGGTCGACCAGATCCTCCAGCGCGTCGTCCAAAAGCTGCATCCCGTACCGCTTGCCGGTCTGGATGGCGCTGACGATCTGGAAGGTCTTGCTTTGCAGGATCATGCTGCGAATGGCGGGGGTGACGACCATGATCTCGAATACCGCCGTGCGGCCGCCGCCGATCTTCGGCAAAAGGGTCTGGCCCACGGCACACTCCAGCACGTCCGCCAACTGGATGCGGATCTGGTTCTGCTGCTCGGCGGGGAACGAGTCGATGATACGGTCGATGGTGTTGGCGGCGCCCTTGGTGTGCAGCGTGCCGAACACCAGATGGCCCGTTTCGGCGGCTGTGATGGCGGTGGAGATGGTCTCCAGATCGCGCATCTCGCCGACTAAGATCACGTCGGGATCCTGACGCAGCGCGGCGCGAAGTCCCGCGGCAAAGCTGCCGGTGTCCGCGCCGACCTCGCGCTGGTTGATGATACATTGATCGCTCGCGTGCAGGTATTCGATCGGCTCCTCCAGCGTGATGATGTGGCGGCGCTGGGTGTGGTTGATGTGGTCGAGCAGCGCCGCGAGCGTGGAGCTTTTGCCCGAGCCGGTGGGGCCGGTGACGAGCACCAGTCCGCGGGGTTTATCCGCCTGCGCCACCACCACGGGCGGCAGGCCCAATTCCTCGGCGGTGGCAATGCGCAGCGGCAGCAGGCGAAGCGCCAGCGACGTCATGCCCCGCTGACGGAACACGTTACAGCGCATACGCACCAAATCGTGATAGGTCACGGCGAAGTCCGCCTCGCCCAGTTCATGAAATTCCTTGAGAAGTCCGGGCGTGATCAGCTCCTGCACATAGGCGGTGGTATCCGCCTCGGTCAGCGGGACCTCCCCAAAGTTGGTCAGCTCGCCGTCCAGTCGAAAAATGGGGGGCTCCCCCACCGTGAGGTGAATGTCGGAGGCGTTGCGCTCCAGCGCGTCATGAATGAGTGTTTCCAGGTCGATCATGCGCCGTCCTCCAAAGGATGAGTTTCTTCCGCCACATTTTCAACGCTGATGCGCTGCATCTCGCTGATGGAGGTCGTTCCCTCCAGCACAAGGCGGCGGGCGCTTTCGCGGAGGGTGTGCATCCCCTCGGCGATGGCAGTCTCCCGCAGCGTGCCCGTGTCGCAGCGGTGGGAGATCATCGTGCGCATACGGGGCGTGATCTCCATGATCTCGTAAATGCCGATCCGGTCGAAATATCCGGTACCGGCGCAGCGCTGGCAGCCCACCGGCTCGTAAACCTCGGCGCTGTCCTTCTCCTCCGGCGTCAGTCCCAGATATTCCAACTCATGCTCTAAAAGAACGTGCCGCCGCTTGCAGTTGGGGCAAAGACGGCGCACAAGGCGCTGGGCGATGATGCCGGTCAGCGCGTCGGCGATGAGGTAGCTTTCCACGCCCATGTCCAGCAGGCGCGTGACGCTGCTGGCAGTGTCGTTGGTATGCAGCGTACTCACCACGAGGTGACCCGTGATGGACGCCTGCACCGCGATGGACGCCGTTTCCCGGTCGCGGATCTCGCCGATCATGATAATGTCGGGGTCCTGACGCAAAATGGAACGCAGGGCGTTGCCAAAGGTCAGGTTCGCCTTGGGATTCACCTGCACCTGATTCACGCCGTCCACGTTCGCCTCCACGGGGTCCTCCACCGTGACGATGTTCACCATGTCGCTGTTCAGCTCGTTCAATGCGGTGTAAAGCGTGGTGGATTTACCGGAGCCGGTAGGTCCGGTGACCAGCACGATCCCGTTGGGATGGCGCAGGATCTCGTCGAATTTTTCCAGTTCCGACCCCGTCAGGCCAAGGGCGCGCTTGCTGCGGCGCAGCGCCTTTTTCTGCGTCAGTCGCATCACGCACTTTTCGCCATAGACCGTGGGGAGCGTGGAAACACGCACATCGTATTCCCGGCGGTCCACCAGGATGGAAAAGCGGCCGTCCTGCGGTCTGCGCTTTTCGGAAATGTCCAGATTGCTGAGGATCTTAATGCGCGCGATGATGGCGGGCAGCAGCTGCAGATCGTAAGTGGCGGTGGTGTACAGCACGCCGTCCACTCGGCAGCGGACCCGGACCTTGTCCGGTCCGGACTCCACGTGGATATCGGAAGCGCGTTGGCGCACCGCCTGCTCCACAAGGGAGTTCACCAGCACCACCACGGGGGAGGCGTTGACATCCTCCTGAAAGACCTGATCTTCCAGAGAGGCGCTCTCCCGCTCGTTGGTCTGGGTGTAAAGCTCGGCAGCCTCCTGCATCTCCTCGCTGCCGTAGCAGCGGTCGATGGTCACGAGAATGTCGGATGTTGTCGCTAAAAATGGCTTAATGCGACACTTGCTGGCTATGGCGACCATGTCGCGCCCCTTCATGTTCATGGGCTCGTTCATGGCGACATACAGCGTGCCGCTGTCCTCCGGATCAAACTGGAAGGGCATCATTGTATATGTACGCAGGATATCCGGGCGAACCGCCTGTCGGACATCCATGGGGATGGTCATTTCGTAAAGGTGCACCACGGGGGTGCGGGTCAGCGAGGACAGGGCTTCGATGACCTGTTCCTCGGGCAGGATGGCGCGCTCCAAGATCAGCTCGCGGATGGACTTGTTCGTTTCCTCCTGAGCACGACGCAGCTCGTCCGCCTGTTCCGCGGTCAAAAGCTGCTGTTCCAGCAGGTATCGCAGGAGCTTTTCGTTCATGCGCGCCCTCCTTTCTCTTGTTTTTCGGGGCAGAAATTATTTTTGAATCAGTGCTTTTCAAAAGTGTGAGACGACAGACCCGCCAGGCTCTCAAACGCGAATGAGCCGCTGCCGCGCCTAACGTCTCTTTTTTTATGCTCCCCCTCCCCCGGGGGGGCGGAATTGCCCCGCCGGGAAGAGGTGGTCCGAATCATTGCTTTGTCTTACGCTGTCAAATTACTTGACGTTGATGATGAGGTTCGCGCTGGCGCTGCGGGTGTTGTAGTTGACCGTCACCTTCTGACCGGCAGGGTCAGCGAAGTTGCCGATGCTCAGATCGCCGAACTTCGCGATGAGGTTCGCAAGCTCGGTCACGGCCTCGAGAGAGGTCTTGGCATTGCCAAGCGCCGTGAGGTCGTTCTCCGTCAGCGTCACACCGTTGAGGGTGATGCTCGCGCCGTCGGGCAGCAGGTTCTGCGCCTTGGCAACGATCTTGCCGAGGTACTGCGCAACGTATGCGTCGCCCTTGCTGCCGACGATGCCCTTCATGGTGTCGCTCGTGAGCGCGTCAGCAAGCTGGGCTGCGGTCTTGGTCTGGATGCCATTGGTGGCATTGAACTTCAGGCTGTTGATCAGGTCGATCTTCTTCTGATACTCCGCCTGTTCGGCAGAGCCGTTATTCAGAATATCCGACACATTGATCGTGGCAAGCTTGGCTTCCAGCTTTTCGGTAAGCTTTGCCTTGCCCTCGGTCTTGATGGTGGAAACGAGATTCGCCAGAACCGCACCGTCCTTGGCAGCGGCGGTCTTCTCGGCGTTGAAGTTGAGTCCGAGCTGCACGAGCGCGCTGTAGATCAGGTAATCCTTCAGATCGGGGTTCTTCGCCAGCATATCCTTCAGCGTAGTGGAGGAATTCAGCGCAGTATCAAGCTCTCCCTTCGCCTGGTCGTAAATCGCCGTTCTCAGAGCGGGACCCTTGACCGTAGCAGTTGCAATAGGAGTTTCTACCGTGATGACTGGTTCAGCCAATATCGCGTTGATATGACCAACATTTTCGATATTGAACGTAATGTGGGAGGGAGTAATCTTAGCATCGGGGTAGACGGCAAGTGCCGACTTAACCATCGACAGCATTTGGTGCTCGTTCGCCTTCTTGACGATCCAAGCCTCGTTGATGTTCTCATCCGCAAGCTTCTCCTTGATCTGCTTCTGGATGAGAGCGTTCACATCGAGCGTGTTGATGTCCTGCTCGATCAGCGGCCACACGGCGTTGATGAGGATGTCGTTGTTAAGCCCCTTGAGGGTGCCGCCGTTGGTGGTAGAGGCAACGATCTTCGTCCAGTTGGTATCGATCCAGCTCTCCACCACGGGCATCAGAGCATTATGGATGCTTTCGACAGTGGTGTTCGTCAGCGTGATGTCGTACTTGGCAAGCGCTTCCGTGACCTCAGTGTAGAGGGTGGGGATCTCCTTCTGCAGACCCTTCTTGGCCTCAGCGACGACCTTATCCTTGGTGCCGTCGTTATAGGTGAACTGCGCGGCGATCTGGTCGAGGCCGTCGTTATAAGCCTTCTGGATGTCCTTGCTGATGTTGAGACGCAGATAGTTCTCATCACCCTCGTACTTGTACTCGACGAGGCCGTTGCTGTTGAGCGTCGGCTTCACGACCAGCTTATAGTTGTAGGTGTAATTGTCGGTCTTCGCCTTGATATCCGCGTTGGCAGCGGGATCGAAGTTGACCTTCAGCTCGATATTGAAGGTGAAATTATCCGTGTAGGAGGTACCCTGCGCCTTCATCTGCTTGTAGATCTCCTTGGAGATGGCAGTGCCAAGCTCCTTGACGATCTTGGACTTGGCGGCGGAGAGAGAAGCGCTGCTTTCGCCGACCTGAACGGTGGCGTAGGTCTTGCCGTTGAACACGACCTCGACATCGCCGCAGAGGTAGTTGTTCTCAGCATCGCGGAAGTTCGCCCACAGGCTCTTGCCTTCCTTCTTGAGAAGTTCGACGACCTGCGTCTTGATCTCGCTCAGAGACTTGTTGGTGAGCACGATGCCGGTCTCGGACTCGACAGCGTTCTTAACGCTGGTCAGGAAACCGTCGATATCGTCGGGAGTGGGCGCGGTCGTGGTGCCGGTGATGATCGCGTTGGCGATCTTGTTCGCCTGCTCGATGGCGGAGACGACCTGGCCGTCCTTGACCTCGAGAGCGACGTTCCAAGTGACCTCGCGCTCAGCCTTTTTGTCGCCGGAGGTGAAGTTTGCCTTCACATCCTCGACCTTGACCATGGACTTGACAACGTCTTTGACCTGCTGGAGCTGTGCATCCGTCAGGTACTTGTTGTCCTTGTTGACCTGATCAACGGCGCTGACAACGGCGTTCTTCATGGCGTCGAATCTGTCGTTGACCTGCTTGACGGACTTGAGAACGGCATTGCCGATCAGGTCCTCGGAAACGACCACGGGCGCTTTCGCCTGCCAGACGGCGTACAGGGTGATAATGGGATAGGCAGCGGTCAGCGTGACGGTGCTGCCGGCGGGGTATGTCGCGGCCGTGGCGCTTCTGTCAGTCGACCAGCCCAGGAAGGTGTAACCGTCGCGGGTGGCGGTAGCGGTCACGGGGAAGCTGTAAGTGGTGCTCGTCGTCGTCATGGAGACGGGAGACGCACCGTTCAGCGTGCCGCCGTTGGCGTCAAAATACAGGGCATAGGTGTAGGCAGTCACCGGGGGATTCACCGGAGGATTCACGGGAGGATTCACGCTCGGGGTGTTATCCGGCTTCGCGCTCTGCACGAGGTAAGACATACGGTAGATCACCGCTGCCACCTGCGCACGGGTGGACAGATCGTTCGGGCGGAACGTGCCGTCCTCAAAGCCGTTGACCAAGCCGTGACGCTGGCACTGCTTGACCGCGGCGAGCGCCCACGCGGGGATCGCGCTCTCGTCGACCATGACGGAGAGCGAGCCGCTCTCGGGCAGAGTCACCTTCCAGGCCTTGCGATAGAGGTCGAGGTAACGCTCGATCATGGCGCACATCTGCGCGCGGGTGATGGGATCGTTCGGGGCGAACTTGCCGTTGCCCACGCCGTCTACGATCTTGTTGGCAGCCGCCCAGTTGATGGCCGCGGTGTACCATTCACCGGGAGCCACATCAACGAAAGCGCTCTGGCTGCTGTCGCCCTTCGCACCGTGGAAACGGAACAGGACCGTGACGAACATCGCACGGGTCATGTTATCCGCGGGGGCGAAGGTCTTGTCCGCGACGCCGTTGAAGTAACCCTTCGACGTCACATAGTCTACGAACTGGTAGTACCAGTCGGATCTGCTGACGTCCGTGAAATCGTCAGCTTTTTCCGCCAGCGCTGTGGGCACCAGGGAAAAGACGATGCACAATGCCAGCAGAGCACTCAAGATACGCTGCTTTTTCATCTTCTTAACCACTCCTTTTTTTTACTGATGATCTTCGAGTACCGCAAAAGGGTGTCAGCGTTTCCGCCCCAAGCGCTGCTCGCAGCATCCAAAACCTGTCCCTGTCCGGGCGTGCGGATAGGCGCACGTACTGACAGTAATACAGTCTACATAAAGTCTATCAGATATTTTCTCTTTTTGCAAGCAGTTCTTGCTTTTTTTTCTATATCCTTCCAGGGGTCTTACATTCGAAAATGAATCGCCGCGAATTGCTCGGACAAGTCTCACGTGAGACCGCCCTATCCTTCTTCAAAACAGGAGAACGCCGGATAGTAGCGCAGCGGGATGGGCTGTCCGAGCGCGGCAGAGCGATTCTTGAGGATCTTGAGCTCCAGCTCGCGGGGGTCCTTGCGCTTTTCCTCGTCGATGTTGAAGCCGGGCCGCCCCGCCCCGCGCGCCTGAAGTCCCATCAGCACGTCGGCGGAATAGTCAATGCCGCCGGATTCCTTGAAGGCGTTCATGGAGACCTCAAGGTTGTAGTTCTCGCGGTTGAAGGAGGAAATGGCGAGGATGGTCAGCCCGTGCTGGCGGGAGAGCTTTTTCAGCGCGCACACGATGCGGTCAAGGTTCTGCTTGTCCGTGAAATGGACGTCCACCGGGGCGATGATCTGGAGATAGTCGATGAGCACCACGGGCTTTTGTCCGGTCTCGGCTATGTGGCGCGCGACCTCTGCGCGGATGTAGTCCAGCCCCGTTTCGTGGTCGCCCTCGCGGAAATAGAGGTGCTTTGCATAGGAGGCGTAGCGCATCTGCGCCAGCTCCAGATGCGCGAGATCCTGCGCACTGTAGCCCGCCCAGCGCCTGCCGTCTAAAACACCGCGCGCGGTCTTGGCAAGGCGGCGGCGCGCGGAGGTGTCGAGCAGGAAGGATTCGCGGGAAACGGAACGAGCCATCAGCTCCCATGTCATCATTTCAAGGGAGAAAATGAGAACGTCGCGCCCCTGCATGGCAAGCTGATCGGCGATCTGCATACAAAAGGCGGTCTTGCCGAGCGAGCTGACCGCACCGATCACATAAAGTCCGTCGTAAAGTCCGCCGTCCAGCGTCTGATCCAGCCCCTCAAAGCCGGTTTTGAGCGCGGGGCGCTTTGCCTGCGCCTCGATATAAGCGCGGAATGCCTCCATCTGCCCCGCGGCGGAGGTCTCGGCATAGGGGGGCGGCTGCTGTGCCTGCCGATCCTCGACCGCCTGCGCCAGAAATCGCGCCGCGCCCTCGCGGTCGGCGCAGAGAAATTCGTTGAGATCCTTGCCGGTGGGAACGCCCGGGCAGCGGTACAGCCAGGGGAATTCCTCGGCGAGGGCAGCTGCCCACGCGTTGCCTGCCGCGTCGTTGTCCGTCAGCAGCAGGATGGGGGCGGGCTTTTTGAGTCCGCGCAGGAGCGCGGCGGCCTTTTCGCGGTTGCCCGTGCCGTTCAGCGCGGCGGCCCGATAGCCCAGCTCCTCTGCCGAGAGCGCGTCAAAGGTGCCTTCCAAAAGGAAGACCGGCTTTTCCCCGCCCGCAGTCAGCAGCTCCGGCTGAAAGAGCGGTGAAGGCTGCCCCTTCTCGTTGAGATAGCGCTTTTCCGCGACGGCGCGGCGCACGCAGCGCCCGTTTTCGCATGGCAGCACCACGCAGTCATGCTCAGGGTCGTAGCCAAGGCGGAATCTCGTCACCGTGGCGTCGGAAAGCCCGCGTTTGGAAAAATAATCGGTTTTTCGGCGGTGAGAAAAGCAGCTTTCGGGGTAGGAGGCGGGCAGCGTTTCCCTGCTCAGGCGGTCAGCGGGGCGCGCCTCTCCCGCGTCGCCGTGCCCGTAGCGCTTGCTCGCAAGCGCCAGCGCGTCGTGCGGCGAGGTGAGGTTTTCGTCGATCGCCAGCAGATCGAAGAGGTCATAGTCCGCGCCGCAGGCGAAGCAGTGTACTTTCTGCCGCTTTGCGTCGTATCCCATGGAGGGATTGCGGTCGAGATGCTTTGGATTCAGGCAGCGAAAGCGCTTTTGCGGGTCAATGCCCCGGTCGTAGAGATAGTCAACGATGCGGGGGCGCAGGTCGTTAAAGGTGTCAGGCATAGGCTCTCCTCCTTTTCTTCCGTTATTATAGCATAAGACCCCGCGGAGGAGCGATTCCCGCGAGGTCTGTAAGATATCTTAAGATATCAATAAGGGGATCTTCGGTAAAAATGGAAAATATGAAAAAAGTTAGATGAAACAAATATAAAAGTATGATTCGACAGAAAATATCTGTATAAAAGTTTGAAAAACATGGAAAAATGGCTTGGGTGATTTTGGGTCTCCTGCACGACTTGAGGTCGGCTTTGCACGAAATGAAGTCGTCTTAGCACGGCTCGAAGTCGGAATTGGACAGGCTGTGACCCTCGTTTTTTTCACAGGATGGGCACAGACGGTGGAGAACTTCCGGAAAAAGTGGGCGATTTGGCGGGAAAAACGGCCTTTTGTCGTCAAATTTCCTCTTTTTGTGAATATCTTTTCCACGGATGTTTTGTCTTCCAATCAGCGGCCGCGCAGAAATTTGAGGAATTCAGACGTGGTTTCGTGCAGTTGCGGAGGGGTTACTGCGCGCTCCGGGGCGGTTTTTTGGCGGGCTTTTTCTTCGCCTCGATCTGCTTGACCGTCTTGTTTTTTTCGATCTGCTGGATGTAGCTCTGCATGGTGGCGTCAATGCCGACGTTCATCTTGCCGCCGAGGAAGGTATTGATGTCGTCATAGTCGAAATCCATGTGGATCGAGCCGCCCGAGACGTCCTCGATCTCCTCCACTGCCTTATTGAACGGGCGGATGATCGCCTCGTCATAGTTGCGGTTTTTGACGTCCTCCTTGGTCGGCAGGCCGATGTAGTGGATGATGTCCTGAATTTTTACGCGGAAGCTGCCGTCGTCATCGACGGGCGCTTTCCGCGCGCGGTAGAAGAGATAAAACGCCATGCGGTAGGCATTTTCGCTCAGATGACCCATCCAGTCGGGGATCAGCTGGTAATACTGGGTCAGGAAGTGGCGCACGTTCTCGGCGAAGGAAATGCGCACCTCGCCAGTGTACTTTTTGATGGATGCCTCGGTCGCCAGATGAGTGATATAAAAGGATTCAAAATACTTTTTGAAGGATTCCGCAGTGATCTTCATGCCTGTGATGGACTGCATATCCTTCTTGATCTGGCGATAGGCGGCGTCTCTGGATCGCAGACCCGCCCAGTCCATGTACTCTTCAATGGAGAAGGTCGCGGTGTTGTTTCGCCAGTTGTCAGCGTTGCCGCGCATCAGGGTGTAGATCAGCAGGCGGTGCGCCGTCCAGGAGAGATTTTTCGTGTATTCCGCGACGGCCTCAAAGATGATGGTCATTTCATAATCCTTGTTGCGGTAGCGGATGTTCTGGTTGCCGTAGGCGTCAGGCTCGGAATAGGTCACGGTAATGCCGTTGGAGGAGGGATGAAATTCCCTGCCGCGCTTCATATTCGCCCAGACGCCGCAGATGAAATAGGTGGCGGGGCTGTTGCCCAGCACATCGTATTCCTGCACCCTCGCGGTGACGGTCTTATCAAAAATATCCAGCAGCGTGGCGGCGAACGTGACGGTCTCCGACGCGCCGATGGTCACCGCCTCTGTCACCGCCTCCGGCGAAGACAGATCGTGTGTCTGAAGATAACTGTCCATCAGGGGGTAAATGTCGCCGAAGTCAAAGACGTTCATCTGATTTTTGAACTTTCTGGGGTGCTCTTTTTCCAGCGGCTTCAGCTTATTGTATGTATCCAGCATTTCCTGAAACTGTTCGGATTCCAGAAAACGCAGGGGGGTGTCCTTCAATTGCTCTGCCGGTTCGGGGAACTGGGACATGGTGCGACCCTCCTTTTGCGAAAAGATTGCTTTTTTAGAACCTTAGTATAGCATAAGTTGAAAAAAAGGGAAAGAAAAAGTTTTTTTTCGCAAATCGCGAGGAAAATATTCTCATCGCTCGGACAGGTCTCACGTGAGACCTGTCCGAGCGGCGCGTTATTTGTCCGTCAGCAGCGGCTGCCGTTGATGATCTTTCGGATCTGACGCTCGCTAAGGCGGAATTGGGCCGCGAGACTTCGGTAGTTAGAGCCATTAAACATGGCGCGAATGTCCCGATCGCGGGCGCCGCGCTCCAGCGATTCCCGCTTGGGAACGTACAGCGTTTGTCCGCCGCACAGCAGCGTCAGGTGGACGAACGCCTCCATACCGATGGCGTCCACGATGTCTCGGTACTCCTCCGGGATATCGTCCGTGCGGATGTGGCGTGCAGGGGGGATGCAAGTGGTAGACATAACATTTTTCTCCTCTCTGGAATCAGGTGTGAAACAGGACGAGTTCCTAAGTCTCACGTGTGACTTGTCCGGCTTTGTCCAAAGAACTGTTTCTACCATTCAGCGCCGCCGAGGGAGGCGTTGTATCCTTCGGTCAAACAGAGCGGAAAATTTATTCCTTTTCGCGAGAGAATATCGCTTGTAAAAAAAAGAGAAAATTGTCCAAGTGTCGCCGCTGTCGTTCTGAGCTTTTCCGGAGTGATGAGAAAAAGGGCGGAAGACCGACTTGGAAACGTGCAGTTCGCTGTGTGTAATTTTCGGAATTCCGACGTGCTCTCGTGCATGATGTTTTAGGCAGATGTTTGGGAAAGTACGACTTGAAAACGTGCAGATGAGAAGAAAATCAGTTCCAAGAGATTGGATATCGGCGCGTGATTAAAACACCAGATGTAGTGAATTTGGACAAGTCTCACGTGAGTTTTTGTGGGAAGGCGTTCCGATTTCGGCAAGAAATCGAAAGAAGCCTGCACGAAACCAAGTCGGAAATCAGCTGGAACAGGGAAGCGTGGGTGCACGAAACTAAGTCGGAATTTGTCAGAAGCAGGGGAGAGCGCTGCACGAAATCGAGTCGGAATTCGTCGGGGAAAGGGGAAAGCGGGCGCACGAAACCAAGTCGGAACTCGTCGAGAAGATGGAGGAGATGCCGCACGAAACCGAGTCGGAATTCGGCGAAAGCGGGGGAGAGGCGCTGCACGAAATCAAATCGGATTTCACCGGAGCGATCACCGCTGATCGGGGTAGGGGAGGGGGAGGCCTTTCTTTCCCGGTGCGGCGTAAAGCCCTTCGCGCAGAAGATGACCATTTACCTCAAATTGAGATCGTTGCGATGGTCGGTGCGTTCTATCGCCTGCTTGACATGGTGCACGAATTTTCAATGCTGCGCCCGCGCTCGGTGTGGAGGCAAAAGAGATCGCGCAGTATGCCGACAGATGTATGTTCTGTGTGTCCGAGGATTTTGGCGCGCCGATCGGCTCACTGGTCTGCGGGAGCAAAGAATTCATTTATGAGCTTCGCCAGACGCGCCGCCTGCTCGGCGGAGATCTGCGCCAGGGCGGCGTTGCCGCTGTCCCCGCGATCTATGCGCTGCGGCACAACATTCTCCTTTTGAACGAGGATAACCGCCGAGCGGAGAAGCTTGCCGAGGCGATTCAGGGCTTGGACGAGACCCGCGTTCGTCGGGTGTTCCATCTGGGAATTTCTGAAGAGGACTGCGGTAAGGACAATTCAGATCTTCAAGACCGTTGACTGCGAAATGACGCAGTAAACGGCAGAGCGCAAGGATAAGAGCGATCCCCGAACCGGTCTGACAATGAACGGTTCGGGGATCCTTTTGTATTTATGGACTTGGCGGGCTTTACCGGGGGAGGGAGGTCGGCTGCTTTTTTACTTTTTCAGTATTGCGATGCGCTCCCGCGCGCGTTACGACGGAAGTTCGTGCTTGAGGTTGCGAAGATGCAGATAGACCGTGTTCTTTGAGATCCCCAAACTGGCGGAGACGTACACGACTGCGTCCTTGATGTTGAAGATGCCCTGCTGGTAAAGCTGGCGGATGATCTCCTTATTGCGGTTGGTGGAGGGGATATTCGGCGACGCGGAAATGCTCTCTTTCGCCTTTGCCATCGCGGTGGAGATGACCTCGTCAATGTCGGCATTGAAGCTTTCGGTCTCTCGGGATATGGTCAGGTCAGAGGTGGTGGGGAGGAATGTGGAGATGAACTGCGAGAACGGCACGTCGCACTGGAAGTTCATGCAGACAAGTCCGATGATGCGCTCCCTCTCGCCGATCACCGGGATCGTCACGGATTTAAGGGTGCGCCCCTCCCGCCTGTTGAAGTAGACCATGGAGTGCGGGGTCTGGCTTTTCTGAATGTCGTGCAGCATGGAGAGCGCCAGGTCGGTGATCGGCGCGCCCACCTCACGCTTGGTGTAATGACCGTTGATGATTTTAATTACAGAGTGGCTCAGCTCCTCCAGACTGTGGAGCACGATCTCATAGCTGTCGCCAAGATAGAGCGCGAGACCGTCCAGCATGTATTGGTAGGATCGAAGGATCTCACGATCCACTTCTGTCAGCTCAAATTTTTTTGGTGCCACAGGTTTTTATCCTTTCTTGAACAAATCTTTTCTCTATTATACCGCCCAAAATGGCAAAGTGCAACAAAAACCTAATAAAAATTAATGCAAATGAGATAATTTAACGTGAATGAGAAAAAAACTATTGACTAAATTATAATTCATTGCTAAGCTAAAGTTAGCCTGACCGGCAGCCTATTTCATATGTGTGTGCTGGGCTGTCAGGGCAAGAAATACTATGCCGCGCCAGCGGCAGGATGGGAGACAATTTATGGAAAAAATCGAAACGACTCAGGCACCGGCCGCGATCGGCCCCTACTCTCAGGCAGTTTGCATGGGCAGGGCGGTGTTCACCTCCGGTCAGATCCCGGCTGTTCCCGAAACCGGCGTTATTCCTGAGGGCATTGAGGCGCAGGCGCACCAGTCCTGCAAAAACGTGGCAGCCATTCTGACCGCTGCGGGCAGCAGCATGGAAAAGGTCGTCAAGACGACCTGCTATCTGGCGGATATGGCGGACTTTGCCACCTTCAACGCCGTTTACGAGCAATACTTCACCCAGAAGCCCGCGCGCTCCTGCCTGGCGGCGCGTGCGCTCCCCAAGGGCGTGCTGTGCGAGATCGAAGCGATTGCAGAGATCGACACCTGAAAATGACCTGATAAACCATATTTTATTTGAAGGAGGAAATTACAGTGAAAGCAAAGAAAGAACTGTCCACGGGGCTGGCGTTGCTCGGCTTCCTGCTGCCGCTTGCGGTATTGCTGACCCTCATTTTCCAGGGCGTGAGCATCATGCTCGGCCTGACGGCGGCGATCTGCGTGGAGGGTCTCTTCGGCATCTACCTCGGTTACTCCTGGGATGAGCTGGAAGAGTCCGCCATGAAGGGCATTGGCCGCGTCAACCAGACTGTGATCGTGATGATCCTCATCGGTATGCTCATCGGCGTGTGGATCTCCGCAGGCAGCGTGCAGACCATGCTCTACTACGGCGTGAATCTCATCAACCCAAAGGCATTCCTGCCGATTGCTTTCATCATCTGCATCATCACCTCCATCGTCACCGGTACCTCCTGGGGCACCGCGGGCACGATGGGCATCGCACTGATCGGTATCGCGCAGGGCCTCGGCGTTCCTGTTGAGATGGCGGCAGGCGCGATCATCTCCGGCGCACTGGTCGGCGATAAGCTCTCCCCGCTGTCCGATACCACGCTGCTGGCCTCCGCGACCTCCGGCGTCAAGCTGTTCGACCACATCACCTCCCTGCTTTTCGTGACCGTTCCCGCCTCGCTCATCTCCATCGTGGTGTATGGGCTGCTGGGGATGCGCTACGCCTCGAGCGATGTTGACCTCTCCGCCGTGAAGGTCCTCTCCGACAGCCTGCTCGGCTCCTGCCGTGTGGGTGTGCTGATGCTGGTGCCGCTCCTGTTCGTTCTGGTGCTCTCCGCCATGCGCAAGCCCACCATCCCCGTCTTTGCCGGCGGTCTTGTCATCGGCTGCATCTGGGCGATGGTATTCCAGGGCGCTTCCCTGAACGATGTGATCTCTGCCGCCATCAACGGCTTTGTGAGCGCTACCGGCAATGCGGATGTGGACAAGCTCCTCTCCCGCGGCGGCGCCCTCAGCATGGCGGAAACCATCTTCCTGTGCATCGGCGCGGGTATGTTCTCCGGTATTTTCGAGCGCACCGGCGTGCTCCATCGCCTGATGGACAGCCTGTGCAAGGTCGTCAAGTCTGTCGGCGGTCTGGTGCTTTCCCTGACCGTGACCGGCATTGTGCTGATGTTTGGCGGCGCGGGTCAGTCCTGCACCCTCAGCCTTCCCGCCATCGCGTTCAGAAACGCGTTCGACGATATGGACGTCAATCCCTGCGTCATGTCCCGCACGCTTGAGTGCACGGGAACCGTGCTTGGCTCCATCGTGCCCTGGGACGCCTCTGCCATCCTGTATACGGGTCTGTTCGGCGTGTCCGTCGCCCAGTATCTGCCCTTCAACCTGATCGCGCTGCTCTCTCCCATTCTCGCGGTCGTCACGGCATTTATCGGCTTTGGCGTGTTCAAGAGCAATGAGACGGTGCATTTCACGCTCAAGTGCAAGAAGTACGACAAGCAGACCGGCAAGCCCCTCTAAGGAGTGCGCATATGAGAGGAATCGAACTGGAAGCTGCCCTGACAGCCTTTCCGCGCAGCAGGCTGTGCGATTTTGCTACCCCTGTGCACCGTCTGCCGCGTCTGGAGCGGAAGCTGAATACCTGCCCGCTCTACATCAAGCGCGACGACCTCAACGGCGTCGGCTCCGGCGGCAACAAGGTCCGTCCGCTTGAATACCTGCTGGGCGAGGCACAGGCGCAGGGCTGCGATGTGGTGATCGCCTCCGGGCAGGAGAACTCCAACTTGTGCTCTATCGCCGCGTCCGCCTGCTGCCGGCTGGGGATCAAGTGTATTCTGGTGCACAACAACGATCAGCCCACGCATCTTGCGGGCAACATCCTGCTCAACAAGCTCTCCGGCGTGGAGGAGCACTATGTGGGCCCCATCCCGGAAAAGGAACGCAATGTCTATGTGGAGGAGCTGACTGAGCGCTTGCGTCAGGAGGGGAAAAAGCCCTTTGTCGTGGAAAATGGCGCGACCTCCGTTCATGCTGCCGTCGGCTATTTCCACCTGCCGATCGAGCTGGTGAATTCTCCCGCCGGCGCGCAGATCCACGATCTGTTCGTCCCCGGCGGGAACGGCGGAATGGCAGCGGGCATCGTGTACGGCACAGCCCTTCTGGGTGCACCCTTCCATGTGCACGTCGTCTCCGTGGAGAACACGAAGGAGGAGCTTGAGAGCATACTCGACGATCTTTTCCGCGGATTGGAGCGCTACACCGGCCTTACGCCTCCTGTTCCCATCTCGTCCGTCATGACCGTTCACGGGCAGTACCGCGGCGACGGCTGGGGAATTCCCACCGAACAGTCGGACGCGATGATCGAGCAGATGGCACAGTTGGAGGGCGTGCTCCTTGAGCGCATCTACACGGCCAAGACGGCTTGGGGTATGTGCGATCTGCTCCGCCGCGGCGAGGTAAAAAGCGACGGTGCGTGCCTGGTCCATTCGGGCGGCTTCGCCTCTCTCTTCTACCAGTACGGATAAAGGTACAGGCACCTCAAAAGGCAATAGAGAAGTCTCTTTTGACCGGCAGCACGACTTGCACAGTGCTGCCGGTCAAGCCTGTTCAGGGGCAGGCGCAGCACACGTTTTTCCGCGCAAAGGTCATAATTCCAAGGCATTTTCTGAAATTCGGCGTATCGTGCTGCAAAAGCGGCGTTGTCCAGAGAAGAAAAAAATCCGACGCATTTGCGTCGGATTTTTTTGTATAGGACCCGTTTTGGGCGGTTTTTGTTTTCCGTAAGTCAGTCGTCCAAAACCATTTTGAGCGTCTCCACGGTGCGGCGCAGCTCCTCCAGATTTTCAAGGCAGGTGTCAAGCTTTTTCCTGGCGGTGTCCTTGTCCACGTCCGTGCTGAGATCCAGCTCCTTCAGTTGGGCGATGCTGCGTCGGACCGATCTTCCGAAGGAGTCGACCGTCCGCAGGGGGTTGGCGCTCTGTGCGGGCTTTGCCGGGGGAGGGGGGAGCTCGGCCGTCTTTGCCCATGCGATGGCGCGGTGCACCAGCGCGGGCAGGTCGCCCTTGGCGTCGTTCCGGGCAACGTACTCTTCCACGGCGGGTTGCAGGTGCATATTCTTCTGGCGAGCCAGCTCATAGGCATCAGTCATGGTCATCTGCCCGTTTTCCGCCCATGCGGTAACGGTTTCATCCAGATTCAGAAGATCCAGATACCGTTCCACGGTGGCGCGGCTCAGATCGACCTGAGATGCCATCAGCTCCGACTGCTCCTTCACATTATCGGGGAGCCCGCCCTCTTCCGCCAGCGTGCTGCGCAGGGTCTCCAACTGGCGCGCCATGTCGAAGGCGGAGATGTTCCGGCGGTGGATGTTGGCGCCCATCAGCGCTCGCAGCTCGGAAAGCTTACTGTCGTAATGGCGGATCTTGCAGGGCACGGTGGCGCGGCCCAGCTTTCGGGAGGCGTGGACGCGCCGGTGACCGCTGATGATGCGGTAACGGCCTTCCGTGTCCGACGGGGTGACGATGATATCCTCCAGCAAGCCGTCCTTTTCCATGGAGTGCATGGTGGAGAGGAATTCCTCATCCTCCGCCATGGAAAAACGGTTCAGGGGGTTATCCTCCAGCGCGTCCAGCGGGATCTGGTGGGTGAATTCACCGTTCACGGCGCTGGCATTGGCAGTGGTCTTTTGCAGCGTGGAGAAAATGGAGGGATTCTTCTTGCTCGCCATTCATCAGCCCCCCATTCTTTCAAGCATTTCGTCACACAAAGCGGCATAGTCGGCAGTCGCGGCGCAACGGGGAGAGAAGAAGCAGAGGGGCTGGAGCGCCAGAGGCGCTTTTTTGACGTCAATATTCTTGCGGATGAAGGTTTTGAACGCGAGTTCGGGCAGCATGACAGGGAAGTGGGAGATCATTTCCTTATCGAGACTGGAGCAGACCTCCACCGCCGTCATAAAGATGCCCAGCACGCGAATGTCGGGGTTGGCGATCTCGCGGACGGACTGGATGGTTTCCAGCATCACGTCATAGCCCTCGATGGAGTTCTTGTCCACCTTGATGGGGATGAGAACATACTCAACGGCGACCAGCACGTTGATGTTAAAAAGGCTTTCGAGAGAAGGGGAGCAGTCGAAGAATACAAAATCGTATGTATCGGGAAGCTGCGGCAGCAGGCGGCGCAGGGTGGTGTCCCTGCCGAAGGGCATTTCCTGCATGGCTGCCAGAGCCGGCGCCAGCAGACCGCCGCCCCGGATGAGATCGAGGTTTTCGATGCTGGTGTGGCAGATGGTGTCCGCCAGGACGGCGCTTTTGGATACGATCACGTCGGTCAGGGTGTAGGGGGGAACTTCCGTTAGCTGGAGGTTGCTGGTGGCGTTGCCCTGGGTGTCCATGTCCACAATAAGGACCTTTTTGCCCCGGCGGACCAGTTCGCCTGCCAGATTGATGGCGCTGGTGGTCTTGCCGGTGCCGCCTTTCTGGTTCATGACAGCGATCGTTTTCATAACTGGCTCCCTCCGTTCTTTTCCAGCTCCTCGATGCTGGCGACCTGCTCCAGCACGCTGTCCAGGATCAACTGGCTCATGCTCATGTGCAGCTTGGCGGCAGCCATCTTGATGCGTGCCCGCTCGTCCTCCGTGGCGTAGACCAGCAACTTGATCTTCTTTTCCTGTTCCATCGACAAGACCTCCGTTCGTGCGTCGTTTGATGTCGTTCCTTGAAAATTCCAGATGAAATCGTTTTGCCCGGCTGCGGGCTGGCCCGCAGCAACCGCTCGTTGCTAACATTATGACATTATAATGTCATGCCGTCAAGAGGAGAATGGTCGAAATGATGTCATAACGAAAAAATTTTTACTGCATATTGATGGCGTGTCGTGATTCTGAGAGTTAGGTCGGAAGCGTTCTTCCAAAATTTGATGAATAATAGAAGAATAGGGGGGAGCAAATATGATTTATTTCAAAGATTGGGAGATCTCACACGACGGCAGTATTCTGGCACGCCAGTACGACCACCTTTCCCGTGTGCTGCTGGTGCGCGGCACGCCGCAGGGCTATGACTGGGAGATGCGGGTACGGAAGGGGGACTGGTACGAGGTCATTCCCCTGAGCCCCATGGAGGGGGACGTGGGCTGTGTGCTGACGGAAAAGCATCTGGCGCTGTGGGGCTGGTACAGCTTGCAGCTGGTGGGAACGCTCCGCACCGACGGCGTGACCGTACAGCACAGCAATGTGATCAGCGTTTTTGTGGCGGAAAGTCTGACGGATGGCGAATGGCCCGCCTCGCCCGGCGAGTTCATCCGCTTGGAGTCCAATGTTCGGGAGATGAATGGTCACCCGCCCATCCCTGGTGAAAACGGCTTTTGGATGCTGTGGGAACTGGATAGCCACAGCTACAAGGAGAGTGCTTTCCCACTGCCGAAGGGACTGGATGGCGTAAACGGCAAGGATGGCGTAAACGGCAAGGACGGCGTAAACGGCAAGGACGGGACAGACGGAAGAAATGGGACAGACGGCAAGGACGGCGTGGACGGCAAAACGCCGATTCGCGGCGTGGACTACTGGACGGAGGAAGACGTGAGCGCCATGCGGGAATACATCGACGGACGGCTGGGGGTGGTCGAAAATGGCACTTACTGACAAGCTGACGGCGATCGCGGACGCGATCCGCGCGAAAAACGGCGGCACGGACAAGCTGACGCTCGCGCAGATGCCGGAAACCATCGCAAATATCCAGACCGGGACGGACACGGGCGACGCAACGGCGGCGGCAGGCGACGTGCGCAAGGGCAAGACCGCCTACGCCAAGGGGCAGAAGCTGGTCGGCACGCTGGAGGAGAGCGGGGGCGACAGCTCCGCTTATGTGGTCGGCGCGCCGGTATTGTTCACGCTCACCGGCTGGGACCCTGACGCGCAGGGGACAACTTACAAGCTGAAGGCGGAGGGCTACAAGATCGGCGCGGGCGGCGTACAGTTGGGCCTGCCGTCCGATTCCTCCACCGTCAACACGCAGGCGGTGGTGGCGGCGGCGCTGACCATCGTAAACACCGCCGTAACCGCTCCGGACAAGAGTAAAAACGTGGCCGGATTCACCGAGATCACCATTTCTGCCGTGACCGCGCCGAGCCGCGAGTTGACCATCGCCATCTTCGGGCTTGAAGAGGCGGAACGTGTCACGGTGACAGAGCCCGTCATCGAGGGCATCCCCGCGCCGGTTGCGCGCAAATATCCCGCGAAGGTCGTCCGGGAGGGCAGACAGTTCACCGGCACGGTCGCGTGGTCGCCGAGCGCTGTGGCATTTAACTACGCTACGGTCTACACGGCGACCATCACGCTGAAGGCAAAGGTCGGATATACATTTGACGGCGTGGCGGAGAACTTCTTCACGGCAGCGGGAGCGGCGAGCGTCAGCAATGCTGCGAACAGCGGCATTGTGACCGCCGTTTATCCGGCGACCGCCGAGAAGGGGGCGAAATCGTGAACTGGCTGAACCATGTTGCGGTCATCGCCGACGGAAACGGACGCTGGGCGGAGCAGCGCGGCCTGGAGCGCTCCTTGGGGCACGAGCAGGGCTTGAACAAGGTGGAGGACTTGATGCACTGGTGCGTGGACATGGGCATCCCCACGCTGTCCGTCTACTGCTTTTCGTGGGAGAACTGGAACCGGCCCAAGGAGGAGGTGGACGCGCTCTTTTCCATGGCGAACCGGTATTTTGAACGGTATCGGGAATTTGCGGCAAACAACATCCGCGTGCTCATCTCAGGGACGGACAAGCGCGTGCCGCCTGAGAGCATCGAAAAAATGGAGCGCATCCAGCGCGAGACCGCCCACTGTGACGGCCTGACGTTGAATCTGTGCTGCAACTACTCCGGGCGGATGGAGATCGTGGATGCCGTTGCCAAGGGCGCGCGGACGGAGGAGGAGATCACGGCGGCGCTGTATCAGGATCTTCCCGAGCCTGACCTCATCATCCGCACGGGCGGCTTTCAGCGGCTCTCCAATTTCCTGCTGTGGCAGTCCGCCTATTCAGAGCTTTACTTCACCGAAACGTTGTTCCCGGACTTTTCCCTTGGAGAGTTCCGCCACGCGGTCAAGATGTACGGCAGCATCAGAAGAAAGCGGGGCAAGGTATGAGCTATACATCCAATCAGTACAAGTATCTGCTGCTCAAGCGGCTCCAGCGGCATTTTTCCATGGGCAACGCCTACGACAGGGCGTATACACAGAGCTTTTTTTGGGAGCTGTTCGACGATTCCGTGACCGTTACGGAGGAGGCCTATCAGAACTTCTGCCGCCTGATGGACGACGAGCTCGCGCTCTGCGCGGAAAAGGGCTGGTATACCTGCAACAGCATTCCGCAAAAAGACATAAAAGAGCATGGGCTTTTGCTCACAAAGGCGTTCGCGGAGATCGGCGTCACGCTGAAGATCGGATTTCCCTCGATCGAGGAGGGGACGGCGACCTTCACAAAACCGAATGGCGCGGTCATGGTCTACACGGTCTCGCCGGGAAACAGTGCGGGCTTCAACTATTTCTACATCAACGCAAGGGCGGGCACGGAGTACCAATATGCCGCAGCGTCGGCGCCTGCCTACAATATGCAGGGGATGGACGTGCCGGAGGAACTGGGAAACCCGAAGATCGCTGGCCCCGGGACATATTGGAGCTACAACGCGGGCACGAAAACGGTGACCGTTTCCGGCGAGGGGGCCTACGCGGGTGCGGCGAAGGACGAGCAGCTTGGCAGCGGGCTGTATCATACGGTGATCCTCGGCGCGAACGTTTCCCGTCTGCTGAGAGAGTGCGTGATCCCCGGCGCTTTGGCGCTGGTGCTGCTGCGGCCCTCGGACGCAGGCTTTGCGGTCGACCCGCAGTTCAACCGCAGCGAGAAGCTGAACGTTTACACAGACTGCACTGCCGCCATTGAAGCGATGAAAGCGGTGGAAAAGCCGGAGAACATCACGCTGCACAGCTTGTCGGAATGGGGAGGATAAAAAAAGGGGCGCTTGCCGGACTGCGGCAAGCGCCCCTCCCCTATATTGAACAAAAATTTGATTTTGTTCAATAATTCGACCGTGTTCCCATCCGCTGTTTTTCACCGCCGGGTGCGAAAAAAGCAGGTGCTTGTGGTATTTGTCATTTTCTGCTATACTATATCCAACTTTTTGCGGTGTGGAGGTGTCAGCCCGATGACGGATACGGAACAGAGCTTATTGGCCCTCCTGCGCCGCGCGCTTTTTGGACAGGAGACGCCGCTGCCGCCGGACGCGGACTGGCAGAGCATTTTTGAAGAGGCCGTCAGCCACAGCGTTCATCTGCTGGTTTATGACTGCCTGACGGAACAGGAGCGAGCTGCCATCCCAAAGGAGACAGCCGTCCCCTGGCGGCAGGAGGTCCTCTCCGCCATGTGGTATAACGAGCAGCTCCTTGGTGAGCAGCAGACGGTGCTCAAGGCGCTCTCGGCGTTTCCCTGCGTGATTTTGAAGGGCAGCTCCTCTGCCGCGTGTTATCCCCGGCCGGAGCTGCGCTGCGCCGGAGACATTGACCTGCTGCTCTTCCCCGCCGATGTAAAAAAAGCGGAGGCGATCCTCTGCGCAAGGGGCTACTGTCCGCCGGAGGACGAGCATCCGTTCCACCGCTCGATGCATCGGGAGCAATTCCTCGTGGAGCTGCACTTTGAGCCGCCCGGTATCCCTTCCGGCGACAGCGGCGCGCCCCTGCGGGAATACTTCCGGTATGCTGCGGGAGAAGGAGTCCTTCGCGGCGGTCTTCCCGTCCTGCCGCCGGAACGTCAGGCTGTTTTGCTGTTGCTTCACAAGCTGGAGCATATCACAAGCAGCGGACTGGGGCTGCGGCAGCTCTGCGATTGGGCGGCGTTTGTCCATTGTGATATGACGCCGGAGCGTTGGGAGGCTCTGCTGCCAAAGCTGTCCCGATTCGGACTGCTTCCCTTCACACGGGTCATTACCCGCATCTGCGTGGAGGAGCTTGGCCTGCCGCGGGAGGATGCCCCGTGGTGCATGACCGCGGATGAGGCGCTGTGCCGCGCGCTGCTTGCGGATATCCTGCGTACCGGGAATTTCGGCTGCAAGGAGGAGCGCTACGGGCAGCGGCTCTTTACCGATGGACGGGCGGAAAATCGACTGGTCAGTTTCTTCCGCACGGGCGTTGAGACCTGCCATACCCATTGGCCTGCCTGCAAGGAGCATCCCCTCCTGCTGCCTGTCGCGCCTGCCGTGTTGGTGCTGCGCTACCGTGAGCAGAGAAAGACGGGAAAACGTCCGCCGTTTCGCCCCCTTGCCGCGTACCGCAGCGCCGGAGAGCGGCAAAAGCTTTACCACGCCCTTCGCCCCTTTGAGCCGGAGGACGCGGGATAGAACGGAATAGAGGGAGGCTGCGCTTCACAAGCGCAGCCTCCCTTTTTGGCATGGAATTACCCTTCGTTGAGCAAAAAGTCCAGCGCCTTTACGATTTTGATACCGTCCACATCGTGGATGAGGTCGCAGTCCATGGCAATTACGATCTTCTCGTAATTGTCCTGCACAGCTTGTAGCGGTGCAAGCTCCCGTGCGCGGGTTTCGGGGGCGTTCATGTTGTCGGTGACTTGGATATACTTTTTCTCGTTCATCTTCGTTGCGATGAAGTCGATCTCCTTTTCGCCGACCTTGCCGATGGCCACCTCATAGCCACGCCGCAGCAGTTCAAAATAAACGATGTTTTCCAGAATATGTCCCACATCGCCGCCCCGGTTTCCTAACAGATAGGTGCGGAGGCCGGGATCAACGATATAGTATTTGCCCAGCGTCCGCAAGTAGTCCTTTCCCTTGATGTCAAACCGCTTGACCTCATAAAAGATATAGGACTCCAACAGTGCGTCGATATAGGCAGAGATGGTCTGCACCGCAGGCTTGGTCTTTCTGCCATCGTCCAACAGGCCCTCGCTGACAAGGGTGCGCCCGATGGATGCAGCCGAGGTGTTGTTGCCGATGTTGTCAGCCAGAAACAGAATGATCTTGCGAAGCAGCAGCGCGTCGGTAACGGCCCGCTGTTCTTTCCGCTTGCCGCGTTCCAGAATATCCCGCACAACAACAGCAGAATAAATACCGTCCAGCAGCATATTGGCGCGTTCCTGATCCAGCTCCGCCTCGGCCAGTGCGGGCATACCGCCAAACTGTGCGTAGGCTTCAAACAGGTCGCGCAGCTCATACGCTTCGCCGTCTTTTCCCTTGGCGCGCTGTTTCATAGTGCCGTTGGGGGCTTTGTACTCCTCCAGCAAATAGCCGTGGAAGTCCAAAAACTCGCGGAATGACAGCGGCAGCATTTTGATCTCCACATAGCGTCCGGACAGATACGTGGACAGTTCGGAGGACAGCAGATAGGCGTTGGAGCCGGTCACATAAATGTCGCAATCCAGATCCACGCGGAAGGAATTCACGGCATCCTGCCAGTCCCGAACCTTCTGCACCTCGTCCAAAAAAAGGTAGAGACGCTTACCCTTGGGGGCTCGTTCCATCACATACTGATAAAGACGCTTGCTGTCCATGTCTGCAAACTGCATGGACTCAAAGTTCATCGAGAGGATCTGCTCCTCCATGACGCCCTGTTCCCGCAGATGTGCCATCATCAATTTCAGCAGGCTGGATTTGCCGCAGCGCCGGATTCCGGTCACGACCTTGATGACCTCCATATCCTGAACGGAAATGAGCTTATCAAGGTACTGCGATCTGTTTTTTAACTCCATGATTCTGTCACCACCTTTTGAAGCCATGATAACACACCTTCAGCATTAAGTAAAGTTTTTAACATCAATGTGAATAACTTTTTTCTTGTCGAAGTTATTCATATCAATACTACTTTTGTCGAGCCTGCACGCACCAGCGGTAATCCGGCGGATTCATCACGCAGGTGACAAGGGTGATGATGTTCTCCGAGCTGTCGCTCAGGACGCTGGTATCGTCCACGCTGATTTTAGCCAAGAACTTTTTACCCGTCCGGTAGGCGTCAATACTCTTTGCGAATAAAACACAGGACACGGCAATACTGCCGTGTCCTGTGTTTTTTCGGAAAGTCCGTCAGTCGGAAGTGCGGACGGGATCATCCCCGGTTTCATTGGGAATGTCGCCGCCGGCATCTTCCACGGCCTTTTTCTCCATGCGGTTCATGAAAATGGGAGAACAGACACCGAACACGCACAGGGCGATCAGCACCCAGCAGAGAGGCGTGGAGAACAGGATGGCCGGGCTGCCGCCGGACAGCCGCAGGGAGCGGCGCAGACCGTTTTCACCGATGGGGCCCAGAATCAGGGCCAGCACAATGGCCGCCGGGTTCAGATCGAACTTGCGGACCAGATAGCCCAGCACGCCGAAGATCATCATAATGACCACATCGAAAAAGTTCTTATGGATGGCGAAGGAGCCCACCACGCACAGGACGGCCACGCTGGGGATCAGGATGGCGTCGGAAAGGCGGGAGATCTGCGCGAAGCCCCGGCAGCCCAGAAGGCCGATGCCCAGCATAAAGAACTGGACCAGCACAAAGCCCGCGAAGAAGGTGTAGGTCATGGGCGCATAGCGGGTAAACAGCTCCGGTCCCGGCTGGAGGCCCTGAATGATCAATCCGCCCATGAGCACGGCGGTCACGGACTCGCCGGGGATGCCCAGCGTCAGCATGGGGATCAGGGAGCCGCCGGTCACGGCGTTGTTGGCTGCCTCGGAGCCTGCTACGCCCTCGATGGAGCCTTTTCCGAACTCCTCTTTATGATGGGAGAACTGCCGGGAGGTATTATAGCCCAAGAAGCAGGCGATGGATGCACCCGCGCCGGGAAGAATACCGATCAGGTTGCCGATGACCCAGGAACGGAGGATGGTGGGGGTGATCCGCTTGATCTCCTTGCCGCTCAGGGTGATCTTGTCGCTGAACTTGGCTGCCTTTGCCCGCTGCTTGATCTTCTTCTCCGCCAGGATCAGCACCTGAGACATGGAGAACAGACCGATCAGGGCGCAGGTGGTGTTGATGCCCTCATACAAAGAGGCCTGTCCGAACATGAACCGCTGAGCGCCCTCCATGGGGTCCATGCCGATGGTGGACAGCAGCAGGCCCAGCGCACCGGAGATCAGGCCCTTCAGCAGGGACTTGGACGCCACGCCCGCAATGATGGTCAGGCCGAAGATCGAAAGCCAGAAATATTCCGGAGAACCGAATTTCATGGCCAGCTGCGCCAGCAGCGGAGCGAAAAAGTACAGGGAGATGCAGGAGAGCAGGCCACCGCAGAAGGAGGAGAAGCAGGCCACGGCCAGCGCCTTGCCCGCCTTCCCCTGCAAGGTGAGCTGGTAGCCCTCAATGGCGGTGGCGGCAGAGGCGGGGGTGCCCGGCGTGTGGATCAGAATGGCGGAGATGGAGCCGCCGAAGATCGCACCGCAGTAGATAGCGCCCAGCACGATCAGTCCCGTTTCCGGGGCCATGGTAAAGGTCATGGGCAGCAGCAGCGCAACGCCCATGGCGGCGGACAGGCCGGGCAGGCAGCCGATGATGATGCCAATGGCGGTGCCGCCGGCCATAAACAGCAGATTGCTGAGGGACATCGCGTTTACGAAGCCGTGTCCCATCAAGGCTAACGTTTCAAGCATAATTCGTGCCCCCCTTTATTTGAACAGCAGGCCCACAGGCAGCTTTACACCCAGGAACATGGTAAACGCGCCATAGACCAGTCCGATGATCACAATGGTAGAGATCAGGATCTGCCACTTGGGGACCCTGAGATACAGCAGGCTGGCCGCCATCAGCACGATGGTCGCCAGATAGAAGCCGACGAAGTACATACCGGCCAGATATGCGATGAGCATTCCCAGAACGATAAAAAACTGCTTGGGCTGGAACCCTTCGAAGATTTCCGGAATACCGCTGGTCACCCCGTTCTTTTTCGCGGCAAACAGCATTTCAACCACATAACCGGTGGTAAGCAGAAACAGGATCGCAATGATGCACAGAGGATAGATCCGAGCTCCCTTTTTCAGATCTCTGGACATCAGGAAGAAAAAGGCGCAGACCGCATACATGAAGCCTACAACGCCAATATCAGTTTTTTTCATAGTGCCCTCCAGTTCGCACTGCATTGATGCGGAAAAATAAGGCGGGAGCAACCACCGGCTGCTCCCGCACAAAATGGGGATCAGTCGCCCCAAACGTCGGCCAGACTTTCAGTGAAGTCCTGCTGCTGCTTGATCAGAGCGGCGGTGTCTGCGCTGTTCTTATAGTCAGTCTCCATCCCAGCGGCCTCGGCAGCCTTGAGATAGTCGGCGTCCTCCATCAGCTTCTGGAAGGCGTCCTCATAGAACTTGATCACATTCTCGGGGGTGCCGGCAGGCGCCACGATGCAGCGGGAGGAACCCAGCCACTGGTCATAGTAACCCAGTTCGCCCATGGTAGGCACGTCGGGATAGCCCTCCAGACGCTCCTGATTGTAGACGGCCAGAACCTTGACCTCAGAGGTGAAGGAAGCGAAGTCCGCTACCTTGGCCACGGAGAAGTCCACCTCGCCCTGACGGAGCGCCAGCAGCTGGTCGGCGGTGCCGCCGTAAGGAATGTCGGTATATTCAAAGCCGGCAGAAGTAGCCAGAACCTGCGCACCGATGTGGTTGGATGCCCGGTTGCCATTGGTGGAAGCCTTCAGCTTGCCGGGGTTGTCCTTTGCGAACTTCACCAGATCCTCCAGCGTGTTGAACTGGGAGTCCGCCTTCACCAGAACCACGGAGGTCTCCGTCACATGGTTGCAGATGGGCGCGAAGCTGTCCACGGTATACGTTGCCAGACCCTCGGAGATGGTGGCGTTAAAGTTGGGCAGGTTGATGAAGCCCAGCGTGTAGCCATCCGGGGCCGCCTGAGAGAGGGCCGTCCAGCCAATGGAGCCGGAGCCGCCTTCCAGGTTTTCAATGATGACCGGCTTGCCGATGTACTTTTCAGCATAGGCGGCCAGCACACGGGCGGTGTTATCGGTTCCGGAACCCGCTTTATAGGATACGATCATGGTAACATTTTCCTTGGGGGCCCAGTTCTCATCTGAAGTGGAGGGCTGATCGGAAGTGCCCGGATCAGTCTTGGCGCTGCCGCCGCAGGCGGTGAGGGCCAGTGCGAGCGTACCGGCCAGCAGAAGGCTCAAATAACGTTTCATCTTCATAGCAAAACTTCCTCTTTTCCTTTCTTAACTCCTCTGAAATTCGATTGACATTCGTTTTTCCCAGGGGTCCGGATCATATGCCGTTCAATAGCAGGTGCACCTATCGGATTGGGCATATTGCCTACATTCAGTCAAGCATACCGGGTAAAAAAAGTAAAGTTTGAATAATTGTGAAGGTTTCAAAGTACGCTTTTTGAACTTTTTCCTCCCACGCCGCCGCCTGTAAAACCGCCGCAGACGGCCCAATAACCTGCCAATCCTCCGCAAGCAGCCCCTGTCCAGGAAACGGAGCGGCTCTTGCGGGGCAGACGGTCCGCACCAGTAAACAAGCCGCACGGAAAATCCGTGCGGCATACTGCTCATTTTTCGGATAAATTGCCAAATGGCCCAGCTTCAACGCAGGATAGAGCAGGCCGGTCTCAGCGGGACAGGTAGTCCCGCACCAGTGCGGCGGCCTCCCGGGCGGCTTTTTCCTCGTCCAGATTCACCAGCTTTCCGTGGCGGACCGTGACCTTGCCGTTGACCACGGTGTAATCCACCGGGCCTTTCCAGCCCACGGTCCCCAACAGGGATTTGGGGTCCAGATCCGCCCCCACCAGCTCCAGACGCCGGGTGTCGATAGCGAACAGGTCTCCGGCCTTCCCCACTTCCAGAGAGCCGATGTCGTCCCGGCCCAGGATCTTCGCGCTGCCCACGGTGGCGATTTTCAGAACGTCGTAGCCGCTGGGAGCCTTTTCACTGGATTGGAGACGGTGGAGCAGATAGGCCACCCGCAGCTCCTCCAGCAGATTGGAGCCGTCATTGCTGGCGCTGCCGTCCACCGCAAGGCCCACGGGAACGCCCAATTCCAGCATTTCCGGCACCCGGCACACGCCGGAGCTGAGCTTCATGTTGGAGATGGGACAATGGGCAACGCCGGTACCGGTCTCCGCCAGACGGCGCAGCTCCTCCCCGTTAAAATGGATGCCATGGGCGTACCAGACGTCCGGGCCGATCCAACCAAGGGATTCCATGTATTCCAGAGGCCGCATCCCGCACCGCTCCCGGACGAAGCGCTCCTCGTCCTTCGTCTCGCAGAGGTGGGTATGGAGCCGCACGCCCAGATCTCTGGCCAAAATTGCGGACTGCCGCAGCAGCTCCTCGGAAACGCTGAAGGGTGAGCAGGGTGCCAGCGCCACCATCCGCATGGAGAATCGGGACGGATCATGGTAGGTCTCCACTGCACGCTGACAATCCCGCAGGATCTCGTCCACGGTCTGCACAACGCTGTCCGGCGGCAAGCCACCGTCCTTCTTGCTCAGGTCCATGCTGCCACGGGAGGCGTACATCCGGATGCCCAGATCCTCCGCGGCGGCGAACTGTGCGTCCAGCAGCCCCTCCGCCTGCCCCTGTGGGAAAACGTAATGGTGGTCAAAGCAGGTGGTGCAGCCGTTTTTCATCAGCTCCCCCATGCCGGTGACGGAGCTGTGGTAGATCACCCGGCTGTCCAGATTCTTCCAGATCTCGTACAGGGCCTTCAGCCAGTCGAACAGCTCCAGATTCTGCACCTGAGGCAGGTTACGGCTGAAGGTCTGGTACAGATGGTGATGGGTGTTGATGAGGCCGGGATAGACGATGCAACCGGCGGCGTCGATGACCTCCTCCGCCTGCTGTTCCTCCGGGCCGATGTAGGTGATGACGCCGTCCTCCATCAGCAAATTGCTGTCGGTGTACACGGTGTCGCTGGGGTCGCAGGTGACGATGTGGGATGCGTTTTTCATCAGTAAGCGTGCCATGGATATTCCTCCGTTCCGGGTTGTCCCCTTC